>Ga0163215_100442_pt1 | contig 71017 bp, 68 predicted proteins | sample SynspAceP_FD_185934 | JGI IMG/M metagenome (GOLD analysis project Ga0163215, IMG submission 185934) | Saline lake microbial communities from Ace Lake in Antarctica - Synechococcus sp. Ace-P (Hybrid Assembly) | ecosystem: Environmental > Aquatic > Non-marine Saline and Alkaline > Saline | place... | reverse complement strand
AAACGGCCCTCGAAAAATGGCAAGAAGCCATGGCCCAAAGTGAAAAAGTCGCCTTTGATAGGTACTTATATGACAATTATTATGCGCGATTTACATCTTACTTAGGCCAAGAAGCCATCAAAGCCGACCATCTTCGCTATATCAGCGAAAACAAAACCCCATTGCTTCCTGTCGCACAAGCGATTTACGAGACATTAGCCGTCAATAGCGAGACTCGAGTTTATGTTAACTTGCTCTTAAGCTGGGTCCAAAGTATCCCGTATAACGAGTTAGAAGATAGGATGAGCTCAAATGGTGCAGGCTATCTTCCTCCCTTGGCTATTATTAAGCAGAATCAGGGTGATTGTGATAGTAAATCGGTATTAATGGCCAGTTTAATTCGCTCCTTATTGCCCGATGTGAAGTTAGTGATGATTTATTTACCCCAACATGCTTTATTGGGTATTAGCCTGCCAACAAGAAGTGACGAACAAACCTTTAATTTTGACGGCGTTGACTACTTGCTGATGGAGCCCACAGGGCCTGCATTGATGACCCTTGGCACTGTTGCAGCGAGCACCAATAGCGCAATCAACGCTGGCTTAAGCAGTTACGAGCAAATCCCTTAAAGAAAATAAATACTGACAACTAGGTGCTTTGAAACAGGCTCCAAAGCACCGCAATTATCACATTTGTTGTTCTGCAAATTCTGCTAAACGACTGCGTACAACACCATCTAAATTCACCGTGGCACTACCTGAAAAGTTTTTGAATTTCTCTACAAGATAAGTTAAACCCGAGGTCACAGCCGATAAGTAATTACTATCGATCTGCGCTAAGTTACCACTACAAATCAGTTTGGTTCCCTCACCACAGCGAGTAATAATAGTTTTTAGTTGAGAAGCCGTCAGGTTTTGGGATTCATCTAAAATAACGATGGCATTTTGGATACTGCGACCACGCATAAAATTCACTGACTTAAATTGAATATTGGCTTTTTCCATAATGTAACTCATGGAGCCCTTAACGTTTTCATCATGTTTGTGCAGTACTTCCAGACTATCAGTAATAGCAGCAAGCCAAGGCGCCATCTTTTCTTCTTCAGTACCCGGCAAAAAACCGATTGACTCAGCGATTTCTGGCGTACTACGTGTGACGATAATTTTATCGTACATATTTTTTTCAACCACCATTTCTAGTGCAGCAGCCAAGGCAAGTAAGGTTTTACCGCTGCCCGCAGGGCCGGTTAAAATAACTAAATCAATATGCGGATCAAGCAGAGCGTGTAAACTCATGGCTTGACCAATATTTTTAGGGCTTATGCCCCATGCTCGTCGGCTCATTAGCCGCTCAACGCCAAGATCGAGGACCTCGAGATGGTCTTCGCTCAACGACTCCACTATGCCGGCAAACTTGCCTGATTCGTCAATTAAAAACTCATTAACATAAGCTTCTGGTAATACTTTGCGCTCAATCGTGTGAATAGTATCCCGCCCTTCAGTACGGCTATTTACCGACTTAACCCCACTCCAAAATTCACCTTTGAAAGTATGGTAGCCCTTCGATAAATATTTGATATCACTGATCAATTGATCGGTTCGGTAATCTTCAACTAAGGCTAAACCCGCGCCTTTGGCTTTGAGCCGCATATTAATGTCTTTGGTCACTAAGACCACTTGGCGGGGCGCGCACTCGGCTTGTAAATGTAAGGCACTGTTGATGATGCGATTGTCATTTTCATTACTGGTAAAGACGTGTTTGTCGATGGGTAAGCCGTGGTCAACAAAGATAGATAAGCTGCCAGTTGGTGCACTCATCCCCTCCCCCAAACCTTTCATTGAAACCCCCTCAACCATCTGCTCTGGAGTGGCATCATGCAACAAATCTTCCATGGCACGAATTGAAACACGCGCATCGCGAGCAACATCTTTTTTACTGTCTTTAATGTAATCGAGTTCTTCTAGTACCGTCATAGGCACAACAACGTCATTTTCTTTAAAGGATAAAAAGGCGAGTGGTTCGTGAAGGAGTATATTGGTATCTAACACATAAATTTTTGAATCTAGTGCTGGTTTTTTGGGCATCCGACTCTCCGCTTCAATAAGGCCTAAATATCTGCAGTAAGGCTTGCGTGTTCACATTGATTGGACAAAAAGCCTCTATGTGCACTAAACAAACCACACTGACAGACTAGTCGTACCTCTTTTGTTAAGGTACATATCAACAATAAACCACTTTTTATGTACATTCATCTACTTTTCTGCCTCAGTCCTAATTAAATTTAGATAAAAAGTGGCGGTTAAGCGGGTAAGCCAATTTTAATTTGTTACAATAGGAGCCTGCGCTCGGTATAGAACAGTGGCGGCCCTTACAAAGGAATACGCCCGATGCCTGCATTCACACGCGTCAATATGACCAATTTTTCTTAGCAACACTGATATTTATTTTTAATGGGGAACCTCAACAACTATGGCGAAACAACAACTATTTGCATTGGGACAACGTTGGTTAAGTGATACTGAAACTGATCTCGGATTGGGCACCATCATATTACTCGACAGTCGTACCCTTACCGTTTTGTTTCCCGCCACAGGAGAGACCCGCGTTTACGCAGCCCAATCGGCACCGCTGACGCGTATTCAATTTGAAGTAGGTGATACGATTCAATGCCATGAAGGTTGGGAGCTATTGATTGAGCGTTTAACAGAGCAAAATGGGCAACTCACTTACCACGGACTGCGGCTCGACACTAAAAATGCGGCCGTACTTAAAGAAACATTTATCGACCACCATTTTCAATTGAATCAACCCGAACAACGTTTGTTCAATGGCCAATTCGACCATCCAAAATGGTTTGATTTGCGCGAGCAGTGTTTACGCCATCAGTTTAATCACAGCGTTTCTGACCTCTTAGGTTTTGTTGGCGCTCGTGTGGATTTAATTCCCCACCAATTACACATATCTGCAGAAGTGGGTCGCAGGCATGCGCCACGTGTTCTGCTAGCTGATGAAGTAGGCCTAGGCAAAACTATCGAAGCTGCGCTTATCATTCATCAACAATTGCTCACAGCACGTGCACAACGTGTACTGATTATCGTGCCTTCAAGTCTCGTGCATCAATGGTTGGTCGAGATGCTACGTCGGGTTAATTTGGCTTTTTCAGTGTTTGATGAAGAGCGTTGTGAAGCCATGTCTGAAGATGCGAGCAATCCCTTTGAAGCAGAACAACTGGTGATTTGTAGTTTAGACTTTTTAACCCATAACAGCCGCTACTATCAACAAGCCTTAGCAGCCCAATGGGATTTGATGGTGGTGGATGAAGCCCATCACCTTAAGTGGTCACAAGGTCAGCCCTCGCAAGAATACCAAGTAATTGAAGAGCTTGCGCAAGTTACCGCTGGCGTATTATTACTCACCGCCACACCAGATCAACTAGGCCACGAAAGTCACTTTGCTCGTTTGCGATTACTCGATCCTGCACGTTTTCATGACTATCAGCGCTTTGTGCAAGAAGAACAGCAATATAGTCTTTTAGCGCAAGCTATCACTCCTCTACTGAGTGGTGAAACATTAAGTCCCACTGATATAGCGGCTATTAGCAAATTTGCCGATGACGATATGCTCACAAATATTAATCAAACAGAGCATCAACAACGAACGAAACTACTGCATACCTTGCTTGACCGCCATGGTACAGGTCGCATGCTTTTCAGAAACAGTCGGGCTGGCGTCAGTGGATTTCCTGCTCGCATATTGCATTCTTATGCCCTCACGCAGCCATTAGAATACCAGATGCTATTAGCCTTAGAGCCGAATAATTTGCAACTGCACCTTACCCCTGAAAGGCACCCTAACGTAGTCAATAGTTGGGTGGATGTTGACCCTCGAGTCGAATGGTTTGCTGATAAACTCAGAGAGTTAAAAGGTGAAAAAGTATTAACCATTTGTGCCAATGCTGCTACTGCTATGCAGTTATCTGAAGCTTTACGAGTGAAAACCGGCATCAGGTCAACGGTGTTTCATGAAGGTATGAGTATTGTAGAACGCGATAAAGCGGCAGTGTATTTTTCTCAAAACGAAGAAGGTGCACAGGTGCTAATTTGTAGCGAAATTGGCAGTGAAGGTCGTAACTTCCAATTTGCTCATCACTTAGTACTCTTTGATTTACCTCGAGTACCAGATTTACTCGAGCAACGTATTGGCCGTTTAGATCGTATTGGTCAAAAACACGATGTTTGCCTCCATGTGCCCTACTTTAAAGACAGTGCCCAGCAAGTTCTGCTGGACTGGTATCATCAAGGCCTCAATGCCTTTGAGCAAACCTGCCCTAGCGGTATGATCGTGTTCGAAGAAACCCAAGAAATATTACTTAATTGTCTGCAAAATCCAGAAGACGAAGTGCAGTGTCACCAACTGATAAACCAGACGGCTCAACTGCATAAAACCTTGAAGTTAAAAATGGAACAAGGACGGGATAAGTTACTTGAACTTAATTCTTCTGGCCATGGTCGAGTAGAAGAATTTTTAGCGCATATTTTAAGTGCTGAAGAATCGCCGACACTTGAATTATTTATGACCAAATTATTTGACGCTATTGGTGTACTACAGGAAGAAAAAGACGAAAGCTGTTACTTACTTAGACCCACAGAAACCATGTTAAGCCCCTTACCAGGTTTGGATGAAGAGGGCATGACCGTCACCTATGAACGCACGACAGCAACGCGAATAGAGCAAGCCCATTTCCTGAGTTGGGATCACCCCATGATCACTCATGCTATGGATATGATGACAACAGAGGTGATAGGAAAAAGCTCTATAGGTTTGTGTCAAGATAAAGCCTTGCCCACTGGCGCTTATTGGCTCGAATGTTTATTCGTTTTATCTGCCAAAGCCGAAAAGAGTATGCAACTTGCACGCTTTTTACCACCAACACCTATTAAGGTGTGTATTAATACTAAATTAGAATTAGAAGACAAAAAATTCTATAAAATTGAATCTGTTCGTCCCAAGATGGGCGCTCAACTCATTAATGCTTTGCGCAAGCAAATTATTACTGCATTAGAGACGGCTCAGGCACAGGCTGAGCAACTGGCCATCACGGTAAAAAGTGAACGCCAACAACAGATGGATAGTTTACTGGGAGATGAATTAGCGCGGCTGCAAAGTTTACAAAAAGTGAATCCGGCTATTAGACCCGAAGAGATTAGTCATTTAGCCAATCAAATTGATAGTCTGAATACTTTAATCAGTGGGGCAAAACTCAATCTAGAAGCTGTACGTTTAGTGGTAAACAATCCCTAAGGACGACTCCACTGAGGTGCTAATGGCAGCAATGGTATGCAGTTAGGATATTGTTCTTTTAGATAAGCCAAGTGGGTTGTTGAGTGTCTACGCTCAGGCTCCTGAACACACTGACTGTTAACACCCCCGTGTAAGGGGGTTTCAAGGGTCCAGTGTGTTGGCTCACGTGTAAATTGACCTGCTAAATACCTGCGACGCCTCCATGCCCTACCCCGATTTGATCAGTATTTCACAGCACAGTAGCGTTTTAAGTTAAAGTCTTGGCCCTCAAGGTACGATATAAGTGTAGGGTTTATTATGGTAGGGGAAACGTGATCATCAAACTAACTGCATTAGCCGTCATGGTTTTATTGTTTACTTTGCCTGTATCAGCTGCAGTCGATAAACAATTACTCTCTACCTTAGATTTAAAACGAGCTCTGTTTAGTGATCAGTACATCAAATTAAAGGTGGCTGAACAAGACCTATTGGTGGTACTCAATGAAAACACCAATGCGATTGCTAGAGGCGTGGCCATTTTACTGACTCAAAGCAATACCACACTCACCAGTAAGCAGGGTTTAGCGCCCTTGGTCGCTCCCTTGACAGAACTTGGCTGGGTAACCATGTTGGTACCCAGCCCTGAAACAGAATTTCTCACCGCACGAGAAGTCCTCATTGATGATAGTGAAAATACACTGGAACCTGCATCGGTAATCTCGCCAGTTAAACAACTCACCCAAGCCACCTTAGATGAACATTTAGAAAAACTACGCCTAATCATGCAGGCAGTAGATGAAAAAGCCAAAGAATACCCTGGTTTCGTATTAGTTATCGCACAGGGAACCAGTGCCGCCAGTTTAACTCAATTATATGTGCAACAAAGCCTTGTATCGCCTGATGCCATGGTAGTTATTGCTCCTTTCTGGCCAGACAGAACTTATAATAATCAACTGGCAACTGATTTAGCTAACACTTCCATGCCAGTATTAGATTTGCACAGTGATAGAGACAATAGCTGGAGTATAAATAATATTGCTTTGCGCAAAGTTGCGACCGTCAGGGCTCTCAAATTACAATATAGACAACGACAAATCATTGGCAGCAGTGATATGGAACTAGCCGCCCCTTATATTAGTAAAGAAATATATGGCTGGTTGAGTCATATGGGCTGGTAATACTTAAAAACCATTAAAATTCAATCACATAAAATTTACCTACAATTTAAATCAGGAGATTTACGCAAATAGTAAAATTCCTAACTATAATTGTCAGCAACTACTCCTTTAGTGCAGAACTTAAGAACTCGTGCGGACCGTCCCAAAATTCATTGACAACAAATCCAGACAATTGGCCTACTTTGTTAGGGCTTACTTAGACCATAAAATCCTTTATGCTGAATTGGATTTGTTCTTTTGGGATACGATGGAAGAATGGGCACAAATTAGGCAACAGAAACAAGTGCCTTATGGCAGAAACGAAAATGTTTTTTGGCATTTAATGCATCAAATTCATTATTGGCCACATCACAGTTTGCTCAATGATTTGTGCTTACGTGGAGAATTAGAATCTTGTATTGATACCTTGTTAGATTCTGGCCAATACCCTTTTCCTAAGGATTGCATTGGCATCAGACCCTAATTTACGCTAGCCTTCGCCAAGCCGCTCGCCGCGCTCTAGTCGAGCAATATGCTCACGAAGCGTCCATAAAAACACTAAACTCGGGATCACCATCACCGCGGTCAGAATAAAAAATGCACTCCAGTTGCCGTCCATCCAATCAACTAAAAAGCCACTACTGGATGCCATAAATGTTCGACCCAGTACTCCGAGCGAAGCCATAAGTGCATATTGAGACGCAGAAAAAGCCTGATTGCACAATAACGAAATAAACGCGACCAAAGCAACTGAGCTCCAAGCCGCAGTGAATCCATCAACAAATATAGTTGCTGCGTACAAGGCCTTATCTGGTCCCACTTGAGCCATCAGAGCAAACATCAAATTACTCGCAGCCATGGCAATACCACTTACCATCAAACCACGGTATATACCATAACGAATATTAACCATACCGCCCAAAATAGAAAACATAATGGTTATCCACCATGTCATTAGCTTTGAATAACTGCCAATGTCGCTATTGGAAAATCCTAATTCTTTGTAAAAGACAATACTCATTCGACCTAAAAATGCCTCTCCCATCTTAAATAAAAAAATAAACATTAAAATTGAAAAAGCTAATTTGAAAGTATTGCGTTGAAAGAAATCGCGGAAGGGTTCCAGCATAGTCACTAACAACCAATTGACCACTTTTTGCCTGGTATTTAGTAACTCACCTTTGGCTGTTTGCCATTCGGAGTAGGCTTTTGCAGCTAGCTGCTGACGGTATTCTCGATCAGTCACAGGTTCCTCAGAAACCAACACAACTAATGACAGTAAAGCCATAATCCCAGCAAGCACAAAATAAATCTCAGACCATTGCCAATTAGGTAAATCAGCGATAAAAAAAGGAATAGAGCCTAAACCACCAAAGCCTGTCCACCAGCCCGCTGTCGCCATAGCAGAAGCGGCTGACAGTTTATCTTTTTCATCTGCTTTAATAATATCAATGCGATATGCATCTATGGAAATATCTTGGGTGGCAGAAAATAAAGCTATGGAAAAACCGACTAAACCCGCAATTAATAATTGCTCTTTAACAGGTACCACGGCTAAACCAATACAGCCCATGACAATCAGTATTTGCGTGGTCAGTATCCAACCTCGGCGCTGCCCTAGAAAAAGTGGTTTTACTCTATCGAGTAAAGGCGACCACAAAAAATTAAGTGAGTAAGCGATAAACATCGAGCCAAATAAGCCGATAGAAGAGCGGCTTAAGCCAGACTCCTGGAGCCAAGCGGATAACGCTGAGCCAATCATGACCCAAGGAAAGCCACTAGCAATACCAAATAGAAAAATGAATAACAGGCGTTTATCTTTGTAACACAACAGGGTTGATTTGAAAGTGTGGATCACGCGCAGAATCTTTATGAAATTAGGCGGCTATTGGATCATGATCACCAATTATATTCAATCAATTATTCATACATTCAATATTGAAATCGATGTCAATCCTCTGCGACCATGACTTTGTTGCGGCCTGAAGCCTTTGCCAGATACAAGGCTTTGTCTGCCGCCTCGAGCCATTGAGTATGAGTATTAAAATCGCCTTTGAATCCAGCAATACCAATACTAATAGTAAAGTTAATTTCATGCTCTTCATGAATAACCGTATACTTTTCAACTAAACGACGAATCCTTTCAGTCAAAAATTCTACATTAGCTACCGGTGTATCAGGTAATAATATAGCAAACTCTTCTCCACCGTAACGGCCGCAGATATCTGTCTCACGTGTTGCTTTTTTAATGATGTGGGATAAGGCTCTAATGACATCATCACCGGCTGGGTGCCCATAGTTGTCATTCACTTTTTTAAAATGATCAATATCAATCATGACAACGCTGGAAGGATTATCATTACGTTTTTCGCGCTTGAATTCTAATTCGAACTGCTCTTCCCAATAACGACGATTATTCAAGCCTGTCAGACCATCAACTCGGCTAATTTTTTCTAATTCTTTGTTTAAGGTTTGAATACCTTGGCGATTCACGGCTTCGTCAGTCACGTCATAAACCAGAATACAAATTTGCTCTACTTGGCCACTCAAAGAAGCAAGAGGGAAAATCGTGATATTCTGATACATCTGCTCAGTTTGCGAGGTAATAGGCCGTATTGTACCGAATTTAAATAAATACGGACGTTGCTCCCAAATTACAAAAACCGGGCAACGTAGTTTAAAAGCTGGCTCTGCTTTACGTTTAAACCATTGCTCATCAATTTCTGGGAAAAAATCAAAGATACTCTTATTAAGAATAAAACCGGGCACAATACTACTATGGTTTTCCATAAACTGGTTCCATACCTGTACCTCGTAGTTTTTATTTAGCACCACGATCCCCACCTCAATTGAACCAAGGAGATCATGTTTCCAATGCATTTCTGCTAGGCTTGAATCAACTGCCATCACCGTACCTCAAGGTCAAATGTGTACCAATTTATCTAAGATCAAATCGATAGATTGATTTGGAAACAATAGCAATAAATCGAAATTAATATTTTGGCTTTTGATCGAATATGCTATTTCTATCGCTAGTATCTTATCTTGCTTTTTAATATTGCTTTTAAGTATGTCGTCCAAATCACAATGTCGACCCAAAATAATCGGGTGGTTATGACTAAAAGTCACATGTAGCTGCTCTGACAAAGCGTTTAAACAGGCCCCAATCAATATATTTGACACATCCATTAGAGCTTCAAGCTCTAAGGTTTCACTGCCAACCGTTTTGTCGTATTTAAGTAACTTCACCATATTGGTAAAGTTCGACTCATTAAAAATGACCAGGGCTTCGCCATTAATACCTGAACCAATAAACCCTTTAGAGACGGCCGACACCTGCTCATTACGTTGAATATCAGTAATGGCCATATGTAATTCGTTGTTGGTGATTAAATTCACATTAGGAATGGGTAAGTTAATAAATTCGTCTAGCATAGTAGCTAAACTTTCACCAGCTTGACCCATTGCTACGTTGGCCATTTCTCGATAGGCATCCAAACTCTCATCTCGAGATTCCATATGAAACTGCGGAACCGTTTCAGCGCGATGACTGGCAATCGCTTCACCAGCATAGAGACCGTATTGATTGAGAATTTCTATTAGTTTGGCATTATCTATGGGTTTACGAATGAAATCGATGGCGCCCATAGCCATCATACGTGCTCGAGCTTCTGGCTGCACATCACCGGAAACCACAATAACCATAGTAGGTAAATCTTCATCTCGAATAGCTTGCATGGTTTGATAACCATCCATGACCGGCATGTTGAGATCAAGAAACATGACGTCAGCCTTGCCAGCTCGAATCATTTCCAGCGCTTCTAAACCGTTTTCAGCATGGTTGATCTCAACATCCCAACCATCGGGAATAGACCTCTCCATTTGCCGACGGGCAAAACCAGAATCATCACAAATGAGTACAGGTGTTGTCATATGACTTTATTACCTTTTACAAGATTCAAATAGCGATTGGTGCTTTAATATGTGCATGTGCTTGATAATTAATTAATTCAAAATCATCGATGGTGAAATCAAAGATATTTTTTATACTAGGATTAATTACCATATTGGGCAAGGGAAAAGGTTGACGGGTCAATTGCAATGCAGCTTGCTCCAAATGATTAACATATAAATGCGCGTCTCCAAAAGTATGAATAAAATCACCCACTTGCAAATCACAAACCTGAGCAATCATCATAGTCAGTAAAGCGTAACTTGCAATATTAAATGGCACACCCAAAAACACATCACCACTGCGTTGATACAACTGACAAGAAAGCTTACCGTTCAGTACATAGAACTGGAACATAGTATGACAAGGTGGCAAGGCTTGGCGCCCTTGTTGCGCATTTTCCTTTGGTGAGAACTGTGTATCGGGCAATACACTTGGGTTCCATGCACTAACAATTAAACGCCGAGAATCAGGGTTTTGTTTTATTTGCTGAATGAGTTCACTGATTTGATCGATGACTAGGCCGTCGGCTCCTTCCCAACTGCGCCATTGTTTACCGTATACTGGGCCTAATTCCCCCTCATCTGTTGCCCACTCATCCCAAATTTTGACATTGTTTTCGCTTAAATAAGCAATATTGGTCTCCCCTTTGAGAAACCATAACAACTCATGAATAATAGCGCGCAAATGACACTTTTTGGTGGTCACCAATGGAAATCCTTGGTTCAAATCAAAACGCATCTGGTAACCAAAAATACTGATTGTTCCAGTACCAGTACGATCTTCTTTTTTTGTACCCGTTTCAAGTACGTGACGCATAAGTTGTAAATATTGCTGCATATTAATGTCTCTAGCTCTTTAAACCTTAAGATTTTACTTTTTTTGCGGATGTTTTTTTGACTTCACCACTGAAGGTTCCGCGCCTGCCTTACTCTGATAGGCCCAAATAATCAAAGCTAAACCGCCGATAACCATGGGTAAAGACAATATTTGTCCTCGTGAAATAAAATCATGGTACAAACCGATATGTTGATCGGGTTCGCGGAAATACTCAATAATGAAGCGAAATGCACCGTAACCTAGTAAAAACAAACCACTCACCGCCCCTCTTGGCCGTGGCTTACTCGAATAAAACCAAAGAATAAAGAATAACACTAGGCCTTCTAAAGCAAATTCATAGAGTTGCGATGGGTGGCGTGGTAAATTGCCCGCATTAGGAAAAATTACCGCCCATGGCACATCAGTAGTTCTGCCCCATAATTCGGCGTTGATAAAATTACCAATACGCCCTGCACCTAAACCAATAGGTACAAGTGGTGCCACAAAATCACCCACGCTTAAAAGATGACTTTGGGTCTTGCGCGCAAATAACCACAGCGCACAAATTACTCCAAGCAAACCGCCATGGAATGACATACCGCCGGTCCAAATCTTAAACAAATACAGGGGGTCTTCAATAAAAGTTGTAAATTGATAAAAGAATACATAACCCACACGTCCGCCCAGAATGACGCCTAAAAATCCCCAAAACAACATGTCACTGAGTTGCTCCTTGGTCCAGTTAGTACGATTTAAGCGCCTGCCTGCTAACCAAAAAGCGGCCACAAAGCCAATCAGATACATCAATCCATACCAACGCAAACTAAGCGGGCCTAAACTCACAATAATGGGATCTATGTGTGGAAAAACAAAATAACTATCATTCATTACTTAAACTTATCCTAACAACATGCGCAGGCTGACAATTACTAAAAACCCTGCAAAAATTTTCTTTAATAAAAGTGTATCTAAGCTTTGTCCTAACCTAGCACCCCAAGGGGCAGTAAACACCGATAATGACACAATCCCCACACTCGCCGGCAAATAGACATAGCCAAATGAAAGTGGCGGTAAATCTGTATGGTTCCAACCCGCTTGCACAAAACTAAGGGAACCAAATATCGCAATAATTAAACCACAAAAGGCAGCACAACCTATGGCCTGTTTGATGTTAACCCTGAACCACAACAATGCTGGGACCAAAATAGCACCACCGCCAATTCCCATGAGGGCGGACAAACTACCCGTCACCAAGCCGATAATACTTAAATTAGTTTTATTAACTTGCTGAGCCGACTCCGAGCGTTTGCCAAAAACCATATTAGTCACGATGGCGATAACCAATACGGCAAAGATCTTTTTCAACAATTCACCCGGCAATACACTGGCAAACTGAGCCCCAATTATAGCCCCCAGAGCCATACCAACACCACTGTAAAGCAAAACAAAACGGTTTAAGTTCCCCAGTTTATAATGCGCAACTGAGGCAGAAAAGCCGGTAAACATGATAGTTGAGAGTGAAGTAGCGATAGCCATTGGCATAGCAAAAGAAAGGTCGAGCTGCAATTGGTGCATAAACAAATAAACCAACGCGGGCACCATGATAAGACCACCGCCTATACCGAGTAGTCCAGCTAAGAAACCCACTACTGCACCCATCACTAAGCACCAAACAAAAATATTGATGACTGCGTCCAATTAACTACGATTCCTGTTGGCGGTGAACACCTTTATATTCCGGCACGAATTAATCCGCCCAAGCCAATCGTTTCTAAGTAAACATTCACTTCTCGTCTTACCGCTTGAGGATTGTCGAGTAATAGCACACGTTGCAATAAAAGCTCCGACTGCTGCAAGCTGACATTACGTACAACCCATTTCACTTTAAGTAAATTGTGGTTGTTCATACTCAATTTGCGGTAACCCATACCTAGCAACAACACAGCGCCGCCAGGCTCACCAGCTAATTCCCCGCACACGGTCACCGGTACGTTCAAGCTATTGGACTGTTGAACAATATAATAGAGGGCGGCTAATACCGCAGGATGGTAGCTATCATACAAATCCGCCACTCTGGCATTATTGCGGTCCACCGCCAACAAATACTGAGTTAAGTCATTACTGCCCACCGAGAAAAAATCAACATGCTTGGCAAGTTGCGGCAATTGATAAATCACCGCTGGCACCTCAAGCATCACTCCTATTTTAGGACGTGAGCACACCTCGCCCTTTTCGGCTGCCTCTTCAGACACTTCAAACAAAGCTTGGGCGATGAGTCGTTTTGCCTCTTTTACTTCGTTAACTGAGGTGATCATTGGCAGCATAATATTTAGGTTATCTAAACCGATACTCGCCCGCAACATGGCGCGAATTTGCACCAAAAATATTTCTGGATGATCGAGGGTTAAACGGATCCCGCGCCAACCCAAAAATGGATTTTCTTCACTAATCGGAAAATAGGGTAAAGGTTTATCACCGCCAACATCCAAGGTACGCATGGTAAAGGGTTTTAGTGGTTGGTTTTGCAGCAAAGTGCGATACAGCTTGACTTGCTCTTGTTCTGTTGGAAAACGCTCGCGCATCATAAAAGGAATTTCAGTACGAAATAAACCTACCCCATCAGAATAGGGATTATCATTCTTTTCCGCTTCAAGTGATAAACCGGCATTAACCAATAAACTCATCGCACAATCATCAACGGTAATAGCGGGCAAGGTATCTTGCGAATGAATACGCTCGGTTAATGCGTTCTCTTCTTGGATCAATAAACCAAATTCATGACGGATCGTGGCGCTGGGTGACACAATGACATCACCCGTATAACCATCTAATAATATGTCTTTTTCATTAAGCAGCGAAAAAGGTACATTGGATAAGCCCATCACGGCAGGCACGCCCATCGCCCTTGCCATGATGGCAGCATGGGAGTTAGTAGAACCGCGCATTGAAATAATGCCAACTAATTTTTCGCTAGGAAACTCAGCTAACATTGATGCCGTGACTTCTTCTGCTATCAGGATGGCTTGATTCGGATACTGACGCTCAATTACTTTGCCTCTTGATATACCCAGTATATTAGCCAACACACGGTTACCCATGTCCTCTACGTCAACCGAACGCTCACGCATGTAAGGATCTGACATAGTTTGAAACTGACTAATATAAGTTTCTACCACCATCTTTAAGGAGCTTGGTGCATCCCAACCGGCATTAATTTTTTGTTCAACTTCTCGACCTAAACTATTGGCATCCAATAGGTGGTGATAGAGCTGAAAAATAGCCTGCACATCATCAGGCACCTCACCTTGAATACGATCAGCGAGCACACTGACATCTTCACGGGTTTGTTTTACCGCATTGCGATAAAGAGAGATTTGCTTGGTGGCATCTTTGTTGCGGGTCGGTACCTGATTGCGAATGTTAACCAACAAATTACTGACATAACCGACACCAACCGCCAAACCAGACGAGCCCGCCACACCTTTCAACGACTTTTGCCAGTCTTTAGGCACATTTTGTTCAAGTAGATGCACCGAACCGCGCGCTTTAGCGTTGGCAATTTGCACCGCCAGTTGGGTGGCAAGGGTAACTAAAAAGGCTTCTTCGTCTTCACTAAATCGACGTTTCTTTTTCTGCTGAAGGGTTAATACCCCTAATACCTTACGCTGATGAATAATCGGCGCACCTAAAAAGGCATGGAAATGATCTTCTTGCACTTCGGCATAATATTTAAAGCGCGGGTGGGATGGGGCATCACTCAGGTTAATCGGCTCTTCCCTTTGCCCGATAAATCCAATTAAACCTTCAGAAAAACCAATAGTGACTTGACCAATCGCGGCTTTTGCCAAGCCTTGGGTCGCCACTAATAAAAAGTGCTGTTGATCGTAATTTGCCAAATAGATACTGCAAGAATCGACTTTTAACGCTTCGATCAAACTATTGGCAAGACAATTCAAGGCCTCATCCAAGTTAGGCGCTTGATTAACTTCCTGCACTATCCTTTTTAAGGTTTTCAACATAGCTTATTATGCCTTGCGTCGACGCTTAGATTTATTACTCTGAACTAAGCCTACGCTAGCCATTTCGGGCATCGCAACTGGCGCAAATTCTTTCATTACACGACGATAAACTTCCCGTTTAAACGACACCACATTTCTTACTGGGTACCAATAACTTACCCAGCGCCAATTATCAAACTCGGGATGGCTTGAATGCAATAAATCTACATCTTCTTCTCTACACGTCAATTGCAACAAAAACCACTTTTGTTTTTGTCCAATACAAACGGGGTTACTCCCTTGTCTCACTAATCGTTTAGGTAATTTGTATCGTAACCAATTTTTAGTTACCGCCAGAATTTTTACGTCTTCTGGTTTTAAGCCCACTTCTTCATGGAGTTCGCGATACATCGTTTGTTCGGCAGTTTCATTTTCATCGATTCCGCCTTGCGGAAACTGCCAAGAATGTTGACCATAGCGCCTTGCCCAAAATACTTGTCCTAGTTCATTGCAAATTACTATGCCAACATTGGCGCGGAATCCTTCGGCATCAATCACTTAGACTCCCAAGAACTCTATTCTTTTAATGTTTGGCATTCTTCCATAAACTACTGGGCTTTCAAAGGAATAAAATGTGTCAAACAGACGCAAAATGATTATTTCTGCAAACTTATCACCAAGAGATATCGATGAATCGTCAAAATATCCGTTTCAGCAGCCTATTATATTGGCTCTTAGCTCTTAGCTATTTACTCCTTAACCAATTTTATCCCTATGCCCTGCAGACCTTACATAAAGCAGCCCCAATCTTATTTTTGGCGATTCTCAGCTGTCTTCTATGCACCGGCCGTTTGCGATTTTGGTTAACTATGGCTCTGCTATTTAGTGCGACTGGGGATATTTTATTAGCCAGCACTATGGAAAATAGTTTTATTTTTGGTTTATTGTCATTTGCCATTGCCCATCTATGTTACGCAGTGGGATTCTGGCCTTGGTGCAGATGGTCGAATCAGGCCTTACTCAAGGCTTTGCCTCTTGTAGTGATATTGTTAGTGGTCTTGTTACTGGTATTGCCACACACTGCAGAACTGCGCTTACCCGTGCTGGTCTACATGGGGATTATTAGTCTGATGGCAGTATTGGCTATTTTTAGTCTAGTACAGACACCCTATTTGCTCATCGGCGCGTTTCTATTTGTTATTTCTGATAGCCTCATTGCCGTAAATAAGTTTGTCATCCCCCTACCTTGGCAACATTTATTGGTTATGTTGACTTATTATTTGGCCCAGTATTATTTATTTATAGGCTGCATTAAACAAGGTAATGCTCATGTTAAGCACTAATAAGCCACCACAAAATTGCAACGACTTGCTTAAGCGAGCAGAGCAAATTGCTGGATTAACCCTCGGCGAATTAGCCGCGGCAGCCAACATCAAAGTGCCAATTAATTTTAAACGTGAAAAGGGCTGGACCGGTCAATTGCTAGAGTTGTCCTTGGGCGCCAGTGCAGGCTCTAAAAGCCAGCAAGATTTTGCTCATCTCGGTATTGAGCTAAAAACCATTCCCATTGATTTACACGGTAAACCACTAGAGACCACCTATGTTTGTTATGCCCACTTGACCCAGATCGCTGGGATTGAATGGCATAGCTGCAACGTTAAAAATAAACTTAACCAAGTACTATGGGTGCCTATTGATGGCAGACGAGAAATTGCGCCCAGCGCACGCATTATCGCTACCCCCTTTTTATGGTCACCGACTATTGTGCAAGAACAACAATTGCGTCAAGACTGGGAAGAATTGATGGAATTGATTGCGCTCGGTAAAATAGAGCAAATCACTGCCCGTCTTGGTCAATATTTGCAACTCAGGCCCAAAGCGGCCGACGGCAAAGCCCTTACCAATGCGATTGGCCCTGATGGCACGCTGATACAAACCCGTCCCCGCGGATTCTATTTACGTAAAAATTTTACTCAGGCCATATTGGCTGAGGTGTTTAACTAGGCATTGTCTTTACTGCTGGTCTATAGCTGTTCGAGTAGTTCGACCAAAGAAGTTAACTCAGCGAACTGATACCAATGCTCCCGACTGGCGCTCGCAATATAACGACTAGCTGGATGCAGCGCAGTTAGACTTTTATAATATTGAAGTGCATCTTGCTGCCAAGCAATCAGGTCTTTTTGCTCGTTCAGATCTTTTTCTTCATCAATCAATTTCGCTTCGAAATCAGTATCAATGACAATAAGTGGTAAGGTCACTGGCCATTGAGTCGCAGCCGCGGCATCTAGGTCTTGGTCATAAATCGCAATTTCACGGAATAAATTAACTTGATTTGCAATTTTGAGTCGAGCCTGTTGCAACTTCTCTACATATTGCCAATCGATAGACGATGCGACTGTACCTAGTGCTTTTAATTGGGCAATCTCAGACGCATTTTTTTGCTCAGTTCTAGCCATATAATTGCCAGCCTGGATATACTCGACATAGCTCGTCAAATTTTGCTTAAATTGTGTAGCATCATTTTTATATCGAGTAATAGAAAAAGGTGAGAGGACATCGGGATCGATCATGATGACTTGTTTGATAGCTCGCTGCTCAGGGTTTTGAGCTAAGAATAACTGCACACTGATATTACTACTGGCAAAGGCCACCAAAGTAGCCTGGTCAATGTTGAGTTGATTAAACACCAGTTCGAGATCGCTGGCGAAGTGTTGATAACCCACTCTAGCATCATGAGTTCCGACCACCACACCGGCTCTGTCTAAAGCAATTACTCGATAATTTTTTGCCAACTTTGGGCCCAAGCTAGCCCACCAAGCAGAATCAGAATGCCAAGTATCAATCGGGCCCGACAATAATACTATGGTCGGCTTTTCTATCTCTTCCTTCGATCCCCACGTCTCAAAATGCAGTTGATGACCATCAACTGACAATAACTCAGCACAAAGTGACGAAGTCATTAAAACAGCAAGAATGGCAAATATAAGCAAAAATAGACGCATTTGAATACCGAGTCAGCTTAATATGCCATCAGTCTATGGTACTTTTGCTTAATATATTGACGATGTGCGGCAAAAAGCGAAATAAATAAGACCAATAAGTTATGCCAGCCGACATCCGTTTAAGCGAATAATAAGAAGGTCAATACTATGCTTGAAGGCATCAAAAAAGCAGAATTAAGCGAACTTACTGCGACAGTGGCTTACCAAATACTCACAGGCTTTGACAAAAGCTTTCGCTGGTACTGCCGCATAACGGGTGGCGCGCAACAACGTTTTGAGCAAGGTCAATGGCAGGCCACTCAACTGGCTGTCAAAGAACGTATTAGCATTTACGAACAAAGCCTATCGGCAGCAGTCAGTGATATCTATCACCATGTTTATCCCGTACAACAAAATAACCAATTTTGGTATGACCTAAAAGGTGCCTATCTAAAATTACTCGATGATCATCCACAATTTGAATTGGCAGAAACCTTTTACAACTCTGTCATTGGCCGTCTGTTTAAACATCAAAAGATTGATGACCAAATGATGTTTGTTTTACCTAGCCGCTGTTTTTTAGCCGGGCATTTTCGCCACAAAGTGATCCACAGTTTTGATACCACAGGTACAGTTAGACAACTGCTAGACGATATCTTTAATACCTATCGTTTTAATATCGACTTTGCACACTTAGAAAGCGATCTAGCCCTCGTTGAGCAAATTATCCGGCAAAATTTAAATAAGCAACAATTGGCTAGCATTCATACTATTGAAATATTAAAACCTGTGTTTTATCGCAGTAAATCAGCTTATTTAGTTGGTCATATTTGCATGCCAGAGCGGACGATTCCTTTTGTCATTGCCTTAATGCTTGATGAAAACAAAAAACTAGAAATTGATGCAATCTTATTAGAGCCCGCTGAACTTAGTGTTATTTTTGGTTTTGCTCGTGCGTATTTTATGGCAGATACCCAACACCCAGCGGAAGTTGTGGCGTTTTTACATGAACTACTGCCCAATAAAAAGCATTTTGAACTGTATATTTCATTGGGTTTGTATAAACACGGCAAAACCGTTTTTTATCGCAATTTTCTCCAACACATTGCGCAAAGTAATGACCATTTTACCTTTGCCCCCGGAATTCGTGGCTTAGTGATGTCAGTTTTTCACCTACCCTCATACGGCGTGGTATTTAAAATCATTAAAGATCACTTTCCGGAAAGCAAAAAGATCACTCGAGAACGGGTCAAAGAATGTTATCGCTTAGTTAAAATGACAGACCGTGTCGGTCGAATGGCGGACACCCATGAATATGTAAACTTTCGTCTACCTAAAGAGCGAATTGAAGCAAGTTTATTAGCAGAGTTGCAGCAAGAATGCGCCAGTAGTATTGAAATCACTGAAGACACTGTAATCATCAAACATTTGTATATAGAACGCAAGATGACGCCCCTAAACCTCTATTTAGAACAGGAAACTGATCCTAAAAAGGTGCGCAGTGCTATAGATGAACTAGGATTGTGTATCAAACAAATTGCTGCGGCTAATATTTTTGCAGGTGATATGTTACATAAAAATTTCGGTATCACACGTCATGGTCGGGTCATTTTTTATGACTATGATGAAATTTGTTATATGCATGAGCGTGAATTTAGGCTTCTACCCAAATCAGATGATCCCTATGCTCTCGATTCTCTATCGGTCGGACCAACTGATGTTTTTCCAGAGCAATTTGAGCATTTTATTGTGGGCAAAAAACACCTAAAATTACTGCTCAAAGAGCTACATGGCGATTTAATGACGCAAGAATTTTGGTTGGCGGCACAAACAAAAGCAGCGAGCAGAGAAGTTCAATATTTTTGGCCCTATTCAGAAAAAAAACGCTTGGTTAATCAAATGCTTATTGTCAATAATGTTGCCAGCGGTTCAATAAATAGCAAGCACTATTAGCCCCATAGAACTGAAAAAGCCTAAGGCCCAGCAAACACTGCGAACCAGGTGGAAATCAAACCAATAGCTAAACAAGTAAGCTATACGGGCCAGAATAAAAGCTAAGCACAGATATTGAGCGATAGGGCCAACTTGGTTTAAAGCAATGACACTCAAAGCGCCTGGAGTAAACATTATTAAGGCCTCAAAGCTATTTTCATGGGCAGCTTTAGCCCGAGCACCAAAACCAACTAAGGCATTTTGTTGGGCGCGCGGATGACGATTATCATAGCCACCTTGCTGTTTATTTTGCGCAAATGCTAAGGGGGCTTTAGCCAAAATCGGCATGATTGTGGCGATTAGTAAACAAATTAAAACCAGTGACATAACAACCTCGATAAAATAATATTTTGCGAATATAAAAGAGTTAGTGGCAACATTTACAGTCCATGCCATTATAGTAAAACGTCCCTGATGTTATAGTAAAAAACGCCTCTTAGTCGCTTTTAAAATAACACCATATAACCAAGCGTTACTTGCCTCTAATAAAATAGATGTACAGTTTAATTTAGCTGAAGGCTAAATTTAAAAAAGGATAGAGACTACGATGCTGAATCTAAAACAATTGAATCAAATCACCTCAGATAGCAACTTGTCACATACGCAAAAGATGACATCACTGCTTCAATTGGGATTAGAGCATTTCAGTCTTGAACTTGGCATTATCAGTCAGATAGTGGGCGATAACTATATTGTTCGTCACGCCATATCACCTGACAATGCATTAATAGCCGGTACCACTTTCTCAGTTGGCGCTACCTATTGTGTGCATACTTTAGCGACTAATCATGCCCTATCCTTTCATCATGCGAGCACAAGCAGTATTGCTCAACATCCATGTTACCTAAACTTTGGCTTGGAAAGCTATATAGGCGCACCCATTTGGGTTGAAGGCAAACGTTTTGGTACTATAAACTTTTCCGCTAAAGCTCCTAGAACACAGCCTTTTAATGAAGAAGAACATGATTTTATTGAGTTACTCTGCGGCTGGGTCAGCAATGAAATAGAGCGGTATGAAAAACAGTCATTACTGCTAGATCAACAAAATAAAATGGCTCGCCAACAAGATATATTAAAACAAATGGGCGAATTAGCCGGAGTGGGCGCTTGGGAAGTCGATCTGGTTCAAGAAAAAGTATTTTGGTCAGATGTCACCAAAAAAATTCATGAGGTCGATGAAGATTATGAGCCTACATTAAGCACAGGCATCAATTTTTATAAAGAAGGCGAAAATCGAAAGCGTATTGCGGGCTTAATCAGCAAGGTTATAGCACAAGGTGGTCATTTTTCTGACGAATTTGAAATTGTTACCCACCAAGGAAATGCTAAATGGGTGGCAAGCAAGGGCCGAGCTGAATTAGATAATGGGCAATGTATAAGGCTAATCGGTGCCTTTCAAGATATTACCGAGCAAGTCTATTATCGCGATCAATTAGAAAAAAGACACAAAGAACTGACTTTAGCGCTTGAGGCTCGCAGTTTGTTTTTAGCCAATATGAGCCATGAGATTCGCACGCCTATCAATGGTGTATTGGGCATGTTACAAATATTGGGCGCCTCTTCGCTGAATCAAGAGCAACAGCGGTTTTTAGGTTTAGCCAAAGATAGTGCGACGTCTTTATTGGGTATTATTAGTGATATCTTAGATTTTTCTAAGGTTGACTCAGGCAAGTTAACACTCGAAAAAGTACCAGTAGACTTAGATAAATTACTCAATAATTGTGTCGATATATTCAAGCCTCGAGCACAAGACAAATCAATTAAGTTAATTAAACAGTTTGACTCTATTCAAAATATTATCGCTGTTGCCGATCCCACTCGCCTGCGCCAAATTTGTGCAAACTTACTGTCAAATGCGATTAAATTCACCCACCAAGGTCAGGTTACAATAAGCACTAAACTGGCGGTAATTGACCACACCAAAGCCACACTAACTATTACTGTTGCAGATTCAGGTATTGGCATATCCAACACACAACTTGCTCAACTCTTTTTACCCTTTAGCCAAGCAGATGTTTCTACTACCCGCAAGTTTGGCGGAACAGGTTTGGGTTTGTCGATTGTTAAAAGTTTATGCCAACTGATGAATGGTGACGTGACAGTACAGAGCTCCCTCGAAAAAGGCAGTACTTTTAACGCAACTATTGAGCTAGAAATTACGCCCAATGAACCAGCCAAAATTAAGACCCTAGTACAAGCGTCAGACTCACTAAATTTAGAAGGTTTACGTATTTTAGTGGTAGAAGACAATGAAATAAATCAAGTTGTGGTGGGTGAAATGTTAAAACAACAACACATTGATTTTGATATTGCCAGTGACGGACTCGAAGCCCTAGCCATACTGCAGCACCAAGCCAAACATAAACGCTTTTATTCTTTAGTTTTGATGGACTGCCAAATGCCTAATATGGATGGTTATGAGGCCACAAAACAGATCCGTCAATTACCGCTTCCTATGGCAAGCATGCCTATTATTGCTCTGACTGCTAATGCGCTGACTGGCGAACGTGAAAAATGTTATGCCAGTGGCATGAACGACTATATATCGAAACCAATAGAGCAAAGTTTGCTGTATTCAATCATAAAAAAGTTTTGCTAATTATTAGACTTAAATGGCGCAGAAGCATCAGTATTATGGGACAAAATAATGTCTGCCGCGTTAAACGAATACCGAATAAACTGAGGGTTGTAGAAACGACTATTACGTCGCAGTACTTGAGACACCCACTTGGGTTTCTTTAAAAAAGCACCTAAAGTTTTAACATTGGATTTTTCAAGCTTAGACATTTCAACATAAATAAGGGTGCCTGTTAGGTCTGCAAAGTCGGCAACATTGACATAATCTTTATAAAGCGTCATGGCAATGCCAGCTTCAATAAAGTGTCCTCCAAAACTGACTCTAACATCACCACTTTCAATAAAATCAACCATTTCAGGTGACCAATCAACGCTTGCCAAAATGGCAGAACTGGAGTTTCCCAGCTCCTTTAAGCCCTGTAAAACACCAAAGGTCATAATATCACTGGCAATCCAGTAACCGTCAATATCGTCATGTCGCTTGAGTATGATTGGCATCATAGTGTAGGCCAAATCCTTATCCCAGTTAGCATGCACAACATTAAACAAGTGCACATTTTTATGGGTATTAACCGCACTTTGAAGCCCCTGTTCCCGTTGTTGGCTGGCTGAGGTAAAAGCCAAGCCAGAAAAAGCGAAAAGGTTAATGGCTTGTTCAGCCTCCCCATTTCTCGACGCGGTAATATCTTGAATTAGGTACTCAGCCATTAAATTCCCCACCTTGACATCGTCAGCTGATACATGGCCAAGCCACAAGGGAAATCTTCCTCTAGGTTTACCAAGCACAGCCAAATGGCGGTCGGTTAAATGAGCATTAATTGAAATAAGTGGAATTTTTTGCTGATCCATTAACATTAATAACTTTTCTTCCGCGCCCAACCACAGTGCACTCACAATTAAATCAGGAACTTTGGGTGATTTTTGCAAATAATTAGAAATAAAATCAAAAACACCAAAACGGTCAATGTACTTGTTGGGGATATAAACGACACTTAACTGCATATCTAATGCTTGAGCAACCGCGGTAGCATAGTTAACTTGACTCAGCCAAAAAGGGCTGTCTGGGGTAGAATTAACAAAAAAAACCACATGGCTTGTATTGCCACTTGGCTTCAGCGTTGCGGCATTGTCGGCAGCCACACTCGAGTTCAACGTGCTGACTAAAAGCGACATAAGCGCAAAAAAATAAAGGCAAATAGAGGTAAAGTTCTTATGGTTACGCATTTGAATACAATTTTTCATAAGCTAAGTACTATTTTCGATAATGCATAATACAACGTTTATTTAACGACATCTAGGCAACAAATAAAGAACATTTAACTTACATATCGCCGCTATCTATACAACTGACATTTATTATTCACCCCACACTGTGTATCAGCTTTAATTAAGGTTAAAGTATGATTTACAAGGTAAAATTATGCTAAAAATGCAGTTAGTTAAGAGACTCAATCATGTCATATTTCTGCTCTCTCCCCGGCTTAACGGGTCACAATGTCGTGAATAAATGACTTCATTACTAATGGTAATTATCACCACTTCAGTGGCAGGATTAGGTATGCCACTTGGCGGACTTATTGCCAAAATAGAGCATTTTCAATCAGATTGGTTGGCTGCTGAATTCCGCCATAGCGTGATGGCTTTTGGTGGAGGAGCCTTACTGTCTGCCGTGGCTTTAGTACTCGTTCCTGAAAGTATTAAACATGTGTCTATGGTTTTAGCTAGTGTATATTTTTTGGCCGGTAGTTTGGCATTTATGAGCCTTGATATTTGGCTGCGAAAACACCGAACACCTGCCAGTCAATTGGCCGCTATGTTAGCTGACTTCATTCCAGAATCTATTGCTCTTGGCGCCGCCATTGCCCTTGATAGTCCCAGTAGCTATTTACTCGCTGGCCTTATCGCCTTACAAAATATTCCAGAAGGGTTCAATGCCTTTCGTGAATTGCGCTCTTCGCGGCAGTTTGCAGCCACTAAAATACTATTGGCATTTTGCTTATTGGCGCTCTTAGGCCCAGTGGCAGGGGTAACTGGCTACTTATGGTTGACCGAATATCAACATGCCGTTGCTGCCATTATGTTATTTGCCTCAGGAGGCATTCTGTATTCGATTTTTCAAGATATCGCACCGCAGGTAAAATTAGAAAAACACTGGTTTCCACCCATGGGCGCCGTCTTCGGTTTTCTATTTGGTATGTTAGGTTTTATGTGGGTGCATTAATGGATAGCAACAATCCAAGTTACTCACCTGCGTTCTTGAATCGGCTCACTCAGTCCATGGCAATACAGCAGCCTACACCGGTGCAAAACATCAAGCTAGTATGGCCCAATATCGAAAATATCAGCTTGCATATAAAACGAGATGATCTGCTCCATCCCATAATATCAGGCAATAAATGGCGTAAACTCAAATATTCTTTGGCCTACGCGCAACAGCATAAGGTAAGGCATATCATCAGTTTTGGTGGTGGTTTTTCCAACCATTTACACGCCTTGGCTTATTGTTGTCATCGTTTAAAAATCGAGTTTAGCGCCATAGTACGCGGTGATTATTCCGCCAATCCCAGTCCTATGTTACAAGATTTGACTGCTTGGCAAGCTAACATTCACTATGTGAATAAACTCACCTATCAGCAACGCGCCGAGCCCAATTACCTTGAGCAACTTCAGCAACAATTTCCACACGCAATGATCATTCCTGAAGGCGGCTCAAATGACTCAGCACTAATAGGTGTAGCAGAAATCATAAGCGAGTTAGTCAGCTCTTATGACTATATTATCGCTCCCGTCGCCAGTGGTGGCACCTTAGCAGGGTTGATCGCTGCAACCCACAACACCGCGACGCAAATATTGGGTATTGGCGTACTAAAAGGCCAAGGTTATCTGGAAGAGCTGGTACAAAGTTTATTGCCCCAGTCCTATGCTCATTGGTCTATTTGTCATGATTATCATTTTGGTGGTTACGCCAAACGGACAGATGAGTTAATTGATTTTTGTGCAAATGTTTATCAACAAAGTAACATTCCAATAGAGCCTGTTTATAGCGGCAAATTACTCTACGCTCTTAAGGATTTGTTAGAGCAAAGCTACTTCCCCCAAGGCAGTAAGATCTTAGTCTTACACACGGGTGGATTGCAAGGCAGTCGCTTAAACCCATAAACCAGTTTTCTGAGTGGCTTGCCGGGTTCATGGCATATCTTGTAAGCTATAAACAAACAATTCTTTAACTATCTTTCAAGGAAGAAAAAATGTCTACAAAACATCAATGGCGAATACTCTATATTGGAATCTTCCTATTGTTCATTTCCGCATGTGCAAGCCCTTTTAAGCAAAATACCAACAATGAATTCAGCCTACCACAAGGACTTTATGGTCATGCTTTAGTGAACAATGGAGAAAAGCTTTTTGTGTTCGGTGGCTCTGGAAACAGAGGTTTTACTAGAGATATTTATATAGTTGACCCAAACACTCGCACAATCGAGCACTTAAGCGATTCATTGCTGCCAAGACGATATCATTCAGCCGTTTGGGATGGGCAAGACTCAATTTATATTCTAGGCGGAGTGAGCTTGATGAATAAACGACTATCGCTGCAACCATCGATAGAGGTCTATGATATACCAAGTAAAAAAGTCACAATCATCGGCGAAATGCCAGTTCCAAGACGTTTTGGCAGTGCTGTTTTTATCGACGGTAAGATTATAGTCAGTGGAGGTGAGATGTTTAGCCGCCAGCCCAACGACAGAGTCAAAGCGACTGACACAGTGGCAATCTATGACATATCCGCCAATACTTGGAAAAAAGGCGCAGACTTACCTTACCCACAAAGCACTAGAACGGTTGTACTAAACCAAGAAATTTATGCGATTGGTGGATTTAATGGCAGTGTCGCCTCAGATCATTTTGCTCGCTACAATAGTCAAACAGCACAGTGGCTTAGCTTACCTGCTTTACCGCAAGTATTGAGTGCTCATTCCGTGGTTGCCAATCAGGATAAAATATACACCTTTGGTGATTACCAAGACCTGAGCGCGAGTTATGTTTACGATACCACTTTGCAGACATGGCAAAAGACAAACTTTAATTACCAGCCAAGTCGACATAATGCTGCCACGGTTTTAAATAACATCATTTATGTCATCGGCGGTAACATTGGCCCTAGCGGGCCCTTCTTAAACACAATTCAAACATTTCCCATTGAGTAAAAATGAATCTAACTGAGTGGCTACAAGGTTTTGCCGGTGCATCTCCCCTTGAATGGACTGCAACTATTGCGGGCTTTTTATGCGTTTATTTATTGATTAAACGCAGTATCTGGAGTTTTTTCTTTGGCCTGATACAAGTCAGCATTTATGCTTGGATTTTTTATGAGGTAAAACTCTACTCCGACATGATATTGCACGTGTTATATATCGGTTTTCAATTTTATGGCTGGTTTATTTGGCGCCGCGCGCAAGATGAGCATAATCAGGTAGTGGTGATACGCGGTAGTAACCAGCAATATGCTTTATGGGCTGGCGTCGTGGTAATTAGTACAAGCATAGTGGGTACTATTATGGCCAAAAATACTGATGCTAGTTTCCCGTATCCAGACGCATTTACCACCTGTGCTAGTTTAGTCGCGCAGTGGTTGTTAAGTCACAAGAGGTTATTTAATTGGCTTCTATGGATTGTGGTTGATGTTGTCGCCATCACCATTTATTGGCAAAAACAACTGTACCCAACTTCTGCCCTGTATTTATGCTTTTTAGTCATGGCGATGATTGGCCAGGTTCAGTGGTACCGCTCATGGCGTGATTCATCAAAAGCGGTGCATTAGATGAAGCTAGGTTTTACTTTAGGAAAATTTGCCCCTTTGCATAAAGGTCATCAATGGCTTATTGATACGGCCTTATCTCAGGTTGATCAACTGATCGTGGTTATTTATGCCTGTGATGAATTACCACAATGCCCTCTCTCAATGCGCTCTGCTTGGCTTACATCGCTCTATCCACAAATAAGGGTGATACTTGCACCAGATGGCCCTAAAGAAACCGGTTATAGCCCGGCAATAATGGGCGCTCAGGAACAGTATCTCTTACGCTTATTAACCGGTTACCAATTTGATATGTTCTTCAGTAGTGAACCTTATGGTAGGCATATTAGTAAAGCATTTAATTGCCAAGACATTCGCATTGATCAAAATCGAACGAGTGTACCCGTCAGTGCAACGATGATTAGAAAAAACATAACGCAATACCAAGACTTTTTGTCTCCACTGGTATTCAATGATTTAATGGCAACTAATGCCTTACAATAAAGAACCTTAAGCATAATGAGCAAAAAAATCGTTTTCCTCGGGGGGCCTTCCACTGGAAAAACCACATTGTGTGAAGCACTGGCTGAACAGTTGAATACTCTGACAGTGGCTGAATATGGTCGAGAATACTGGTTAGAGCATCAAGTAGACCGACGTCTAAGCCCTGAGCAGTTGCTGCATATCGCACAAACCCAAAATGAATGGGAAGATAGGGCACTGTCAAAAGCAAACGCACTATTGTTTTGCGATACTAATGCGTTTACCACTTGGCATTTTGCCCTGCACTACCACGGTAAAGCCCTGCCAGAATTAACTAAGTTAGCCAATAATTGTTGGGCTCGTTATGACCTCGTGGTGCTCTGTGGTGATGACATACCTTACGACGATACTTGGGAACGCTCAGGTGATGCTAACAGACATGAATTTCAAATTTTTATAAAACAATATTTAGCACAAAATAACATCAAACATCTTTGTGTATCTGGTTCGCTTGAACAGAGAATAAATGCAGTTGTAACATCACTATGCCATAATCATGGGCTAGAAAGTTGCTGCGTATAACTGGAACTAACAAATAAAAACAGCTATTTTAATGCAGCGCTTGCATGCTTAAAATTTACTGATAGCATGCGCGTTTTTTTATATCTTTAAACCTAAAAGGATCATCCTATGTCTCGTGTCTTGATCATTGGTGCTGGCGGCGTTGCTGCGGTTACTGTTAAAAAATGTGCTCGTTTACCTGAGTTTTTTGACGAAATCTATTTGGCCAGTCGGACCGTATCAAAATGCGAAGCCCTGCAAAAAGAGCTGGGTGCCGATCGCATCAAAGGTGTATTTGCAGTTGATGCTGATCATGCCAGTGAAGTAGTTAAGGTGATTAAGCAAGTCAAACCAGACTTAGTGGTTAACCTTGCCCTACCATACCAAGACCTAGCTATTATGGATGCGTGTTTAGAAACAGGCGTGCACTATTTAGATACAGCTAACTACGAACCCAAAGATGTGGCTAAATTTGAATATTCTTGGCAGTGGGCTTATCAAGAAAAATTCCAAAAAGCTGGTTTAATGGCTTTGTTAGGCAGTGGTTTTGATCCCGGCGTCACTAACGTATATACCGCGTACGCTGCAAAACACTATTTTGACGAAATTCACTACCTCGATATCGTTGATTGTAACGGTGGTGATCACGGACAAGCTTTTGCCACCAACTTCAATCCTGAAATCAATATTCGTGAAATTACTCAGCGTGGTCGTTTCTGGGAAAACGGCGAGTGGAAAGAAACCGACCCCTTGAGCGTACGTGAAGATCTGGATTATCAAAATATCGGCGTACGTGCTTCTTATTTGATGTTCCATGAAGAATTAGAGTCCATTGTTAAGCACTTTCCAAGCTTAAAACGTGCGCGTTTTTGGATGACCTTCGGCGATGCTTATCTAACTCATTTGCGTGTATTGGAAGGCATTGGCATGACAAGTATTGCGCCCATTGACTTCCAAGGGCAGCAAATTATACCTTTAGAGTTTTTAAAAGCGGTGCTACCGAACCCTGGTTCATTAGCAGAAGGTTATACCGGTATGACGTGTATCGGTACTTATATTACTGGTATGAAAGACGGTAAAGAACGTACTATTTTTATCTATAACAATTGTGATCATGCCGCTTGTTATGAAGAAGTAGGTGCCCAAGCGGTTTCATATACGACTGGTGTACCTGCAATGATTGGTGCAGCGTTGATGCTTAACGGAACCTGGAAAAAACCAGGCGTGTGGAATATGGAGCAATTAGACCCAGATCCCTTCATGGAATTACTCAATGTACATGGCCTACCTTGGCAAGTAATTGAAGTTGAGCAAAGCCCGTTTAAAAAATAAGGCTAAAGCTAAGAGCTGCGAGCTGCGAGCTGCGAAAAAGACTAAAATCTTTGCGTTCGCAGCTCAAGGCTTCTTGCTCTTTTTTCTTTAACAGATCAATGATCACTGACCTTATTGGTCCTCACCGAAGCTAAATAAGTTAATCCTATGAATGATCCTATGTTGAACCCCGCGATACCTTCACCTTGTTATGTGTGTGAAGAAGCCAAGCTCGAAGCTAATCTTAAATTGATGCAGCGAGTACAAGAGGAAAGCGGCGTTGAAATTATATTGGCCTTAAAAGCCTTTTCAATGTGGTCCACATTTGATTTGGTCAAACAATATTTACAAGGTTCTACCGCCAGCGCGGTATGGGAAGCGCGCTTAGGTAAAGAAACCATTGGTAAACAAGTTCATGCCTTTTCACCCGCGTTTAAACCCGCAGATATTGATGAACTCGTCGATTTAGTCGACCATATTTCCTTTAACAGCTGGGGCCAGTGGCAGCGTTACAAACAACAAATATTAGCTTCATCGGTTTCACCCGGGATTAGATTAAATGCAGAGCATCGTGAAGCCGAAACCGAATTGTATGACCCAAGCGCGCCCGGTTCTCGCTTTGGTATATTAGCCAAAGATCTAGTTGATTTAGATTTAACTGGTATTGAGGGTTTTCATATTCACAACCTCTGTGAATGTGATTCTTATGCCACCGAACGCACTATTTTGGCGGTAGAAGCAAAATTCGCTCAATACTTTAGCCAAATTAAATGGATAAATTTTGGTGGCGGTCACCTGATGACAAAAAAGGGTTACAACCTTGAGCATCTTATCGCCACATTAAAAGCGTTTAAAGCCCGTTACCCCCATCTTAACGTCATATTAGAGCCAGGCTCTGCAGTAGCATGGCAAACAGGCCCCTTAATTTGTGAAGTGATTGATATTGTCGAAAACCGTGACAAAATTGCCATAGTCGATATGTCTGCTACTGCACACATGCCAGATGTACTTGAAATGCCTTATCGCCCTGAGGTACGTGGTGCAGGCAAACCCGGTGAGTTAGCTTATACCTATCGCTTTGGCGGCAATTCTTGCCTAACCGGCGATGCTATAGATTTATATAGCTTTGACCATGAACTGCAAATTGGTGAGCGCATTATCTTTGAAGATATGATCCATTACACTATGGTTAAAACTACCTTTTTTAATGGTGTTGAGCATCCATCTATTGGCATACTGCGCAAAGATGGCTCCTTTGAGTTAGTGCGTAAATTCACTTATGAAGACTTTAAAAACAAATTGTCATAAATAACCAGGTAATACTTACCCTACATTTTAAATATGTGGGGTAAGTGTCTGTATTTCATGTCTGAACCATGCCAACCTATCAACCGAAGCAAAGGGCTTACTACCTACTTCAGTCTAGATTGGCTGTCTCAAATTAGATACAAATTTTCTAATAATGATAATGATATCTCCCATTAAAAGATGACAATACGGCTTTAAACACGATTGAGCCAAATTTCTTCTGTGTTAAATGCGCGACATTGTTGCTGCAAAGCGACATTACTACAAATAACCGGAATAACTTTTAGAGTTGGTACACATTCTGCTTTAAACACCCACAAGTAAGTGGTTAATTAACATTTGTAGCAAGGAAATTTTATTTTGCGCAGTCAATTTTTTTATTCTCTAATGATGTCTAGCATGCTTTTAATGCTATCCAGCCTAGTCAAGGCCCAAGATGATCGACCAACCTACTCTTTCAATAGGCAATGGCTCGAAGAGCAAGCTAAACAACTCGCCTCTCAACCTTATGTTGAACAAAAGCTCCCCGTCGACAGTCCGCTTAACAATCTGAGTTATGATGACTATCGCAAAATTCAATTTCAACGCAGTGCTACTGTGTGGAAAAACGAAGATCGTAACTTTCGATTAAGTCCTATGCATCCGGGCTTTTTATTTAAGAATCCAGTAAAACTGAATCTCATCGTGGGCGGCGTTTCCAGACGTATTTTATATACCAGTGAAATATTTAATTATGATAAAGAACAAAAAGCAGCCAAAGAAACACAAGCTGAAGGTTACTCGGGGTTTAAACTAACCACCCCTATCAACAAAGCAGATATTTGGGATGAATTTTTAGTCTTTCAGGGTGGCTCTTATTTTCGTGGTTTAGGTAAGGATAATTGGTATGGCTTATCGGCCCGCGGACTCGCCATCAATACGGCAAAACCCTCTGGCGAAGAATTCCCCTCATTCACTGAGTTTTGGATAGAGCGGCCAAAAGAACAGGCCGCAACTATCGTAATACATGCCTTGTTGGAAAGCGCCTCGCTCACCGGCGCCTTCACATTCAAAGCGACACCGGGCGAAAATACCGTCATTGAAGTATCAAGCACCTTGTATCCTAGAAAACAGATTGAGGCATTTGGCATCGGTTCTTTAACCTCGATGTTTTTATTCAATGATGTAAACCGAACTCGCTTCGATGATTTTAGACCTGCGGTGCACGACTCTGACGGTTTATTTATGATAAACGGGCAGAATGAACGCATTTGGCGCCCATTGACCAACCCACGTAAGTTACAAGTCTCAGTATTTCAAGATACTGCACTCAAAGGCTTTGGTTTGTTTCAACGTCATCGCCAATTTACTGACTTTGAAGATATGGAAGCCAACTATGAAGCACGGCCTTCTGCTTGGGTTGAGCCCATAGGTACTTGGGGACCTGGTCATGTTGAACTGGTTGAAATCCCGACCAATTCGGAAATTCACGATAATATAGTCGCATTTTGGCAACCCTCTGAACCGCTAAAAGCCAATAGAGCCTATTCTTTTGAGTATAAGATCTCTTGGGGCTCGCTCTTTAAGGCTGAAGACAAGGGCGGCCGTATCCTGTCGACAGCTACCGGTAAATCACTAGGAAGTGAAAACATCCGAGATTTTGTTATCGATTATGACTCGACGAATCTGCCAGACAATATAGAGATTCATGCCACAGCCAGCACTGGCAAAATTGTCGGTACCATCCAGAAGTTTATGCATCAAACTGGTTTGTATCGGGTTGTAATTAAATTTGAACCAGGCCGAGAAGATCTTTCTGAACTTCGGGTATCCTTATCCAGCAAAAACCAAACTTGGGGCGAAACGTGGCTGTACCGATGGAACCGTTAAATATGCAAGGTGAGCAAAATAATATGCATCGGCTTGCCACACCAGCTGAATGCCCGTTAGATATGCCACCACAGGATTTTAAGCGGCACAGTAAAATCGTTTATCGGCGCCAAGCTTGGACAACTTGGCTGGCGCGCTTAATTACCTTTGGTGGAGCCACTAGTTTAACCGGATTTGCTACTTACCAAATGGTATTAATAGTGTCACAGGTTGAAGTCACGGTTTTACAATGGTTAATGGTTGGATTTTTTGCCCTAACCTTTGTTTGGATAGCCTTAGCTGCATGTGGAGCAATAGCAGGATTATTTTTTCCTAGCAAAATACCCAGCCCACAAGCAGACAGTCTAGTCGGTAAAAAAACCGTATTGCTGATGCCCATTTATAACGAAGATGCTGCGCAAACGTGTGCGGCCTTAATGAGTATGGGCAAAGCACTGGTTGCTGAGGGTGTCGGCCAGCATTTTGAAATTTTTATTATTTCCGACTCCAATAAACCCGAAGTATGGGTCAAGGAAACAGCTGCGGTGCATCAACTGCAAACCGCTTTACATGGTGACATTAAGGTATGGTATCGACGTCGATTTAACAATAAAGCCAAAAAAGCTGGCAACGTGCACGAATTTGTTAGTCGCTGGGGTGGGCATTATGACTATATGCTGATACTCGACGCTGATAGTTTATTGTCAGCATCAACCTTACGCACCCTAATGACTGAAATGGCCTCTGATCCGCACAGTGGAATTATTCAGACCTTACCATGCCTGTATCGGGGTAATACCTTGTTTGCTCGGCTACAGCAGTTTGCTGGCACCATTTATGGCCCAATCGTAGCCAAAGGTATTACTGCGTGGCAAGGTGACGATGGCAACTATTGGGGCCACAATGCCATTATTCGCGTTAATGCTTTTGCGCAAACGGCAGGTTTACCCACCTTGGGCGGCAACAAACCATTTAGTGGTGACATACTGTCTCATGATTTTGTTGAGGCGGCATTAATGCGTCGTGCAGGCTGGTCTGTGCGCATGCTACCTGACTTAAAAGGTTCGTGGGAAGAAAGTCCACCGAGTTTATCAGATGTCGCAATTCGAGACAGACGCTGGGCACAGGGCAATATACAACATTTGGCGGTACTGTCGGCCAAGGGTTTACGATGGCCCAATCGTTTTCATATGCTAACGGGTATTATGGGCTATATGGCCTCACCTATTTGGTTTGCTTTGATCCTGATCGGTATTGTAATGGCCGTGCAAATCCATTACGTCAATGTCGAATATTTTTCCGATGAGCTCAGTTTGTTCCCTCATTGGCCGGTGTTTGATTCTGAGCGCATGATTCAATTGTTTGTGTTGACCATGGGCATACTATTAGTACCCAAAATTTTAGGTTTACTGCGCGCCATATTCACTAAACAACTGAGACAACCTCTGGGTATTATCCGACTATTGCTCGGCGCGTTAATAGAAATTATTTTTTCCGTACTCTATGCCCCCATCTTTATGCTGATCCACAGTAAACATATGCTTGATATTTTTCGCGGGCGGGACTCTGGCTGGTCTACCCAACAGCGTCAACATAAGGGCACGGATTGGCTACACCTGTTTCGAATGCATATTTGGCATACCTTAATTGGCGTCGTGATGACTGCAATCTTAGTTTATTATTCTCCGCCTTTACTGTTTTGGTTGGCCCCAACTTTAATCGGCTTGCTACTGTCTATCCCACTTTCAGCTTTAAGTGGCAGTAGCATACTGGCAAAAGTCCTGAAGTTTTGTGGCTTACTTAGCATTCCTGAAGAAGTGAATGTGCCTGCTTTGATGCAACAAAGAGATGAATTTGAACAACTATTCTCGGCACAAGTCGCTGGACTTAATATTGAGTATTTGTTGAGTCATCCCTTGCACAGGGAGAATCACTTTTCGATGACTCAAGCACCTCTTGCACCTTTGCGCGGTCATCCTCCTTTAGATAAAATCAGTGTTGAACACAAAATTGCTGATGCCCAATCACCACAAGAGGCTATCGCTTGGATGACGGATAAAGAAAAATTAGCCTTATTAGGTGATCGCCAGTTATTTGCATCCTTATTGGCCATTGCATCCACCAAAAATTGAACTAGACGATAAAGAGACCCAACGCTGATGCCCAGCCCTTTTGATTAGCGGGGTTTCAGCGCTCGGAACGGGGTGATTTAAACATTAAATGTATTAGATAAGCCACGACCAAAAGATTAACCAACAGGGCTGACACGGTCAGAAAATTAAAGTAGATGATGATTTCACGGATCTCAAAAGGAATATAAACCGCGCCACTAATCAAGGCAAACCACTCTGTCCAAGGTTTTTGATGCCACAATCCATAAGCTTCAATAAAGCGGATTAAGGTATAAAGAATTACGCCAGCAGCCACTATATTGACATTTTTATCTGAGACTTGAGCAGCGGCCGTTATTAACACATTAGGATAGTGGCTAGCAGGGTTGAGGTGTAAATGTGTGACTAAACGCTCTGCAACAAGCTGCAAATTTTGCCCCGCCAAGGCATGTAAACCTAAGGCGACGATAAACGCTAGCCCCCCTTTAGCGGCCTCCAATATAGCGATGGTGCGCAATCCACTCAGTTTTTCTGACATCTGTTACGATCTTTACTACTAAAAAAAAGTGACACGATTTTAGTTATCTGTGCCCACTAATACGAGCGGTGCACCGCCAGAAGAAATGCGTACTGCATCAGCAGCCACAATTTGCATCGCTGGACTAGCCAAGGTTTGCTGCAATGCGTCCATTGAAGGAAAAGGTAAGCTAAACATTTGATAGAAGGGGGCAGGTCCTAACGGCGTTGGTAGAAACGTAGTTGAAGACTACCACTACCTTGGTAAACCACCAACGAATTCAAAGCATGAAAAAGCAAGGATGACGTAGTACTATTAAGTAAAAATGGGAATACCGGGTAAAGAATGAATACTGACTTATTCAGTCCATATATAGATGAAGGTTTGCGCATAGCTCAGCAGGCTCTAAGCACGCCATATACCTACACGCAGATAGGTATTGTTTTGTTGGTCTACGTTTTTGCTTATTTTGTAGCAAGAAAAATCCGCAACAGTATTGGTATAACCCATAATATTCCTTCTGAAACCGCCCACCCACTGCATAAGCTAGCCTTTCGTTTAGGTGGTATTATTTATCCTTTGGTTTCCATTACCTTACTGCGTATCTCCACTGAAATAAGCGGACACACTGCCCATTCTGCTTGGGTCATCAACAGCGCTTATTTTATCGCTGTACTGTTGTTTTTTCATTTTTGCATCAAAGCCTTTGTGACTAATCGCTTTGCGGCTAATTTATTTAGATGGGTAGGTTTACCCACATTAATCTTACATCTATTAGGCTATTTGCCGATTTTCATTAGTGAATTAGAAGAAATCTCACTCGATGTAGGCAATGTCAGTGTTTCAGCTTATGGCGTATTGCGCGTATTAATTTTTGGCACCTTACTCTTTTGGCTAGGCCGGGCATCCAGCAGTCTTGGCAAAGATATTATTCGCAAACAAGAACATCTTGACGTACCTACTCGTGAGGTTTTCTCAAAGTTGTTTGAGGTCGCCTTATTTTGTGTAGTGTGTTTGCTGCTACTCAATGTAATGGGTATCAATCTAACCACTTTAGCCGTATTTGGCGGTGCAGTAGGTGTGGGTCTTGGTCTTGGTTTACAGTCCATCGCGTCTAACTTTATTTCAGGCATCATTATCTTGCTCGACCGTTCATTGACAGTTGGCGACTATGTTGAATTAGATGAAAATACCAAGGGTTTTGTGCGCGAATTTCGCATGCGCTATGCCGTGTTAGAAACCTATGACGGTAAAGATATTGTGGTACCCAATGAAATGTTTATTTCATCGCAGTTTATTAATTGGACTCACAAAGATCCGAAACAACGTTATCGAGTCGACTTTTCCGTACCCTATGCTACGGATGTAAGAGCCATGGTTGAAATCATCAAAGTTTTAGTGGCAGAGCATCCCCAAGTGATAAGCGGGGAAGACGTGCCATTCGAGGAACGTCCAGATTGTGAAATAGACAGCTTTGGTGATTCAGGCATTAATATGTTTGTAGAATTTTGGATGCAAGGGGTTGATGACGGTAAAAATCGGGTAGGGGGTGACTTAATGTTGAGCATATTAGAGACATTAAAAGCTCACGATATCCACATGCCATTCCCACAACGTGAAGTCACTATTTTAAACCCCGATATGATTAAAAACCCAGTGAGCAAATGATGCTCACTATAATCGTCGACCCAAAACGAGAAAATAATGTCTGATTCGCCAATTATTACTGATAGCTTTAAACGTCAATCTTTGGGTTTCTTCCCCACTCCCTTTCACTATTTAGCTAATTTTAGTCAAGTCCTCGGCGGACCTAAAATTTTCATTAAACGTGATGATCTTAGCGGCTTAGCCTTCGGTGGTAATAAAACCCGTAAGTTAGAATATTTATTGGCGGAGGCTTTAAAGAATGGCTGCGATTGCATAATCACCGCTGGTGCCGTGCAATCAAATCACTGTCGTCAAACGGCTGCGGCCGCAGCTTTATTGAAACTGCCTTGTCATCTGTTATTAGGCGGTGAAAAACCACAGACAGTTAACGGCAACCTACTGTTAGATTATCTATTAGGCAGCAAGATATATTGGCAAGGAGAACACCGCAAAGGTGAAGGTATTCCTGACTTAGTTAGCTTGCTCACCGAGCAAGGTCATAAACCCTATGTCGTGCCATACGGTGGCTCTAATGAAGTAGGTGCACTTGGCTTTGTTAATGCCCTGCAAGAATTACAGCATCAGCTTGTTGATACACCGATTAGCCATATTGTGTTTGCCTCTTCATCGGGTGCAACTCATGCTGGTTTGTTGGTTGGCAAAGCCTTACTACAACAAAGCTACCAATTGATTGGCATCAATATTGATAAAGACGAAGATGCAAAAAAGCCCTTTAAGCAGGTTATTGTCGACTTAGCTAATCAAACGGCAAGCTTACTTGGCAAAGACTGTCGTTTTGAACTCGACTCCATTGATTTATTAGAGGGCTACACGGCTCAAGGTTACGGTGTATTGGGAGCCGCTGAGCAAGAAGCTATAAGGTTATTGGCGCAAAGTGAAGGCATATTGCTTGATCCGGTTTATACCGGCCGTGCCATGGCAGGTTTGATTGATCTGGTGCGCAGCGCACAATTACCCCCATCTGCACACGTCTTGTTTTGGCACACGGGCGGCAATCCAGCATTATTTGCTTATGCTGATAAATTTACCGAGTGGTAATCAACACAGCGCTAAGAGTTAAACTTAAGGCAGTAAACCAGCTAAGTCTTCGCCGAGACTAGTGACGGGTCTTTCGATAATTCGCCCTAGTTCATTTTCACCATCAAACAAAATAATAGTCGGCGTATAGCGCAAATCTAAACGACGATAAGTCCCAGAAGGCTCCTGCTTGTTATGATTCACTGCCATGAGCTGTAAGTTAAGTTGGCTTAATTTGGCGGCGTCCAACAACTTGAGTAATCTGGGCACTTCTCGTTCACTGTCGTGACACCAGGCACCAAATAGCACAGTGATAGACTTACCTTCAAGTTGCTGGGCAGCTAAAATTTCTGCGGAGCTAGGTTGATAAGCTTGATATTCTGCCAAAAAACCTGGATAGCTAGATAACAATTGCTGGGTCGTGACAACACCGATTAAGTCTTCTGGCGTCTCTGCTACCGTGTTTGTTTGACAACCCAGAATAAAACTGAGCAATAATCCCATAAATACCATGCGCATTAGCCATTTCCTTTTTGAGTGCCAGCAGTTCATTAAAGATTTACTACGACTGATTAACCGCTATGCTTAATATTTCATCTTGCTTGGGAAGATTAAGTAAAAAATCGATGAACTCAGTTAAACCCACATGGTTCACTTCTTTCAAAAACGCCACATTTAACGAACAACTAAAGTCACCACAATCATCCACCTTAGTCAGCAGGCCTTTTGTTACATACTCTTCCGCTATAGATACCGGTAACAGGGCCATACCGCCCTGAGTCAACAATAAATCTAAGGCAATCCGAATAGAACTGGTATTAAACTTTGCTTCCTTCGTTTTGGGAAAAAGCTTTTCTACTTCGTCACAGGCCTTGCCATGCCAATCTAAGCTAATATAGCGCTTGGCGGTTGAATCAATATCCTCTCCCCCCACCTGCTTAATGTATAAACCCAGCGGCACGGTTAATAAGGGTAAGGTTTCTATTTGGTCTGACTTGAGTGGTTCGCTGACCACGGCTAAGTCAATCGTCCGGTTATGTAACTGGCGTAACAATAGCTCGTTAGTCATAATTTCTGCACGCACCGTCAAAGCGGGAAAATATTCACTAATGCAATTTAAGGCATTACTTAAATATAATTCCCAGGCATTGGGTGTGCCAGCTAATGCAATATGTTGCACATTAAAGTTGTTGATCGCCTTTACAGCATCGTTCAAGGTCGCCGCTAAGGTTTCAGCGAAAGGAACAAGTTTCTGTCCAGCCACCGTTAACTGAATACTATTTCTGTTTCGTATAAATAAGGGACTATTAAAATACTCTTCGAGTTGTTTAATTCGGGCACTTACCGCTGAGGGGGTAAGATAAAGATTTTCTGCCGTCTTACCGAAATGGCGAGTTTTGACCACTTCAAGAAAGGTAACGAGGAAACGCACATCCATAGATAAAGCTTGTTGCTGGGTTGATAAGTAATTCATACCTTGATTAGGGCTGAAATTCAATACTTAACATGGGTTTTTAACAGATCCATGTTAAGTATTGTTCAGTTACAAAGAATTAGTCTTTTAACTTAGTGACAGGCGCATAACCTTCTGACTCTAATTCTTCATTAACGCAAGTCAAAAGATATTGGGCCATTTTGTCTGCTGTGATTCCGTCATCCTCTGCCATTTCTGTACAGAACTGCTTTAATTCTTTTAACAATGCTTCGTCAGCCACCGGCTGCTCTTCGGCATAAGAAGAAAAACTTAACAAGCCCACCAACAATAATGCAACAGTTTTCATGCTTTCTCCGCAATGTAATAGTTCAAACCGGCCAAAATAATGGCCAAATATACAAAAGGCGCATCAAACAGTTACCTGCTGATGCGCCTTATAACCGAGCACACAAAACTCTATCTAACCAAGACCAACAATAAACCTGCTTAAACAGGGCTTGTTATTCAGGGGTTAAATGTTTATTTTTTGACTCAATATTCTTTTGTCTTTTTTCCCGCTGTTTTTTCTCAAGTTCAGCACGAACTTTAGCGGATTTTTTTTCTTTATCTGAATCATCAAAATCGTCTTCATCAAATTCTTCTAAACTAACGCGATTATCTTTACCCATAACTTTATCAACGGTTGCTAACACAAGGTGATTCTAAAGCACTTAGTGTAAATGCAAAGTGAAATAAATTGAACGTCATGATGAAAAAATTTTGTTCAACTACTTACATATTGCTACCCTTAATAAGAGTAACATTCATCTAAATCTATATTGTCCCATTCGCAGCCCCAAAACCTACACTTTAAAAAGGTAAATCATGTTTAAAACCTTAGTTGTTGTTGACCATCCACTCAACTTGCCCAATAGCGAATTAACCATTGTTAATTTTGAACAATACCTTGCTGAATATCCTAAAGCAGGTGAACCTAAAATTCGCATTCTAAACTTATGCAATACTGAAAAGTATTTAAGTCAGGGCTACTATTGCTCCCTCTTGGCTGAAGCTCGTCAGCACAAAGTCTTGCCTAGCGTAAATACTATTAATGATTTGTCATTGATGCCGCCCAAGGATCAAGAGTGGGTAGAAATTCCCTTAAGTAAAAGTCAAATCCCGGCAACCGTCACTGCTGACGAAAAAGAGTTTGTGGTATTTTTTGGCTGGACCAAAAACGAAACCCTACGCAAATTAGCTAAATTTGCTTTTGAAAAATTTCCTGCGCCTATTCTTAAATTGTCGGTCTCCCGTGATGAGCATCAAACACAGCTTATCTGCAGCGCGATTGGTGTTAATGCCATTGCACCGGAATTGTGGGACCAGTTTACCGCTAGCTTAGAACACTTTACTTTGAAAGTATGGCGCAATCCTCCTGGCCGAAAACGAGCTCGTTGGGACATGGGCATACTAGTCAATCCTGATGAAAAAACGCCGCCCAGCGATGCTAAAGCAATCCAGCTTTTTATTAAAGCGGCGAGTAAAGTCGGTATCGATGCAGAAACATTCACTGCCGCCCAAAGTGCGCAGTTGTATCAATATGATGCTTTGTTTATCCGTGAGACAACATCAATAAAACACCACACCTACGAGATGGCGCGTAAAGGCGAAAAAGAAGGTATGGTTGTGATGGATGATCCAACCTCTATTTTACGTTGCTGTAATAAGGTGTTTTTGCACGATGCCTTTAGTTACCACAACATATCAGCGCCAAAAACCCACTTTGTGTCTAAGTCTGACAAAGACACGCTTGATCGCTTAGAGATGGAATTTAGTTACCCTATCGTACTTAAATTGCCCGAAAGTTCTTTTTCTCTAGGCGTATTTAAAGCCAAAGACAGAGCAGAATTAAGCACTAAATTAGAGATGATGCTTAAACAATCAGCCTTAGTGCTGATTCAAGAATATTTATACACCGAATATGATTGGCGTATTGGGGTGCTAAATGGCCGTGCCATCTATGCATGTCGTTATTTTATGGCGCGCAATCATTGGCAAATCTATAACCACAGTTCTAAACGCAATACCGCAGGTAACTTTGAAACCATACCCACATTTGAGGTACCTCGCGCTGTATTAGCAACGGCGATCAAGTCCTGTGAAATAGTCGGAAATGGTTTATATGGTGTTGATTTAAAACAAGTTGATGACAAAGTTTATGTCATTGAAGTGAATGACAACCCTAACTTGGATAGCAAAGTAGAAGACAAATATTTAGGCGACGAGCTATATCGCGTCATCATGCAAGAATTTGCTGATCGCCTTGAATATCGGGGCCGCTAGATTGCAAGCACTCAACCAGCACTTGTCTCAAGTTGTGATACCGAGTCAAAATATCCTAGTCCGAGATGCCAAGTACTCGGACTTAGGTCAATTGATGGCTCTTGAAAACCGCTGTTTTGCTGGTGATCGTTTAAGTAAACGTAGCTTTCAACATTGGTTAAAAGCCCCCAACTGTGTATTTCAAGTCATATTGCTTGATCAAGTTGTAGTTGCCTATGGTTTAGTGATTATGCGCAAAGGTACGCATTTAGCTCGTCTGTATTCCATCGCGGTTGATAAAGAAATTCGTGGTCTAGGTATAGGCAAAAAACTACTACTTGCTTTAGAGCAACAAACCCTTGAACAGGGCAAGATGTTTATACGATTAGAAGTAGCAAAAAACAACGACACCGCAATTAATCTGTACAAAGGGCTGGGTTATAAAATTTTTGGTAGCTACGAAGCTTACTATGAAGACAATACCGACGCCTTGCGGATGCAAAAAAACGTCAGGCAGATGCAATCATTGCAACAACTGACCCCCTATCCTTGGTATCAACAAACCACAGAATTTACCTGTGGCCCTTCGTCATTAATGATGGCCATGGCTAAGCTCGATCCTCAAGTAAGCTTAAATCAGGCACTTGAACTGGATATCTGGCGCGAAGCCACCACCATTTATATGACCTCAGGCCACGGAGGGTGCCACCCTTATGGTTTAGCTTTGGCCGCCCATAAACGCGGGTTTGAGGTGCTGGTTTATGTCAATCTTACCGGACCTTTGTTCATCGGTGGAGTGCGTAGTCAGCATAAAAAAGACATCATGCAAGCGGTCGAAAATCAGTTTCGTACTCAGGTTGAAGAAGCTAACATTGAAGTTCGTTTCACTGATGTTAGCCCTGAGGATCTGGAATATCACATTCGCCAAGGTGCTGGTGTCATCAGTTTAATTAGTACTTATCAACTAGATGACAAAAAAGCGCCCCATTGGGTGTGCGTAACAGAAATTGATGATGACTACCTATATTCTCATGATCCGGATCCTGATGACCATGATGTTGAATCGCTGGATTGCCAGCATATTCCCATCGCTAAACAAGACTTTTACAGCATGTCATGTTTTGGCAAAGAGCGTTTGCGCACCGCTGTGGTTATAAAGAGACGTCAATAGACTGAATTTTCACCCATTAAACTTGCCAATTAATGGGTGTTTTATTTTGTGCAAGTAGCAGTTTATTGGTTTGCGAAAAATGTTTACAACCCAAAAATCCCCGATAAGCCGATAATGGCGATGGATGGCTTGCATGTAATACATGATGTATTTTTGTATTAATCATTGCGCCTTTTTTCTGCGCGTGACTGCCCCACAACAAAAAAATCGTACCACTAGTATGTTGATTCAACAGTCCAATCACCTTAGAGGTAAATCTTTCCCAGCCAATTTTACTATGAGAATGGGCTAGGCCCTGCTCGACGGTTAAAACCGTATTCAACAATAAGACTCCTTGCTCTGCCCATTGCTGTAAATAACCGTGACTAGGTAGGCTAAACCCGTCTATATCTGTCATTAGTTCTTTGTAGATGTTGCTCAAGGAGGGAGGTGGTTTGATACCAGGCAAAACAGAAAAGCTCAAGCCATGGGCTTGATTAGGCCCGTGATAAGGATCCTGGCCCAAAATAACCACTTTAACTTGCTCAAACTCAGTCGCCTTAAAGGCGTTAAAAACATCGGACTGTAACGGAAAAATCGTTTTCCCCCCAGCTCGTTGCTCGGCGACATAAGCGATTATTTGCTGAAAATAAGCGTGCTGCTTTTCTTCCGCTAACAAGGTCGACCATGTCGCCACTTTGCTTATCCTAAAAGAGCAAAAAGGTGGGCTTTTAAAGCGGCATAATCATTCGCTATTTCAACGGAGAAACTCTCTTTACCCACACAATCAGCTAAAGGCTGGGGCAAGCTAATAGGCTGACCTAGCACGTTTTCAACTGTTTCCCGAAATTTCGCTGGATGGGCAGTGCCTAGAAAAATACCGGTTTGCCCTGGTTCCATATTTCGCAGTAGTGCTTTGTAAGCAATCGCCGCATGGGGTTCACTCACATAACCCAACTGCGCTAATTGACGCATGGCTACTTGGGTATATTCTTCGTCAACCGTATCTCCACTAATCACAGATTTATCTAAATAACCTTGCTCTATGATGGCTTCAATACGTGGCCAGTTGTTGGGTTGGCTAACGTCCATAGCATTAGATAAGGTTGCAATAGTGCTTTTAGGTTGCCATTCACCGGTTTTCAAATAACGTGGAACGGTATCATTAAGGTTGGTCGCAGCCACAAAATGGCCTATGGGTAAACCCATTACCTTTGCAATCATACCGGCGGTTAAGTTACCAAAGTTACCACTGGGCACAGACACCACAACGTCTTTACGCTGTTCAACAGTAAGTTGCGCTAAGGCCTCAAAGTAATAACACACCTGAGCAACCAAACGACTGATGTTAATAGAATTGGCAGAGTTTAAATGCAAACCAACACGCACATCCGCATCATCAAAGGCGGTTTTAACTAGTTGTTGACACGCGTCAAAATCGGCTTCGATAGCGACAGTGTGAATATTGCCACCGAGGGTGGTAAACAACTTCTCCTGTAACTGGCTGATTTTGCCTTTGGGATATAAAATCACCACATCGATATTGTCAATACCGTGGAAGGCATGTGCCACAGCCGCACCGGTATCACCTGATGTAGCAGTTAGGATCGTAATCTTTTCACCCTTAGCAATTTCAGTCAGGGTCTGGGCCATAAAGCGACCGCCAAAATCTTTAAAGGCCAAGGTAGGACCGTGATACAACTCTAGACTGTAAATATTGTCAGTCACTTTAACGAGGGGAGCCGGAAACACAAATGCACGTTCAACGATGCCTCGTAGGGTGTCTCTTGGTAGCTCATCGCCAATTAGTGCACTAAGAATTTCTACGCTGCGTTCGACAAATGGCATGGCCAACAATGTTTCAATATCATCAAACTTAGGCAACTTTTTGGGAAAGTATAAACCTTGATTTTTACCTAAACCTTTTTTAACTGCTTCAGCGAAACTAGCTGTGTCTGAAGCGTCTTTTAAATTTTCGAGTTCCAAAATTTAACTACCTTATCTCTACTTGTTAGCATGGGGGGCTCAATAAATGATTGCGCCTTGCTGATCTAACTGGCAAATATGACTAAAGCCAGTGTCATTTTGAATATAATTATCCGCCAACCATTGGTTGATAATTGTAGCCTGTTCTAAAGAATCACACACGGCAAAAACTGAAGGACCGGACCCTGATATACCAAAGGCTAAGGCTCCTTGCTTTACAGCAAATTCACGGGATTCATCAAAACGCGGCAAAAGTGATTTTCTATAAGGCTCAGCAATAACATCCAACATCATTGCTGCCGCCAGTTTTTCGTCTTGTCGGTACAAGGCGTCAACAAATACGGCAAGTTGACGACCAAACTGGATGGTTGTGGCCATTGGTACTTGTTTAGGCAAGATAGCGCGAGCGGCGGCAGTAGAAACTGTTATACCCGAATAACACGATACCCAATACCACTGCTTAAAGGTGGGCAAAGACAAGGCAACTTGATCCTGGTGCTCTGCCATTAAGGTCAAACCGCCTAAAAAACACGGCGCAACATTGTCATAATGTACACTACCGCTAATTTGCCCTTCTAATTCCCCCATCATTAACAATAAGTTACTATCATTAAAGGGAACCTTGCCTAAAACTGCACTAAAAAACTGATTAAGTGCATGAAAAGCCGCAACAATTGAACTAGCACTAGAGCCTAAACCACTGCCTATGGGCAAATGTTTATACAGCGTCATGGCCACTACGGGCAATGATTTAACATCACAACCTTGCTTGGCTAAACATTGGATAAAATGGTGATAACACAGCGTTACAATGTTGCTTGCAGGGTCAGCAGGCAGTTTATCAGCAAAGCGGCCTTCGACCTTTAGCTCAAACCGCTCAGCTAATTCAATTTTAACTTCATCACCCAGCAAGCTACCATCAATGGGTTTAAGGGCAGCCCCGAGTAAATCAAAACCTAAGCTGACATTACCAATTGAAGCTGGTGCATAAGCCGTAAGTGTTTTTTGTTGCATCGTTGAGCTACTCATTACAGATTTTGCTTCCACGGCATAGTACGCAATACATCAGCAAATACACCCGCAGCAGTCACCGCAGCGCCAGCCCCATAACCTCTGATAACAAAGGGAATAGGTTGATAATAATTACTGTGAATGGCTAGTGCATTTTCACCTTCTTTAATCATATAAAGAGGATGGGATGCATCAACCGCTTCAATTGAAACAACGCAATTACCTTTACTTATTGAGCCCACATAGCGCAATACCTTGCCTTGTTGTTTAGCCCTTTGAACTTTTTCGTTAAAATAATTATCCAACTCTGGAAGGCGTGCCATAAAATCATCTATCGAGCCACTAGCATCAAAGAAACTTGGTAGTACCGGTTCGATTTTAATGTCACTGAGTTCTAATTTAAGATCGGCTTCACGGGCCATAATCAACAATTTACGCGCCACATCGCTACCGCTAAGATCATCTCGTGGATCAGGTTCAGTAAAACCATTTTTCTTGGCAATTTCAGTTGCTTCTGACAAACTCAGGCCTTCTTCTAGTTTGCCAAATACAAACGACAAGGAACCAGAAAGTATGCCTTCAAAGCGAATCAGTTCATCACCCGCATAAATAAGCTTTTGCAAGTTATCAATCACCGGCAAACCGGCACCAACCGTCGTTTCATATAAAAACTGTCGATTGGTTTTTTGCGCGGTATCGCGCAATAATTGGTAAAACTCGGTTGAGGCAGTATTGGCTTTCTTGTTGGGCGTAACCACATGAAAACCATCTAACATCATTTGCGGATATTGCTTTGCGATTAATTCACTGCTGGTACAATCGACAATAACGGGATTGACTAAACTGTTGTCTTCAACAAACTGTTGTAAGGCTGGTAGGGTGAAGGTACTTTCACTACCACTCAAATCTTGAGTCCAATCGCTATTCAAATCAATACCGCGTCCTTGCAAAAGTAATTTTTTACTATTAGCAATACCATATACTTTGACGCTAATTTTGCGCTCTAACAAGGCAGATTGCTGTTTTGCAATCTGACTCAAAAGCTCTTTACCTACAGTGCCACAACCCACTAAAAATACATCAATAGTATGTACATTAGAGAAAAAGTTTTGATGCACAACTTTCACTGCTTTTTTGGCTTTATCCATCTCAATAACCGTCGAAATAGAGCGTTCTGAAGAACCTTGAGCAATAGCCACATTATTCACTCTTGCCTGGGCCAATGAACTAAAGAACTTGGCGGCGAGACCTTTAGTATGACGCATTCCGTCACCGACTAAAGTCACTATTGCCAACTTATGACGCACCTCAATTGGGTCAAGTAAGTGATTACTTAGCTCTAAGGTAAATGAATCTTCAAGAAGGGCTAAGGCGCGATTGGCGTCCTTATCGTGAATACAAAAACTGATACTGTATTCAGAAGAGGATTGGGTAATCAGACTGATAGAGATATTAGCATTCGACATCACTTCAAAAACTCGACTCGCCATACCAACCATTCCCTTCATACCAGGGCCAGCAACGTTAAACATTGCCATGTTGTCTAGATGAGAAATACCTTTAACACTGGTCCACACTGTGCTGGCTTCATTACTAATCAAGGTGCCAGGTGCACTGGGATTTAAGGTATTGCGAATTAAACAAGGAATATGGTGCTGAGCAATTGGACCAATGGTTTTAGGATGCAATACTTTGGCACCAAAATAAGAGAGTTCCATGGCTTCTTGATAGGTCAGTTTATCCAGCAAAACTGCCCCTTCAACCTGATTTGGGTCGGCATTGTAAACACCGTCGACATCAGTCCAAATTTCACAACACTCTGCATCAATACAAGCCGCTAGTATAGCAGCAGAATAATCTGAACCATTACGCCCTAGGGTCACTTTCTCACCTTCAGCATTGACCGCCACAAAACCAGGCATGATAAGGACTAGCTCGCCGGAACTATCTATATTGGTAAAGCGGGCTTTACTGGCAGCAACATTGGCGATGCTATCAAAATAGTCACCCTCTGCTAGTACATAGTCTACTGGATCAATAATTTGGTTTTTGTAACCCAGCGCTGTCAGTATTTCACTAAAGATATTTACACTGACGTATTCACCAATGCTCAAAATTCTCGCTACCACCGAATCTGGCGCGCATTGGAGCAAAGCGAAACCCTCTAAGTTTTGATTAAGTTCTTTTAGTATGAGGTGAACATAGTCAGCTAATTTAACTTGGTTAATAGTTGGAATACGTTCTTGTAACTCATCTAAGATACCAAATAACACCATGTTTAATTTAGCAAATAATTCACCATAGTCTTTACCGAGGGCAGCTTCATCACATAACAACGACAGGGCATTGGTCACGCCTTTGGGTGCAGATAAGACAACAGCAGCGCCACTTTCTTGGTGGCAGGCCATACTTATGTCTTTTACCATTAAGTATTTCTCAGCATCCGCTAAAGATGACCCACCAAACTTCAACACCTTCATTTATTTGCTCCTTTAATTTTATAACCAATACCTAAGGTTTGGCGCTGTGTGATTTTACGACACCCAATAACAAAAAAGCCCGCTTTAGGTCGCGGGCTTTTTTGTTTAATGCTTGAGCACTAGCCAGCGACCGCCTCGTTGAGGGTGGTAATAATCGTCATGCCGGTGGTGCGTATTATTTTTATTTTCATGTGCGCAATTTGCCGTATAGACGTCTATATGTCAACCGGCAAAGCGAGTTGTTTGGTTATTAATTATGCTTGTTTTGTTGCATGACAGATTACCCTAGTAAAAATAACGCGCCAATGGCATTAAAAATACACCACATTCATAAGTCTTTGCTCAACCATTGCATGATTCCAAGTTGCAACTCGATGCATCTTTTATCCGAGATTAAAGCTAACAACCCTTCTTCTGCTGCTACCTTTTGTACCTGAGTCGATTGTTGCGCGATCTCTACTTGCAGAGTATCTAAGCGACTTTGGATCTCATGCACAGCTTCTATAGAATGCTGCAAGGGTGAATCCTGCAGTTTTGTATTCAGTTGTTGCATTATTTTTTCAAGTAAGGCCAAATTATTATTTAACTCAGCACCCCACTGAGCCCATTTATTTTGTTGATTAGGTATCAGCAAACTCATGTTTTGCCAATTTTTTAATGTCTTGGCTAAGTAAGAGGACAAGGCGTGTATATCGCCATGTTGAATATCATTTTGACTACATATTGCCACTGGGGATTTAACCGGCTTTGGCATATAGTCAGATTTGGCTTCGTCCATTAAACGGTAGCCACGAGCGGCCTTACTCAATAAACCGACAGTGACCGGCATTAATGCTGCTATTTGTTTCGCTAAATCAAATAATATAGCAACATTGCCAACTTTTAATTCTAATTCCATTTCATTAATGGCTACACTGCGGCCTGATGCCAATACTTGCCCTCTATCCCATACTAATTCGACTTGCGTCTTATCTTTCCAAGTCAACAAAAATTGGGTGCGAATGAAATGGGTAGAAAATTGGCAAATCAAGGCTTTTTGCACACTTAGCATATCAAAGTTATCTGGCCAGACATTAGCGGGAAATAGACCCAATTCAGGTGTTTCAGGAGCTTTATGCTGATGTATCCCTAAGGATATATTGTATTCTGGTCTTTGCTGCAAACCAGATACACCTTGCCCTGCCGTTTTTAAAGTCTGTTCATAGTGATGCTGGCAACCACGAATGCGCAAGCCCATGTCATTTTTTCTAAAATCTCGATTAAACGTATCAAAGTAACTATTACTTAATTCAACTTCACTTTGCGCAACAGTTACATCAAGTTGCGGTAATAACTTTTCAACAATAATAGGCCCAGCTAAGGCTTGGGTAATCAATTTTAACTCTATTTCAACTTCCATAACCCAGACCTTTTCTCCACTGTGAGTAAAATTGAGATGTCTCAATCGTCATATCAAGCTCTAAAATTAACTAAAATATAAACTGATTTAGTAATTTAACGAGACTATTTTAATGTAAGCTTGCCTTTCACTTTGTCAGGCAATACCATTTGCGACACATTATAGAGACAAGTTTTAAGATTATGCGCAAGCGGTTAGTATTTTTTATTATTTTAAGCACATCATTGTTTGGCACCTTAGCCATAGCTCAAGAACCTAACGACAGCGAGGGTGAAGTTCGTTATATCTCTGACGACCTGTTTACTTATTTGCATGCCGGTCCCGGACGCAACTATCGAATCCTAGGCTCTGTTATTGCTGGTAGCCGCGTTATTGAGTTGCAAGAAGATCTCGAAAATGGCTTTATTGAAGTTATCGATGAAAAACAACGTACTGGTTGGGTAGAAGCCGAATTTATTAAAAAAACCCCAAGCGTGCGAGAACTCATCCCAAGTTTGCAGCAAAACTTGGAAGACGCCAATAACACCATAAAACAACAACGATCTGACAATGATCTATTAAATCAACAGATCGCCGATTTACAGTCACAAAATAGCGCATTAACCCGTCAAATGAGTGAAATCGAAGCTCATAATAATCAGGTCAGCGCAGAATTAGCCGATCAAGACCAATCGGAGCAAATTGAATGGTTTACTCGTGGGGGCATAGTCGCAGTAATTAGTTTGCTCTTAGGTATCATTCTTACTTATTTACCTAAAAAGCGTCGCCGTAACGATAATTGGATGTAATACACTGTTTCATTAAACACCGTTAACCCGGTGTTTAATGACTGGTTTATGTCTCCCCTACTTAGTTTACATGACTGATTTTACATGACTGATTTTACATGACTGATTTTACAAGATTGTCAATTTTGAAAGCTTCAATAAGCTGATTTCATTAATGAGCCAACCGCTATTTTTACCCAATGTGACTAGATTACGGCGCTTGGTTTTTGACTTTTCACAAACTACAGATTTAAATATGAGTTTAGATGAAGGTAGCCAGTTGTCAGTAGTTGCCAAAGTTGAAGCAATCTTTCTGAGCACGCTGCATATCCTTATTGTACTGAGCGGGCCCAATGGCAGGCCACGGGCAGAGGCTTATCAACAGGCTTTGTCACGCATAACCTGGCCCATCAACATTGTAGAAACAACGGCACAAGCGGCTGCATTGTTGGCAATATCGACCGACAGGTAATTATGCTCTCGATTGACACCTTAACCGCATTTAGTCTTGCCGCTTTTTTATTGTGTATTTCTCCCGGCCCCTCTAATTTGTACATCATGGCACGCAGTATTAGTCAGGGTCAAAAAGCAGGCATGATTGCTGCGTCTGGCATGGCTTTAGGCTCATTTATTTACGTTATCGCCAGTGCCTTTGGTTTGGCCGCCATTTTCATTTATTTGCCCGTGGCTTATACCCTAGCCAAACTCGCTGGCGCAGCCTATCTAATATACTTATCTATCCATTATTTGCGCTTAGCCAAGTATCATAGTCAGGGAATAACAATACTTAATACTTTAAGTTCTCGACGGATATTTAAACAAAGTTTAGTTGTAGAACTAACTAACCCCAAAACGGCTTTATTTTTTATTGCATTTTTGCCTCTATTTACAGAGCCCAGCCAAGGCCACATAACATTACAATTACTTATTTTGGGCACAATTTATGCCTTGATAGGTTTGCTGAGCGACCTTTGTGTGGCAACATTGTCGGGTAAAATAGGGCTGTGGATGAGTGCTCATCCGCACTCTGAACAGTGGCTAAATCGATTAGCTGCGCTGCTGTTATTCACCATTGGTGGAACTATTGTGTATAACGAATGTTTGATATTTTTAATTCACATTATTGGCTTATTTTAACCTCCAACAAGGAAAGCACGATGGGTATCTTAGCTAAACTGTTAAAAGCGCTCAATTCAGATTCAAGCCCGTGGCAGTTAGCCTTTGGCTTTACCCTTGGTATGATAATGGGTTTAACCCCTATATTGGGTTTGCATACGCTAATCTTAATATTTGTTGTACTGTTTTTTAGAGTCAATATTTCTAGCTTTTTAGTCGCATGGGCCTTATTTGCACTTTTTACTTTACCACTCGATTCTTTAATGGCGTCAATAGGTGAATCCTTGTTGACCACTGAAAGCCTTCAGCCGTTTTGGACCGTTTTATACAGTAGTACCTTTGGTCAGCTTACCCAGTTTTATCACACACTCACCCTAGGAAGTCTTATTTTTACTTTGCTTTTATCCCCTGTCTTATTATTCGCAAGCAAGTATTTAGTTATTCAATATCGCGTAAAAGTCATGGTTTGGGTCAATAAAATCAAATTAGTGCAATTTATAAAAGGAAGTAATTTTTACCGTCTTTATCAGGCATTGGGAGAATAATGCAATGAAAAATATCATCCGATGGCCTGGCCTTATCGCCTTTGTTGTGATCACAGGTAGCATTGCAGCCATTATTATTTTATTTTTTGATTTTTGGATTAAGCTTGCCGCCCAAAAAGGCCTCGAAGTAGCAACGGGAGCAGAAGTTAATATTAGTGCGGTCGAACACACATTCTCACCTTTTGGCATCAGTTTAATTGATGTACAACTGACCGATCCTAACAAGCCAGACACTAACCAGATTCAAGCGGCGAAAATCAGTGCAGATATTGAATTATCGCCATTATTATTACGTAAAGTCATTATCGACAACTTAATTGTGTCTGGCGTGCAGTTTGGTATAGAGCGCGCTACAGAAGGCGCCGTATTTCGCAAAACAAATGCCCAAGGCCAGAGCTCGGTATTAGCAGAGTTATTCCCGAATAAAGCAGATTTACCCAGTGTAGATGAGGTGCTAGCTCGCTCCCCCTTAAAAACGACTAAGGCTATCGAAGAAGCCCAAGCAGCTTATGACCGTCACAAAGAGGGAATAGCCACTCAATATAAAAACCTGCCGAGTAAAGATAAACTAACAGAATACAAAAAGCAGATTGAAGCCTTATCAAAAGCTAATTACAAAAATCCAAGTGAATTACTGGCAGCCAAAGAAAAATTCGAACTACTGAAACAAGAAATTACAGCTGACAAACAAATTTTAAGTGATTTTAAAGATTCGGTGAGCCAAGCAAAACAAGAGCTATCTCCTAAAATAGCACAATTAAAAGCGGCACCAGGCCAAGATTATGAGCAGTTAAAAGCCTTAGTAGCTGGTGATGCTGGTGCCATCAGTGATGTGACCACTATGGTGTTTGGTGAAAAAGCAGCACAATGGGCTGAATATGGTCTAGCCGCCTTTGATATCGTCGCTCCTATGTTAAAAAATAAACAACAACAAAACAAAGAAGCGGTTTCAGCCGGTCGTTGGCTTAGCTTTGATGATGAATCAGGACTACCTGAGTTGTGGATCAAAAACGCCGATATTTCGCTAAGTTGGCAACAAGAAAACCTGTTAAGTGTGTGGCATGACATCACCTATCAGCACGATATTATTAGCCGTGCTACCACATTTAAGGTTGACTCGAGCAAAAGTAAACTTTGGCAGTCGTTTAAGTTAAATGGCGATTTTTGGCTCAAAGAAAATGGCATACTTGCTCAACAAAACTGGCAATTAGCGGGCTTAAAACTCGACAATATCGACTTGGTCAATCAAGACAAACTAAGCAGTAAATTACTCACCGGTTTAATGTCAAGTAACGGTAGTATTAAGGTGAAAGAAAATACCGTTATTGGTGATGGTGTGATCAATTTAACTAGCCTTACTATGCAAGCTCAAGGCAGCAATAAAATGACTAATATTGTGGCCAATACCCTCAACCAATTGGAACAACTCAGCATTAATTCGGATGTTGGCGGGGTGATCGGTGATTTGGACTTATCCTTTAGTTCAGATTTAAACCGACAACTTGGTAGCGCTTTATTGGCTAATATAGGCAAAGAAGAACAGGGTAAATTGGACGAATTAAAAGACAAACTTAAGGCCCAGATGCAAGCAGCCTTAGGTAGCCAAGATGCGCAACTGGATGAGTGGCTTGACTGGGAAAAACTCGCTGAAGGCGACATAGATAGTTTAGAAGACTTATTAAATTCTAAAATGAACAATGCCATCGATAGTAAAAAAGATGAGCTTAAAGATAAATTGAAAGGCAAGATATTTGGTTGATCGCTCAATAAAAGGAGAGCAGCATGTTTGCTTTGATACTACCGCTATTTTTTGTAGCCTTTGTTATATCGGTGACATGGGTAAGCTATAAATTGGGCACGACTAAGAGCAATAATGCAAAACTATGCGCCATCTTTGGTTTTGTACTGGCGTTTTTACCACCTTTAGCTGTTATTTATTTAGTGGTGTTGTTATTAAAAAATGACACATCAATCGCTTAATATACGAGGTATTGGCGGCTATTTTTTGGATTCTATTGGTCTGTCGGCTTATCTGCACGCGTTTCACTGGAGGATCTGGCAAAAGCTCGGCATAATAGCGCAAATAGCTTAACGAGGAGGACAAAGTCATGAAATGGGTAACAGCCTTGTTACTTTGCCTGCTTGTTATGCTGCAATATCGTTTATGGGCTGGTAAAAACAGTATTCCGGACTATTTAAGTATGCAAAAGGAAGTATTGGAGCAACAACGACAAAATGCCAATCTCGTTCAGCGTAATAGTTTATTAAAAGCCGATATTGAAGATTTAAAAATAGGTCTTGAAGCCGCAGAAGAAAGAGCACGCAATGATCTCGGTCTAATTAAACAAGGTGAGACTTTTTATCGCATCCTGCCCTCTGAAAATTAATAATAAATGACTTCAAATACAACATTTACCGTTATTGTTCCTGCTGCTGGCATTGGCAAACGGATGGGTGGTGTTTTACCCAAGCAGTATTTAACTATTGCTGGAAAAACCATCATTGAGCATACCTTGACTCGACTAATTTCCCATCCTCAAATCGGACAAATTATCGTTGTTTTACATGCCCAAGATAGACATTTTGCTCAACTGGCTATTGCTCAATCCCCCAATATCACCACAGTTATTGGCGGTGAAGAACGCAGTGACTCCGTGTTAGCAGGCCTGGCTTTGGTTGCTGCCGATGAACAATGGGTACTGGTTCATGATGCGGCTCGCCCTTGTTTACATCCGGATGATCTCAGTGCTTTGTTGCAACTGGCTGAGCAAGGTGAGGTAGGCGGAATTTTAGCCGCGCCAGTACGAGATACAATGAAACGGGCCACTACACTGCAATTTGTTGAAAAAACTGAATCACGGGATAATCTTTGGCATGCCCTCACCCCACAATTTTTTCCGTTGAAATTGTTATATCAAGCCCTAAGTCGAGCTCAAGACCTGAAACTCAACATTACCGATGAAGCCTCAGCCATAGAACAATTTGGTGGCAAGGTAAAAATCGTCATTGGGCGCGCCTCTAATATTAAAGTCACCCAAAATGAAGATTTATTGCTCGCTAGTTTTTATCTTACGCAATTACCCCAGGAAGTAAATCAGACATGAATATGCGCATTGGTCATGGTTACGACGTTCATAAATTTGGCGGGCCAGGCCCCATTGTAATGGGAGGGGTTACTATTGATTATGAACAAGGACTACTTGCCCATTCTGACGGCGATGTTGCCATACATGCATTGTGTGATGCCATACTCGGCTCATTAGGCAAGGGGGACATTGGTCGTCACTTTCCTGATACAGATCCTGCTTTAGCCGGCGTAGATAGCCGAAACTTATTGCGTACCGTAGTCGATTTGATGGTCACTGAAGGCTATATTATCGGTAATGTTGATATTACTATTGTGGCCCAAGCACCTAAAATGGCGCCACATATTAATGTTATGGTGCAACATTTAAAAACTGACTTACAAACCCATGCATCGCAGGTAAACGTTAAAGCTACCACCACAGAAAAACTTGGCTTCGCTGGACGCAAAGAAGGTATTGCCGCCTATGCAGTGGTGCTGTTGGTTAATCATTCGATACAGGCTAATTAATGCAAACTCATCATTGGCGTTATTTAATGCCTGCCCCCAGCGCCAACGGCCAACTAAAAGTTGAATTACCAGACTTTCATGTCACTGAAAAACTTGGCTATGAACCTATCGGTCAAGGTGAACACATCTATTTGTGGGTGCGAAAGATAGGTCTAAATACGGCTTTTTTAGCTGAGGAAATCGCTAAGTTTGCCCGTGTGCCATTGCGTGATGTGACCTATGCAGGTCGCAAAGATAAATACGCTGTTACAGAACAATGGTTTAGTGTTCACAAACCCGGTAAAGCAGAATTTGATTGGTCAAAATTAACTGTTGATGGTGCAGAAGTACTAAAAGCCGTTCGCCATGATAAGAAATTACGCACCGGCGTGCTCAAAGGTAATCGTTTTGTCATTACGGTGCGCAATATTAGTGACACTCAGGAATTAAGTAAACGCTTAGAGCACGTAGCAACTCATGGGGTGCCTAACTACTATGGCGCGCAGCGTTTTGGCGATAGCCGCTATGATGCAAGAGGCGGTAATTTAGTCCTCGCCGAAAAGATGATTAATGGTGAGGATATTCGCAATCGCAATAAACGCTCAATGGCCATATCTGCCTTGCGCTCATGGTTGTTTAATGAATTTGTTAGCCGCCGAATCGAAGATGGCTTATTTGACCAAGCGCTAGATGGCGATATCATGTTACTCGCTGGCAGCGCTAGTTACTTTTGCGCCGAGACCATTGATGAAACGATTAAACAAAGATTAATAAGTCGTGATATTCAGCTTTCAGCTCCTCTTTGGGGCCAGGGTCAACTTGCCGCACACCATAAAGCCCTTGCCTTGGAACAAGGCATTGCAAAGGATTATCCAACTATTTCAGCTACTCTGGAAAAACTTGGACTCAAACAAGAAAGACGTGCGCTACGGTTGTTACCTGAAAATCTGCAATGGGCACTACAAGACAATCAATTAGAAGTCAGTTTCGATTTACCCGCAGGGGCTTTTGCAACATCGGTGATCAGAGAAATTGTCGATATTCAACAGCATTACGAGGTGGATTAGCTTGCACATTTTATTAAGTAATGTAGATAGCGCATCTACTCAGGCTTTAGCTCCAGTGTGCGCTAAGTTAAGCCAGTAAGTCAGCGCAGCTCAATAAGCAGCAGAGGTGACTCATATGTTAGGGACTCATGTATTAGTCGCCGATCAAATTTTGAATATTGGGGTTCGTGATTTAAGCTAGCAAAAACTGGCCGACATACAAGCGTCTATACAGGCCGCAGGCACAGCGCCCAAACCATGATGAATACACAACAACCTCATGGATGTGATTTAGGCTGATATGGACCAGTCAGCTAAGAGCAGGATGCTACACAAGGAACAGATTGTGATGACCGAGCTAAGGGATATTGTTCTATTACTCCACTGTTGGTAGATAAGAATGTCCATAAAAATATAGAAGATATGCGCTACTGAATTGCGCATTTTCAAACAAAAAAATAATAAATTTAACTAACATTTGACTCTGGATTAGCCATAACAATGAGAGCCACGTTTCGCAAAGGTGATAGCCTCGCCCAATTACTATCCCAGGAAGGGATAAAGAATACTAAAGTACTCAGTGCCATTGCCAATATACCAAGGGAACTTTTTATTCCCGATGCATTGCGGCACAAAGCGTATCAAAATACCGCCTTACCTATTGGTCAAGGACAGACCATATCGCAACCTTATATTGTAGCGCGTATGACTGAATTACTTTTACAATCAGAGAACAGCCCACAGAATGTATTAGAAATTGGGACCGGCTCTGGTTATCAAACTGCTGTCTTAGCTCAGCTTTTTCAGAAAGTATTTTCGGTTGAACGGATCAAAACCCTACAATTTCAAGCTAAGCGGCGCATGAATCACTTAAATTTACATAATGTCGCCATGAAGCACGGGGATGGATGGCAAGGTTGGGCGAGTAAAGGCCCTTTTGATGCGATAATCGTCACTGCCGCTGCTAGTCGTATTCCTGAACAATTATTTGCTCAGCTCAACCAAGGCGGACGACTCATTATTCCGGTTGGCCAAGAGAATCAACAACTGCAATGCATAACTAGACACGAAGACGAATTTGAAACTCAAATAATAGAGGCCGTGCGCTTTGTTCCTTTAGTCCCTGGAAATATTATTTAAATTAACTGAAAGTACCGACATAAAGGGTAAACAATGAGTACTAAGCGAACAGCGAAAGATTTTGTTGGTATTGCAGCACGTGGGGTTTTAATGGGAGCTGCTGATGCCGTTCCCGGTGTCTCAGGCGGTACCATAGCATTTATGACAGGAATCTATGAAGAGCTAATTTCTTCCCTAAAAAAATGCAGTAGCGCGCCCCAAATTTTATTTACACAGGGTATTAAAGCCTCATGGACACATATCAACGGTTCGTTTTTACTGACCTTGTTCAGCGGTGTGATTATCAGTTTAGTCAGCATTTCCCGTCTTGTTGTTTTTCTTTTAGATAACTATCCCGCTTTATTATGGGCATTTTTCTTTGGATTAATTATTGCTGGAGTATGGTCTGTCATCCGCCATATTGATAGATGGTCATTGCCGGTCATTGCCGCGTTTGTGGTCGGTGCTATTGGTGCCTATTGGATTACCATGATCTCGCCGACGTCCATAGAATCGACGCCTCTAATTGTATTTTTCTCTGGTATGTTAGCTATTTGCGCCATGATTTTACCAGGAATTTCAGGTAGCTTTATTCTGTTACTGTTGGGTATGTATGGCCCGATGATGAATGCTATTAAGGAATTTCAATTCATTACTCTGGGCTGTTTTGCCGCTGGCTGCATTGCCGGCTTAATCAGTTTTTCTCATGTACTAAGCTGGATGTTTCAACATCACAAAACGCCGACTTTAGCCTTATTAGGGGGGTTTATGTTAGGCTCATTAAATAAAGTGTGGCCTTGGAAAATTACCCTTGAAACGATAATTGATCGACACGGAAAAATTATTCCACTGGTGCAAGAAAATGTCTTACCAGCGACATTTGAAGCAAACACTCAACAATCTGCCTATTTATTTTATAGCGTCTTACTCATCGTTTTAGGTATTGTCGCGGTGATATTACTCGAGCGTTTTGGCAATAAAACAGTACAAAAATAATGATCCATGCTCAAATTTGCTGCCAACATAAATCAAAAAACATCGGAAAATTACAATCTTGTATTTTGTATTTCACTATCATTTTGAGCGCCTCATTGTTGGTTTCATGCTCAAGTCGAAAACAACCAGCGCCAGTTGTTGAAATTTATCAAGGTAAAACATTTAGAGACTTCCAAGCCGATACATTTGACGGTAAAGATTATAAGGTTCAAAAAGGCGACACCCTATTTTCTATAGCCTGGTTTAGCGGTAACGACTATCGTGATCTGGCAAAAATCAATAAAATTAAAGCACCTTACAGCATCTTTCCCGGTCAAATAATATCCCTAAAAAAGCCCTATATTACAAATACGTCAAGCAAAAGTCAGCGGACTGGTCAGACTTCAAAAATAAAGTCAAATCAAGCAGTTGACCCTCCACAAAAGCAGGCGTATGGTAAAAGTGAAAAAAATGTTAACGAAGGTTCTATTGTTCCTTCGGTCGGTGAATTTCCTAAGCAAGTATCTCAATGGATATGGCCTACCTCAAATGTTGTAACAAATGTGTTTTCAGCGACAGAGGCCGGAAATAAAGGGATAGACTTTGCAGGAAATGGTGGTGAGCCAATTTTGGCGGCAGCCGACGGAAAAGTGGTATACACCGGCAGTGCGCTGCGTGGTTTTGGTAATTTGGTCATCATCAAGCATTCAGATGCCTATTTAACGGCCTATGCTCACAATGACAAAATCTTAGTTAAAGAACAACAGTGGATAAAATCTGGGCAAAAAATTGCCACTATGGGTAAAAGTGGAACCGATACGGTTAAGCTTCATTTTGAAGTGAGGTTCAAAGGAAAATCAATTGATCCTTTGATATTTTTACCGAAAAGATAATAACAATAAATAATTATAAGGAAACAAGGAGATGTATTAGGAACAACAATTGTTTTTCAGGAGTCACCATAATGAGTCAAGAAAAAGTTGAATTAGTTGATGTTGAAGTTTTAGACGATGTTGAAGCTTTAATTGAGTTCGAAGATAATAAAGCAGATAAAGAAGATACCGAATTAGAAGATATCTTGGTCAAACAAGATGAAATAACTAAAAATCTGGATGCAACCCAACTCTATTTGGGTGAAATAGGATTTTCCCCTCTATTGACCGCAGAAGAAGAAGTTTATTTTTCGCGTAAAGCACTCAAAGGCCATGAGGCTTCCCGTAAACGCATGATTGTCAGTAATTTGCGCCTTGTCGTTAAAATTGCCCGTCGATATAATAATCGAGGCTTAGCCTTATTAGATTTAATTGAAGAAGGTAATTTGGGTTTAATCCGTGCGGTTGAGAAATTCGATCCTGAGCGGGGATTCCGATTTTCCACCTATGCAACATGGTGGATAAGACAAACCATTGAACGAGCGATAATGAATCAAACTCGCACAATTAGATTACCGATCCATGTAGTCAAAGAGCTCAACGTATATTTGCGAGCGGCGCGCGAGCTAGCGCAAAAATTAGATCACGAGCCAAGTGCAGAAGAAATTGCCGCATCCCTTGATAAGCCAGTGATTGATGTGGTCAAGATGTTAAGACTTAATGAACGAATAAGTTCAATTGATACGCCAATTGGTAGTGATGGTGATAAGGGCTTGCTTGACGTCATCGCAGATGAAAGGGGGCACGGCCCTGAAGAAAAATTACAACAAACTGATATGAGCGCCAATATTGTGCATTGGCTTGAAGACCTTAATCCTAAACAACGTGAAGTACTGGCTAGACGCTTTGGTTTATTAGGTTACGAGCCATCGACACTAGAAGATGTGGGTGCTGAAATTGGTTTAACTCGCGAAAGAGTCAGGCAAATTCAAGTTGAAGCACTGCGCAGATTACGGGATATGCTCGGCCATAAAGGTCTTAACTTAGAAGCCTTATTTGATACACTAAGTTAGCAACAAGATGTGCTTCACACACAAAAAAAGCCTCAGTTGAGGCTTTTTTATTAAATTCCTAACATATCATCAGATATTATAAAACGGCGATGGCCGCTGCATAATTTGGCTCTTCAGTGGTTTCAGCCACTTGTTCAGTGTAAATGACCTCACCCGACTCATTAATAACCACTACACTGCGTGACAACAAACCCGCCAACGGACCAGTTGTAAACGCAACACCATAATTTTTACCAAAATCACTTCTAAAGCTTGAACCTATTGCAACATTGTCTATGCCTTCAGCACCACAAAAACGTGCTGCTGCAAAAGGTAAATCAGCAGAAACACACAGTACTTTAGTATTGTCTAATTCGCTGGCACTCTTATTAAAGGTGCGAACTGACGTGGCACAAACGGCAGTATCAACGGAAGGAAATATATTGAGTATGACTCTTGAACCAGCATAATCAGCTAAACTGACTTGGGAAAGATCCGTTTTTACTAATGTAAACGCTGGTGCTTTAGTACCAACTGCGGGTAAAGTCCCCGCTGTTTCAAATGCGTTGCCTTTCAATGTAACAGTAGCCATTTAAATCTCCTTGATGTAGTTCAATAAACACTATTTCGATAGCAATAGTGGACAAAATCAGACAATTACAGATTAACAGGCTTAGCTGTAAACCTGTTATGTAATTTGAAGTGTGGGCATAAGATGATAAATCAAGGTGTCAGGCCGTGATCACCGCTAAAGTAAGGCTATATGTATACTTTTAAGCAATTACCTGCACAGCAGAACTTATCTTTTCTAAAGTGATAAATTGGTAGTCATGAGGATTTTTGTCATCAGCCAACCATAATTGCTCAGCACTTTGTTGCCAGCGGTATGCCCGGTGATAGTCGGGAAAATAAGTATCTCCGCTCACTTCCAGATCGATTTGAGTAAGATAAAGGCGATGACATAAGGGTAAAAAGGTTTCGTAAATGGTACCGCCGCCAATGATCATTACTTCTTCGGCATCCTTTACCGCTGCCAATGCAGATTCTGCACTAGCGACCACAATGGCGTCTGCAAGTTGTAGCTGCCCATCCCGAGAAATAACAATATTAGTTCTGCCAGGTAAAGCCTTTCCAATAGAGTCGTAAGTCTTGCGCCCCATAATAATGGGTTTGCCCAAGGTAATCGCTTTAAAATGCTTTAGATCAGCGGGCAGATGCCAAGGCATCTTATTACCCGCTCCTATGACACGATGTTTAGCCATCGCTGCAATCATTGAAATTATCATAGACGATCTTTCCTAAGACTATTTATTCAGTACGTTATTTCTTATAGATAACTTCAACGTCATAGTCATCTTCATCAAAATCATCGTCATCATCTAGGTCATCTTGCAGGTCATCAAAATCAGAATAAGGTTTATTCAAGGTATCTTGATGATAAGTATCCCACTTAAAGCCAACATCTTCACTTAAGTCTTCTACTTCTTCTGGTGGTAATGAACTAATAAAATCCATCACCTTGTGGCAGAGTTTTAAAGTACCATTCTTTTGAATACCCGATATTTGATAGTATTCCCCTTCCCACTCTAAGGCTTTTAGGATTTTCTCAACAAGTTCTTTAACTTCATCTTCTAACAATAAGTCGATTTTATTAAACACTAACCAACGTGGTTTTGCTGCTAGTTTTGGATTGTAATTTTCTAATTCGGCGACAATCGCTTTAGCATTATAAATGGGGTCAGAGCCATCGGCAGGCAATAAATCGATCATATGTAATAACACACGACAACGCTCTAGATGTTTCAGAAACTGAATTCCAAGACCAGCACCGTCTGCTGCGCCTTCAATCAAGCCAGGAATATCGGCAATGACAAAACTACGCATAGCATCTAGTCTTACTACACCTAAGTTTGGTACTAAGGTAGTAAAGGGATAATCTGCCACTTTTGGTTTAGCCGCAGAAACACTGCGAATAAGGGTCGATTTACCCGCATTGGGCATGCCTAATAATCCAACATCAGCTAATAACAATAACTCTAGTTTAAGCTGGCGAATTTCGCCGGGGGTGCCATTTGATTTTTGTCTGGGTGCGCGGTTAGTACTAGTTTTAAAACGAGCATTACCCAAACCATGAAAGCCACCTTGAGCTACTTTCATGCGCTGTAAATTCTGCGTAAGATCACCTAGAACTTCGCCAGTTTCAAGATCACTCGCACGTGTTCCTACCGGTACATGAAGTTCAAGATCCACGCCACCACGACCAGTACAGTTCGCACTTGCTCCATTTTTCCCGCGTTCGGCGCGATGAAAACGTTCGAAACGGTAGTCAATAAGAGTATTTAAGTTTTCATCTGCGACTAAATAGACACTACCGCCATCGCCACCATCGCCTCCATCTGGACCACCATCGGGTACATATTTTTCACGACGGAATCCGACAACACCGTTACCGCCGTCACCAGCTTCTACACGAATAATCGCTTCATCAACAAATTTCATTACTTACTCAATACTCAATTAATGACCAAAGGTGAAACCAGTATAGATAACTTATCTGATTCCAACAAAAAGCCCCGCTACAGCGGGGCCTTTCTATACCGTTGGCAGTTGTTACTTATTCAGCAACAATGCTTACGAATTTGCGGTTGTTAGGACCTTTAACTTCAAATTGCACTTTGCCTGACGACAATGCGAATAAAGTATGATCTTTACCAATACCCATGTTACTTCCAGCATGGAACTTAGTTCCACGTTGACGAACAATGATATTACCGGCTAAAACTGACTCACCACCGAAACGCTTAACACCAAGACGTTTACTTTCCGAGTCACGGCCGTTGTTTGTACTACCACCAGCTTTTTTATGTGCCATCTCTGCGAACTCCTATTAAGCGCTAATGCCAGTGATCTTCACTTCCGTGAACCACTGACGGTGCCCCATTTGTTTACGTGAATGTTTACGACGACGGAACTTAACGATATTTACTTTATCGCCACGACCATGAGTTACAACTTCAGCTGTAACCTTGCCACCATCAACAAAAGGCATACCAATTTTAACATCGTCACCATTGCTCACCATCAAAATATCACCGAATTCTACTGACTCACCAGGAGCCACTTCGATTTTTTCAAGGCGAACGGTTTGGCCTTCAGCCACACGGTGTTGTTTACCACCACTTTGGAAAACCGCGTACATATTAAACTCCGCTCTGCGTTCATAACGCTATATTCAAAAACAGGGCGCGAATTGTACGTGATGAGGTATTTTCAAGCAAGCCCCTATTGCAATTAATTTGGTTAAATATGCGTCATTTTTTTTGATGGGCGAACTTATTGATTTATAGCACTAAACTGGTGCTGGATACTCAGGCTAATTTCTGTAAAATCCCCCGTTAATTATACTGAATATTTGTATTTAAGTGAGCACTGTATCTTGGGTATGGAATTAGAAGAAATACGACAATTAGCCCATTCGGACATGTTGGCCGTTAATGAATTAATTCAACAACAAGTTAATTCTGATGTTTCCCTCATCAATCAGCTGGGTTTTTATATTGTTAATAGTGGCGGTAAACGACTACGTCCATTATTAACCGTGTTAGCTGCGCGGGCCGTTAATATTCAAAATGACCAACATCACACTTTAGCCGCCATTATAGAGTTTATCCATACTGCCACCTTGTTACATGACGATGTGGTTGATGAATCAACGATGCGCCGCGGTCGGGAAACTGCTAATGCCGTGTTTGGTAATCAAGCCAGTGTGCTGGTCGGTGATTTTTTATATACCCGTTCATTTCAGATGATGGTTAGTCTAAAACGCATGCGCGTGATGGAAATTTTGTCTGATGCCACAAATGTGATTGCCGAAGGCGAGGTCTTGCAACTGATGAATTGCAATGAACCTGGTACCACTGAAGCCCAATACATGCAGGTAATCTATAGCAAAACCGCACGATTATTTGAAGCGGCCACTTTGTTAGCCGCTGTGCTAACTGAGCAGAATGAAATAATCGAAAAGGCGATGCAAGACTATGGTAAGTATCTAGGCACCGCTTTTCAGTTAGTTGATGACATACTTGATTATGCGGCAGACAGTGAAGACATGGGCAAAAACGTGGGTGATGACTTAGCTGAAGGCAAACCCACTTTACCCCTACTTTATGCCATGTGGCATGGCAACGAAAGTCAAAGTGCCATGATCAAAGAAGCCATTGAAACCGGTAATGGTATGGAGAGCTTTGCTCTCATAATGCAAGCGATGCAGCAAACTGGCGCATTAGATTACACAAAGCAACAAGCCTTAGATGCTGCTGATAAAGCTATTGCAGCGCTTGCACCTTTGCCTGAGTCACCTTATAAACAGGCCCTAATAGGGCTGGCACATATTTCTGTAGAGAGAGCGGCATAGTGGTATAACTCGTCCCTTGTTTGTTTTGAAATATTGAACAAATAAGGGACCTTTACTCTATTTTGTATCTAGTTTGACTCTACCACTGACAGTAGAGACATTTACACTGGCCCTACCTTCATTAAAGCTAAATTCTAACCAACGATTCGGACCATATTTGTCTTTGTTAACTTTATCATCTGACAAATTATTAGTGATGCTGCCGCCAGCATGGGTCTGAATATCGAAGCGAGCAGAAACTTCATCCTGAAAATACAATTCAACCGAGCCACCAACGCTGGATGCCGTTACTTCGCCATTTTTTTGCAGCTGCATTTTTGCTTTAATAGAGCCGTTAACCGTTTCAAGATTAAGTTGACGAACCGAGTCGAGACTCAGTTCAATGTCGCCATTAACGGTTTCTACCTGTAATTGCTCACTTTGAGACTGTACGTTGATATCCCCATTGACTGAACTGTATTTATCATCTCGGCCTTGTGAACTGCGCGAATGGATATCACCATTAACGGTTTCAATTTTCACATCACCTTCCAGTTCAGTGGCATGAATATCACCATTAACAGACTCTAGGCGAATGCGCCCCGCTAATTTTTTAACCTCAAGCTCACCATTGACTGTTTCAATGTCAGCTCCGCCTCTAACGCCACTGACTTCAACGTCAGCATTAACCGAGCTGTAATTTATCTTACTGCTGGCAGGCACGAATATAGTCAAATCATCACCATCATCAGAGCCCCAATTTCCCCAACCACTGTGTTTTTTGACTTTAACCTTAATCACGATGTCGTTACCGTCACGTTCAAAGATAAACTTATCGGTTTTCTCGCCCAAGGTGCCTGTTACTTTTACCTCAGCTTTATCCCAGGAGCTTATTTTGGCCTGGCCATTAATATGCTCTATGCGGATATAACTGTTTTTATTGGCATCCAGTGTTTTATCCACTTGTTCAGCGGAAAATGCATTTACACTCGATACAAGTAAAGCAATACACATTATCATTCTGTTCATTTCCAACTACCTCTTAATACTTAAAACGGGTTTAGATCTGCGACCACTTGGGTGAGTGCACTCGCTCTATTAAACTAATCTGTTGCTGATACACATTTTGCAGCAGTTTCAGCAATGCCATGTTGTTCGGTTCGTTCCTCAGCGCGGCTTTTATGGCTAATTCTGCTTTGTCCAGTTCTGCCACCTGTTCTTGCCAATTATTGGTTAAAGCAGGTTGACCTTTAAATTGCACCAGTAAAGCCTGTTTTTGCTGTTGATGCTGGGCACTCAAATTAGCGATCAAGTCTTTACCATTGAGGGGGCCTTCCACAGAATTAAACGACATCAGGCTAACCAAGCCAATTAACGCTATGGCAGCTGCCAATGCATAGGCTTTAGTGTGTTTTCTATTGCTACTTTGCTTGTCAGGGTTATCCACCAAGGCAAGTTCAATACCAGCCCACAGCTCGCGCTCAGGCTGTTTTTCACGTGCCATTACTGAGAGTTTTTGCTGTAAATCTTGTTCAAATTCAGCCTTATTCATTCTCCATCCACTCCTGTAATAATAGTTTGGCGCGATGAAACTGTGATTTGCTTGAGCCCACTGCCATATTGGTCATAGTCGCAATCTCTTCATGGCGATAACCTTCGATAGCATGCAGTACAAACACCAAACGAGCGCGTTCCGGCAAGCGCATGATGTAGCTTTCAATATCTATCGTAGAACTTGATTCTTCTGCAAATTCATTAACCGCTGGAGAGTCCTCAAAATTCATCATGCGATATAACCAGCCTCTTTGTTTACGTAAATAAGAGATCGTGATATTGCTAGTCACAGTATGCAACCAGGTCGAAAATTTACTATCACCCTTGTAGTTACCGATTTTGCGCCACAACTGGATGAAAACCTCTTGGGCTGCATCTTCGGCCATGGATTTTTCTGCTGTCAAGCGATAACACAAGCCATACACTTGCCCAATGTATTGCTGATACAAAAGGTGATACGCCTGTTTGTTGCCGTCTTGTACCGCTTTGATTAAGTCCATCTCACTTTTGGAGCTAAACTTATGTTCGGCAGCAATAACGTTTCCTTGTATGGTCAAACGCATGTCTTCTTGGTTTTGGTTATTAACTTAGTCGCACAGTAAACCACAATGGTTTAAAGGCAAAAAAATAAATATTACTTTTTTCAGTGGATGGATAGCTTAATGAAAATTACTGGTTTATACAGCGGCAGAACGTCATTTATTGGTCCTAAGTCAAGCCCGACGGGTATCATTAAACACGCTCGCAATACGGTCGATATTAACTCACTAGGTATCGTTGATGATATCCAGGTAGATAAGCGCTTTCACGGCGGACCTGAACGCGCTTTACATCAATTTTCCCTACTCAGTTACCAAAAAATTATTCAGCGCTTCCCCTTGTTGCATCAACAAGCATGGCCCGGCACTATTGGTGAAAATATATCAGCACCGCTGATGCATGAAGACAATGTATGTATTGGAGACATCTACTCAGTTGGTTCTATCATTATGCAAGTCAGTAGTCCGCGCATACCTTGCTGGAAAATTGATGAAAAGTTTAAGCAAGCTAATCTCCATGTCTATATACGCCAACATCAACTGAGCGGATGGTATTACCGAGTATTACAAGATGGAAGAATGGGTATGGGTGATAAAATAAGCCTCGTTGAAAGGCTGCAGCCACAACTGACTATTCGTTATTTTTTAACGCAGATAGATAGACAGCCTAAAGACAAGACATTTTTGGATTTGGTGAGAAAAGCTAAGGAACTTGATCCCCAGTGGCGAGATAAATTAACGAGCTTGCAGCAACAATATTAAGCATTTCCTAATAATAATTAATTACTTCATTTCATTGCTTTGTATTACACGAGCCTAACGTCAAGTTATTCATCCAAAATCAAGCACAAAAGCAATAAGTTTTACTCTGCTTTTTTTGATTTTTAAGAATAGACCTGTTAATAATAACACAGGGGATTCACTATCCCCTACTAATAAAAATAAATTAAAATAATAATACAAAACAGGAAACATCTATGTTTAAAAAAGCAAAATTAGCTAAGTCGATTCGCCTCGCGGTTTGCGTGAGTGCGGCATCTACTATTATGGCTGTACCCGTTTACGCACAAGAAACGCAAGAAGTTAAAGAGGCCGCATTAGAAAAAATTGAAGTTACAGGGTCTCGAATCGCACGGGCAGAACTTTCTTCACCTGCACCTATCATATCCATAAGTTCGGAAGAGATTTCTCGATTTGGTACACCCGATCTCGGTTCAATATTATCTGAGATACCAGCTATTGCCGCCGGGTCAACGTTGATAGGAAACAACAACAGCAATGCTAATGCAGGTCTTAGCTCACCTGATTTAAGAAACTTAGGTCGCGACCGCACTCTAACGTTAGTTAATGGGATCCGTCATGTAGCTGGTGCTCCAGGATCTTCAGCCATTGACACAGGTGCTATTCCTTCAGGTTTAATCGACAGAGTCGAAATAATCACGGGTGGCGCATCTGCTATTTACGGCTCAGACGCTGTATCTGGTGTTATCAATATCATATTGAAGGATGATTTCGAAGGCTTTGAATTTAATGCCACTGCTGCTGACAGCACTGAGGGCGTAGGTACAAAAAACAACAGTTTTAGTGTTCTTGCCGGTGCTACCTCACAAGATGAAAAAGCTAATGCAACTTTTTTTGCAGCTCGCTCTAATATTCGAGAAGTACTAAGACCAAACCTACAGCAACATAAATACTATGGCACAATTATCAATCCAGATAATACCGGTGAAGAAGATGGTATTCCAGACCGCTTGAGAGCGCCTTTTGTAGGCTCTGAAATGATCAATGACTTTGGCGTTTTAAACCCTTTTGGTGGCGGCCCTAGAATTACCTTTACCCCAGATGGTGCGCCGATTGATCAGGTATCTAGGATAAATGATAACAGTTTTGCCTTTGGTAACTTTGATCAAGCTTACAACACCTTGTTTTTTGGTGATGAATATGTCAACTACATACCTAATCAAGAAACAATCACCCTAGCCTCTACATTTAGATACGATATCACTGACAATGTTCGATTTTATGGTGATTTCAAATATGTCGATAAGAATATTGAACAACAATTCCAGCCCGCTTTTAACTTTGGCGGATTGAGAATAAACGTGGCAGACAACGCATTCTTAGATGACGCCACTCGCCAGCGTCTCATCTCTGGTGGTCAGACTGGCAATGTCCCTATGGCTCGTTTTTTTGGTGACTTAGGTAATCGATCTGCAGCTAACGATCGTGAATTATTCAGATTTGTTGGCGGATTTAAAGGTGGATTTGAACTGTCAGATACTCTTTTCAGTTATGACGTGTTCTATACACATGGTGAAACCAAAAATACTCGCCGCACTCTGAATGATATTATTCCAGCTAACGTTGCAGCTGCAATGGATTCAGTCATCGATCCCAATACAGGTCAAGCGGCCTGTCGCAGTCAGGTACCAAGTGCACAAGGCGAAGGCTACGAAGATCCTGCAGATGTTAATGGTGATCTTTGTGCTCCCTTTAACCCATTTGGATCAAATAATTTCTCTGCAGAAGCGGCTGATTTTATCTCAGGTGATGTAACTCGTGAAGATCTTATAACTCAAGAAGTATATGGTGGTTCAGTGTCTTTTGACTCCAGCGAGTTCTTTAGCTTACCTGGTGGAGCAATGAGCATGGCCCTAGGTTATGAGTATAGGGAAGAAACTTCTAAAACGATTACTGACGAATTTACTAAGGCAGGCTTTTTTACAAATGCGGCCACTCCAGATGCGGCAGGTGGTTTTGATGTAGAAGAATATTTTGTCGAAGTAAGCTTACCCTTATTAAACGGTGTTTTTCTGGTTAATGAGTTGACACTAGATGGTGCGTTTAGAACTGCAAAATATTCTCATGCAGGCAATGCTGATGCATGGCAAGTTGGTTTAATGTGGTCTCCTATTGAAGATGTAAGGATCCGCGGAACGTTAAGTGAGGCGGTAAGAGCACCTAACGTCAACGAAGCTTTCAGCCCACAATCACCAGGCTTTGCGAATATAAGTGATCCCTGTGATGCAGACAATATCGACGATGATCCTGATCGTACAGCAAACTGTGCTGCACTAGGTATTCCAAGCGGATTCCAAGCTAATGACAACGTTAGTATTCGCACTCTTTCAGGCGGCAATCCAAATCTGTTTTCTGAGACAGCAAAGTCTGACACTATTGGAGTAGTTTGGACTCCAAGCTATGTTGAAAATTTTGCTTTGACACTTGACTATTACAACATCGAAATATCAGATGCCATTAATCTTGTGAGCTCACAAGATGTTCTTGACAACTGTGTTGATGCGACAGGTGGCCCAGATGCCGGATTCTGTTCACAAGCCGATCGCGA
>Ga0163215_100439_pt1 | contig 71126 bp, 75 predicted proteins | sample SynspAceP_FD_185934 | JGI IMG/M metagenome (GOLD analysis project Ga0163215, IMG submission 185934) | Saline lake microbial communities from Ace Lake in Antarctica - Synechococcus sp. Ace-P (Hybrid Assembly) | ecosystem: Environmental > Aquatic > Non-marine Saline and Alkaline > Saline | place... | reverse complement strand
ATGACTGCCTCAAGCACGGAAATTGCGCGACCATCTCCATATCCATTACCGGTTTGGAACGGGCACTGCTGAACGTATTCGGTGCCATAGATGGAAAGAGCATATCCAGTCGCCCAACCAACTTTGCGCATCGGCTTTGGTACTTGCGAGATGTCACCTGAGAACACGCGGACGAAGTCGGCTGATTCTGCCATGCTGTCGGCGAAGCCAAGTTCGTGAAAAAAGTGTTTGCTGTGCACCACATACTCGGGATCTTTGATTGGTGTAGGCTTAACAGGAACATAATGGCCAGTAAAAACTTGACGGGGTTCATGGTCGACGCCGTCTGTTTTTGCATCAGGATCGCAGTTGAGAGTGTCCATGAGCGAGTAGTTTGCCAGCTTTGCGAGTTCGTCAAGCGTAGCGACGGTTGTAGAGGTCTTCTGCTCAGTCATTATTAATTTCTCTAAAGTTGTTTGGTGGCTGATTTATGTGGCTGACAAGCTGCTTGCTCAAGATGTAGCGGTATTTAATATGGCGCTTTCAAAATTCAAGTTTGAATGACCCACAGGTGAGTAAAAATTTCCTCTTAAATTTAAACAACTCGTTTTTGCCAGTGTCATTACAAAGGGAAACTGGCGGGCTTGTTACTAATTAAAAACTACTGTCCTTCCTCATTAGCGATAGTGTTAACTATCCAATATGAGCCAAAAATCAAAACTGCCAAGGGTAGTAAAAACCATAATTCTTCCATTTATATCCCCATTTAATAAAAATTTTATTGGCGGTGCAGGGTTAATGAACGCTATGACTATAGCAGTAGGAACCCAATAAAGTAAAAAACTCAATATAAGTTGTTTTCAAATTTCGACAGTAATGCAGCCCATTTTTCAATAGGATGTTAGATTGCAGCAACATTCAATAACACTTAATACTTATGTGATCCGGTTGAATTTTTACACCTGACTTATTGCCAACACAATTTAAAGATTAGAACGGAACAAAATCCAAGGCAAGTTGTGAATTATTTTTTGTTGCAAATTAACAGCACAGTAATAAAGCTAGTTTTGACTAAGAGCTGTTTCGCGGAACCTTTGGTTATGCTGGTTATGCTGGTTATGCTGGTTATGCTGGTTATGCTGGTTATGCTGGTGATATAGGTGACATGTTGCCACCTAAACAATATGTGCACCCTAACTTAGACTTGTTAAAACGTATACTGACAAAAAATATAATGGAAGTAGGCTCTATTTATGACATGCGTAAAAACTTTGATGTTAATTGGCCTGGAGTTGATGAATGGATTTATAAGATCCAAGATTCCTTGGATTTAGTGGCGACGCCATGTTCCGCCTTGCTTGATACCCAAGCAATTATTTTGGGCGGTCATATACCCTAACCTCGCTGAAAAAGTTATTCCCAGAATAGATGTGTACGTGCAATTTCGTCGAGGGGCTAAACGACCATTACCTGAAATCATTGTGGCCGAAATAAATGACAGCCCTGTAGCAGTGGGAGCGGCCAGTTTACCCTTGAGGGAGTTGTGTCTATAGCCAACATATAGCAAGGCCACTCGCTTACGCATTGAAGCAAGTGTTTTTTACCCGAATGCTCTTTACAAATAAAAACAGTAATAGGTGCGGGTTATATAACTACAGATTTTTTTAATATGTTTTTGTTGCTCAACTGAGTAAATACATCTGCGCACTTAGCTCTTAAATGTTCTCTTAGCAGTCTTACTGCGGGAGTCATGGTTTGTCTGCTTGGGCAAATCAGCCACAGTTCAGTGGACTTAAGGGTAAATTCAGACAATAGCGCTACAACTTTTTCATTCAATAAATCAGGTGACATATCTAAAATCGATTTTGCTGCGATACCTTTACCGTTTAGGCACCAACGCCTAACTAGTTCAGCATCATTTGAGCTGCGATCACCTTGGATTTTTACTTTGAGCGTTTCACCTTGATCAGAGAAATCCCATACATCATGCAGGATGTCGTGAAGTTGATACAAAAGACCATTATGAGTGGTCAATTCACTAGGATGTTTTGGGATACCATGTTTGGCTAAATAAGCAGATGATGCACACACTATTCTCGGTACATTACAAATTTTGAAGCCATACAGATTAGCATCATTAGGTGAGCCATAGCGTAGCGCTATGTCGACCGGATCGCGATAGAAATCGATATTACTATCGCTGATGTGCAATTTTACGCTCACACCAGTATGGTGATGCATAAACTCGTCAAGCCATGGCAAAATTAAATTTCGTCCTAAATCAGAGGGGACTGAGATCCGTAACTCTCCATCTATGATATCTAAATCATCTTTAACACTCTGCTGGGCAAAATCGAGCATTTGCAACGCTTGTTCGCAATGAGCGATGTATTTTTCACCCGCAACTGACAGCCTTAAACGACGAGTTGTGCGTATAAATAAGTCGACACCTAGAGTACGTTCTATTCGTTTAATTGCCGCACTGGCTGTCGCAGTTTGCATATCTAAACTTTCTGCCGCAGCGGTAATGCTGCGAAATTCAGCCACTTTTACGATAACTTTGAGATCTTCTACTAACATGATTGTCAAAAAATATTTGATAAAGATTCAATTATTATGCAGTTACCCTTTAAGTAATCAAGCGCTATTATCAGCTCAAGTTAATTATCAATTTTTATTTATTGTTTCAAAATCTCTGGAGAACAAATATGAAAGCAATCGGCTACACAGAATCATTGGCTATCAGTAATTTAGCGTCGTTAATCGATATTGAGTTACCACAACCTAAGGCCTCAGGATTTGACCTCTTGGTGCGGGTTAACGCAATTGCAGTTAATCCTGTTGACTATAAAATTCGACAAAATGTGGCTGCACAAGATAACGAATATAAAGTACTTGGATGGGACGCTGTTGGTGAAGTGGTTGCTGTAGGCGAATCAGTTAGTCATTTTAAGCCAGGTGATAAGGTTTATTATGCCGGTGACTTAAATCGTCAAGGCAGTAATGCAGAATATCAACTTGTGGATGAGCGTATTGTCGGCAGTAAGCCGAAGAGTTTATCGGATGCTGAAGCTGCCGCTTTGCCATTAACCGCCATTACCGCTTGGGAATTATTGTTTGAGCGTTTAGCCATCAAACAGCAACAACCTGGTGCAATTAAAGCGACTAACGAGGTCATTTTAATTGTAGGCGCTGCTGGTGGTGTAGGCTCAATTTTAGTTCAGTTAGCGAGTGCATTAACCGGTGCAACAGTCATTGCTACCGCTTCTCGTGAAAGTTCTGCTAATTGGGTTAAAAAATTGGGGGCAGACTATGTTATCGATCATAGCAAACCATTAGCGGAACAAATTGAACAACTGAATATAGGGCAAGTAAGCCATGTTGCTAGTTTAACCCACACCGATTCTTACTTGGATAGTTACGTAGAGCTTTTAGCACCAATGGGGAAAATCGCCTTAATCGATGATCCTGAATCCCTTGATATCAGCAAGCTTAAGCCTAAATGTTTATCATTACACTGGGAGTTTATGTTTACTCGTTCGATGTTTAAAACCACAGACATGATTGAGCAGCATCGCATACTTAATCAAGTTTCTGATTTGATTGACCAAGGTTATATTCAAACTACTGTGGGTAAAAATTTAGGGACAATTAACGCTACAAATTTAAGAGCTGCTCATGAAGAGCTTGAAACAGGTAGATCAATCGGCAAAATTGTTTTACAAGGTTTTTAAAAGCAATATTTAAACGATAAATAAATCCATTAAATACGCAAAGGAAGTTTAAATGACAAAGTTAACAATTGTAGCAAACATAATCGCTAACCCAGACAAGGTTGAATTGGTAAAAGCCGAGCTGTTAAAACTCATTGATATTACCCGTGCTGAAGCAGGTTGTATCAAATATGACTTACATCAGGACAACACCAACCCGGCCCATTTTATGTTTTATGAAAACTGGGAAAGCCGTGAATTTTGGCAAACCCATATAGCTAACCAACATCTAGCTGATTACATGGCAGCAACGGAAGGTGCTGTGACTGAATTTACCCTCAATGAAATGAATATCATCAGTTAGCTGTGTTTCTAAAATCGATAACGCCGCTTTTATGGGTAACCTGTGAATAATAATTTTCTTGTTACCTTTATTGCTTGAGGCAGTGATCTTGAAGCTATTTCGGTCGGGATTAGCAGTCTTTACTTCCCCTAAATCTGTTTTTGTATAGTTGGATCCAAAAAAGCAATGACCTTCTTATAGCTACCATCTGATTAATACTAACAAATAGATTACGGTGACCACCAGACTAAACAAATGCTGTTAATCCAGAGTTGCTTCGTTTTTAGGTGGATTCTTGATTGGATTAAGCCCAAATTTATGGACGCTCATGGTATGAGACGGTTTGTCGGTATTTAATAAAGTAAATGACTCTTAGCTAAAGTCGAAATCCTAACAGAAACCAAAAGACCAAATGAAGACGATCGAAGAAAGGACAAGTTCAGGAGCTATTTCAAATACGAATAACTAGTAAAAACAGGCACTTGGAGAGTATAAATTTAGTGATAAAACTTGCTGATTTTTTAAAGCGTATGATTTACAAAGAGAAATTTGGTACAACCGAGTGGACTCGAACCACCGACCCCTACCATGTCAATAGATCCCCCGTTATATCCTTAAATATCTCATTGCATTTCTTTGTTAAATTAAAATAGCTACACCCCTTTATTTTATTGGTTTATAGGTCTATTATTCGTATGTGGTCGCTGACTGACGTTATCCTTGATATGTGGTCAGTGTTAAAAAATGTGCGACACCTGTGCGACATATAAAAAAGGAAGTGTGCGACATGGCAACATTGAATGCAAAATTGACTAGCTCATTATTAAAGAGTGTTGACCCAAGTATTAGACGTATTAGTGATACTGAGGTTAGAGGCTTTCACGTTAGATTAGGTAAACCAAAAGCTGATGGAAGCCGGCAAGGTGCGTATTATTTATACTATCGCATTGGTGGCAGAAATGGCCTTGAGCGCAATTTTAAAATAGGCGAACTTTCTGAAAATGGTTTAACACCATCTAAAGCGAGAGACGAAGCTGAGGTTCAAAAAGGGCTTATTAAAAAAGGCATCGACGTTTTTGCAGAGCGTGAAGCCAGAGAGCAAGAATCAATTGCCAAGAAAGCAGAAGAAAAAGCCGCAGAAGTTGCGCAAGTAAAAAAAGAATCTGAAACGGTCGAGTATCTAGTAAACGAATTTATAGAGCGTTATGTAAAACGTGAACGGAAAAGACCAGAAAGCGCCATTAACATATTCAACAATGATGTTTTACCGCAGATTGGGAAATTACCACTTTCAGATATTACCAGCCCACTAATTCTAAATAATTGTATCGATCTGATTGTAGACAGGGGCCACAAACCGCACGCACGCAAAACCTTAGCCTTAATCAAACAGGCGTTTCAATTTGGCGTTGATAGGGGCCTGATACAAGCAAACCCTATCGCTAATACTTCGGTGACTGCTAACACTGGCAAAGAAATAACGCGCAGGAGGTTTTTGACTGACGACGAATTAAAGCAGCTATTCAAAGACCTTCCTAATGTCGGCATTACTCGACAAGTTCAACTTGTTATTGAGTTACTTTGTTTAACAGGATGCAGAGTACAAGAAATGTGTCTCGCAGAATGGTCACACATAGACTTTGACGAACGCATGTGGTTTTTCCCACCCGAGAACACAAAGAGCCGCAGAGGGGAGGAAAAGCCGCATTTTGTGCCAATGAATGACGAGTTAATTAAACGACTCAAAGAGTTATCAGCACAACACAATTATTTAGCTAGTAAGTTTGTTTTTCCATCGGTGACAAATCGCACCGGACAACCTGGTGATCAGCCTCTTGATAAACGCAGCATTGCCAGAGCCATTAAGCGCCACATTAAACCAGAGGAGGGCGCAAACCCTAACGGCCGTTATATCAACTTAGAGGCATTCACACCGCACGACTTTAGGCGAACACTGCAAACGCATTTATCCAAAATGAAAGTCGATACGATTGTGACTGAAAAATTATTAAACCATGAACTAGCAGGAATGCTTCGAGTTTATAACCAACATGATTACATGGACGAGCGCAGAGAGGCTTTAGAACTTTGGGCCAATAAGATTAAGGAGATCACGAAGTGAAAAAGGTAATTGATTTAGTTCCAAAGGTCTTGCTAGAGGCATTAAATGGAAATGGCAACTTACTGCATCCTTCGATCGTATACCCTGAAATATGGGAAAAATTAATTGAAGATAATCCCCTAAATTTTAAGTTTTGGACCTTGTTGAATAAAAAGGTAAGAGAAAGTGTACCAGATACTTTTAAGCACGAATTTTTTGCGTATAGGAATTTCGTAGTTAGAGTCGAAACTGCGCACTGTGGACCTGATGATTGGAAATTACAAAAGAAAGAAGAACGAAATGCAAGGTGTGACGATATTATTAAGCTTGCCAAGGAATTAGCAAAAAAATTAAAAGGCACTCCTTTTAATGACAATCTCCTTAATTATTTTGATCATGAAAGCTATTACCAAAACGCTTTAAAAAATATTAACGAGTCAACCTCGAGATGGCTTTCTAATACTCGTGAACATCATGGAGATGAATTATCACCAATGGATATAATTCATATCGTAGGGGTCTTATCTCCTTTAATTAGTGAAACTCTTCTCAGTTTGTCAGAGGATGCGAAAAAAGAAATAAAAAGCAGCGACGATGTAATAGCTAAAGTTAATGCTACAGATTCAAATATTACTTACTTTGTTCGATTATTATCTGATTGGTGTAATCAATTTTTTGGTACACCTTGCCATGAGTTGGTCTCATTAATTACTGATACCGCCTACGACAAACGAATAACGCCTGAAAATGTAAGGAACAAATTGAAGGGTTATAAGCGGTCAAATGGAGAAATAGAATTTACTAATGAGTATATAAATAAAGCTCGTATTGTCGATGATTATAAGGACAAAAACATTGATTTAGAGTGATTTTGTCACGGTGATTTAATCCTTAAATTATCGTGTTTTAGTCACTCACAGTAACTACCAGTAACTACCTAATATGTCTCCAGCGATTGGCGCTAACACTGGAGAAAAAACAATGTCATATTTAACAACTATTGAAGTAGCAGAACAACTTCGCATTTCAGAAGTTACCCTTAGACAATCAAGAGTCACAGGCAAATTACTTGGCTCAAAAGCCCCGCGACATTTAAAACTAGGTCGACAAGTTAGGTATTTAAGATCTGACGTTGATCAATGGATTAATGATGTAAATCAAGCGGAGGCTGCGCAATGAGAAAAGCCACTACTCCGAAAAGCAGCAGCCTTATCCTTCACACAGACGAGTCTAACGCAAAACGCCCACCTTTCAAACTTGAAGAAGCAGTAATTTGTTTAGTTAAGTTTGGCCCGTCTGGGCTAACTCAGCCAGAAGCACACGCAATATATGGGGAATCGTGTTTACACACTGTTGCGTCAACGCTTCAGAACAATTACGGCATCCAATTAATGCGCAAGCAAGAGCCACGAGTAAATAAGTATCGAATGCCATTTACCCGCTATTGGCTTGCAGATGGAAAAGCCGAAGTGTTAGCCGTTTGTCTATTGAATCACATGCGATTTAAGCGCGGCATGGCACCAATAAAGCCCGGTCAATATCACGTCCTAACTAATCAAGCAGCTTAGCCCTTCGGGGCTTTTTAAGGGGGCTATATGGCTGTCAGATTAGTTGTGCGTGGTTTCAATACGGAGATACCGCCGCACAAAGGTGTAACTACTTCAATAATGAAACTTGTTTATTGTTTGTTGCTTGATCGTGCCAGTGAGGACGGACAGCAATGCTTTCCTTCACTTGATGAAATAGCCAAGCGAGCACAGGTTAGTAGAAGCGTTGTTCAAAACTGTATTGATGGGTTGATCGCTAATGGTTTTATTGAGAAAGCCCGGACAAGGAAGTTAGGCGGATCTCTTTACGGCTCGAACGATTACATTATCAATTTAAACAAATTAGATGATTCTATCAATTACCGTAAGACGGTATCTGATATACCGCCAGACGGTAACTGTCATACCGTTAGACGGTATCATCAAGTACCGCGAGACGGTATTAAACCTGTCATTCAACCTGTCAATGAACCTGTCATTAAACCTGTTGGTAAAAAATCACCAAAAAGTAAGTCTAAAAAACCTATTTCTGATGACTTTGAAATAACTCAATCAATGAAGGATTGGTTTAGTAAAAAAGGATTTCAATTTTCAATCACTGATGAAACACAAAGATTCATTAATCACCACATAGCCAAAGATTCAAGATTCGCAGAACCAGAGCGAGCATGGCAAAACTGGATGACAGGCAAGTTTACACCAAACACTAAAAAACCAAATTTAAAACCTGAAAACTTTGCCCAGAAAGATTATGGCAAAAGCACTTTTATGGGGTAACTGATTATGTATGTTGAAGAAGAAATTTTTAATTGTGAAAAACATGGTGAAGTAAAAAGCTTTGTGAGGTTGGTTCATTCAGATGATGGAGTTTATGCGCCTGTAAGCCCTCATTCTTGCATAGAGTGTAAAAGAGAAATAGACCAAGCCAAACGCAAAGAGGAAGAGCGCTTAGCAAGGCTTGAGGAGGAGGATAGGCAAGCTGGCATATTATTAAGAGGTTTGAGAGTACCACTGCGTTATGAAAACGAGGACTTCACAACTTACAAGGCAATCAATACCGGGCAAAAGGCAGCGCTAAAAGCTTGCAGGAACTACGCAGACAACTTTAACGAACTATCCAAGGCCGGAGGTGGTTTATTGTTAGTTGGTGGCTTAGGCACTGGTAAAACGCACCTAGCAATATCAATCGGCAAAACCTTAGTTAAAAACAAAATACCAGCTATGTATGTAAACTTGGCAAAGGTTATTAAAGCGATCCGCGCCTCTTGGAATGACAGAGATATTGACGAATCAGAGCTTTATTGGAAACTGACTAAGCCTAAATTATTAATCATCGATGAGGTAGGAGTTCAGGCAGGAACCGAGAACGAGCGCAATATCATCTTTGAGATTATCAATGCCAGGTACGAACTCCAGCACCCGACCATTCTTATTTCAAACCTACCAGAAAACGAGATCACGCATTTAATCGGTGAAAGAGTAATTGACCGGGTAAAGGAGGGCCGAGCAGGTACGATTGTTTTTGACTGGCCAAGCTACCGCCAAAGAGCGGCATAATGTTTTATTTTCCTAGCTTCTTCTTACAAGCATCTTTTACCCACTCAGCGAAAGGTTGTTCTTTCCTGTCTGCGTCGATTTGTTCAACTAAATCATTTTCAAAACGCATATTTTTTTTAGTCGAAGTTGTTCGCTTATCAGACCTTGGAGAATTATTTTTATTATCTTCTTGCATTTGGGTGCGCACCCGTACTATATTGTTGTTGTTCGGTGCGCACCATGTTAAACCAAGATGACGATCTTGCCAAACCTTTAAATTTTAAAACGGAGATTTACAACATGGCATCACGTAAAAGACTTTATACAAAGAAAACATTATGCGTTATTGATAATGCTGACACCAACATACCCAAAGCGCTTGGCATTATTGCGATGGTTAAAGAGAGCATCAAAATGGGGTCTAGCGACGACCTATTAAATGAATATGATAATGCTTTATGGGCGGCTGAAGGTTTGCTTCACGATGTACTCAGAGCTTGTAATGAGCTATCGAAAGAAGAAGGGATCTTCGTTGATACATTGGAAGAATTTTTAGCAGAAGAAAAAATGGAGAAAAGCCAATGAGCAATAGAACATATCAAGTTGATGAACAAGCGTTCGAACAAGCAACAATTAACCTTAGCCAAGTATCAGCCATGTTAGCTATGCTTGCTCAGAACGGTGATGATCCACAAGGTTTTTCATCTACTGAAATGGCTGTACAGGTTATCTTTGGCGCTCAGCAAATGATTGATGAAACCAAGCAAAGATTAAGCGCAGGGTTTAAGGGGATAGTAGATAGCCCAAAGCTTGAGCCGGAAGTATTAACCAGCGGCATGTAATTTACTGCACATTTTTAAAAAATGGCCGGATTAATTTCCGGCTTTTTTAATTTATTTTATTTATTTTTTCACACGATACACAACCACACACCACTACACACAAAACCCTTTAAAATCAACAATTTAGCGTATTTACACCCCTTTTTATATGGTTTATATTAGTTTTGCTCAACGTTTGGGCGACTAGCTAGCATCACCTGAACTTTGAGTCTTTTAATTCAATAGTCATAAAGTTCCAACACAAAACCTGCGTGACGCAGACGAGTGCCGCGGTCCGACTCTTTAGGGTTGGAGAAGGGCCGCAACCTCCTAAGCTCAGTTGCCCAATAAAAATTAACTTATTGGAATCTGAATTATGAAAAAACTACTTGAATTACGCTCTACCAAAGCTGGTCTGCACAAGCAGATGAAAGCCATCGTAACCACTGCAGAAACAGAAAAACGCTCGTTATCTAAAAACGAGACAACCAAGTTTGAAGAACTGCAAAAACAAATCACTGACCTAAATCAAAGTATCGAATGTGAAGAAGTCCTTGTCGACAATGAACGCAGCTTAATCACTGGCGAAAACCCAGAAAGCAAAATTGATAAACCCAGCAATGCAGAATTACGGGCCTTTGTTCAAACAGGCGACCAACGCAGCTTAAGTTCTGGCGTTAATGCTGATGGCGGTTTCACAGTAATTCCAGCGATTGACAAAGAAATCACCAAGTTACTGAAAGAAAGTTCAGTTTTTCGTCAAAATGCCACTGTAAAAACTACCTCAACTGAAAAGTATGAAAAGCTGGTGAGTGTTGGCGGTACGTCGGCAGAATGGGCAGACGAGAGCGACGCTCGCAGCGAAACAAGCGGCAGTAAATTAGAAAAGGTACAGATTGCTGTACATTCACTTTACGCATTCCCAAAGACCACACAAGAGCTTTTAGACTGGTCTGACTTTGATGTCTCAGGCTGGATTAGTTCAGAAGTGGCAGACGAAACCGGATTGAAAGAAGAAGCCGCTTTTTGGAATGGTGACGCAGTTAAAAAGCCTAAAGGTTTATTGACTTACACCCGAGTAGCAACAGCAGACGCAACGCGCACCTTCGGACAACTCCAAGAGATAGAATCAGCCGCCATCGGAGTTATTGCCGCTGATGATTTGATCACACTAACCCACACTTTGAAAACAGCCTATCGACCAGGCGCAAAATTCTACATGAATGATGCAGAGCTTGAGAAGGTACGCAAACTTAAAGACACCGAAGGCAACTATCTATTTAGAGCCGGTATTACAGAAGGCGCACCAAGTACCTTACTAGGTAAACCGATTGTTATTGCCGAAGAAATCCCCGACGACTTGATCGGCTATGGTGACTTACCTAAAGCCTATTACATTGTTGACCACACAAGCGGCACTCGAATGGTACGAGACAACATTACATTACCTGGTTGGGTTAAAATGCTCACAACTCGATATGTTGGCGGTGGCTTGATTGACTCCAACGCCATGAAGTTTTTAGTACCAAAAGCAGCATAAACATTAAGGGGCTAAATTAAGCCCCTTTTTTAATCGAGGTCAATATGAATCAAATTGAAATTAGAGCAACGGCAGACCTTAGCCTTAAGGGTAAAAAGATTATCGGGCGTCCAGTTGTTTATAACTCACCGTCTGAGGACTTAGGCGGGTTTATTGAAGTAATAAGCGCGGGGGCCTTCGGTGAAAGCTTAAAGAATGATATTCGGGCATTAGTTGAACATGATCACAAGTTAATACTTGGCAGAACTGCAGCAGGTACCATGACAATTAGCGAGGATGAACAAGGGTTATTAGTTGAGATTGACCCGCCAAACATTCAAGCAGCTAGAGACTTAATGACCAGCATTGAACGAAAGGACATAAGCGGTATGTCATTCGGTTTTACTGTTAACGCAAACGGGGCCCAATGGGATTTTGACAAAGTGCCGGCAGTTAGAACGGTTACAAGCGCAATCCTTCACGAAATCACAGTCACAGGAATGCCAGCCTATAAAGCAACAAATGTAGAAGTTGCTATGCGTTCACTCCAAGAGCATCAAGAATCGAACAACATTGATTTGATGATCAGCCGAGTAAGGATGCTAGGACTATGAACTTATTTAATATATTTAAGCGCAGCGTACCGGTAACAGATACTTACGAGTTGCTGCAATCTTTGGGAATAGGCGCACCAACGGCAAGCGGTAAACACGTAAACAGCGAAATAGCGCAAAGCTTACCCGCTGTTTATTGTGCAGTGGCCACAATAGCCGAATCAATTGCCAGCCTACCAATACACGTTTACAAGCGCACTGATGAGGGAAAGCAACGCCAAGCACGCCACCATGTAGAAAAGTTAATGAATCATATGCCTAATGCTTACCAAACGGCTTATGACTTCAAAATGGGCTTGTTAAGGTCTGTTTTATTACGTGGCAATGGCTATGCAAAGATTAACTATGATGGAACGGGAAAGCCTAACTCCTTGTTGTTATTGCATCCTGACTCAATACAAGTCGAATTACTGTCTACTGGCCGACTAGGTTACAAACACACCAACAGCAAAGGCAAGCAAGCGAACTTCCTACAAGAAGAAATCTTGCATATTCGCTATCACTCAGACGATGGAATTATGGGTAAAAGCCCGGTCCAAGTTTGCCGGGAAAGTATCGGTTTAGGATTAGCTCAACAAGAGCATGGCGCCAGCCAGTTTAAAAATGGTATGCGCGTTTCTGGCACGATGGAGACTCCTAACAATTTACAGCAACCCCAATACGACAGACTAAAAGAACGCTTTGACGAACATCAAGGATCAGCCAATATCGGCAAGCCAATGATCTTAGAAGGTGGCCTTAAATGGAATCAAATCGGTTTAGCCAACAATGATGCTCAATGGTTAGAGTCGAGACTATTCACAATCTCAGACATAGCCAGGATGTTTAAGATTAGCCCCATTTTCTTAATGGACTACTCCAACAGCACATACAGCAACTTTAGCGAGGCAAGTAGAGCCTTTCTAACCCAAACACTCAGGCCTTGGCTAAGCAACATACAAGAGGCATTAGCAAGCCGTTTACTGAGTGATAGCAATCGCCTAAGCACAGTCATTGAGTTTGAGACTAAAGACTTACTGAGAGCCACAGCAGAGGACAGATTTAGTGTTTATGACGTGGCAATAAGAAACGGAGTAATGAACCCCAATGAATGCAGAGCAGCAGAGAACTTACCACCAAGACAAGGCGGTGACGAGTATAGCCAAAGCTGGATCCAAAAGGGCCAAGCAGAAGCAACAAACCAGCCGACGAATTAGGTACTACTTCACATGCCTATAAGACCCGGTAAAGCATGCAGAAAGACAGGATGCCCAAATGTAGCAAGGATAGCTAAACACCGTGGCTATTGTGAGCAGCATAAAGGCTTAAGTGGTTGGCATGGTAACGAGCAGCTAAACGGTAACAGACATCAACGTGGATATGGTAGCGACTGGGAGAAGTTAAGAGTTGTAGTGTTGACGATAGATAAGCATCTATGCAGACAGCACAAAGCACAAGGCATTATCAAAGCTGCAACGCACGTCGACCACATCAAGCCCAAGGCGCAAGGTGGCACAGATGAAGTAAGCAATCTTCAATCCTTATGTGTTGACTGCCACATGAAAAAAACGGCAACAGAGCGATAGGGTACGGGGGTATGTTGAGGACTAGAGGCTTTGTTACTCAGTACCGTCGCCCCCTCTTTTTTACACACCGTCAGTTCAAAATTTAGGTTTATTTAGAGAGCAATAGTTATGACAACAGCAAAATCAGCATTTGAAAAGATTATTTCAGGCACACACCGCAAAGACCGAGAAACACCGAAGCTTAATATTGACGGGGTTTACAGCTTCCCACACTGCCCAAAGCACCTTAAAGGCCAGCACCGCAATGTGTGGACAGAAGTTAACAAGGCAATGACGCAATACAAGCTCATAACGGCAGCAGATAAGCCGCTTTTAGAGCAATACTGCTTTCTTTTGGCAAAGCTTAGAAGTGATCCTGATGCCTTTACAGCGTCGTTACACGCTCAACTAAGGGGAATTTCAGATGATCTATGTCTGACACCTTCAAGCCGAGTAAAGGCCAAACTTGCAGCCAGTGAACAAGAAGAAGATCCACTTAAAAAGTATGGGCTTTAAACATCCAGTTAAACAGTTCAATATGTAACGGTCTATTAATTAACGGAGCGAAATTTCAAAATGACAAGGAATGGACCACACCCAGACTCAGTTTTTACAGCTATTGAAGTCGACAATTTTATAAAGATTTGCAGCAATTCTGTAGAGGGTTTACAAGCAAATTCAACTGATAAAAGAAAAATTTTAATAATGCAGTTTTCTTTAAGAGTTCTGTATAACGCCAAAGCTTCTATGTTTTTGATTGGTAATAATGACAACGGAACCGTTTCTTGTCTTATGAGGTCAACTTTTGAATTTTTGTGTCGTGGCCTTTGGTTAAACTGTTGTGCTACTGACCATCAATTAAATATTTTCTTAAAAAAAGACTTTCTTACTCAACAAAAGGAGGTTGGTGAAGAAGGTAAAACTAGAGAAATGAAACTAGGAAATTTAGCAAAAGAAATAGATGAAAAACTTGCGGAAAATGGATTTCCAGTTGAACTACATTATCTATTTGAGATTAACAAAAAAGACTTCAATAGTTTGACGCATGGTGGATTAGCCTTATTGAATAAAACTTTTGATGGCAGGAACGTTACTAATTCATTTCATAGACTAGATGTATTAAGACAAAGTTATTTTCAATTATTAATGGCAGCTTATGCCACAACATCACTTTTGAGTGCTTTTGAAAAATATGATGAAGCGGAACATATTGTGGAAGCTTTTAATCCTATTAACGAAACGCTTGTTGACTTGATTGCGCCTGAAAATCAAGTATTAGCTTAATCTGAATCAATGCTTTTCACATCTAAATACATCTATACACCAAGATAAACACTATATGTAATTGTGCGACATTGGTGCGACATTTGAGAGTTTTTTAAAGGTCTTGTTAGTGTGTACTTTGGCTGAAAGCCTTTAGAATTGGTACAACCGAGTGGACTCGAACCACCGACCCCTACCATGTCAAGGTAGTGCTCTAACCAGCTGAGCTACGGTTGTATAATATAGATACTTAAAGGTAATCCCTTGAAGCGGCGCGTATAATAACGATGAGCCTAGCCCTGTGCAAGCGCTTTTTACATAAATGTGAGTTAGTTGCTGGACAAACGAACAAATCACTTTAGCGCGGCGTTAAATTTGCTCTGTATGGCTCTATTCAAGCAGTGACTATTAGTGTTTTCCTGGTTTTATTTGGCATTGGCTAAATATGTTTTGCCAATAATCAATATGTTCCTTCATTGCGATTTGGTAGTCAGCAAAGTGTTGATAGTGCTGTTGTTGAATATAGTGTTTAAACGCGGGTGAGAGGCTAGGGTGTTCCAACAGTGATTCTAATTTCGGGCTTATTTGATAATGGTAGTTATTAAGCTGACTCGCCACGACTTGAATTTTTTCAATAAAATATAATTGAAAAACGTTAAGTAAATAACTGAGATTTTTTTTGGTTTTAGCATCAGGAGTGCGGCATTTCTCAGCCAATTTTTGTTGGTGTAACCAAGATGTTGTAGTTTCTAAATTTTCTTTCAGTAAGATCTGACTGCGCCATAGATTGGCTAATAAAGCGGACTTAGCGACATTGTGTAGATGGGTTTCCAGCTCATGAGAGTCGATACTCGAGCTTTGTAGACTTTGCGCTAAAAAAGTTAAGGCCAAGAGTGTTTCACCTAGGCCATCACGCTCATCGCCGATGATAAAACCGCTGTTTGAACTCAAGCCTTGTTTCATTTCTGTGCTAGTTTGTAACATATCTGCCCATGCAATGATTAAAGACTGACTTTTAACATTTAACCAAGCTTGCAGCTTTATCTTTAGTTGTTCATCTTGAGTTTGAGCAATGCAGTCTTCGAGGCTTGTTATGATGGTTTTTTCATACATAAAGCGGGTCGATGGCAGTTGCAGTTTGCCTAGCGTAGTATTGCGCTGCGCAATTATGGTAGCTAACTGACAATGTTGCAGCTGGTAAAATTCGGCGAGTTTGATTGTGGTTTCTGGCTGGTCTTGGCGCAGGACAGATAAGGCAGGATAAGCAGGCAAATGCACATTGTTATAAGCAGCGTCTGGCTGTGTAAGCACTGAGGCCATTCTTTGTTGATATGTTTTTAGGTCGTCGGCTAGTTGTTGACTTGGTTTACAGGCAACCAACAGACAAATTAGACCAGTTGAAAATAGCTTAATATAATTGTGTTTATGGCTAATACAGTTGCTCGTCATCGGCACTTACGCCTAGTTCTAATTTTCTCGACAGTGCGTTTATATGCATATTAAGGTGGATTGGACTACAGCAATTCGCACAATCTTCAAAATAGTCCTGATCACCTTCACTGTAATCTAAGTCAACATGCATAGGATGCCCACAATGGGGGCAGGTAATGGTGGTATGTTTTATGTTCATGGATAAACTACCTCAATTTACGCTTTTGTATTAGAAGCTATGCTGCGTCCTCCATCTATGGCTATGATTTGGCCCGTGACATAACTTGCGTTGATTAAAAATTCTATCGCATGAGCGATGTCTAACATTGATCCCAGTTTTTGCAGTGGGATTTGTTTTAATATGCTGGCTTTGTCTTCTTCAGCTAATGGGTTTTCAGGCCAAAGTATGGCCCCAGGTGCTACGCCATTCACTCTGACCTGCGGTGCAAGTTCTTGTGCTAATGATTTGGTCATAGTGACCAATGCTGATTTTGCCATGCAATAAAGAGTATGGCTTCTAAGTGGATGGCTTGCATGGATATCGACCATGTTTATTATAACCCCCTTATTTTGTTGTAAGGTGGCATGACAATATTGCGCTAAAAACAGTGGGGCTTGCATATTACTGCCAACTAAATTTAACCAGTCGTTTTCACTGATGGTGCCGATAGGGGTAGGGTAAAATGCAGAGGCATTATTAATTAAGGCATCTAATTTTCCAAAAGCCTTAATGGCTTTTTGCGCAACGGCTTCGGTATCTTCAATACGGGATAACGAACCTTGCACCAATTTAACTGAGTTGGCTCTGCCCGCATTGAGTTCATTGCAAAGTGTAATCGCGTGTTGTTCAGATTGATGGTAATGCAGCACGATATTCCAGCCTAATTGGTGGAAGTATTGGGCGGTGGTGGCGCCAATTCGTTTCGCGCCACCGGTAACTAACATAACTTTTGGGGTCATTAACATGTCTAATTTAGTTTACATAGGACTAAGCATACTTGTGAGCCTAGCGATGTGAAAGCCATTTTAGCGTTCCATGTTTTTTAAAGTAGCTTGTGCTGATTGTAGATAATGACCGCCGAACATTAATGCATGATTAAGCACATAGTAAAGTTGATACACCGATTTACGATATTCGTAGCCTATATCCAAGGGCCAAAAATCTTGATAACCCTGATAAAATGTGGAAGGCAGGCGAGTAAATAACTCACTCATGGCAATATCGGTTTCGCGATCACCGTAATATAAAGCAGGGTCGAACAGGGTAGGACTATTTTTATGAAAACCACTATTTCCTGTCCACAAATCACCATGCAACATACTCGAAACAGGTGCATGGCCTGCGAGCAGATCAGTTACTGAAGCCACTACGCGATCAATATCGGCTAGTAGCTTGCCCTTTTCAGCAAGTAACTGCAGCATAAAACCGATACGTTGTTCAGCAAAAAAGTGACACCATTTCTTTTGCCATTGGTTCGGCTGAGAACTCAAACCAATAAAGTTGTCTTCTTGCCAGCCATACATGTTTTGAGTTTGGGTCTTATGTTGCTGGGCCAATAATTGCCCAAACTGATACCAGTTGTCAGCATTGCCCTCGATAAACGTGAGATATTCAAGTACTAAAAAGGCTTTATCGCCGACCACGCCTGAGCAGATGACTTTAGGAGTTCTAAATAACTGTGCTTTTGCAATATGTTCAAGACCATCACTTTCAGCTTGAAAGTTTGATTGGTAAATCTTCTGGTTGGTTTTAACAAAAAAGCGCATTCGCCCGTCCGTAATTTTAAAGGCTTGGTGTGAATTACCTGCACTAATTTCTCTAATGTCATCACAGATGAATTCTTTGTCGAGTGTCTTTGATATTTCTTCACTGATGAAATGCCACATAAAGTTAACCATAAACGAGTGTTTTGCCTAATTATGGTCGAGGTTTTACTTTTGTATGTTCGATTACGCTATTTGTATTAGGTTTTTTAGATCAATGAGTAATTAAAGCCACTTGATATTTATCATGGCTAATGAAATCACCGAGTTGCAAAAAGGTCTGATACGTTGAATCAATCAGGACTTTATTAGCCAGCCACAAGGGTATATTACCGGAGGCGTTGCCTGTGCCTTGATAGCTTATTTCGATTAAGTCAGGATCTATTTTAGTTACTGTCCATTGGCCCTGAATATTGGTCATCCGCACTGTGTTTTTTTGCTTTGGGTACTGTTGACCTACATCTTGAATATCAATGACGATGCTATCGCCTTTAATGTGAGTAATGGATTGTGTGACCATGTCTCTGTCTTGCAATGGCCAAGGCGCTGAAAAAGTACTTTGCACAATATTGATTGCTGAATCACCTCGTTCTAGTAATTTAACGGCAATGCAGTTGTCAATCCAACGCGGCGCTTGTGCTATGTCATCCAGTAATCTTAGTAATGATGCAGGCGATGCTTTAACGAGGGTTTTAGCCCAAATTTCTTTCTGAGGCTGCAAACTACCATCTTGAGAAATATGTCGGCTCAATACCTTAATTGGACCTTGAGATTTTTCTAGCACCCATTGTTCTTCACTGTGTGCGGCGGTAATCGTGAAAAAACACAACAGCAATAGCGCTATCTTCCTGTGAAACGTCATTGTGCATTGCATCAAGTGCTCTCTTATTTGTATAATCGTTTATCGCTCTGAATGGTAACAGAGCTTGTTATCTTAACACCCCAAATGGGTGTTTTTTTATGAATTGCAACTAGAGCTTGGCTCTTAATGCTTTGCAACTTGCACGTGGCGCTTGGTAGGTGTCACCACTGCGTAAGGATTTAATATGCCCATAATTACACTTCCCGACGGCAGTCAACGTCAATTCGACAAAGCCGTTTCAACTTTAGATGTTGCCCTCGATATTGGTCCTGGCTTAGCTAAAGCAACTATCGCTGGCAAAGTTAATGGTGTCTTGGTTGACGCCTGCGATCTAATTGACCAGGACGCGACATTACAGATTATTACCGCTAAGGACCAAGAAGGGCTCGAAATCATTCGACATTCTTGTGCCCACTTAATTGGTCACGCTATTAAACAACTTTATCCTGACGTCAAAATGGCTATCGGTCCGGTTATTGATAATGGTTTTTATTATGACGTGGATTTAGATACGCCCTTAAATGAAGCGGATTTAGTCAAAATAGAAAAACGTATGTTGGAGTTGGCTAAAACAAATTACGATGTGGTTAAACAAGTTGTGAGTTGGCAAGAAGCCCGCGATACGTTTGAGCAACGTGGTGAATTGTATAAGATGCAGATCTTGGATGAAAATATTCCTAAAGACAGCACACCCGCTTTATATCATCACGATGAATATATCGACATGTGTCGTGGTCCTCACGTGCCTAACATGCGTTTTTGCCAGCAATTCAAACTAATGAAAGTGGCGGGTGCTTATTGGCGTGGTAATAGTGACAATAAAATGTTGCAACGCATTTATGGTACTGCTTGGGCTGACAAAAAACAGTTAGCGGCTTATTTGCAACGTTTAGAAGAAGCAGAGAAACGTGACCACCGTAAAATTGGTAAAGCACTTGATTTGTTTCACTGGCAAGAAGAAGCACCCGGCATGGTGTTTTGGCACAACGACGGTTGGACTATTTATACCCAGCTTGAAAAGTTTGTACGCGAAAAACTGGGCAACTATGACTACGACGAAGTAAAAGGTCCCTTAATGATGGACCGTTCTTTGTGGGAGCGTTCTGGCCACTGGGAAAAATACGCTGATGCGATGTTTACCACGGTATCTGAAAAACGTGAATACGCCATCAAGCCAATGAACTGTCCTGGACACGTGCAAATATTCAATCAAGGTTTAAAGTCATACCGTGATCTGCCTTTGCGCATGGCTGAGTTTGGTTGTTGCCATCGCAACGAACCATCAGGTGCCTTGCACGGCTTAATGCGGGTACGTGGTTTTACTCAAGATGATGCTCATATCTTTTGTACCGAAGAACAAATGTTAGATGAGGTCGGTGGCTGTATCGATATGATTTACGATACTTACAAAACCTTCGGTTTTGAAGAAATTGTGGTTAAATTATCGACGCGACCTGAAAAACGAGTAGGTAGTGAAGAAGTTTGGGACAAAGCAGAGCAAGCATTAGCCACCGCGTTGAAGAGCAAAAACATAGATTTTAGCTATTTACCTGGCGAAGGAGCCTTTTATGGTCCTAAAATTGAATTTACTTTGCATGATTGTTTAGATCGTGCATGGCAATGTGGTACAGTACAGCTCGATTTTTCTATGCCAGACCGTTTAGGGTCAACTTATGTTGCTGAAAACGGCGAAAGAAAAGTCCCAGTAATGATCCACAGAGCCATTTTAGGTTCGATTGAACGTTTTATTGGTATTCTAATTGAAGAGTATGCGGGCCTATTTCCACTATGGTTGGCTCCGACCCAAGCAATTGTAATGAATATTACCGACAATCAAGCTGAATATTGTCAAATTGTGGTGAAAAAACTGAAAGAAAGTGGATTTAGAGTAAAGTCTGACTTGAGAAATGAGAAGATTGGCTTTAAAATCCGCGAGCACACGCTTAAGCGCGTCCCGTACTTGTTAGTCGTTGGTGATAAAGAAATGGAAGCCGGTGAAATTGCAGTACGCTCTCGCAAAGGTGATGACCTAGGGAAAATGTCAATAGAGGCATTTATCCAGCACGCAAGTGCTGAGGTCGCAAACAAACAAATCCGATAAATTTCGTGGAGGAATGACATATTAAAGGCGCTAACATTAAGGCTAAAGATCCGAATAAAGCTCGGATTAACGATGAAATAACGGCAAAAGAAGTCCGTTTGGTTGGTAAAGATGGTGAGCAGATTGGCGTAGTGTCAATTCGTGAAGCGATTGAAACTGCTGAGCAATCAAGTTTAGATTTGGTTGAGATTAGCCCTAATGCAGAGCCGCCCGTATGCAAAGTAATGGATTACGGGAAATTCATCTTCGAAAAAAGCAAGTCTCTAAAAGAGCAAAAGAAAAAACAGAAGCAAATTCAGGTCAAGGAGATTAAATTTCGCCCTGGCACTGATGAAGGCGATTACCAGGTAAAACTGCGCAACCTGCGTCGCTTTCTAGAAGCGGGTGACAAGGCTAAAGTAACGATCCGTTTCCGCGGACGTGAAATGGCTCACCAAGAGATAGGTATTAATCAATTAACTCGCGTTAAAGCCGATTTAGATGATATTGCCAACTGCGAATCTTTCCCCAATAGGGTAGAGGGTCGTCAGATGATCATGGTGCTTGCCCCAATTAAGAAGTAGTTAAGGTCTACAAGTAATCAGGACTCTGCCCCCTGACTCACCTTGCTACATTGTAACCACTAAACTTATCGTTTCTGCAAAACTTTAAGTTATTAACAATGCGGAGTTTTAGCAATGCCTAAAATGAAAACAAACCGTGGAGCTGCCAAGCGTTTTAGAAAAACCGCTTCTGGCCGTTTCAAAAGCAAGCAGTCTCATTTGCGTCACATTTTGACAAAAAAGAGCTCTAAACGTAAACGTCACTTACGTGGCAAAAAATTAGTTCATACATCGGATACAGCACTTATCCAACGTATGTTACCGTACGTTTAAGAGGAGACTGAATAATGGCAAGAGTAAAACGTGGTGTTGTTGCACGTGCCCGTCACAAGAAGGTACTGAAGCAAGCCAAAGGTTATTACGGAGCTCGTAGTCGAGTTTATCGTGTTGCTGTACAAGCAGTAACAAAAGCAGGTCAATATGCATATCGTGACCGTCGTCAGAAAAAACGTCAATTCCGTCAATTATGGATTGCACGTATTAACGCTGCCGCACGTCAAAACGGTTTGTCTTATAGTCGCTTCATCAATGGCTTGAAAAAAGCGTCTGTTGAAATCGATCGTAAGATACTGGCCGATATCGCGGTTCATGACAAAAATGCATTTAGCGCATTAGTAAATGCGGCTAAAGGTGCATTAGCTTAATATTAAACATTAAGTTTAAGTTCTTTCGGAAAACGGCGAGCATGATGCTCGCCGTTTTTCGTTTTAAGCCCAGAAAATTTCAAAATTAAGTCTTATAGTGTTAATTTATCGAGACTTTTTCCTTTTTGCGGTAGCGGGTCTATATCTGATTCGTGTAGAATCATCGGTCATTTTATAAGTATCTGTACATGATACGTATTATCTAATTCAAATTGAGGAAAGTATGGATCTCGATACCATAATTGCACAAGCCGAAGTACAGATTAATGAGGCACAAGATGCAGTGTCCTTGGATTTAGTACGTGTTGATTTCATGGGTAAAAAAGGTTTGTTAACTGAGCAGCTTAAAAGCTTGGGTAAATTGACCGCGGAAGAACGCCCTGCCGCAGGACAGCGGATTAACGATGCGAAACAACTTGTTCAACAGTTGATACAAACCCGTGGTGAAGTATTACGCAGTGCAGAGTTAGAGCTTAAATTAGCCAGCGAAAAAATCGATGTTAGCCTGCCTGGTCGTGGCCTTGGTATGGGCGGATTACATCCGGTAACGCGCACGATCAATCGTATCGAGAGTTTCTTCAATGAATTGGGGTTTCAAGTTAAAACAGGTCCTGAAGTTGAAGATGGTTTTCATAACTTTGACGCCTTGAATATTCCGGCTAATCATCCCGCTCGTGCCGATCATGATACCTTTTATTTTAATCCAGATGTGATGCTCAGAACACAAACCTCTGGCGTCCAGATTAGAACCATGGAAGTGGAAAAACCCCCTTTACGGATTATATCGCCAGGCCGTGTTTATCGTAACGATTATGACCAAACTCATACGCCCATGTTTCATCAGGTTGAAGGTTTGATGGTGGATAAAAATGTCAGTTTTGCTGAGTTGAAAGGCATATTACATGACTTTTTAAACAACTTTTTTGAAGCTGACCTGCAAGTTCGTTTCCGTCCCTCCTATTTTCCATTTACAGAGCCTTCTGCTGAAGTAGACGTCATGGGTAAAAATGGTAAATGGTTGGAAGTATTGGGTTGTGGAATGGTCCATCCCAATGTACTCAGAGCGGTGAATATTGATCCTGAAATTTATACTGGTTTTGCTTTTGGTATGGGTGTGGAACGCTTAACCATGCTGCGCTATGAAGTAAATGATTTACGCGCATTTTTTGAAAATGATTTACGTTTCCTTAAGCAATTTAATTAAGTCGAGTTGAGCATATGAAATTTAGTGAAAAGTGGTTAAGGGAATGGGTTAATCCGAGTATTAGCAGCGAGCAGTTGTCGGAACAGCTTAGTATGGCTGGCCTCGAAGTTGATGGAATGGAAGCAGTTGCTGGTGATTTTAGCGGCATTGTCGTGGGCGAAGTAGTTGAATGTGGCCAACACCCTGATGCAGATAAGCTGCGTGTTACCAAGATCAATGTGGGCGAAGATGAGTTACTTGATATTGTGTGTGGTGCTCCCAATTGTCGACAAGGTTTAAAAGTCGCGGTCGCTAAAATAGGTGCGGTACTGCCTGGTGATTTTAAAATCAAGAAGGCCAAATTACGCGGACAGCCGTCAAATGGTATGTTGTGTAGCTTTTCTGAGTTAGGTATTTCAGATGATCATAGTGGCATAATTGAGTTGCCAAAAGACGCTCCACTTGGCGTGGATATTCGTGACTACTTGCAATTGAATGATTTAGCCATAGAAGTTGATTTAACTCCCAATCGCGCTGATTGCTTAGGTATTAAAGGTTTAGCCCGTGAAGTGGGCGTACTGAATGGTCTTGAAGTGTGTACACCTGCTGTCGAGCCTGCCTTGGTAACAATTGATGATACACGTGCAATCAAACTAGATGCACCACAAGCCTGTCCGCGATATTTAGGCCGCATCATTAAAAATATTAACCTTGATGCAATTACCCCACTGTGGATGGTTGAAAAACTGCGCCGTTCAGGGGTGAGAAGTATTGATCCGGTGGTGGATGTAACTAACTTTGTATTGTTAGAGTTAGGCCATCCCATGCACGCCTTTGATAACGACAAGGTGCAAGGTGCGGTTATTGTTCGTTTAGCGCATAAAGATGAAAAGATAACCCTGCTAGATGGTAATGAAGTCACACTGAAACCAGATACCCTAGTTATTGCCGATGAAAGTAAAGCCCTAGCAATGGCAGGTATTTTTGGTGGTTTAGACTCCGGTGTCACTGAACACAGCAAAGATATCTTTTTAGAAAGTGCTTTTTTTGCACCTGATTTAATTCGTGGTAAAGCGCGACTTTATGGCCTGCATACTGATGCTTCTCATCGTTATGAGCGTGGTGTCGATCCACAATTACAACGCACGGCGATGGAACGAGCGAGTAATTTGTTACTTGATATTGTTGGTGGTCAGGCTGGTCCCATTGTGGAAGCAGTGAGCGAGTCAAACATCCCTCAAGAGAAGCCCGTAAGTTTACGTCAAACACGCTTAAGTAAAGTATTAGGCATAGACATCGACAAAGACAAAGTGAGTGATATTCTTACTCGCCTCGGTTTTAATGTCACATTTGCAGAGGGTAAGTGGACAGCAATAGTTCCTGCTTATCGTTTTGATATTAGTATTGAAGAAGATCTTATTGAGGAAATAGCTCGGGTCTTTGGCTATAACCAAATACCCAACATTGCCCCCGTTGCCAGCTTAAGTATGTCCAAGCATCAAGAACAAAAAGTGCGTTTGGATGAGCTTAAACGTTGCCTAGTGGATAATGATTATCAAGAGGCGATTACCTATTCTTTTGTTGACCCTAAGATTCAGAACTTATTGTTTCCTGACGTAAGCGGTTTGGTACTGCCGCATCCGATCTCGGTAGAAATGTCGAGCATGCGGGTTAGTTTATGGCCAGGTTTGTTACAGGCCGTATCTTATAATCAAAAACGCCAACAAGGTCGAGTAAGATTATTTGAATCGGGTTTACGTTTTATTCCTGATGTTAGTGAGAAAACCGGGGTAAGACAGCAAGCAGTTATTGGTGGAGTGGTGAGTGGTTTAGTGAGCGATGAACATTGGGCACAAGCGACACGTCCGGTAGACTTTTTCGATCTTAAAGCTGATGTTGAACGTTTATTGGCAACTACTGGGCGTAAGGATTTTAGATTTGAAGTCTGTTCCCATAGCGCCCTTCATACTGGTCAATCTGCAGCCATTTATTGTGGTGATCAATGTGTCGGTTATATTGGGGCAATCCATCCTCAATTTGAGAAAAAGCTTGGTATAAACGGCCGTACTTTTGTGTTTGAACTTGAAATTGCGCACTTGGGGTTAAAAAAATTACCGCAAGCAAAAGAAATTTCAAAATTTCCAGCAAATCGACGTGACATTGCAATCGTTGTAGACGATGATAAAGTTGTTGGTGAAATATTGAGTTGCATAGAAAAATTTGGCGCAAATCAATTAGTTGGCCTAAACTTGTTCGACGTGTATAGAGGGAAGGGGATTGCTCCTGGCTTTAAGAGCTTAGCAATATCTGTAATTTTACAAGATAAATCCAGAACACTAGAAGAACACGAAATTCAAACATTTGTTGATGGCATTCTGACGGAGTTGTCAGAAAAATTTGGGGCATCTTTGAGGGATTGACGATATGGCGTTAACCAAGGCCGAAATGGCTGAACACTTATTCGAAAAGTTAGGTATGAATAAACGAGACGCTAAAGAGCTCGTTGAAACTTTTTTCGAAGAAGTACGTGAAGCTTTAGAATCTGGAGAGCAGGTGAAATTATCGGGTTTTGGTAATTTTGATTTGCGTCAGAAAAATGAAAGACCTGGGCGTAATCCTAAAACGGGGGAAGATATTCCTATAAAAGCGCGCCGTGTAGTGACGTTTAGACCGGGTCAAAAGCTGAAAAGCCGAGTAGAAAATACCAAGCCTATAGAGTAATTAATTCTAGGGATAATAAAAAACCGGCGCAGGCCGGTTTTTTATTATTTAAAGGAATAAATTTACAGTACAGATACCAGTGATTTGGCCAAACTATCGACATTTTTAAGGCTAATACCCGCAATATTGACGCGACTTGATTCAACAAAGTAAACGCTGTGTTTATCTCGCATTGCCATCACTTGCTCTGGTGAAATACATAAATATGAAAACATACCTTTTTGGCGATTAACAAAATCAAAATCGCGATCAGCCCCATACTCTTTCAATTTATTGACTAATAGCGCGCGTAAATCTTGCATGCGACTGCGCATCATTTCTACTTCAGTGATCCACTCAGCGCGCAATTCAGCATTGTTTAAGACGATATCCACTAAAGCTCCGCCATATGAGGGAGGCATAGAATAAATAGCACGAGCAATGGACTGAATTTGAGTTTGGATAGCATTGCGCGTGGCGCTGCTTTGCGTAACCATTAAGGCTAAACCAACACGTTCACGATACAAACCAAAGTTTTTTGAACACGAAGCGGCAATAATAACTTCTGGTAAGTTGTTAACTAATAAACGGGTGCCAAAGGCATCGTCTTCTAAGCTGTCACCAAAACCTAAATAGGCAACGTCTATAAAAGGAATAAAGCCGGTCTTTTGCGCCAATTCAAGTACAACTTGCCATTGGTCTTTGCTCAGGTCAGCACCTGTTGGGTTGTGACAACATCCGTGAAGTAATACGACATCACCGGCTTTAACTTTTTCTAAGCATTCGACCATGGCATCAAAGCGGATGTTGGCTTGGCCTTTATCAAAGTAAGGATAGGTTTCAATTTTTAAACCGGCGCTACCTATTAAGGGAATATGATTAGCCCAAGTAGGGTCACTGACCCAAACAGTTGTGTTGGCATTACAACGTTTAAGCAGTTCAGACAGTATGCGCAGAGCGCCACAGCCTCCTGGCGCTTGCACAGCAGCCACACGGTTTGCTAGTACAGCAGGATTTGCCTTGCCAAGTAAAAGCTCAATCATGCCATCAATATAACCTTGAACACCCTGTGGAGTGATATAGGTTTTAGATGTTTCGGTGTCGAGCAAGATCCTTTGCGCTTTAGCAATTGAGCTCAAAATGGGGGTGCGGCCTTCTTCATCTTTATACACACCCACACCCAAATCAATTTTTAGGGGATTAGGGTCGGCTTTGAATGCGGTAGATAAACCCAAAATAGGATCGGCGGGAAGTTGCGGTAATACTTCAAACATAGGGTTCCTCAAAAACTCAAGATGATAGGCGGGTTAGAGTAGTCATTATGCCATCGACATTAAAAATTTCGAGAGAAATAGTAACTAATTTAGTTTGAATTGATAGTTTTGTTCTGCAATACACTTTGCTTTATTATCGTAGCTGCGTTCACTCCATGTAACTTGTTGCTTTGTATCGATTTTTAAAATTGTTGAAGAGCGAGTACCGTATTCCTCTCCTTGTATAAAAATAGATGAAAGTCGGCGCTCCCATTCTAATGGGACACCTGTATTAGGTAGTTCGTTATCAAGGGCTTGACTTGGATCGCATAATAAATCGAACAAAATATTTTGCTTAACATCGTGACTGATTAATTCACCTTGGCTGCAATAAGCTTTTAGCTGTGCTAAACCCTTATTAATTTTGGGCCATGGGCTATTTAGCTCAGCATTCGATAAACCATAGAAACCTTTAGTTAAGTTTGAAGTTTGGTTGAGGTGGTTGTTGTACACCTTTAGTTGGTGCCAAGGGCCAAAAAGTAAGTTATAGCCCTTGTAATCAAATTGTGAATGTTGCAACTCAAGCTCATAATCGACTGTCGGACTTTGCAAATATTGGCTAACCAGCTTACCGCGACTAATCGCATTTTCATTAAGTCGTTCAGGGGCGCGAATATTGGTTAAGGCGGCAAGATGTCCGCCCCGGTTGATGCCCATCCACGTGCCGCCCGCCTGTTGGTCTATACCAGACAATATCTGTTGTGATGCCCCCCAAAAGTGCGAAGGCAAGGTTGGACGAACAACAAACTCATCTCGGTTTGCCGCTATAATTAGCGGATACTGCTCGTGTTGTTCAATGGCGACAAACAGAATGCACATAAAACAACTATTTACTTTTTTGCTGGTCGGCACGCTTAAAAAGCGTTTTAGTTTTATCAATAAAAACCGTTGTATCCACAGAGCCACTAATATTGTAAGCCGGTGGGAGTAGAGTCAAATTGTAACTAGGACGACTACTAAATTGATCACTACTAAAAAAACCAAATATCACCAGCGGTGCGAGTATCAACGTCGACATGAACACGGTTATAGCATTACGTCTCGTTGGCGGTTGATGAAAGGCAATAAACAAACTCATCCATATAAAGCCAATGATGATTAGACCAACAACAAACAGTTCTAACCATAAAAACCAATCGCCAGGATTCATATTAAACACTATAAAAGACTGCAACAAATTCAGTATAAAAAATACGAGAGTAACAATTAAGCTTAGGTTTATCTGATTAATTAAATGACTTTCTTTTTTTACCACTTTGGCAAGAACTGCGAAACTCAAAGGCCATAAACTAATAACGGCTAGTTGACCGAGTTCACTGGGTAAGGCAGCGATGATTTTAAATTCACTGACGGTGCTAATGTATTTAGACAGTAATAAATAGCTCAAACAAGCAAAGCTTAAACATGCGGCTAAAAACGCCTTATTTAACCAACTGAGGTTTTCTTCAAGTTCACTTAAGGGCATCGCTTTTGGCAGTGCTGCCTTGGTATCTATTATCCTAAGACGAGTTCGGCCAATTTTAATAATATCATTTGGCTGCAAAGTTGCGTGTTTAACAAAGGTATTATTGATTTTAATGCCATTGGTTGATTGGCAATCATTGACCATTAATAAACCCGATTCAGGATCAATCGCAACTAGCATATGACTTGGACAGACATAGGGATCATCGAGCCGAAGATCATTATTAAAATCTCGGCCAACACAGACATAATCTTGATCAAATTTATAATGCTTCAGTGGCATGTTTTTGCGTGATAACAGCTCTAGTACTATTGCCATTCGATAGCATCCATAAATTGTTTGGTGAAACTAAGTGCTGAATCTTTTGCAACGCCAGCGAGGGTAAAATGACTAATCAGGCCTTGTTCTTTATGATCTAAGGTAGCCCCTATAAATAGCACATCATAGAGTTCAGCAAACTCTTTGTAGGCGCGCACACACAAGACGGTTTTACTTGAAACGTTATTTTTATTAGTGACTTTACTGTTTTCACATTGGTAATTAGTTACATCAGTTTTAGTGGCTGCATTACCCGCCCCGGCACCTTTAACACTATTGTTATAAAGTGAATAAAAACGGTTTTCACCTAGCTTTTGGCCGTTTAACCATTCAAATTCTAATTCAATCCCACCACTGCGCAAGCCGCCATGTAAGAAAATCTGTTCATCTAAACGACAACGGTTTTCTACCGATAAAAAGAGTGACTCTTCGTCATTGGTATTAGAGTCACCCCAGCAAGACAGGAATTCGCCAATTTTAGTCGGTACATTTGCTTGACCTAAGGGCGCCATTTGCCAAGTCGCATTTTGTAACTTACTGAATAATTCTGTTTGGTTTTGCATTAATTGTTGTTGAATAGTTGCTTTGAAGTTGTCAATAGGCAGGGGCTCGTCAGCATGTTTTATTAAAAGTTGTTCAATTTTACTCAAGGGGATTAAAAAACCGATTTGATTACCAGCAGTTGCGACATTGACTCCCATAACGTGGCCACTTTCGTTAACCACTGGACCGCCGCTCATGCCAGGATTAATTGAGCCAGTAAAATGAATGCGTTGATAAAAACTGTTTTTCTTAATGCCATTGAAGGTGCCGGGAACGACGATCATGCCCAGATCATGTGGGTTTCCTAGTGAATAAATGGTAGTACCTTGATTGGGTAAATCAGTCGCAATAGGAAAGGTATCTTCCATCTCATTTAGGACTGTTTTTCTGACGAGGGCTAAATCATTGACCACATCAAAATTAATTAACTGCAATGGACCACTCTCTCCATTAATAGTGAGGTATTCAATACGATATTTATCAGGGTCGTAAACATACTCTGATACAACATGGTAATTAGTCACCATGTTACCTTGCGCGTCAATTTGAAATCCAGAGCCGATAGAAGACTTATTACCCGATTCTAATTCGATGATACGAATTTGATAAAGGGCTGTTTGGTATTGGCTAAATAGGTTTTGCGCGGTTTGTTGACTTTGGACGTGGGTACTAAACAAAAACAACAGAATTAAAAAATGTCTCAATAGAATCTTCCTATAAAAAAAGTAACCTAGATTGTTCCGCATAAGCTTTGGATTTAGATGATGCTGTGGCTCGACAAAATGCACTAGTTAGTGCGATCATTGTCACAGTTTTGATTGCACAAGCCAAGAATGAAATGGGAAAACTACTAAATACTCCGCTTCTATCAGCAGAAATTCCTCGAATAGGTAATAAATTTAGCTGTTGGTTAGGACAAAGTGTACTTAAATCAATGGGCTGGAGTTTCTCTGGAGATTTTCCATGTCATCCTAAGATGATTCTTGCTATTGCCCCACATACTTCAAATTGGGATTTTGTTATTGGTATTGCTGTCGCTTTTTCGCTGCGTTTAAAAATTACCTTTTTTGGCAAGCATAATCTGTTTATACCACCTTTTGGATATCTTATGCGACGTTGGGGTGGTATACCGGTCGAACGCTCACAGTCACATGGTGTAGTAGAGCAAATGGTAGAAGCCATGCGTAGGGCGGATAAAATGGTCTTGTGTATAGCACCAGAGGGAACTCGTAGCCGAGTCGAACGCTGGAAAACCGGCTTTTTACATATTGCCCACAAAGCCAACGTGCCGGTACTTTTAGTCGCATTTGATTATAAGAAAAAACAGATTGAATTTGGTCCTTCGCTCATGATCGGTGATGATATGCAATATGAGTTAAATCGAATTTATACCTATTTTAGCGATGTGCACGGAAAGTATCCCAATAAAGTGGCCACCATCGTTGTACCTCACACTGGAGATAAAGATTGAATAACAAAGGCTTTACCACTCGCCTGATCCACGCAGACCGTTTAATAAACCAGCCTGAGTTCGGCGCCGTTCACCAATCAACTAATAACTCAGTATTATTTGAATTTAAACAGGCACAAGAGTTGGTTGACGTATTTCAGGGTAAGCAAATGGGCCATGTGTATTCACGCTCCTCGTCATCTTCAACAGTTGCTTTGCAGAATATTCTAAATCACCTTGAAGGGGGAGTTGGCGCCATTACTTTTGCGACAGGGATGGCAGCTATTACTGCCACCATGTTGAGCTTATTTAAAGCAGGTGATCACCTTATTCTGAGCCGATTTCTGTTCGGCAATACCCGAAGTTTGTCTGAAACCTTGGAGAGTTTAGGCATTGAACTGAGTTTTGTTGATGTCACCGATATCAAGCAAGTTGAAAAGGCACTGCAAGCCAATACAAAAGCGGTGTATCTGGAAACTATCGCCAATCCTGTCACTCAAGTCGCTGATTTAAAGGCTATAGGACAATGGTGTCAGGCTAATCATTTATTGTTTATGATTGATACCACCATGACACCACCCAATTTGTTTGATGCCAAATCAGTGTTGGCATCACTCACTATTACTTCGTTAACTAAATACATTGCCGGCCATGGCAATGTATTAGGTGGAGCTGTGGTTGATTGTGGATTATATGATTGGACAAGGTTTGACAATATACTGCCTATCTATCGTGGTGCTGAGCCGAATATGTGGGGCTTAACCCAAATACGCAAGCGTGGTTTACGCGATATGGGCGCTACCCTTGCTCCTGAGTCGGCCCATGCTATTTCTATTGGTTTAGAAACCTTAGTATTGCGAACCCAAAGAACCTGCGACAACGCCTTACGCTTGGCAAACTATCTGCAATCTCATGCAAAGATAGCTGCGGTGTATTACCCTGGGTTACCTCAGCATCCACAACATCTGCTTGCTAAACAGTTATTTAGTGGTTTTGGCGGAGTGTTAAGCTTGGACTTGGTTGAGGGTATCGATCCTATTGCCTTTTTAGATCAGCTTAAATTAGTGATATGTGCCACTCACTTGGGCGATACTCGCACATTAGCTCTGCCTGTTGCTTCGACTATTTACTTTGAGTGTAGTGCAGAACAGCGACAGCAAATGGGGGTAAATGACAACATGATACGCATGTCGATTGGTATTGAAGATTTTGAGGATATCGTGGCTGATTTTGAACAAGCGTTCGCCGTATTATAAAGAGGCTTCGTTAACCGGACGCTGATGTTTTACATTGGTATTAGCCATAACTGCGTATTGTGGTTTTAGGCCAGTTCTATTTCTAAATCAGTTAAGGGATAACAGCAGCAGGGTAGGATTTCATCGTCGTCGATATAAGCCAAAGGAAAGGTGAGGTATTCAACCTCACCCTTAATTAGCTTTGTACGACAAGCGCCACAAAACCCTTCTCTGCAATGAAAGTGCACAGTAATGTCTTGAATTTCGATACTTTCTAGTAACGATTTTTGTGGCTGATGCAGGACAGTTTGATGATGCTTTATACAAACCTGCAAACTATCCTTGTTATTACTCATATTGATTAAAGGTCAAAATCACCAAAATCTTCTGCATTCACTTCAGAGTCTATTTGACCGACTAAATAAGAGCTGATTTCAGATTCTTGCGGTGCCACTTGTACATTGTCTGAATTTAAATAATTGTTCATCCAAGGTAATGGGTTACTCTTGATTTTGAAAGGCTGACCTAAACCAATCGCTGACATGCGATGGTTAGCTATAAATTCAACGTACTGGCATAGTATTTCTTTGTTAAGGCCAATCATCGAACCTTGTTTAAACAAATATGCCGCCCATTCTTTTTCTTGTTGTACCGCATTTAAAAAGATTTGAGTCGCTTCTTCTTTACACTCTTCTGCTATTTCAGCCATCTCGGGATCGTCTTTCCCTTTGGCCCATAAATTTAATATGTGCTGAGTGGAGGTAAGGTGCAGGTTTTCATCACGGGCTATCAGGCGAATAATTTTAGAATTACCTTCCATTAACTCTCTTTCGGCAAAAGCAAAAGTACAGGCAAAAGAGACATAAAAGCGGATTGCCTCTAATGCATTAACTGAGTTCATGCATAAAAACAGTTTCTTCTTTAATTCACGCATAGAAATAGTGTGGGCAACACCATCTACTGTGTGTAAACCTTCACCTTGAGTTTGCCAAAGCTGAGTAGCAAAAATGAGGTCATCATAATATTTTGAAATATCTGCTGCGCGCTTTTTAATTTCTTGGTTTTCAACAATGTCATTAAAAATACTACTAGGGTCACCAAACAGATTACGTAAAATATGGGTGTAGGAGCGTGAGTGAATCGTTTCGAAAAAAGACCATGTTTCGACCCATGTTTCTAGTTCGGGGATGGAAATGATGGGTAAAAATGCAATGTTTGGACTGCGACCCTGAATAGAATCAAGTAGGGTTTGATATTTCAAATTTGAAATAAAAATGTGTTTCTCTGGCTCACTTAATTTTTGGAAATCAACCCGATCTTTACTAACATCAACTTCCTCTGGGCGCCAAAAGAAACTAATTTGTTTCTCAATTAACTTTTCAAAAATTTGATGTTTTTGTTGATCGTAGCGTGCCACATTGACCGGATTGCCAAAAAACATTGGTTCAGTCAGAGGGTTGTTACTAATTTGGTTAAACGTTGTATATTTCATAGTAAATTGTTACGGCCATATCAGATTAAAACTACCTCCACCCCAAAGTAAGTCACTCAAGGGTGGCGCTATTAGGCGTTATATTTTACAGGCGCCACCTGCACAATCGTCATCTTCTTCAATGACCACTTCCTGAGCTACTGATTTACTGGTAGGTAAGGCTTGTTGAGACGCATCATTCGCACCGTCACGGGTATTGTGATAATACAGGGTTTTAATACCCAATTTGTAAGTGGTCAGTAAGTCTTGAAGTAACAACTTCATCGGTACTTTACCGCCTTCATACTTATTAGGATCATAACTGGTATTAGCAGAAATCGTTTGATCAACAAATTTTTGCATGATGCCGGTCAGCTGCAAATACCCTTCGTTTGAGGGTAAGTCCCACAACAATTCGTATTTATCTTTCAAACGCTCGTATTCAGGTACAACCTGTTTCAATACGCCGTCTTTACTTGATTTAATACTGATATGCCCACGTGGTGGTTCAATACCATTGGTGGCATTCGATATTTGTGAAGATGTCTCAGAGGGCATTAAGGCCGACAATGTACTATTGCGTAAACCGTATTGTTTAATATCTGCACGCAGGCTGTCCCAATCACAATGTAAAGGTTCACTACAAATTTTATCTAACTCTTTTTTGTAGGTATCGATTGGCATTAAGCCTTGATAATAAGTCGTTTCATTAAACTTAGGACAAGCACCTTTTTCTTTGGCTAAATTGCAAGACGCTCGCATCAGATGATATTGCATAGCTTCAAAGGTTCGATGCACTAAACCATTGGCACTTCCATCAGAATATTTGACGCCATTTTTAGCCAGATAATAAGCAAAGTTGATTACGCCTATACCCAGAGTACGCCGTCCCATCGTGGCATTAAACGCGGCTGGAACGGGATAGTCTTGATAGTCTAGTAAATTATCTAAGGCTCTAACCGATAGATCAGCCATTTCAGCAAAGTCGTCTAAGTTTTCAATAGCCCCTAAATTAAAGGCTGATAAAGTACAGAGAGCAATTTCGCCATTTTCGTCATTTACGTGCTGCAAAGGTTTAGTCGGTAAGGCTATTTCTAAACATAAGTTACTTTGACGCACAGGTGCCAATTTCGGATTGAAAGGGCTGTGAGTATTGCAATGATCGACGTTTTGCAAATAGATACGCCCTGTACTGGCACGTTCTTGCATAAATAAACTAAATAACTCGATGGCCTTAATTTGCTTTTTACGGATCGTAGCATCTTGTTCATATTGAACATAAAGCTTTTCAAATTCATCTTGATCAGCAAAAAACGCATCGTATAAACCAGGTACATCAGAGGGGCTGAATAACGTAATGAACTGATCTTTGATCAATCGTGTGTACATGAGTTTATTAAATTGCACACCATAATCTAAGTGACGAACCCGGTTCTCTTCTACACCACGATTGTTTTTAAGTACCAACAATGATTCAACTTCTAAGTGCCACAATGGAAAGAACAATGTCGCAGCACCACCTCTTACGCCCCCTTGCGAACAGCTTTTAACCGCGGTTTGGAAGTGCTTATAAAAAGGAATACAACCGGTATGAAAAGCTTCACCACCACGAATTGCACTGCCTAAGGCTCGAATGCGACCGGCATTAACACCAATTCCAGCACGCTGACTGACATATTTTACAATGGCACTTGCTGTGGCATTAATGGAATCTAAACTGTCTCCCGCTTCAATCAAAACACAGGAGCTGAATTGACGAGTAGGGGTTCTTACTCCCGCCATAATCGGTGTAGGCAAAGAAATCTTAAATTTAGAGGTGGCATCGTAGAAACGTTTGATATAGTCCATACGCGTTTCTTTTCCATAATTGGCAAACAAGCACGCGGCCACCAATATGTATAAAAATTGAGCGCTTTCGTATATTTCACCGGTCACTCGGTTTTGGACCAAGTATTTACCTTCTAACTGTTTAACCGCGGCGTAACTAAAGTCCATATCTCGCCAATGGTCCATATAGTCGTCCATTTCAGCAAACTCGGCTTCGCTATAATCTTCAAGTAAGTGTTTGTCATATTTGCCTTTGGCGACCATACTTTTAACCTGCTCAAGTAAGGTCGGTGGCTCAAAGCGCCCATAGGCCTTTTTACGCAGGTGAAAAATAGCTAAACGGGCTGCCATATACTGATAATCTGGCGTTTCAGTGGAGATTAAGTCGGCGGCTGAACGGATTAAAGTCTCGTGGATATCAGCAGTTTTAATACCGTCATAAAATTGAATGTGTGCTTTTATTTCGACTTGTGAAACTGACACATTATTTAAATCATTTGCTGCCCACTCAACTACTTTGTGGATCTTGTCTAAATCGATAATTTCGCGTTCGCCATTGCGCTTCGTGACGTAGAGATCATTAGTCATGTATTTGCCGTTTTTGTTTTAGTTTAGCTTCAAAATGGAAAGGGGATTTAGGTGCATCCAAGCCCATTATCTTTAGTTTGTGGTTAATTCACTCTTTTTGTTATTACGACAAAATGGCCGCTCTCGTTTGTAGTGTAATCAACAACAGAACACAAGATAGTGAGGTTTTAGATTGAATGCAACCCAATATGTAGTGTTTTGCTGCCCATATTTAGTGCAATTCATTTTAGGTTAGTATTGACTCACCTAAAAAAGCTTTTCTTAGTTCAGCTGAGTCAATTGCAAGTAAAATTTATAACTAAAATTTCTTATAAATTATTTTACTTATAAATTCCGCTGCCTTATGTTTTTACGACATATAGTGTGTTGTTTGATATTTTACTACTACATGTCGTAGTAAAGCGGAGAAACACTTTGTTCGGTTTTTCATCAGTAAAGTGCTTATTTGTTTCTCATGGCTAGCCAAGTAATTGAACTTTTGTAGTGTTAATCACTAAGACCCGCTGCACACTGTCATTGTAGCGAGGCATAAATTAAATACTGTTTTTGCAGTGTAAAATATAATTGACGTCAACATTGCGCGAAGACAAGTAATATTCCTGTGTCATGGGATTCAAATGTAAGCCAGTCATATGTTGAATCAATAAAGGAGTGTGATCTATCCAGTTCATGAGCTCAGAAGGTTTAATAAATTTACTGTGTTGGTGTGTGCCTTTTGGCACTAAGCCAAGAATATATTCAGCGCCAACAATGGCCATTAAATAGGACTTAATGTTTCTGTTAAGGGTTGAAAAAAACACGTGCCCACCTGGCTTGACTAACTTATAACAGGCCTGAACAACAGAAGCTGGGTCGGGAACATGCTCTAACATTTCCATGCAGGTGACGATGTCGAACTGGGCGGCATGTTGTTCGGCAAATTCTTCAGCTGTCGTTTGCTGATAATCAACAGTTACACCTGACTCTAGTCCATGTAAGCGGGCAATCTCTAGGGGGGCCTGACCCATATCTATACCCGTAACAAAGGCACCTTGTTTGGCCATACTTTCTGCCAAAATACCGCCACCACAGCCAACATCAACTATTTTTTTAGTCTTTAAGCCTTCAGCATGTTGTGCAATAAAATCAGTCCGAAGGGGGTTTATTTGATGTAGTGGCTTAAATTCTCCTGCTAAATCCCACCATCGATTGGCAAGCTCAGAAAATTTTTGAATTTCATTCGGGTCAACGTTTTGCGGATTAGTCATTTGTCTGTCCTGTTTGTAACTATGGCCATTATAGCCAGCTAGTGAATTAGGTATCCACTATAAAAAGTAGTAGTAGGTAGATGCTAAGTGTTGACTGCGCACTATATAGGCGATCTCTGACTGTTTATTTTTTTCAGTCGATGATAGAATCATGCGGATGTTTAATGAAGTATTTTAGCTAACATGTTTATATCTTTTCAAAATCCTAGCTTAGTAGATATAACGCAAAAACTTCTAAATTAATTCTCCAATAATAATGACTAGGGACAAGGCTGTATATGACTGATCACGCCCAAGAAATTCTTCCAGTAAGTATCGAAGAAGAACTAAAGAACTCTTATCTCGATTATGCGATGAGCGTTATTGTAGGCAGGGCGCTGCCTGATGTACGAGATGGCTTGAAACCGGTGCATCGCCGCGTTTTATTCGCCATGAATGAATTAAAAAATGATTTCAATAAACCCTATAAAAAGTCTGCCCGTGTGGTCGGTGACGTTATAGGTAAGTATCATCCTCATGGTGACTCAGCTGTTTACGACACTATCGTTCGTATGGCTCAGCCTTTTTCTTTACGTTATATGTTAGTTGACGGTCAAGGTAACTTTGGTTCTGTTGATGGTGACTCGGCTGCAGCAATGCGTTACACCGAAATTCGTATGGCAAAAATTGCCCATGAATTACTCGCTGATTTAGATAAAGAAACCGTAAATTTCGTACCGAACTATGACGGTCAGGAAATGATCCCTGAGGTACTGCCCACCAGAGTACCCAATTTATTGGTCAATGGTTCGTCTGGTATTGCCGTAGGTATGGCGACCAATATCCCCCCTCATAACTTAACTGAAGTGGTTAATGGTTGTATTGCACTCGTTGATAACCCTGAGTTAACCATCGAAGACTTGATGACCTATATTCCTGGTCCTGACTTTCCTACTGCCGCCATTATCAGTGGTAGAAAAGGCATCGAGGACGCGTATCGAACCGGTCGTGGCAAAATATACATGCGTGCTCGGGCAGAAATCGAAACCGAAGCCAATGGTAAAGAAACCATTATTGTTCATGAAATTCCTTATCAGGTGAACAAAGCGCGTTTAATTGAAAAAATCGCCGAATTAGTTAAAGAGAAAAAAATCGAAGGAATTTCAGCCTTACGTGATGAATCTGATAAAGATGGTATGCGTATTGTTGTTGAAGTCAGACGTAACGAATCAGCCGAAGTATTATTGAATCATTTGTATACCCAAACTCAAATGCAAACCGTGTTTGGTATCAATATGGTGGCCTTGGATAAAACCCAGCCCAAAATAATGAATCTGATGGACATCCTCAAGGCGTTTATTTTACATCGCCGTGAAGTGGTCACTAGACGCACCGTATACGAATTGAAAAAAGCCAGAGAGCGGGCGCATATATTAGAAGGCTTAGCCATAGCCTTAGTTAATATTGACCCTATCATCGCCTTAATAAAAGCATCAAAAAGCCCTGCTGAAGCAAAAGTTGGTTTAACCGCACAAGGTTGGTCTTTAGGTGATGTGGCTGAAATGCTAGAAAGAGCCGGTGATAACGCTGCTCGTCCCGATTGGTTAGAGCCACAGTATGGAATTCGTGAGAATCTTTATTATCTGACTGAGCAACAAGCTCAAGCGATTCTTGATTTACGTTTGAACAAGTTAACGGGCTTAGAACACGACAAAATCCTCGATGAATATAAAGAACTCTTAAATGTTATTGCTGAGTTATTACATATATTAGGCAGTCCTGAACGTTTAATGGAAGTGATTCGAGAAGAATTAGAAAAAATTCGTGATGAATATGGCGATGCTCGTCGTACTGAAATTACCTCTGCTTCTCATGATATTGATATTGAAGATTTGATTGAGCAAGAAGAAGTGGTGGTGACCTTGTCACGTGAAGGTTACGTTAAGTATCAAAAACTCAATGATTATGAGTCTCAACGTCGCGGTGGCCGTGGTAAATCAGCCACTAAGATGAAAGATGAAGACTTTATTGAGAAGCTGTTAGTTGCCAATACTCATGATCATATTCTGTGTTTCTCAACTCGTGGTCGTTTGTATTGGTTGAAGGTATATCAGTTACCCTTAGCCAGTCGTAATGCTCGTGGGCGTCCAATAATTAATATATTGCCTTTAGAAGAAAACGAACGTATCACCGCAATTTTACCGATAAAAGAGTTTGAAGAAGGTAAATATGTGTTGATGGCAACTGCTAATGGTACGGTTAAGAAAACGCCATTGACTCAGTATTCACGTCCTCGTTCAAATGGCATCATTGCAGTTAATCTTAATGATGGTGATGAATTGATTGGTGTTGATATTACCAACGGCAGTAACGACATTATGTTGTTCTCAGACGCAGGTAAGGTGGTTCGATTTAATGAAAAACAACGTGATTCTGAAACTGGTGAAGTAAAAATTGATGCTGAAACAGGTGAAGAATTATTAGCCTTACGTCCCATGGGAAGAACCGCGACAGGTGTCCGTGGTATTAGACTGCAAGACGGTCAGAAAGTCGTATCGTTAATCGTACCCAATGGTGAAGGTGCTATACTAACCGCCACTGAAAATGGCTTTGGTAAGCGTACACCAGTCCAGGACTATCCTGCTAAGAGCCGTGCAACCCAAGGTGTTGTATCAATTAAAGTCTCTGATAGAAACGGTAAAGTGGTTGGTGCTGTTCAGGTTAACGAAAGTGACGAGATCATGTTAATCAGCGACAAAGGCACTTTGGTTAGAACTCGGGTTAGTGAAGTGTCTACCGTTGGACGTAATACCCAAGGTGTGCGTTTGATACGTACCATCGAAGGTGAACATGTTGTTGGTTTGCAACGTATTGACGAAATAGAAGACGTTGAGATTGACGAAATTGATGAGATTGAAGATGGAGAAATTGCAGCACAGACCACTGATGCTGAAAATTCTGCCCATGATACTGAAGAAGGCAGTGATGCTGAATAAGACAGTGCAATTTGATCTATAAAAAGACTATCAAAACGAATATTTAACTTTAATATTTGTTTTCTAACGTTAAAAACGAGTGGCTTGTGCCACTCGTTTTGTTTGTATTAGGCCTAAGTAGGAATCAGATGTCAGATATATATAATTTTTGTGCAGGCCCAGCTATGTTGCCTGCAGAAGTCATGCAACAAGCACAAGCTGAATTTATTAATTGGCAGGGCTTAGGTTGTTCAGTAATGGAAATTAGTCATCGTAGCAAAGAATTTATTGCGGTGGCGGAGCAGGCAGAACAAGATTTACGCGACTTACTTAACGTACCCGATCAATACTCAGTCTTATTTGCTCATGGCGGAGGTCGTGGACAGTTTTCAGCCGTGCCGCAAAATTTGGCTCATGAGCAACAATCTGCCGGGTATTTAATAAATGGCTCATGGTCTGAAGGAGCACATAAGGAAGGCGCGAAATATCTTGATGCTCAGATTATTGGTCGTGCCGAGATTGCTCAAGGTTTAGCCTATGTTCCTAAAATACAGGCCGCGGATATTGATCAAAATCTTGCTTTTTACCATTACTGTCCTAACGAAACAGTGGAGGGTATTGAGATCAATTGGTTGCCTGAAACGGGCAATGTGCCAATTGTTGCTGATATGTCGTCGTGTATTCTGTCTAAAGAAATTGATGTGTCTAAATTTGGTCTTATTTATGCTGGTGCGCAAAAAAATATCGGTCCGTCCGGTTTGTCGGTAGTGTTAGTTCGTAATGAATTGTTAGATCAAGCACGAGATACCACACCTTCATTTATGCATTATCAAACCATGGCTAAATTTCAATCAATGTATAATACCCCACCAACTTATGCGTGGTATTTAGCGGGCTTAGTGTTTAAGTGGCTAAAAGCCAAGGGCGGTGTGGCAGCAATGGAAAAAATAAATGCGCAAAAAGCGGCACATTTATATAACTGCATCGATAACTCAGATTTTTATCTTAATCATGTGCGTCCCGATTTTCGCTCAAGAATGAACGTTGTCTTTCACCTAGCTGATCCAAAACTAGATGCCTTATTTATCAGTGAGTCTGAAAAAGCGGGCTTGAGAGCTTTAAAGGGACATCGCATAGTAGGCGGTATGCGAGCGAGTATTTACAACGCAATGCCTTTTGACGGCGTTAAAGCACTAACAGAGTTTATGCGTGAATTTGCTAGGAGCCATGGTTAATGGAACAGCTGTTATTAAAGCCAATTAAACATGTTTCTGGAACAGTAAATGTGCCAGGTTCAAAAAGTTTGTCTAATCGAGCCTTGTTACTCGCGGCGCTTGCGCAAGGCGAAACCCACCTAACTAATTTACTGGACAGTGAAGATATACACCATATGCTCAATGCCTTAAGTGCTTTGGGGATTGTTTATCGCTTGTCGGCGGATAAAACAGAATGTTGGGTGACAGGTAATGGCGGCACGTTTACCTCTAGCAATAAAGAACTGCGCTTATTTTTAGGTAACGCGGGCACTGCAATGCGCCCTCTTTGTGCCGCACTCGCTTGTAGTAGTGGTAGTTTTGAATTAACCGGTGAGCCGCGCATGGAAGAACGACCAATTGGTGCTTTGGTTGAGTCATTGCAGCAAGCTGGTGCGCAGATTGAATATTTAAAGAATAGCGGTTATCCGCCGCTTAAAATACATGGTACTCCGTTGCAAGGCGGAAATATTAGCGTAGATGGCAGTGTGTCGAGTCAATTTTTAACTGCCTTATTGATGGCCGCGCCGTTATTTACCAATGATTCTATTATTCAAATCAAAGGCGAATTGGTCTCAAAGCCGTATATCGATATTACCTTAGATACCATGGCGAAATTTGGTATTGAAGTTGAGAACCTAGCTTATCAAGCCTTCCATGTTAGAGGTAATCAACAGTATCAGTCACCGGGTAAATTTTTAGTTGAAGGGGACGCATCGTCTGCTTCTTATTTTCTTGCTGCTGGCGCAATAAAAGGCGGTAAGGTAAAAGTGACAGGAGTGGGCAGAGCCAGTATTCAGGGTGATATTAAGTTTGCCGACGTACTTGAAAAAATGGGAGCCCACATCACTTGGGGCGACGACTATATTGAAGTACAAGGTGGTGCTTTAAAAGGCGTTGATCTTGATTTAAACCATATTCCTGATGCCGCTATGACGATTGCCACTACGGCTTTATTTGCTGAGGGACCGACCACGATTCGAAATATATATAATTGGCGGGTTAAAGAAACAGACCGTTTAGCCGCAATGAGTTGTGAACTGCGTAAGGTGGGAGCGATGGTAGAGGAAGGTCACGATTATATTTCTATCACACCACCCGCGAAGTTAGTGCATGCAACGATTGATACCTATAATGACCATAGAGTTGCCATGTGTTTTTCACTTGTCGCTCTAAGTGATACGCCCGTTACTATTAATGATCCAGGCTGTACTGCAAAAACCTTTCCTGATTATTTTAGCCGTTTTGCTACCTTGTGTAGGGATTAAATAAGCCACTAATAAGTCTAATGAATTTTTCTGCAACATTAGTTTCATTGCTTATATATGTCCAATGCGTATAATTACGCCCGATTTTGACCACTCAGGAGAGGGCATGTATTTTGAACCCATAATAACTGTAGATGGACCCAGTGGTGCTGGTAAAGGAACTATTAGTGTCTTGCTAGCCAAAAAGCTAGGTTGGCATTTTTTAGATAGTGGCGCAATTTATCGTGTTTTGGCAATTGCTTCTATCCACCATCAAATTCCAGCTGACGACGAAGCTGGTCTATTACCTTTGGCTTCTGGTCTTGATGTCAATTTTGAAGCCTCTGAATTTGGTATACGTATCATGCTTGAAGGAGAAGATGTTTCTGAGGCTATTCGCACTGAAGAAGTGGGTAATGTGGCTTCGCAAATCGCTTCCTTGCCGGCAGTTAGAGAAGCCTTGTTGCGCCGTCAGCGTGGCTTTAAACAGGCTCCTGGCTTAGTTGCTGATGGTAGAGACATGGGGACGGTGGTTTTTCCTAACGCACAGGTCAAGATTTTTCTGACTGCCAGTGCCGAAGAAAGAGCCTCTAGACGCTTTAATCAGTTGAAAGATGCTGGGCATGATGTTAGCATATCGCGCCTTTTAGCAGACATCACAGCTCGTGATGAACGAGATGCCAACCGAATTGTTGCTCCTCTTGTGGCTGCCGAAGACGCATTAATTATTGATTCCACTGCATTATCTGTGGCTCAAGTAATTAAAAAAATTGAAGAATTTATGGAATTGAAGTTATCCGAAACCTTAATTCAAAAAACACTGTAAAACAAATTTGCCGACGTCAGGAAGATATTGGCCTTGAATAACAACCCCGCGTTCACTGGATGTAATGTGGCTGTCAATTAAAGAAACTACTGAAAACTATGATTGAAAATTTTGCTCAACTATTCGAAGAGAGTTTGAAAGAACTCGAAACCCGTCCTGGTTCTATTGTTAAAGGTACTATCGTCTCTATAGATAAAGACATTGTATTGGTAGACGCCGGTTTGAAATCTGAAAGTGCTATTCCCGTAGAGCAGTTCAGAAATGCAGACGGCAGTTTAGATATCGCTGTTGGTGATAAAATTGATGTTGCACTTGATGCTATTGAAGATGGCTTCGGTGAAACTATTCTATCTCGCGAAAAAGCTAAACGTCATGAAGCTTGGGTTGAATTAGAAGAAGCGTATACAGAAAAGAAAACCATCATAGGTATTATTAACGGTAAAGTTAAAGGTGGCTTTACAGTTGAAGTGAATACAGTGCGTGCATTCTTACCTGGTTCACTAGTTGATGTTCGTCCAGTGCGTGATACTGCGCATCTTGAAGGCAAAGAACTAGAATTCAAAGTTATTAAACTTGATGCAAAACGTAACAACGTAGTTGTTTCTCGTCGTGCTGTTATCGAAGCAGAAAGCAGTGCAGAACGTGATTCTCTACTTGCTAACCTAGAAGAAGGCCATGAAGTTAAAGGTATCGTTAAGAACTTAACTGACTACGGCGCATTCGTTGATTTAGGTGGCGTTGATGGTTTACTACACATTACAGATATGGCTTGGAAACGTGTTAAGCACCCAAGCGAAGTTGTGAATGTTGGTGACGAAATCAATGTTAAAGTATTGAAATTCGACAAAGATAAATCTCGTGTTTCTTTAGGTATGAAACAAATGGGCAACGATCCTTGGCAAGAAATTGCTCACCGTTACCCTGAAGGCGCTAAATTAAGCGGTGCTGTAACTAACCTAACTGATTACGGCTGTTTCGTAGAAATCGAAGACGGCGTTGAAGGTTTGGTACACGTATCTGAAATGGATTGGACCAACAAAAACATCCACCCATCTAAAGTTGTTAATTTAGGTGATGTAGTTGAAGTTATGGTGCTTGAAATTGACGAAGAGCGTCGTCGTATTTCTTTAGGTCTTAAGCAATGTATCCCCAACCCTTGGGAAGAGTTCGCTAAAGCACAAAGCAAAGGCGATAAAGTATCAGGTAAAATCAAATCTATTACTGACTTCGGTATCTTTATCGGTCTTGATGGCGGCATAGATGGTTTGGTTCACTTATCTGATATTTCTTGGAATAAAACAGGTGAAGAAGCGGTTCGTGACTATAAGAAAGGTGACGAGATCTCTGCCGTTGTATTACAAGTTGACCCAGAGCGCGAGCGTATCTCTTTAGGCGTTAAGCAAATTGAAGAAGACCCGTTCAACCAATATCTGAATGATACCAAAAAAGGTACAATCGTTACTGGTACTGTTACAGCTGTAGATGCTAAAGGCGTCTCTGTTAAGTTGGCAGATGAAGTTGAAGGTTATATTCGTGCCGCTGATTTAGCTCGTGATAGAGTTGAAGATGCTTCTGAAGTTGTTAGTGTTGGTGCTGAAATCGAAGCTAAGTTTATGGGTGTTGATCGTAAGAATCGCATCGTAAACCTTTCGGTTAAAGCGAAAGACCAAGCTGATGAAAAAGACGCGATTGATAAAGTAAATCAGCAAGAAGAAGTGACTTTCACTAACGCTTTTGCTGACGCTTTCAAAGCAGCTAAAAACGACTAAACTAAGTGTGAGTGCGTACAATTAGTTTTACATTAATTGTTACGCACTTTATTATCGGACCCAACAGTTTTTTTGATTAACGGAGAGGTTACATGACCAAATCAGAACTTATCGAAAGACTCGCCGATAAAGCACGTCATATCCCGGCTAAAGATGTTGAATTGGCTATTAAAGAGATGCTAGAGCAAATGGCGCAAACCTTACAAAAGGGTGAACGCATTGAGATTCGCGGTTTTGGTAGCTTTTCATTACATTTTCGTGCTCCACGAGTTGGCCGTAACCCTAAAACGGGTGAAACAGTGAGATTGGACGGTAAATACGTTCCTCATTTCAAACCAGGTAAAGAGTTACGCGAACGGGTAAATGAATTTTAGTTGAATCAATTTTTATTGAATTCTTATTAAACGGCACTCCAATTTGGGTGCCGTTTTTGTTACAGTAGTAAATAATTATTTTATAAAGCAATATTATACAGCGGTTAGTTTAAACCGTGAATAAATGTGTTTTACCTCAACTCCAAACAGGCAACAATGAAAGTTAAAGGTTTATTAATTCTAATTGCTATTTTGATACTGCTTATCTTGGCTAGCTTTATTGGTTCATATAATAGCCATCTTGTTTCGATTCACTATTTGATCGCAAAGGCAGACATTAAATTATCCTATTTGTTAGCAATAACCTTAGTAATAGGCTTCTTAATGTGTCTATTTGCCTTTATTCCTTACATTCTGCGTTTAAAGTGGCAAATTACGATGTTAAACCGCAAAAATAAAAAACTTCTACAAAGGAATACTGATTCCTAATGTTAGAACTATTATTTTTGTTGTTACCTGTTGCTGCCGGCTATGGATGGGTGATGGGCAGAAATAGTGTTCGCCAAGCCCAACGCAAACAATCCAGTATATTATCCAAACATTATTATCGCGGTTTAAATTTTTTACTTTCAGACGAGCCCGATAAAGCCGTAGACACCTTGATTAAAATGATTGATTTGGATAGTGATACGGTTGAGACTCATATCGCGATGGGCAAGTTTTTCAGGCATCGCGGGGAGTTGGACCGGGCTATCCGTGTACATCAAAATTTAGTTAGCAAAGATGAAATTTCAGCCAGTCAACGAGAGTCTGCACTAAAAGAATTAGGTCGAGACTATGTATTGGCAGGTTTCTTAGAACGGGCTGAAAATGCTTTCCTGCAGTTGCTCAATAGTGAAAAACATTTTGTTGAAGCACAAACTCAGTTATTTAATATTTACCAAACCACTAAAGAGTGGGGACGGGCAATAGAACTCGCTGAAAATATGATTAACGCCGGTGGTGACAGTGATGAGCTGTGTGCTCGTGTGGCCCACTTCTATTGTGAACAAGCGCTTATTGAATGGCGTAAAGATAATTTAAGTGCTGCCGAAGATTATTTGCAACAAGCTACTAAGGTTGATGAAAAAGCCGTTAGACCTTGGTTGATGTTAGGCGAAGTGGCTATTGAAAATGAGCAATATGACTTAGCAATCGAACATCTTTCACAAGTTCCCTTACGTGATATTACCTGGCTATCTGAAGCCATTCCCTTGATTGAAAAGTGCAGTGAAAAATTAGCTGACGAGAGTAAATTGAGTGAGATACTCGATTTATATTGGCAGCAATGCGCTACCGCTTATCTTGCCAAAGTTAAATTGGTCGCCAAAGACGAATCGTCTGTTAAAGCAGCAGAATTGTTGTTGGGACAACTTAAAAAGCATCCCACTATGAAAGGCTTTAAAGCTTTAATGGGTCTTTATATTGAACAACAACAAGACGAAAATTCAACAAATAGTCTGCGATTGCTCAAAGAGTTAGTAGAAGAACAAATAAAAATGCGGCCTAAGTACCGATGCCATAGCTGTGGTTTCTCGGGTAGTCAAATATATTGGTTGTGCCCATCTTGTAAAAAGTGGGGAGTGGTTAAACCCATTAAAGGTCTAGATGGTGAATAATATGTTAGATTCAAAAGTCGTAGTTGCACTGGATTTTGATCAGTTAAAGAAAGCGTATAACTTTATAGATAAACTCGATCCTAGTTTGTGTAAACTGAAAGTTGGCAAGGAAATGTTTACGCATTTTGGTCCTGATTTTGTGAAATATTTAGTCAATAAAGAGTTTAAGGTTTTTTTAGATTTAAAATTTCATGATATTCCTAATACCGTTGCAAAGGCGTGTATTGCCGCGGCTGATTTAGGTGTATGGATGCTTAATGTGCATGCTTCTGGTGGCCCTGTGATGTTGGCGCAAGCGTATAAAAGCTTAGATAGTTTTGGTATTGATAGGCCTTTGTTAATCGCCGTCACTGTATTAACCAGTATGGATCAAGCTCAATTAAGCGCAATTGGTATAAATTGTAGCCCTGCAGAACAAGTATTAAATTTGGCAAAATTGACAAAGGACAGCGGCTTAGATGGTGTGGTGTGTTCGGCACAAGAAGCCAGGATGTTAAAACAACAACTGGGTCAAGATTTTGTCTTGGTTACCCCGGGTATCAGGCCAGAGGGCAGTAATAAAGGTGATCAAATTAGAGTTATGACGCCCAAACAAGCCATAACAGCAGGCTCTGATTATCTGGTGATTGGCCGTCCAGTGACACAATCTGAGGACCCAATTACAACATTAATAGAAATTAATAATAGTTTGTTATTGTAATCTTATGAGTTAAAAAAAAGCCACTTTAAAGTGGCTTTTTTAATGTGAATTTTTTGCCTTGACTATAAGGTTTCTAAAGCTAATTTAGCATCCATATATTCAAGATTTAGGCTACTGCCTAGGGCGTCTGTTACCGCTTTATAGGTCACTTTACCTTTGTGGACATTTAAGCCATTAAGTAAATGAGGATTATCTAACATAGCTTGTTTGGGGCCTTTATTGGCTAATGCTAATCCAAAGGGTAGGGTGGCGTTATTCAATGCCATGGTAGAGGTTCTTGCAACACCGCCTGGCATATTAGCCACACAATAGTGCACTACACCGTCAACCATATAAACGGGCTCTTGATGAGTCGTCGCTTTTGAAGTCTCAAAACAACCCCCTTGATCAATTGCAACGTCAACGACAACAGAGCCTTCTTTCATGTTCTTGATGTGTTCACGGGTGAGCATTTTGGGGGCAGCAGCACCGGGTATTAATACGGCGCCAATCACTAAGTCAGCTTTACTAGAGTAATATTCGATAGCGTCTACAGTAGAAAATACGGTTTTTAAACGACCAGCAAAAATATCATCTAACTCCCTTAAACGTGGTAATGAACGGTCAATTATGGTTACATCAGCGCCTAAGCCTAAGGCCATTTTTGCGGCATTGGTGCCCACTACGCCACCACCAATAATCAATACTTTTCCAGGAGCAACACCTGGCACACCACCTAGTAGTGTACCACTGCCGCCATGGGCTTTTTCTAAATAATGGGCGCCGGCTTGCACTGCCATACGGCCAGCAACTTCACTCATTGGGGCAAGCAGGGGTAAACCATTTTTAACATCGGTTACCGTTTCATAGGCGATACAGGTTGCACCGGATTCAACTAATAATAGGGTTTGTTTGGGATCGGGCGCTAAATGCAGGTAAGTATAAAGTGTTTGCCCTTTACGGAGCATAAGACATTCGTTAGGTTGAGGTTCTTTCACTTTCACAATCATGTCAGCTTTAGCAAAAATAGTGGCTGCATCAGCAATTATTTTTGCACCCGAAGCAATATATTCTTCATCGGTAAATCCAATGTCTATACCCGCATTTGTTTCTACCCATACTTCATGAGAGAAAGTAACGAACTCTTTGACTGCGGCCGGCGTTAGGCCAACACGATACTCATGGTTTTTTATTTCTTTTGGTACACCAATTAACATAGTTTCGCCCTTTCAGTAGGATAAATTTGGGTTTTAAATTTGCAGCAGCAGTATAGGGTAACTTTGCTAGAAATTTATCCTGAAATTAAATGGCAATAAGTATATTATGCTGTGATATTTAGATATAACAGAATTATATATGCTAATTAAAACCCCAAAACACCTTGATAGAATTGACAGAAACATACTTATTGAATTGCAAAAGAATGGAAAAATATCTAATACTGACTTGGCTACAAAGGTAGGACTTAGCGCAAGCCCTTGTTTAGAGAGAGTAAAGCGCTTGGAGCAACAAGGTTATATTAAAGGTTACCATGCTAGAGTTGATCCAACTAAACTAGGCGCTTCCATGTTAGTTTTTGTGGAAATAACCTTAGTAAAAACTTCGGTGGATATTTTTGAAGATTTTTCTGCTGCGGTCAGAACCCAAGAGGATATCCAAGAATGTCACCTCGTATCGGGTAATTTTGATTTTTTACTCAAAGCGCGTGTAGCCGACATGTCGAGCTATCGGAAACTACTGGGCGATACCTTACTCAGACTGCCTGGGGTGAGTGAATCCCGAACTTATGTGGTAATGGAAGAGATTAAAGAATCTATGCAGGTAAAAATTAGTCTCAAATAAGTTAAGTAACCGTAGATTGGTGAAATAAGCAGCGAAAGCATTGGCTTAGCTAGGATTTTAGACTTTGCACTGGTATCTTATGAATCTGAAATTAGTAGATAAACACTTAATACGAAAATTATAACTATGGCACGACTTACAGGTATTCAAAGGATAATGGAAGTAGGCATGATGCTCAGCTGTGCATTTGCTTTTTTCATTTTATTGGCATTATCCTCATTTCATCCCGCTGATCCTGGCTGGAGTCAAGCAGGTTTGCAAAGCGATGTGCACAATTGGGTGGGTCCAATAGGCGCTTGGTTTGCTGACATTCTTTTTTTTACCTTAGGTTGGTTTGCCTATAGTTTGCCCTTCTGCGCCGCTTTTCTGGGCTGGTTTTTGTTTCAACAAACTAAAAGTATTTTGGAAATTGACTATTTAACTATTGGCCTAAGAATTATCGGTGTGTTTTTACTTGTATTAGGTGCTACCGGTTTATTGAGTATGAATATTGATGATATTTATACGTATTCAGCCGGTGGCTTAGTAGGTGATGTGATGAGTACGGCATTAGTGCCTTACTTTAGCTCAGTGGGGACAACTTTACTGCTGCTTTGTTTTTTTTGTACCGGCTTCACTTTGGTTAGTGGTATCTCATGGTTAACCATAGTGGATAGACTCGGCGCTGTTGCTATTGCAATTAGTAAACTCATTTATCGGGCACCGAGTAAAATAAAAGAAACCACCGTACCGCTGCTGAGTTTTAAAAATAAAGAAAGCAAAGATGATGAGTCGGACTTTGCAGGTTTAACGGCATCTAACTCGGCATCTAAAGCACCTACGGATAAACCTAAAATTGAACCGAGAGCAGAAATTTTTATTCGTAGTGAGCCTAAAATAACCATTCCTGACGATGTTTTTGAGCAACAACAAGAATTCGAACCCAATATCCAAACGACCAATGACATCCGAGCAAAAGCGGATCATGCCCGTAAAACAAAAATCAAAGCCGCTGCAATCGAAGAAACTGCGGCCTCAGATGAGCAAGGCAGTGAAACAGACTTGTCACAGCCCCTGCCTTCTTTTGATTTATTGCAACGGGCAGATAAAATTAAAAACCCGATTACGCCCGAAGAACTAGAAATTGTTTCACGCTTGCTGGAAGAAAAACTGGCTGATTTTAATATCGAAGCCCGTGTGGTTGGGGTTTATCCAGGGCCTGTTATTACTCGTTTTGAGATGGAATTGGCGCCTGGCGTAAAAGTAAGCAAAATCTCTACTTTATCTAAAGATCTGGCCCGTGCTATGTCTGCGATGTCGGTTCGAGTGGTAGAAGTTATTCCTGGGAAGTCGGTTATTGGTTTGGAATTGCCGAATAAAAATCGAGATATGGTCAGGCTCAGTGAAGTCATCAGTTGTGATGTATTTCAATCTGCTGAATCAGCCTTAACCATGGTTCTCGGTGCCGATATCTCGGGGGAGCCGGTTGTTGTAGACCTAGCAAAGATGCCCCACTTATTGGTGGCGGGGACTACAGGCTCGGGTAAATCCGTTGGTGTTAACGTCATGATCCTTAGTTTGTTGTATAAGTCGACGCCTGAAGATGTGCGGATGATCATGATCGATCCAAAAATGTTGGAATTGTCAGTCTATGAGGGAATTCCCCATTTACTGGCGGAAGTTGTCACCGATATGAAAGAAGCGGCAAATGCTCTGCGTTGGTGTGTGGGTGAAATGGAACGTCGCTACAAGCTCATGTCGGCACTGGGTGTCCGTAACCTCAAGGGCTACAACCAAAAGATTAAACAAGCGATTGAAGATGGCACGCCAATTCGTGATCCTTTGTGGAAATTTGAAGAAAGCATGCTTACTGAAGCGCCATTTTTAGAAAAGTTACCTGCCATAGTGGTAGTGGTTGATGAATTTGCCGACATGATGATGATCGTGGGTAAAAAAGTTGAAGAATTGATTGCGCGTATCGCACAAAAGGCAAGGGCTGCTGGCATTCATTTGATTCTTGCCACACAACGTCCTTCGGTAGATGTTATTACTGGTTTGATTAAAGCGAATATTCCCACTCGTATCTCTTTTCAAGTCTCCTCTAAAATCGATTCACGCACTATCCTTGACCAGCAGGGGGCTGAAGCTTTATTAGGTATGGGCGACATGTTGTATTTACCATCAGGTACCGGTGTGCCAACCCGCGTACATGGTGCCTTTGTAGATGATCACGAAGTTCATGCTGTTGTTGCTGATTGGAAGAAACGGGGGGCGCCACAATATATTGAAGAAATTTTAAATGGCGATGCCAATGCTGAAATTTTATTGCCCGGCGAACAAGCGGATGGCGCTGACCAAGAGTTTGATGCCTTTTATGATGAAGCGGTTGCCTTTGTTACTGAATCCCGTCGTGCATCCGTATCCGGCGTACAACGTAAATTCAGAATTGGTTACAATAGAGCGGCACGTTTAGTTGAACAAATGGAACAAAGCGGCGTCGTAACTTCACCTGGTCACAATGGTAATCGCGAAGTCCTCGCGGCTGCCCCACCAAGAGATTAATATCTTTATGCCTCATTATTATAAGTTGTTTTCTGCATTGAGCCTGTTGCTTAGTGCGTTTATTAGTTCTCAGGTGTTTGCCCAAGCGGTAGATGCCTCACTGTTGTTACAGCAACGTTTAACCCAGTTGCATACCTTTCAAGCGGAGTTTACTCAAAAGGTTACCGATGCAAATGCGACAGTCTTACAAGAAGCTACAGGCAAGATTGCACTGCAATATCCAAATAAGCTCTATTGGCAGCTCTATGCTCCCAATGAGAGTGAGTTGATTGCAGATGGTCAAACCCTGTGGCAAATTGACCCCTTTATGGAGCAAGTAGTTGCGCTTAATCAAAATGCTGCAATTGACAACAATCCACTGATTCTGTTGACTAACCCCAAAGGCGCGGCGTGGAATGACTTTAAGGTTACTGAAAAAAATAATGAGTTCAGTATTACACCTAAAAAGCAGCAAGCTAATGTCGTTGAGTTAATTTTAAGCTTTAAAGAGTCCTCTCTGGTGGCAATGAAAATCATTGATGGCCAGCAGCAAGTTAGTGCGCTGACATTTAGTCAAATTAAACAAAATCAAAATATTGTTGAGACACTGTTTATTTTCACTAATTCTCAAGCTTTTGAGTTAGATGATCAACGCAGCCCATGAATAGCGGATTTGAATTTAACCAAAGTGTGAATTCAGCTGAATTTTTGCCTTTAGCGGCTAAAATGCGACCAGTAACGGTGGATGAATATTTTGGTCAACAACATATCATTGGCCCTAATACGCCACTGCGTAATGCATTATTGCGTAAACAATGTCATTCAATGATTCTTTGGGGGCCGCCTGGTACCGGTAAAACCACACTCGCTGAATTAGTTGCCCTGCATTGTGAAGCGCATATTGAACGTTTATCCGCTGTCAGCGCTGGGGTCAAAGACATTCGCCAAGCCATTGAGTCAGCAAAGTATTATCAAGAACAAGGCAAACGCACCATCTTATTTGTTGACGAAGTACACCGTTTTAATAAAAGTCAGCAAGATGCGTTTTTACCCTATATTGAAGATGGTACAGTCATATTTATCGGTGCCACCACTGAAAACCCTTCTTTTGAACTTAATCGCGCATTGTTGTCGCGCGCTCGGGTCTATGTATTAAAAAGCCTCACTGAACTTGAACTAAGCGAGGTACTAAGCCGAGCACTGCATGATAGCGTACTCGGTTTGGGAGCATTAAAACTTGTTATCGAACCCCAAGCTCAAACCTTGTTGATAGAACTCAGTGGCGGTGATGCACGGCGACTATTGAACTATCTTGAATTAAGTGCTGATTTTTTGCCTGCAGAGGCAGAGTCCAAAGTATTAACCATTGAGCTTGTTAAAAAAGCGGTGGGTGAAAAAGTAGCGCAGTTTGATAAACAAGGTGATAAGTTTTACGATTTAATTTCTGCTTTCCATAAGTCAGTTCGGGGCTCTTCACCTGATGCTGCCTTGTATTGGTATGCGCGTATGTTAGTGGCCGGATGTGACCCTTTGTATATTGCACGGCGATTACTAGCCATTGCCACCGAAGATATTGGCAATGCCGATCCTCGGGCGATGCAAGTGTGTTTAAATGCCTGGGATATTTTTCAGCGAGTAGGGCCCGCTGAAGGCGAAAGAGCGATTGCGCAAGCCACTCTTTATTGTGCCAGTGCGGCAAAAAGTAACGCAGTGTATATTGCTTTTAAACAAGCATTGGCAGACGCGAAAGAGTTACCCGATTATCCTGTGCCTGAACATTTACGCAATGCACCTACTAGTCTGATGAAGGACATGGGCTATGGCGCAGAATATCGCTATGCTCATGATGAAGCACATGCTTTTGCCGCTGGTGAGTGCTATTTACCAGAACAAATCAAGCTCACTCAATATTATCAGCCTAATGAAAGGGGCCTAGAAATTAAGTTAAAAGCCAAACTCGATTTTCTTAATGAACTCAATAAACAGAGCCCCTTAAAAAGGTATGAATAAAGGTATGAGTATATGCAAGGCGCGATGATATACGTTTATATTGCTGTTGGTGGGGCATCAGGCGCTTGTATGCGTTTTTTTCTATCACAATTGGTCTTTCAATGGTTTGGCAAAGGCTTTCCCTTTGGTACACTATTGGTCAATGTAGTGGGGTCGTTTAGCTTAGGCTTTTTATATTCGTTAATTGAACATGGGCAAATGGAAGCAACCTTGTGGCGGGCGACCATAGGTATTGGCTTTTTAGGCGCTTTTACTACCTTCTCTACATTTTCTGTTGATACCTTGTATCTGCTTCAACAAGGCCTGTGGCTAAAAGGAATACTTAATGTATTGCTGAATATGCTGGGGTGTTTATTGGCAGCTTGGTTAGGCACCATTTTTGTTACTTTTTTTGTTAAAGGCTAATTAATCCAACATGTTAGATGCAAAATATCTCCGCAGTGAAATTGAACAAACGGCTGCTACATTAGAAAAACGTGGTTATAAACTCGATGTGGCAACGTTTAATGCGTTAGAAGAGAAACGCAAAACGCTACAAATGCGCACCCAAGAATTGCAGAACGAGCGCAATGTGCGTTCCAAGTCAATTGGTAAGGCAAAAGCCTCCGGCCAAGATATCGAGCCATTGCTGGCTGAAGTAGGGCAACTCGGTGCTGAATTGGATAGTGCGAAAGTTGAATTAACTGCCTTATTAGAAGAAATTCAAAGCCTCGCATTAGACATTCCAAATTTGCCTCACGAATCTGTACCACTAGGTAAAGATGAAAACGAGAATCTTGAGATTTTACGTTGGGGTATACCTCGTACCTTTGATTTTGAGCCTAAAGATCATGTTGATGTTGGAGCCCAGATAGGAAATGGCTTAGATTTCGAAACGGCAACCAAATTAACCGGTTCACGGTTTGTGGTAATGCGTGGGCAAATAGCGCGCTTAAACCGTGCTATTGCACAGTTCATGCTGGATTTGCATACTAACGAACACGGCTATCAAGAAATGTATGTACCTTATTTGGTCAATGCAGATAGTTTATTTGGTACTGGCCAACTGCCTAAATTTGGCGCAGATTTATTTCATACCCAACCGGCAACTGAAGAAGGGCAGGGCTTGTCGCTTATTCCTACTTCTGAAGTGCCTTTAACCAATATCGTACGGGATGAAATTGTCGCTGCAGAGCAACTTCCGATGAAGATGACTGCGCATACTCCATGTTTTAGAAGTGAAGCAGGCTCTTACGGACGTGATACGCGAGGTTTAATTCGTCAACATCAGTTTGATAAAGTTGAACTTGTACAAATTGTAAACCCAGAAACGTCTTTCGATGCATTAGAGGAATTGACGTCCCATGCAGAAAAGGTTCTTCAGTTATTAGATTTACCTTATCGTAAAATGTTACTTTGTACCGGTGATATGGGCTTCGGTGCGTGCAAAACCTATGATTTGGAAGTGTGGTTGCCAGCGCAAAATACCTACCGCGAAATATCTTCATGCTCAAATATGTTGGATTTTCAAGCCCGCCGTATGCAGGCGCGTTACCGCAATCCCGCAACAAATAAACCGGAATTGGTACATACCTTAAATGGCTCTGGCTTAGCCGTGGGGAGAACCTTGGTGGCCATATTGGAAAACTATCAACAAGCCGATGGCTCTGTTGTTGTTCCTAAGGTCTTGCAGCCATATATGGGTGGTGTTGAGCTTATTGGCTAGAAGTACTTTTACTTCTTTTTTGCACTACAAAGCAATATTAAGGGTGGGCTACTTTGGCATTCACCCTTTTTTTAATGCAGCAAAACATGTTAATGCTGCTCAATATTGAAAAAACCAGGTGTCACTTCGCAGTGTTGCGCTTAATCTGCCTGTTATAAGCATTTGGCTGGTTTGGGTAAACCGGCTATTTTAGTGGCTTGTTTGGCGGGTCCTAAAGGAAAAAGTTTAAAAAGATAGCGACTATTGCCTTTCTCTGGACCCAATTTTTGCGCCATGGCTTTAACGAGGGCTCGCATAGCAGGACTCGTTTCAAATTCTAAGTAAAAATCCCTAACAAAATTAACGACTTCCCAATGCGCGTCGCTGAGCTCTATGTTTTCTTGTTTAGCCAAGACATAAGCCAAAGCGGGTTGCCAATCGTTTACTTGTAATAAATACCCTGCTTTATCAGTTTCAATCTTGTGCTCAGCAAATTCTATGTGATAACTCATTTTATGCCTTTACTCATCTCGATTTAGACCCAACTTAGCACCTTGTCATACTGCACACATAATGCCAGCCATTGTTTATCATCGACTACTTGTATGGCTTGATTGTCGAGGGCTAAACCACGGGCCTCTAAGTCTTTTTGTAAAACATACAAAACTATACCAAGTTCAAGGGCTCGGCCCAATAGGGGGTGTTTAAGGCTGTATATGCCATCTTGAAGTAACAATATCCCGTCGCCCGATTGGCAGCGCCTGATACATTGTTGCAGTTGATGGTCACTGCTTGGGCTAGTAAAGACTTGGTGTAAGTTCATTAAAAATTTATCACTTGTTTATGGGCTTGCAACAATTGTGACAATTCATCGTTGGTGACGACAATCGCATCTATAACTAAATCGTTCGACCTTAGCCCTCGTTCTTCTAGGCTGCTAGCACAGACGTAAATATTCTCGATGTCATAGAATTCCAGAGCGGCAAAGCCTTTGGTGAACTGTTTACGTTCAATAACACTGGCCGCCTGATTATTGAGTAATTGAAAGACGCCGTCGTCAATAAAAAAGACACTCACTTGTTGGCCAAAATTCGACATGGCCATCACAAAATCTAGACTTTCTTGGCCATTACTGCCCTTGTAGGGCCCCTGACGATTAATGACAGCTAGATGCGTGTTAAGTTCTTGATGATCAAGTTGGGTTATTGTGTTCAAAACTGCACCAGCCTGTCGCTAGTATGGATAAGTTCTGACAACTCGCCTAGCCCAACAGATTGAAAAGGGGGTTTTAGGGTAAATTGACTTAAGTCGTTATCCCTTGCGTCCACTTCAGATAAGATGCCGCGCTTTGTTGCAGCAGTGACACAAACCAATAATGGGCAATGATTAAGTTCAGCCAGTTGACACCAATTAAGATAAAGGGCTGCTTCATCAGATGCGTTTAATTGCAAACTATTAGCATTATGCACACCGTCTAAATAAAAAAAGATCCCAGCTAAGTTGTGCTCTGAATTAGCTACTGTCTGTGCAAAACGTAAGGCCGTTTGTGCATTTTGAGAGGCGACTGGCGCTGACATCACTAATAAACTAATAGTTGCCATAAAAAAGTCTCTTCCACTTAAAAAAACACCCCAGCAAGCTGAGGTGTTTTAGAATAATTTATCCTAGCTTATTAATCGTCGCTACCGAAGGCGCCCAATAAATGCAAAATAGAAGTAAATAGGTTGTAGATATTTAAATACATAGAGACCGTTGCTCTGATGTAGTTAGTTTCGCCGCCGTTAATTATGCGGCTGGTATCATACAAAATGAAGCCAGACATAATAAATACGATAGCAGAGCTGACCGCTAGGCTTAAGGCTGGAATCTGGAAAAAGATATTAGCCAGAGACGCAACAACCGCCACGATTAAACCCACAATTAAAAATCCGCCCATAAAGGAGAAATCTTTCTTAGTCGTTAATACGTAACCTGATAGTCCAAAAAATACCAATGCAGTAGCACCAAAGGCCTGCATGATTAATTCAGAACCGCCTTGCATACCTGCGTAATAGTTTAAAGTATAACCTAAAGAGCCACCAAGTAATCCAGTGAACGCAAACACAAACAAGATGCCCATGGAGCTTTGTGACGCTTTATTTAAAAAGAAGATCATCACCAAAGCGGCAAGGTTCATGCCCAGCGCCATACCTGGAGAGATATTCATCGCTGCTGTAATGCCTGAACAGATTGCGCTGAAAGTTAATGTCATCGCTAACAACATATAGGTATTGCGCAACACTTTATTGGTTTGCAATACCGAGGTTTCACCACTACCGCTGTATACTGATCTTTGATCCATTTGGAACTCCATTAATAAAATAAACAATACTGTACCATTAATAGTGTATTTGTATGGGTTTTGGTTCATTTTTTCAAGTGATATCGTGCGAAAAAACTGTTACAAACAGCAACGCGCTGCAAAAACACCCAGCTTGACCAAACTATGAACAAACAAACCTTTTTATTAAATTAAAACTTTACAAGGCAAAAAAACGTCATTAATATGCGCTCCACAGTTTACAGCGCAAGCGAAGTAAACAGTAAGTACAACAGTTTTAGGAGAGCTGGCAGAGTTCGGTTTAATGCACCTGACTTGAAATCAGACGTAGGGTCAAACCTACCGGGGGTTCGAATCCCTCGCTCTCCGCCATATAATATAGATAAGCCTCTGTTTTACAGGGGCTTTTTTATATCTATTACTTTGCGAACCGTCAAGAAGACCGTCAAATACCCACGTTACTAAAAAAAATCTACCTCATATAAAATTAATCGAACCTGATCAAAGATAAGAACCCCATAATTTTATTTAAGGTTAACAGGTGAAGCGTATTTACCAGTTGTTTATCATAAATGACGGCAAAGCCTTCGATTTGCTGTCATATTGAACTTTTCTGCATCTACTCCCTAGAGCAGTCATTGAGCCTTGCAAAGGTGATCGGCGCTTCTACTGCATAAATTGATAGACTAACGTTAAATCTGACTGGGAAGTTTGTGCCAATTGGAGACATTGAGCGATTATATTATATCTGCAAATTTCAGCGGTTCTGACCCCCGCAGTTCACGCCATAATCTCAACCGCACCACTGCATTGCTCACAGGTTTCAATGTCGATGTTAAAAACCCGTTTAAGTCTTTGCGCCTACGTCATCGATTGGTGTTTTTGTCCCCTCGTTTTTTTCTGCCCTTTCGGCAATGCTTTTTTTGCCTTATTTCGTAAGGCCGGCGTTATTGTCAAGCGGTGCCGACTGTTTGGTGCAAATACACTTTGAAAGCGCGTCAGATTAACTCTGGGTTTGGGCACCAGTGCCGCTAAATGGGCAATAAAATCCAGCGGCTCAAAGATTATATGACTGCGCCGGTCACCGGTGGTGCCGTCACGGTAGGGTGTTTTTAGTTGGTTGCGCACCTTGCCGTAAGTCGTTATTGCCAACCATTTTTCTGATACTCCAGAGCGGGTAATATAACGGCACTGCCTTTCCAGTTTACACCTATCCTGTGCATTGCTCATGACACCTGCATGGAGACTGAATCCTGCCACATTTGCGGCACAACCTGACGCAAGCCATTGCTCTGCCATAGGTGCTATGGTTTCAAGGCAAAGACCTTTCGTCCTAGTTGTTTGCCTGTAGCGATGCGATAAGTAATGGAATATCCGTGAATTTGCAACATCCGATCGTCTTCCAGCCCATCCAAAGCCAGGTAGTCATTGTCTTCATCCCTCACTAATAAGCCCTCGCGCTCAAGAAAACTAGCCACACGCTGGCTAAGGTGGAGAGTAAGACTATTCACTTCACTTTTTGTCGTGGCTTTTATCGGGTGAAAACGCTTTTTGCCATAGTTATCTTCAGCATATACACCATCGAGGTAGAGCATATGAAAATGGATATTTAAATTCAGCGATGAGCCAAATCGTTGGATCAGTGTGACCGCACCCGTTTGTGCCGTCTGTTTGTTGTAGCCTGCTTTTTTAGTGATATGGGTGGCAAGTGTGCGATAGATAATACCCAGTACTTTTCCCATGCTCTGTGGATAGCTGGCAAATAAAAATCTAAGTTGATAAGAAAAGTTAAATACCCATTGCCTAATGGGCACATGGGGCAGCACATCATCAACCAGCAAGGCGGCGCTTTCTGTCATTAGCCGCGCACCGCAGCTGGGACAAAAACCTCTGCGTTTTCAACTGAATGCAACTAGGTGTTCATGATGACAATCTTCACAACGTCCTCGCAAAACCCATATTCCAAACGACCGCACTTGAGGTACGCTTCAAATTCTGACCGCACATACTTTGGTAAATCTTTATCTTGTTGCCCCATGTGGCTCAGTGATTGACCTGATGCTCAAATAACAGGGGGTATTATCGCGGCTTTGTTTTAAATTGTTTTAGCTGTCTTTTATCTTGTTTTCAGGCGTCTGGCATATTGTTTTATGTTGGCAGTCTGCTTAGTCTTTGATACTGGTTGTTTGTTATTTCAGTGTTTAAATTTTGTTAAAATGGAAATAAAAGAAATGAAAAATTTAATGACACATAGCTGCTTATCGGGCTTTGATAAGTGGCGGCAGGGTTTGTTTTTGGCCGCATGTTTATTTACAGCTCAGACGATAGCGCAGTCAAATGATGTGATGACGCCCATAGCAACGCCCCAGCAGAGCAATGCCATAGAACTTGCCACGGGCCTTCTGCCCGACGCTAAGGTGCAAGAATCCTGGCATGCGCAGTATGGCAGTAGATTTGCGCGTAATGTTACTGTCGCAACCCTAACGCCTTTTTTACCAGAGCCCGGTAAGGCCAGCGGTGCAGCAGTGATTGTTGCGCCTGGTGGCGGTTTTCGTACTTTATCGATGGACAACGAAGGCTTCGACGTGGCAAAAGCGTTGACTAAGCAAGGTATAGCGGCTTTTGTGCTGAAGTATCGCTTAAACCAAACACCGGCCGATATGGCTGATTTTCAACGGTCAATGCAACAAATGTTTTCAGCATCAGGACCGCGCCCACCACGCCCTGATCCGGCAGAAATGATGGCTCGTCTGGCGCCACAACTTGAAGATTCAAGTGCCGCTTTTGCCCTTATTCGCAAACGTGCTGCCGAGTGGAAGGTCGATCCTGACCGCATTGGCATGATAGGTTTTTCTGCCGGTGCCATGCTGACCATGGCAACGGCACAAGAAGTGAAAGACGCCAAACCCGCATTTATCGCTAACATCTACGGCCCATTGGCTGAAGTGCCTGTGTCTGCCGACGCACCGCCTTTATTTGTTGCGCTTGCCGCGGACGATCCTTTTTTCGCCAATAGTGACTTTGGCTTGATTAAGAGCTGGCAACAGGCGAAAAAGCCGGTGGAGTTTCACTTTTACGAGCAAGGCGGCCATGGCTTTGGCATGTACCCCAAAGTCACCACCAGTACAGGCTGGTTTGGTGCTTTCAGCAGTTGGCTGAAGATGCACGGAATGATGGAGCCTAAGGGCTGAGCGTTTAATTAAAATCATATGATCTGAGAATGCTCGGATCATGCCAAAGGGGCGCTCCTAGCGGACGACCGTTTTTTTTTAGTCAGGTGTTAAATCATGCCTGCACAGGCTTAAACCATTGCTTGAACAAGGTTCTCAAACGGTTCATGGCCTGAAAAATTATCATAAGGGGAGTGTTAAGAATGATTACCCCAAACGCCTTGCATAGAATTTCAATCAAAGTAGGTTTAAGCACCTAATCTCAACCAATCAAGAAGTATTAAAAAGTGAGAAATATAAAAACCACACTGTTAGTCGGGCTGTTAATTTTCACCCCTCTTTCGCACGCCGATTTTGTTGACGACTTTACTACTAAATCCGTCGCGGACTGGCAAACCTTTACTGGTGATGGAAACGCGCAGTTGACATTGTTACCCATGGATGGTTTTGCGCGTATGCAAGTCGATGCAACTAAAGATCAACACAATATTTATTGGACCATTATCAAACGGGATATTGCCCAGTATTTGGATATGGAAAAGCTGAAAAGTCCAGACTATGAATTGCGTGTAGAAGCTCGCGTGCGCCCCAGCCAATCTCCGCGCAGGGTCAACTTTATGATCAACACACAGCGCACAACGGATTATCACGAGCATTTACGTGAATATGACCTAGGGCAGAATGTTGATTGGCAAATTATCAGTATGACGACGCGCAACCTAGACGCTGTTGCTGGTGATCAAGTTAATGTGCAACTTAGCGTTACCGATTGGGGGCCAGGAGAATATTATTTAGATGTGGATTATTATCGCGCTGAAGTGGTTAAAGTGAATAGCGCAAAACCAGATGTAGGCGAACCGCTTGTTTATCATCCTCCGATCCCTTCACTTGAAACCTTCAAACACCATGTGAAGGTAACACACGATGCAAGCATTAACTCGGCATTCCCGACGGTTAATTTCAACAATTGGACATCCGACAATGCGCGAGTGTTAACGGTGAGTGCTGGGCAATATCCTTTGTTACGGTGGGATCTGCAAGGCTTTCGTGGGCAAAAAGCCAAGGTTGCCGGTGTATTGGAACTGACCACACAATCAGTACAAAAAGGTGGCGACTACATAGGTGCACTGGGTGAAGATTTTGGTATTGAGTTCGATAAAGTACGGGTGTTTGAAGTTCTCGGAGGCGATGAAAACTGGCAACAAAATACTGTGACCTTCGCCAATTTTACTCAGGGAAAAGATGTGCAATCCACCATTAACGGTCAAATGATCTTTGATACAGAAGTTGCAGATGCTAATGGTAAAACCTTGGTTACTATTCCGCGCCCCGTATTGCAACGCATACTCGATGGCACCACGCGCGGGCTCATGCTGCAACCACTCGGTGCCCTTGAAGTGTCGTTTTACGACTCTGAACATGGCGATGGTCGTCAAGCGCCCAAATTGCATTTTAGTACTCAGGCTAATTAACGAGTTGATGCTGTGCAAGGAAGCACAATCAATTCTCGCATGTACATCATCAATTTACGTCAATGCAAGCGCAAGCTTGACTCTGCTAAAATGCAGCAAATCCTTATTTATCAAGAGGCTACCAATGAAGCAATTGTTTAAACGACTCGCCACAGTGAGCTTGCTAGTGCTGTGCGCTGTAATTGGGCTGATTAGTTGTGCGGCACCATCAACTAAAAACACCCAGCAGCAAATCCGTACTTGGGAGACGCAAGAAATTGTGCTGCTTGCAGAAAAGTCATACCAAAATTATTACACCGATGTCGACATGTGGGTTGAGCTTAAGGGACCAGACTTTGATAAACGTGTCTATGGTTTCTGGGATGGCGACAAGCGCTTTGTGTTGCGCGTGGTGGCCACTAAGCCGGGCGAATGGACATGGCAAAGTGGGTCGAACCATCCTGACGACCTAGGTTTGAATGGTCACTCAGGCGCCTTCACTGCCGTTGCATGGTCTTCGGCTGAAAAGGCAGAGAATCCTAACCGACAAGGTTTTGTGCGTGTCTCGCAAAATGGTCACGCCCTTGAATATGCCGATGGCACGCCGTTTTTTATGCTGGGTGACACCTGGCTGGCTGGCACCACCTGGCGCTTGCCGTTTCGCAATGCGCCCACCTCAGATAATTACCAACCCGGCCCGGGCGTTGGTTTTGAAGATGCCGTGGCTTTTCGTAAGCAGCAGGGCTTTAACTCCGTCAGTATGATTGCCGCTTTTCCCAATTGGGATGCTGATTTAAACCCCAGTACCCATGCCGATAAAAATGGCATTTACCTCAGAAATGCATGGGAAAAATTCGGTTATGATGTTGCCAGCGAAAAAGGCACCGATGCCTCGGGTGGCGTGAGTTATTGGGGCTCATTCACCGCCAAAAGTATGCGCGATGAATACGGCCACTTGCCATTCGCCATGTCTGCCGAGCATAAAGGCGTATCAGATTTTACTCGCATCAACCCCGCATATTTCAAAAGTCTTGATCGCAAAATGGATTATTTGTCGCAACAGGGGTTTGTACCGCTTTTAGAAACCGTGCGACGCGATGTGGGCCCGTCATGGCATGCCTATTTTGATTTCAATGAAACCTTTGCCCGTTATACCCAGTATTTAATTGCGCGTTATGGTGCCAACAATATCGTATTTAGCGGTATTCACTTAGATTGGATCCCAGAAGATTTCAGCCTTACCGCTGCACAATTTAATCAAGCGCTCACTTATCACTTAAATAAATATGGCCCACCGCCGTTTAACCAACCAATGACAGTGTTGATTGATCGCTCCACTTTTGCTGCATTTGGGCATGCTGAGCAAGTGCCCTGGCTGACCATGCACAGTGTGGGTAACAAACCGCGCGATCATCGCGTGAGTGAAGCCCTCGAAACCCAATTTAAACTGACACCCGCCTATCCAACGATTAACTTTGAACCCTATTACACTGGCTGGCTGCACGAAATAAACAAGCCCGCAGGAGAAGATCCACCCGCCAATTCTGCCCGGGATAATTATTTTGCGCGCGCTCAAATGTATGGCTCGGTGTTGTCGGGCGGCTTGTCTGGTCATGTGCACGGCACGGCTGCCTATGACCTTACTTCTACCGGTGAACCCGCCGGTGCGCGGCCACATATTTGGGATGCACTGAATTACCAATCTGCCAACTATATGCAGCATTTGCACGCTTTTGTTTTGTCTGAAGGCCGGCGCTATCAAGATTTGTTGTTAGCCTCTGACGATATGTCTGTGCGTAAGGCACCGGGCAGCCCGGAAGATGGATTAGACGGTTGGTCTTACATGATGCGCACCGCAGAAAAAGATTTTGCGCTACTGTATTTTGAAAATAAATCGGTTGTGCCAAGGCTACAAGGCTTTGTTGCCGGTAAAACTTACACCTTGCATTGGTTCGATCCAATCAATGGCCAATGGAAAAAAACGCTTTCGATTACGGCAAGTAGTGAAGGTGTGTTAAGCATGCCGAACTTTCCGCAAGATGAATCCATCGCCAGTCGCGATTGGGCTGTCAAAATCACCCTGTAAAAGGATGACTAGCGACAGCCCTTGCTTTCGCTGGTCTTGTGCTGGCTGATGTGAGTCCATCACGGCAAAATGAATGATAGCTTGCTCGTCGTATTTTGATTTATAAAGCGGTCAAAGCAGTATTAAACACCAGGTATTTATGGAAGAGTCGCCACACTGTGCAGCTTTTCTGGCGGTGCAGTTGACAGACTGTTTATTTAATTACGTTAAGGACAAAAATGAATAAAGAAGCGACATTTTGTTGGGTATGGCCGTGGCATTTGGTAGTCACGCTGCACCAGCGAGTAAAGAAAGCGTAGAAAAGTTAATGCAAGTAACGGGAGCTGGCAATTTAGGCCAACAAATTATGGCGCAAATTCTACCGGCCATGAAACAGATACTCCCGGATGCTTCGCCAGAGTTTTGGCAAGGTGTGCAGCAAGAAATCAATATTGATGACATGGTTACGATGGCATCATTAATGGGTTTCAGTGAAATAAGAAAGGCATATTGACTTAGTGGTTGAGCAATTTCGAGATGGGCCAGAAAATCTGGTTTACGCGCGTCACTGTGGTCACCGAGCACTCCATCCATATTGCTATATAAAATGAGAGTATTTGAGCTTGTCATACACTCAAATTCCTTTCAAAAGTTGCCATGCTGACGTCTTTTTTAACCTTGTACAATTGTGCAGAGCGGCCGCCAGATTGAACTTTTTGGTCAACAAACTCAAACATGTCAGAGGATTCGATGCGGCGCATTAAGCTTTTACGCTGTATTTCTTTTTTGATGATGGTTTCAATCACATCTTTTAATTGGCCAACCGTAAAGTGCTCAGGGCAACAGTAAATGGGCACCATGGAGTACAAGGCTTTTTGTTGAAGGCGTTTATGTGCAATATCGATGATGTGTTTATGGTCAAAGGCAACGGCTAGAGTGGATAATTCGCTTAGACTTATCCAGCTTGCTTGTTCAACGGTTTCAATGTGTGTTTCTACTGCTTGATGAGCCACTAAAGCATAATAAGCAGAGGTGACACTAAACCCTCTTGGATCGCGGTTAATGCCTGAAAATACTTGTAGTTGTTCTAAGTAACGAGGAGAGAGCCCGGTTTTTTCATTGGTAGTATGAATAATGACTGAAAACAGATTGGATTAGGATGCATACTCATACTATTGGGCCAAACTATCGAGTAGATAATTGGGTGCTTTTAAAGCTTTGACTCTGCCACAAAACTCTGTCACATTAAAGGTATACGAACTCAACATCACGGGTTCTGTGGGCTACAGAGGTCTGGAGGGGAATCCCTCGCTCTCCGCCACATTATAAAAAACCCGCACTTGTTGCGGGTTTTTTATTGCCTGAAAAAAAGTAACTAAGTTAATGCGAGAGTGGGAAGCTCCGTGGTTCGATTTAAATACAAACATGAATATCCTGTTAAAAGCCCTTTTTTTATAGCTGTGCAACTGATGCGCTCCGCGCTCTATGGGTGTGCTGCGTTTACCGCCATTTCAAAAAAATGCCATTTCGTCCAAGATATTTCTTATCTTCAGCCACAAAAAAGATTGGTCTCCAGTAATGCTCTTTTATCTAATGTTGAAGTGAATTAAGCAGGGTGAAACTGGATTGTTTAGAAGCATAGCTTCGCCCAGTTGAGCAGCTTTTCACGGATGTTATTAGCTGCGGAGCTTATTGAATAATATGCCTGTCCAAGTAAGAATAATATGCCTGTCCAAGTAATGGCTTAACCGAGAAAAAAGCAACTTTTGCGCATTAGCAGTGAAGTACTTTGACCCTGAAGGATCCCATAAATATAAAAGCTTACCTGTGGTTCAGCGATTAATCCTCCCAAACATGGGTGTCATGCCAAGCAGAACCTGAATAGATGTCTTTTTAAGCACTTTTAAGTCTGTTAAATTACCGATAAGCTGATATGTATCAAACAACTTTGGTTTTATTGGTATTAAATAGGGTCAGCCAATGACTGAATAAAGTCTTTGTAAACTTAGATGATTTCACACACAGCCATCAAGGGAATATTTATGGTTCTAATTAAAAGAATAGTGCTTGATGTTCTAAAACCGCATCAACCAAATGCCTTTGAATTTGCTAAGGCTATAGCCAGTCTCGGCGATGATTACTTGGTGCGTTTGACTGTTATTGAAGTCGATAAAAATACCGAAACCTTACAAGTTGAAGTTATAGGTAATGCCATAGAATTCTCTGCTATTGAGTCCACTCTGACTAGTTTGGGCGCCTCATTACATAGCATCGATGTAGTTGAGGCGAAAAATGAAACCGCAATGACTTAAGGCTGAGTAGTAATTTATGAAGTTGTTTAAGCAATGGCTGTTTTTACTCAATCTCGCTGGCAGTAAAAATATTGTTAGACGGTATTTTGTTGTAAATGGTTTTGACGGGGCGCTAACGATGCTTGGCTTGATTTTTGGTTTTTTGCTCAACAATCCGGCTGATTTATCTATTGTAATAAATGTCTGTTTAGGGGCAGCAATTGCATTAGGCATGAGTGGAGTAAGCAGTGCTTATGTGAGTGAATCTGCCGAACAACAACGTGCACTCAGTAAGCTGGAAGGGGCAATGATCCGCGATCTACAAGACAGTGCTCACGGCAAAGCAGCAAGATGGACACCTATTGCGGTAGCATTGGTTAATGGCTCTGCTCCTCTGTTTATTTCATTGATTATTCTTAGTCCTCTATGGGCGTCACAGGCTGGCTTGTCGTCTCCATTATATCCATTGCACAGTGCGATTATCATTGCCATGGCCTTGATTTTTCTGCTTGGTGTATTTCTCGGGCGAATTGCTGGAGTTTCGTGGATACGTAGTGGTATTCAGACCTTGTTCGTGGCAGCGATGACTGCCGCGCTCATCTATTTTTTTGCAGCTTAATATTATGGATCGCACTGACTGGTATAAGCTGAAGGCTGAAGAGGTATTAGAGCTTCTTGGATCCTCTCAAGAAGGGCTGAGTAGTCAGGACGCAGAAAAACGTCTGCAAGAGCAAGGTGAAAATGTCATTCCACTAAAAGGGCAGCGTTCATGGCTGACTATTTTGTTTGCCCAGTTTAGTGATTTTATGATTATTGTATTAATCATTGCGGCCATAGTTTCAAGTATTGTGGGTGAACTGCAAGACGCCTTAGTCATTTTGTTTATTGTTGTATTCAATGCGATTATTGGCACTGTGCAGGCATTTAGGGCAGAGCGCGCTGTCGCCGCATTAAGAAAAATGTCGGCGCCTAAGGCCCAGGTAATTCGCGACAAAAATCATGTCACAGTAGAGGCTAGCCAACTGGTGTCAGGAGACATCGTTGTGCTGGAATTGGGCAACATTGTAGCGGCCGATATTCGGCTAATTGAAAGCGATAAACTATTGGCAGATGAGTCGTCATTGACGGGGGAATCACTGCCTATCGACAAGCATGCTAATCAATTAAACCTGAGTGATTTGCCAATAAGTGAACGGGAAAATATAGTATTCAAAAGTAGTCTTATTACACGGGGAACGGCTAAAGGGGTGGTTGTCGGCACTGGTATCAATACTGAGATTGGCCGCATTGCGCAATTGCTGCAAGAAGAACCTCGAGTCAAAACGCCATTGCAAGAACGCTTAAATCGTTTTGGGCGATACCTAGCTGTAGCCGTATTACTTATCTGCGTTGTCATATTTGGTGTCGGATTGCTGCAAGGGCAACCTTTTCTGCTCATGCTGTTAACGGCCATAAGCCTAGCGGTTGCAGCAATACCAGAAGCATTACCTGCGGTGGTTACAATTTCCCTTGCATTGGGCGCACGTAAACTCATCTTACATCATGCTCTAGTGAGAAATCTGCCAGCAGTAGAGACACTGGGTTCAGTAAGTTATATATGCACTGACAAAACCGGCACACTGACTCAAAATAGAATGAACGTTGAATTGTTCTATGCGGCTGGTCAGCGCTATGACTCGTTGCCTGCAGAATTAAGTTATTTGGGTCAGGCATTGGCTCTAAATAATGATGTGGCACAAAAAGATGGTAAAGCTGCAGGTGAAGCTACGGAGTTAGCTTTGCATCAGGCCGCAGGTGAGGCTTGCTTTGTTAAAGCATCCTTAGAACAAACGATGCCCCGTTTAACAACCATACCTTTTGACAGCGAACGCAAACAAATGACTACTTTGCACAAGGGGCCGGAAGGAGTTGTGGCCTTTGTTAAAGGAGCGCCAGAAAAAATATTACGGCAGTGCGTGGCGGGAAATGAAAAGAATGGTGCAGCTGTCTTTGAGCAGGAAAGTGTTTTAGAGCAAGCAGAAATCCTTGCCAACGAAGGATATCGGGTACTGGCAGTCGCCATGCGCAAGTTTAAAGAGCAACCAGCCTCTCCAACTGCAGATGAAATTGAGAATAACTTAACGTTTTTGGGTTTGGTCGCGCTGATTGACCCGCCTCGGCCCGAAGCCGAGCAGGCGGTCGCAGATTGTCTACGTGCTGGGATCACGGCTGTGATGATCACCGGCGATCATCCAGGTACCGCTATGGCAATCGCTAAGCGCTTGGGGATAGCCAGTAACAAGCAACAGATGTTGACCGGTAAAGCGCTGAGTGATCTATCTGCAACAGAATTTTCCAAGGTAGTGACATCGCTTAAAGTGTACGCCAGAGTAAGCCCTGAACAAAAGTTACAAATTGTAAAATCATTGCAGGCCAAGGGGGAGTTTGTTGCCATGACAGGAGATGGCGTAAATGATGCGCCAGCTCTTAAAAGAGCTAATATCGGGGTCGCTATGGGCCAAAATGGCACAGATGTGGCGCGAGAAGCATCAGATATGGTGTTGTTAGATGATAATTTCGCCACTATCGTGGGTGCAGTACAAGCAGGTCGACGGATTTTTGATAACATCCGAAAATTCATTAAGGATACTATGAGTTCAAATTCAGGAGAGATTTGGACCTTATTTCTCGCCCCTTTTTTGGCTTTGCCCATTCCGTTACTGCCCATTCATATCTTGTGGATTAACCTACTGACCGACGGCTTGCCTGGGCTGGCATTTAGTGCCGAACCTGCTGAACCTAATATCATGCAACGTGTTCCGCGTCCGGCCCAAGAAAATATTTTTTCTCATGGCATGTGGCAGCATATTATCTGGGTTGGCTTGTTGGTCGCTGGTATCTCTTTAGCTAGCATGGCTTGGGCTATTTCCCGTGGAGTAGATTATTGGCAGACAATCGTGTTTACGGTGCTGACTTTGTCACAGTTGTTTCATTCATTAGCTGTTCGCGGTGAAAGCGCGTCACTATTTACAATGGGCCTATTGAGTAATCTGCCGATGTTAGGTGCCGTTATACTGATGTTTTTATTGCAGATGGCGGTCATTTACCTGCCTGCACTGAATTCCGTCTTCCACACGCAGCCCCTGCCCATGTTTGATTTAGCAGTGTGTATCGGACTATCTTCGTTGGTGTTGTTTGCTGTAGAGTTTGAAAAGTGGCTGGTTAGAGCTGGCTGGTTATATAACTCACAAAAATGCAAATAAGGCTTTGCTGGTTGGCGATGAAGTTAAGCAGGATCGCTGCGTTTGCTGAGGGCCCATTTAATGGTGTCATTGTTTAAACCTAGAAAGCGCATCAACAGCAATATAGG
>Ga0163215_100438_pt1 | contig 71227 bp, 58 predicted proteins | sample SynspAceP_FD_185934 | JGI IMG/M metagenome (GOLD analysis project Ga0163215, IMG submission 185934) | Saline lake microbial communities from Ace Lake in Antarctica - Synechococcus sp. Ace-P (Hybrid Assembly) | ecosystem: Environmental > Aquatic > Non-marine Saline and Alkaline > Saline | place... | reverse complement strand
CAAGGCCCTTGGATTCAAAAAGTGTGAGCGTACTTAAAAGTTCGTCAATCAATACGGCCGCAAATTCATTGCGATCGACTTCTTTTGTAATGACAGAATTAATATCTATATAGGGTTGATCTATAGGCAAATTAGTTTGCGGTAACTTTACATTAATGCCAATGCCTATAATACAATGGCAGGCTGCACCAATTTGACCTTCGACCTCTATCAGTACACCAGCCAGTTTTTTACCCAATACATAAATATCATTTGGCCACTTTAGTTTTGCGTCTGCCACGCCTATCTTCTTCAAGGCATTTATAATAGCAACACCAACCGCCAGACTCAGGCCACCTATGGTTTGATAGCCGGCGGGAAATGTCCAGTGCATCGACAAATACATACTGGCACCATAGGGAGAAACCCAACGACGCCCCAATCTTCCTCGCCCCGCAGTTTGTGCCTCTGCTAAACACACAGATCCGTTGGATAAATCGGATTGATGTTCTTTGATAAACTGATTAGTTGAATCGATGACATTTAACACCGTTAATTGGGCTTCTTTAGGGTGGGCCAGTAAAGCCAATATTTTACTTTTGTCGAGCAAAATCAGCGGACTGGCCAATCGATAGCCTTTACCTTGCACGCTGTAAATATCCAAACCAAGTTCAGACAACAACTTAATATGATTCGATACTGCAGCGCGCGAAATACCCAATTGCTCGCCGAGCGCTTCCCCAGAACAAAAATCACCCACCGCTAGCTGTTTTATAATATGGGTTCTGATGACATCAGTATTGGCTTGGTTCGCCGTCATGTCTGATCCTTAAGTCGCTTTGGATTAAATATGCACAAGTCCAACATTGCTGACTAGTTGCACTTCATTTTCTAATTCGATGAAGAAACTTTGCTGCACCGCGTGTTTTATCTTTTTCGCTAAGGCAATTAACTCACTACCGCTGCCACTACCATCATTGGTAAGTACCAAAGGCTGTTGAGCGTGGCACATTACTCCGCCAATCTTGTGACCTTTAAACCCCAAGGTATCGATTAACCATGCTGCAGGCACTTTAACCTGCTCAGTATTAACTGGGTAACTCGGTATATGAGGGTAACGTTGTTGTAATTGCACAAATAAGGTTTTGGCAATAATGGGATTTTTAAAGAAACTACCGGCATTTCCAAGCTTTTTAGGATCGGGTAGTTTGCGTTGCCTAACTTGTACCACTTTATCAAAAATATCTCGCGCAGTAGGCTCCTGCAGTTCACGTAACTCCGCATAACTTGCATTCGCTAACCAGTGTTTACTGAGACGAAACGTAACACTGCCAATCATAAACTGGCCCGCTAATCTATGCTTAAAAACACTATCACGGTAAGCAAATTGGCACTCGGCATGCTGAATGTGTTTTATTACGCCGCTAGAGAGGCAAAGATACTCTATGCTATGGATAAACTGTTCTACTTCTACCCCATAGGCACCAATATTTTGAATCGGAGCTGCTCCGACAGTGCCAGGTATCAGTGCTAAGTTTTCAAATCCGTCAATACCTTTGGCTAAACACCATTCAACAAGTTGATGCCAATTTTCACCCGCGCCCACTGTGAGTAAAAAGTCTTCGGCGGTTTCTTGAAGTTCAATTCCTTTAATCGCCATTTTCAAGATGCTGCCGTTGAAATCTTCCAAAAACACGGTATTACTGCCTTCACCTAAGATGTAATGCGCTTGATTTGTGAATGCATAGCCAGACGTTTGCAACTCCGCCAAAGAACTAACCAAGTGAAAGTCCGCAGCATAAGCAGCAAAACCAAAGGTGTGTAAGTTTTGTAAGGGATACAAAAATAATGACTCTTTTAAGAAATAAGGTTTAATTATTGCGGAGTAGTTTATCTAAGATGTGTACTTTTACCAGACAAGCCAAACTAATTACTGGTTTTTTTCACGTTGTGCTTTTGCATGCTCGTCTTATAAAACCTTGCTTTCACATGTTTACTCCGGTCAAAAACAACCCCGAGCAGCGGAGCACCTGAGTCTTGCAAACGTTGCACCGCTTCGATAAGAGCTAGGCTATCGGTTTTTTCGATATCGCAGGTTAAAATAATTCCATCAACCAGTTTGGCAATGACCAAGGCATCACTAAAGGAGTTGACCGGCGGGGTATCTATAATCAAACGTTCATAAAGTACGCCGACTTTTTTTATAAAATCAGCGAATCTTGGTTTTGATAAATAAACCAATGGATCAGACGAGCCTGCACCACTAGGCATAACTGATAACTGATTACCTTTCTCACGCACCATACATTGGCTGAATGAAGCACGCTTATCCATAAATTCTGATAAACCAGCGGCATTTTGTCCAAGTCCAAAATACGGACCAACCACTGGATTACGCATATCGCCATCAATCAACATAGATTTTTCTAGTTGCCCAAAGGACTCCGCTAATTCTATAGGTATTATCGATTTTTCATGATCTTTTGACACGCTTGTAAAAGCTATAATACGGATTGGCGTATCATCTGACCGCACCACCAAGCCAGAACGTAAGGTTCTGATTGCCTCCGCATAGACAAAGTCCTTTACGGGTTGCACAGAATTTAAGCCTGTTTTACTTAACGCTTTTTGTTTGGGTAATTTAGGTATTTCAGCCAGCAAAGGCACACCTAAGCGCAACAATAGCTGTTTAAAACGCGTTTTCTTATCTGCGACCAAATGGACTAACAACCAAAAGCCGATACTAAAAACGCTGGCCAAAATAAATGAAAAGCTGATACCCAATAACACTTTGGGTTTACTGGGATACTCTGGCACCAGTGCAAAGTCTACTATAGCAAATTCGCCATCACTGTCTAAATCTTGCAATATTTCAGCTTCTTGCAAGCGCGACAAAAAGACATCATAAAGCTGTTGCATGGCACTTACTTTACGCCGTAATGTGGCCAGTTCCATTTCGTGGCGCCCAAGTTCAGTATGTCTCAGTCTGGCTTTTTCTAATTGTTTTGCCAACTCATTTTGTCGAGCCAGTGAGTTCAGATAAGAATGTTGTAAAGCATCCACTACTTGTAATAAAGCGGCGTTATAATTTTCTGCCAATACATCTAATGTGCTCTTGGCAGCAATGTATTTGTAGTGTTTATATTTATAACGTTGACTAATTTCATCAAAAAACAGCTCTTTCTCAGTCAATTTAGCCGTTAAATCCCGTAATAAGCTATCATTAAAAATAGCAGGGATTTGTACAAGTCTGACCGTCTCGCCCTGGGCCGCTTTAATTTGCGCGATAGTGGCATAATCAGCCGAAACGCTTTTATCCACTTGCAACTTGTATTCAATGAGTTTGCCAATTTCGGTTTTTGCCAATTCGACTTGGCTTTCTAAATCAATTAAACCATTGAGCTGCATAAAGTTTTCGAGTTCAGTTTCTGCTTCGTCCAATTGACGTCGAAGTGTTGTCAATTGGCCATCAAGCCAGCGTGTAGTTTCATCCGCTTTACGTTTGTGTGTTTGATTTTGATACTCGAAGAACATTGGGCCTATCTCGTTGGCTATCTCAGCCGCGGTATAGGCTAATCGCGATTCGACGTTGATTTTCAACATCTCAGTATTGGCAATTTTGGTCAGCTTTAAATTATTTAACAATATCGTAATAGCGGTATTACTGTCTTTGATTAAGGTGCCATTTTCTAGTACTTTTTGAAATTCTTGGCGCTCGGTTAAATTGAGCTGCTCAACGATTTTTGCAGAGAATTGTCTAGAACGAATAAACTCGATAAACGTATCGAGTTTGTCACTTTCTTTTTGCGACACCGTACCAAAATTGCCTGTTAAGGTTAATGTATCGGATTTTTCGTCCAATAGAATAGTACTTGTAGCAGAGTATATTTTTGGTAGCTTTTTTACATAGTAACTACCCATGCTGGTTAATATTACAATAGTAATAATCATCCGCCATTTCTTTTGCCACAAAAAAGCTAACAAATCAGTTAGGTCAAAACTCCCTTGGGGCGAGGGTGAAATGGCGGCCATAAGTTAAAAGAAACTCGAATTGATGGTAATAATATCACCAGGTAAAACAGGGCTTTGCTTGTTGACTGGCAAGGGCACTTTTTCAGTGGGGCGAGCAATAAACCAACTACTGGATGAGGCTCTTTCACTTAAGCCACCTGCGATAGCTATGGCTTGTTCAACCGTCAATGACTGATCAAATTCATATACGCCAGGCGATTTAACTTCACCATGAATATAAAATGGCCGATATCTTTCTATCATTACCGTGACAGATGGCGCCACTAAATAGCCGTCGTCATAACGTTCTTCAAGATCTTTAGCCAGTTGTTTGGGTGTCAGCTTCAGTACCTGAAGTTGACCTATTAAAGGAAAGTTAACAACCCCACTGTTATCAACTCTCACTTTTAAACTTAGATCAGCCTCATTGTAAACCATTATTGCCAAGCTATCACCGACACTAATTTGCAGTGGAGGACTATCAGCAAATGAGGACCATGCACAGCAAAAACAGCTTAAATACAATAAGAATCGAAACACCATATCAAGCACACCCAGAATGACGAAAGCTCGTCAGGACTATGGGTGTAGAATTTTTGAATTGCCTGACGTGATGATCAACATTCATGTTAATGGTAAGTAGTTGCTCTGTTTTAATTAATTCCATTGAAATATCGACTGATTGCTGTTTTTCATGAGACAAACAACTAAACAGCAATACTAGGTGCATATCCTAGCGGCGCCCTACGTAATAATTTTTTAGCGCCAATGGCATTGTGATTAAGCAACAACCGGTTTAACTCATCAAATAACAACACGACATCTTCAAACGGTAATTTGGCTTCATCAGCTCCCATGATTCTTGGGTGCTGAGTTTTAGTGTCGGAATCATCAATTAATAATTCTTCATAAAGCTTTTCTCCAGGTCTAAGCCCAGAGAACTTGAGTTCAATCGTACCATCGGGATTATCACGACTTTTAATACTATGTCCCATAAGGTGTGCCATCTTCTGGGCTAAATCAACGATCTTAACGGGCAGCCCCATGTCCAATACAAAAACTTGGCCCTTATTGCCCATTGCCCCAGCTTGAATAACTAACTGGGCGGCTTCTGGAATAGTCATAAAATAGCGAATAATATCTGGATGAGTGACCGTTATCGGTCCACCCGCTTTGATTTGCTTGGTAAAAAGCGGCACCACCGAACCAGAAGAGCCTAGCACATTACCAAAACGCACTATGGCAAACTCTGTCCCCGAACTTAACTCGGCTATGGCTTGAATATACAACTCTGCAAAGCGTTTTGTTGCCCCCATAACATTGGTAGGACGCACTGCTTTGTCAGTTGAAATCAATACAAATTTCTCAACATCAAATTCAGTGGCGACTAAGGCGACATTAGCAGTACCAAATACATTATTGCGAATGCCAGCCAAAGGATTAGATTCAACCATCGGCACATGTTTATACGCTGCGGCATGATAGATAGTGTGAATGGCATTGTCAGCTATGGTGCTACGCAATACCTCAGTGTCTTGTATGCTAGCGAGTATTGGAATTAACGGAATATCGGGATATTGCGCTTTGAGTTCATTTTCTATTTGGTATAAATTAAACTCAGACAATTCAAATAAAATAAGATTAGCCGGTCCAGATTTGATGATTTGCCGGCATAACTCACTGCCAATCGACCCCCCAGCACCAGTCACCATGACATTTTTATGTTTGATATTGACATCCAACAATTCAATAATCGGTGGCACCGCTTCCCGTCCCAACAAATCTTCTATGCGAATTTCACGTAATTCGTCAATTTTATGCTTGCCCGACAGGATGTCTTGAATTTTCGGAATACTGAGTAATTCAATGGCAAACGGCTCTAACTCACTAATCAACTCCTTACGACGCGCTTCTGACGTACCGTGGACCGCCAACAACATTTTGCTGACACCATGTTGTTTAACATATTTGGGAATATCACTTAATTTGCCGACGGGTAAACCAGAGATGGTTTTACCCTGGAACTTGCCCTTGTCGTCGATAAAAGCTACTGGGTGTAACTCATTACCTGCTTTAAGTGATTGGGCTAATAATCGACCTTCATGAGCAGCGCCAAATATTAAACATTTCTCCCTTAACTTATAGTTCTGCGCTTGGGCTGAACCTTGGATTAAAAAGCGTGGTGAAATAATTAAAATGGCACTTAACAACCAGTAAATAAATGGCACTGTGGTTGGAATTTGTATATTCAGGGCAAACTTTACGGCAAATAAATACAGGGTTGAAATACTAAGCACCAGCATCACTATATAGATGGCCCTTGCACTAATATAACGAATAATTTGTCGGTAATGCCCTAAAAAAGCTAATAATGCGAGGGTGAACACAATATTCGCACCGACGGCTATCCACTCTGCAGGGTCAAAATGCCAAGCGCCAAACCCTAATCGAAGCCAATAAGCAAAAAATGTGGCGGTAATCAGGGACAAGAGATCCCACATAATCTCTAAGCCCAGTTTTGCTCCTGTGGTGAGCCCAAATAACTGCTTAATCTGCATTATAAACTCGCCTCAGACATCACCTTTGCCAATACAGAACAGCACTTGTCTATTTCTTCCGCTAGCAAGGTAGGATGCACTAAAAACATCAATGATGTTTGACCTAACTCAATGGCGTTTAATAGGGCCTGCTTAGGTCGGTAAGAGGTATCATCAAAGGCTTTTTCCAAATAAACTTCAGAACATGAGCCAGAAAAGCAGGGCACTTGATGCTGATTGATGGCATCAATAATTCTATCTCTGTCCCAGCCGACTTTTAGTTGGGGCGGCTCAACAAAGACATAACATTTATAGGCAGCATGTTCCATATAAGCAGGCACACTTGGCACACGTAAAGCACTAAATTGCTTAGCAGTCGCCCAAATTTTCTCACTGTAAGCTTGACGTTTTTTAGTCCATTCGGGCATTTTTTCAAGCTGCTTCAAGCCCACCGCAGCTTGGATTTCTAACATGCGCCAGTTAGTGCCGAAAGACTCATGTAACCAACGAAATCCGGGTGGGTGCTGCTGTTCGTAAATGGCATTCCAAGATTTACCATGATCTTTAAACGACCAAACTTTCTCCCACAAATCTTTGCGATTGGTGGTCACCATTCCGCCTTCACCCGCAGTGGTCATAATTTTATCCTGGCAAAATGACCACGCGGCAATATCACCGATACTGCCGGTAGAACGCCCCTTATACAAGGCACCATGGGATTGGGCGCAATCCTCTACCACATACAAGTTATGATGTTTAGCCAAGGCCATAATGTCATCCATTTCACAGGGCCAACCGGCTAAATGAACGCATAATATGGCAGCGGTTTTTGCACTAAGGTGAGGGGCAATAGTCGCGGCACTGATATTTTGACTATCACGTTCTATGTCGGCAAACACAGGTACTAAGCCGGCTAATACAATCGAAGATATGGAAGCGATGAAGGTGCGAGACGTCACGATAACTTCAGCACCTTTGGGGAGTTCAAGTGCCTGCCAAGCCAGATCTAAAGCTACGGTGCCATTAGCGACGGCAACGGCATAATCTGACTCAAAATATTCAGCAAATTTCTTTTCAAATTCGCGACATTGCTGACCAGTCCAGTAGTTAACCTTGTTTGAATCAAGTACGGCTAACACGGCTTCTTTTTCAGCCGCATCAAAACACGGCCAAGGTGAAAATGGACCATTGAGCATGATATAAACCTCTTCAGTAAACTTATTATTTTTGTTTTATTACTTTAGCGGGACTGCCCACTGCAACCGAATAATCGGCCAAATCATGTAACAATGTACTGCCAGCACCTAAAATGCAGTGTTTGCCAATGCTTTTACCCGGAATAATAACACTTCCAATACCAATAAAACTAGCTTCACCGATAGAAACCGAGCCTGCTAAGCGGGCGCCAGGCGCAATGTGCACAAAACTAGCCAAGATATTGTCATGATCGACACTAGCCCCGGTATTCACGATACAACCTCGCGCTATCTTAGTATCAATGTTCACCACTGCAGAGGCACAGATTAATGTGCCCGCCCCTATTTCGCTATAGGGACTAATCACCGCAGAGGGATGTATCAAGGTTGCCATTTGGCATTGCTGTTCGAGCAATTGAGTTGTTACCTTTTGGCGGGTAATGTTATGACCTATGGCCACAAAATAATCCGTCTTTACGGTATCTAAACCCGAAAACTCTTCGCCTGTGCCAACCACAGGCCAATGGCTCACCTGGGTCAATTGAGGATACAAACCGTCCCAAAAACATATACTGGTATAAAGCCCCATTAATTCTGCGCACTCAGCAGCAACCTTACCGTGCCCACCTGCGCCGATAATGATGAGATTTTTATCCATGTTTAGTGAGCTCATTTTCATTACCTTTAAATTTAGTCATGGTCGCCTCACCCGCTTGATTAATATCAGCCCTTTTTACTACCTTTAACACCGTCATTGCTAGAATTTTGCAATCTAGTAGCAAACTTTGATGCTGCACATACCACACATCGTAATGAAACTTTTGTTGCCAACTTAAGGCATTGCGACCGTTAACTTGAGCCCAACCGGTTATACCCGGGCGAACTTGATGACGTCTTTGCTGCTCAGCATTATACAAAGGTAAATATTCAACCAGTAATGGCCGCGGGCCCACTAAACTCATATTCCCTTTGACCACATTCCATAGACCCGGTAATTCATCCAAACTAGCAGCGCGTAACCACAGTCCAAAAGGCGTCAATCGTTGCTCATCAGGCAATAATTGCCCTTGTGCATCAAGTTGTGAGGTCATGGTACGAAACTTTAACATCTTAAATATTTCAGCGTCTTTACCGGGCCGTAATTGGCAGAACAAGATAGGACTGCCCAATTTAAACCGGATGATGACAGCGAGTATTAGTAAAATAGGCGACAACAGCAATAATGCACAAGCCGCGATGAAAATGTCGAATAGGCGTTTAATCATTGCTCTGCCCTCTTGCTAACATTATGTGCCGATAAAAATCAAATACCTGACAGGCATTGTGTTGCACGTTCATCACTTGAGACACTTTATGGCGAGCGTTGGCGACTAGTCGTTGGCGTTCTTCTGGTTCGTTGATGGCTTGTCGTATTTTATTTGCCAGTTGCACCGGTGATTTAGACTCCGCCATGTAGCCAGTTTCACCATCGACCACTAAGTCAGGAAAACCGCCCACATCTGTGGTTAAGGTAGCGACTTGTGCATACATCGACTCTACTGCCCCCCCAACATTTTCTGAATGAGAGGGATGAACGGCTAAATCAAACTGCGGATAAAGTAAGGGTACGTCATGACGCAGACCAAGAAAAACACAAGTCCCAGGGGCCTTATGTTCTGCATACTGCTTTACTTTCTGAAAATAAGAATCTGCATTAGCCCAAGGTCCGCCAACAAAAATACATTTAACATTGCCATGGCTTTGCTTAACGATCGCGATGGCGTCAATGAGGTCTTCATGCCCCTTTAATCCGCGTGTTTGACCGAGATAAGGTTTAGGTGCATAAAAATAAGCCACCATGCCCACGACAAAACTGTCTTCAGGCAGATTTAATTGTTGTTTTATATTAACGGTAGGAGACTGTTGGAATAAAAAGTCCTCCTCATTAACCCCATAATAAGCTAAACCAATGCGGGTAGAGGCGATGCCTGAATCTTGATAACGCTGTCGAGTCCACAGACAAGAGGCTAACCAATAATCTTGCTGCTGAGCTAAGACTAATTCAACACTACGGAACAGCAGATGTTCCAAATGCAAGGGGCCAGGCACATGAAAAATTCTAGGAAGCTTATACTTGCGCAACGCAAGGCGCATTAATAATGTGGTCGCTACAAAATGACTATGGATGATATCGGGCCTTATGTCATCGACCAAGGCTCTCAATTTTGTGATTTTCTGCTTGTTCAACCACGGTTTGCGCAACTCAATCGAAGGGTCAAAGATGTGCACTTTAACCCCTGCTTGTTGATATTTGGCCACCATTGGACCATCAGGTAAGGCCAAATGGACTTCAACGCCCAGTTTGACCAACTCGCTGGTTTGACGCAAAGCCCAACTGGCGCCAACAGCGGTTTTAAGCAGATGTAGAACTTTCATTAAATTTTTCTTGTAGGGTTAAATATGACTGATAAAACGTCTTACGCCGTTGATTTAAAATCGTGATTTCATATTCACGTGCTTTACTTAAATTGCGCTCTGACGCTTCACTAAGTAAAGTGATCGATTGGCTCAAATTAAGTATTGTACTGGCCAGTTGAGCTGCATTGTCCTTTTCTACTAAATGCTGCTCACTGAGTAATTCAGGAATGCCCCCGACGTTAGACGCTATACAAGGCAAACCTTTTGCCATTGCTTCAAGCAATGCTCTAGGTAAGCCTTCTGTTCTTGAAGGCATAACAAAAATATCACTCTGTTCAAGATAAACCGCTACTTGTGTATGAGCGACCGGTCCAGCAAAATTCACCATATCAGCACAATCTAATTTTGCTGCTAGCTCTTGCATGGCATTTAAAAAATGCCCCCCTCCCAACATAGTGACGTCAAACTTATAGCCTTGTTGTTTGAGTAAAGATATTGCCTGAATAAGGGTATCTGGCCCTTTGTACAGTTGCTCAAATGAACCAACAAAAACCAGTTTAGTGGCTATTTTTTGAATGACTTTTGGAGCTTGGGCAAAATGCTCTGCTTTTAATTCAATATCTGAACAACCGACAGACACAAAACCTTTGCGCACAGGATAGCGTTTTTGCAGATACGTTTGGGTAACATAACAGGCGGACAAGGCATTTTTGGCCATGCTTTTTAAGCCCAAATAACTCAAAAATCCTAGGACCCGGTCAAGGCCATTATTAGTAATTCCCGAACTAAATACATCGTAAGGATCGCCAACCAGCTCCAGCGCATAACCAATCTTGGTGCCACTCCCAAATAGGGCGAGCATTGCAGATTGTGATGGCACACGTAGAATTAAAGCGCGACTTTTAATACATTCAGCTCTTATTGTTTTTCGAATCCTGAGCGCATTTAACAAGAGGCCTGAAAACCCGATGTAATAGGGTAAGGCGACAAATTTGACCCTATTGCCACTAGATTGTTGCCAAGAGTCATCTACTGAACTGACATCCTGGATTCTAGCAATGACAATAACTTGGTCAAAAACCTCCAAGTATCTCAACCAGAAAGGATACATAAACACACTGTTTGTCCAAATTTTGCCGTCCGAACTTCTAAAAAAGCGGAACTCACAAGTAACAACTACATCCACTATAATGCCTTCTTCTTTTTAGCTAAAAACATAAACGTAAGCGCCACAAATTGACCAATAATAATTTGCACTGGCACATGGGCAAAACTATTTCGGATCATAATAAATACTGGGACTAAACTGACACCCAGTAATATGTCGTAACGAGTTTTTGAAGTTTGGTTATCTAAATAAGCCAAGAGACTACCCAACAACAAAAAAACTGCGAATACACCTGACTCACCAAAGTTAATGTAGGCTTCGGCGACAGGGGAAAAACCTATAGGTCCGGCACGCTTAATAACGGTTACATTTAACAAACGTTCATCATCTGCTGAGGGTATTCTCTCCATTTGAGGTAATACTAAGGCAAGTTGTCGCTCAAATGGGGCCCAATAACTTGCACCTAACATTAACTCTTCACCATTTACTCTCCACGAGACAACTTCTTGCACGGCGCGCAAACTTGAACCCATTTCAGCAACGGCATTCATAGGATTAAACGATGCGCCAGCAGAATAATCACCAGAGATTCGCGCATTTTTTACAATGCCAGCAAAAATAAGAAACACACACACCGCCAATAGTAATAACAGTCCGTTAATTGGCTTACCTTTTCTACCTAACATGCAAGCGGCGACTGCACTAGGAAACATAACTTCGCCTCTTAAACCGAGTTTAAATGCAAACATCGACCAAAGTGCAAATAGTACAAAATAACTATAACCAAAACCCTTTTGGTAAGTAACCGCAATAAAGACGATTGACAAGCCAATAAACATATAAATATAGGTAAATATAATACCGACAATAGGGATACTATCGACTACCGCTAAATAGGCGCCGTAAGAATAAATTGCCCCGGTACTTGCTCCTACTAAAAAAAATACCAAGGTGATAAAAACTAAAAAGACCCCACCAAAATGAAATAATCTACGATCATAATCAATATCATTAAGGAATGGTTTATCAACCTTCCCAATGGGTTTAGAAAAAAATATAGCCCCTAAGCCGAAACCTAAAAATGCCAAGTTAATGAGATGTATGGCATTACTGGTTTCTTCTTTATTAAACCAAAAACTAATTTGATAGAGAATATCCTCATCGCTTATACCACCGACAGAATTTGCCAGTATTAAGCCCCCGTGAAAGATTCCAAATGAAACATAAAAAATATAACAAATCGACCATGTACCTTTAGGCAGTGTATTTGACAGCAATACGGCAATTAATAACCAATTGAGAGTGGTTAGAATCTCAAGTTCAGCCCTTGGTGACTCATACACATCTAAATACGCAGCAAACACAATGATACTGTTGAGAAGTAGGATCCAAATTCCTACTAATTTCTTCGTTTGACTGGAATTAAGTGTAAAGAACATATAGTTGCTTTACGTTAAATTCTAACTGGAAAACGCTTTGTCTAAATTCCAGCTTGGCTTTTTCTCTTTCAGGCGGATTGCTCAAAATGAAGTTCAACATGGTAAGCCATTCAGTATTATCTCGATTTAAAGACAAATGTTTAACAATAGGTAGTTGCTCAGCTATTTCTAATACACCAGGAATATCTGAGGCTAAAACTGGCGTCCCGATACTTGCCGATTCTAAAACGGCCCCAGGTAAGCCTTCCCATTTAGAGGGAAATAACATCACATTTGCATGCGCCATAAAGGGCAAAACATTACTCTGCTCACCTAGATAAAAGATCTGACTATGGGCATTTGACAGTTTACTTAAACTAAGTAAATGAGCCTTAATTTCAGGGTCTTCTTTACCCACAAGAACTAACACTGCATCTTGATTCTGTTCGCAGTAACTACAAAATATTTCGATGAGTCTTGGATGATTTTTTTGTTCATGCATTCTGGATACATTAAGAATAATTTTTTTAGAGTCTAAGTTTGGAATATATTGTTGCCAAAAGTTTTGTTGTAACTCGACATCTTGTTGAACAAATCCATTATAAATCACTTTAAATCTGGGATCGGACTGCCAGTCAAAATGCCAGAATGCATCTAAGGCAGCTTTGCAAACACCCGCTATATGATGAGCAAAAATGAGGATAAGCTTACGCAGAAACTTGTCTCTCAGTCGACGAACAACATTGGGGTTTTCCACATCATTAGTACTGCGAAAGTGGGCGATACGTATCTTGACTGAACATAGCCAGGCAATAAATAACATAAGTCCTGACACCAGGGACACATGAGAATGTATAACATCATACTTACCTCGGCGTAGGAGACTAGCAAATCTAAATAGAAAGGTAAGGCCTAGTGCACAATAGTGAACTTTGCTGCCAAGTTCGTTAATTTGTTGATCTAAGACGCCTTTTTGCCCACTAAGTACGACAAACTCATATTCTACGCCCTTGCTACGCATGCTTTGTAGGGTAGATAAAGTCCGTAATTCAGCCCCTCCCCTATTCATTATGCCAAATACGTGTAAAACTTTTTTAGTCATTACTCAACTGCCTTTTGTGCAGGTTTTTCCAAAAGAAATAAGCAAACAAGATGCCTTCGACGAGGGTAGCTATAACCATAGCCTTAGCCGCTCCTAAAGTGCCTTGATTTGGCACCAACAGTAAACATGAAATTAATACGCTAAGTGTACCCACAGTATAAATATAGGTTTGTATGTGAAACTGTTTGAGGGCATTCATTGCTGTACCGATAAAAATGTAAACATATCGAATTGCAGCTGCAATCAAGACCCAAATTAATTCTTCAGACAACTGTGCTATTTCAGGATTATAAAAAAGCCCTAGAAAAAACTCGCCAAAGAGGATTGCTACAACAATCCCTGACAAGCCTATTAACGCGCCAATTAGACTCATTTTTGTAGTAAGAGAAATGAAAGACTGCCAGTCGCCTGTTTTGGCTAGGCTGGCTAAGCGCGGTGAACTTGCTTGCGATACACTATGGATTAAAATCCCACCTGCAATTAAAAAATAACTGACAGCCGCAAATTGCCCCGCTGCTGAAATGCCAATGTATTTTTCAATTACAAAATTAGGAATATAAACAAACATAGCGCCGACGACTAAAGCTAAGCCTAATGTGTAGTACTTTTTTGCAATAAGTAGTGGGGATTTATACCAATAGAAGGGTTTGAATAATATCAGCCAACGCGTTGCGGTGAAGTCTAATTGAAAGCGAATTTTGCTAAAAAATAAGCCATCTATAATACTAAACAGACCACTAATTAAAACCCAAGCCAAAATCATCCATAATGCCGGCAGGCTAGTCTGAGACAAAATGATAATCACTAAGATGCTTAACAGGGAGCGTGAGCATTGAGAAATAGTGGCGGTCTTAAAGCGACCAGAACGATGGTAATAAGCGTAAAATAATTCAGACCAACCATCAAACCACTTATATAAAGCGATGAGTAAAAATAGAACCAGTGGAATATTTTGGTAAAACAGCAGACCAATTATTAAAGCTAATAACAAGCCTATGGTATTGGTAAATAAACGCGTTCCTAAGTATTGCTCACTGGTATATTCGCCATCCAGATCAACGACGAGTAAAGTACGTAGCTTTAGACTAAAAAGTAGAAAGATAGGAGAGATAACTGATAACGCTAAAACAAACTGACCTAAAAATACAGCGTCGTACTCCTTAGCTATTACGACCAATAGGAGCCAATTAGTTAGGGCAAAAGAAAGATTAGCTAAAAGCGTTAAAACGGCGTTTTTTGTCAAACTGGATGACATAGGACAACTAATTATTGTTCTTATTATTGTCTTGCAATGATGCTCGAATACGCTGTTCAAATCAAATGAACTTCATCGATTTGAGGGATCTAGGGCGCTTTAAATAGCCATGCTGACTTTGGTGTGATGAATTGAGAGTCTTGCGCTAATTCATCCACGTCTTTTTGTGGTGAATTAGCGCAAGGTGAGTCGAACTGTCTCCGCGACGTGTCGTTCCCCTAGCCAGTCTTTTCCTGTTGCTCTTGCTCGCAGCTCGTTGCTCGTCGCTCGCCACTTTCCTGGCCTAGAAACGAAAAAAGCCCGACTCATCGAGTCGGGCTTGCTTCTTAATGGGAGCCTGGCGGTGTGCTACTCTCACATGGGGAGACCCCACACTACCATTGCCGCTAATGCGTTTCACTTCTGAGTTCGGAATGGGATCAGGTGGTACCGCATCGCTATGGCCGCCAGGCATAAACTGTTGTGCTAATTAATCCACGTCTTCTTGTGGTTAGCTAGCGCAAGGTGAGCAACTGTCCTAGGACATATTGTCTCCATCTTGCTAAATAACTTAACTATTTGGATACTGATAAAATTTCGTCGACGCTAAGAAGCCCTTAGTCTTACTCTGTCTGTCTTTGCTCTTCCTCGCGGCTCGACGCTCGCAACTCGAAGCTAATTTGCACTTGTCTACACACTTTCCGTCACTCGCCTTGCGGCTAAAGTTACTTGGGCGTTGTATGGTTAAGCCTCACGGGCAATTAGTACAGGTTAGCTTAATACATTGCTGCACTTCCACACCCTGCCTATCTACGTCGTAGTCTTCAACAACCCTTTAGGACAATTAAATTGTCAGGGATGACTCATCTTGGGGCTCGCTTCCCGCTTAGATGCTTTCAGCGGTTATCGATTCCGAACGTAGCTACCGGGCAATGCCATTGGCATGACAACCCGAACACCAGCGGTTCGTCCACTCCGGTCCTCTCGTACTAGGAGCAGCTCCCCTCAATCATCCAACGCCCACACCAGATAGGGACCGAACTGTCTCACGACGTTCTAAACCCAGCTCGCGTACCACTTTAAATGGCGAACAGCCATACCCTTGGGACCGACTTCAGCCCCAGGATGTGATGAGCCGACATCGAGGTGCCAAACACCGCCGTCGATATGAACTCTTGGGCGGTATCAGCCTGTTATCCCCGGAGTACCTTTTATCCGTTGAGCGATGGCCCTTCCATACAGAACCACCGGATCACTATGACCTACTTTCGTACCTGCTCGACGTGTCTGTCTCGCAGTTAAGCTGGCTTATGCCATTGCACTAACCTCCTGATGTCCGACCAGGATTAGCCAACCTTCGTGCTCCTCCGTTACTCTTTGGGAGGAGACCGCCCCAGTCAAACTACCCACCAGACACTGTCCACAATCCCGATTAGGGACCAATGTTAGAACATCAAACCTACAAGGGTGGTATTTCAAGGACGACTCCACACACTCTGGCGAGTATGCTTCAAAGTCTCCCACCTATCCTACACATGTAGGGTCAATGTTCAGTGCCAAGCTATAGTAAAGGTTCACGGGGTCTTTCCGTCTAGGTGCGGGTACACAGCATCTTCACTGCGATTTCAATTTCACTGAGTCTCGGGTGGAGACAGCGTGGCCATGATTACGCCATTCGTGCAGGTCGGAACTTACCCGACAAGGAATTTCGCTACCTTAGGACCGTTATAGTTACGGCCGCCGTTTACCGGGGCTTCGATCAAGAGCTTCGCTTGCGCTAACCCCATCAATTAACCTTCCGGCACCGGGCAGGCGTCACACCGTATACGTCATCTTTCGATTTAGCACAGTGCTGTGTTTTTAATAAACAGTTCCAGCCACCTTTTCACTGCGGCCGCCATTCGCTTAGAGCGTAAAGCTCATCACAAACAGCGGCGTACCTTCTCCCGAAGTTACGGTACGATTTTGCCGAGTTCCTTCACCCGAGTTCTCTCAAGCGCCTTAGTATTCTCTACCTGACCACCTGTGTCGGTTTGGGGTACGGTTTATATATTCATAAGTTTAGAGGCTTTTCCTGGAAGCATAGTATTTGCAACTTCAACTCCGTAGAGTCTCGTCTCGTGTCTCAAGCATATAGAATCCCGGATTTACCTAAGATTCAACCCTACACACTTTCACCTGGACTACCAACGCCAGGCTTGCATAACTTTCTCCGTCCCCCCATCACTGAATATATAAGTACGGAAATATTAATCCGTTTCCCATCGACTACGCATTTCTGCCTCGCCTTAGGGGCCGACTTACCCTGCCCTGATTAGCATGGGACAGGAAACCTTGGTCTTTCGGCGTGGGAGTTTTTCACTCCCATTATCGTTACTCATGTCAGCATTCGCACTTGTGATATGTCCAGCAAACCTCTCGGTTCACCTTCAGCCACTTACACAACGCTCCCCTACCACTCATCTTACGATGAATCCGCAGCTTCGGTGCATAGTTTAGCCCCGTTACATCTTCCGCGCAGGCCGACTCGACTAGTGAGCTATTACGCTTTCTTTAAAGGGTGGCTGCTTCTAAGCCAACCTCCTAGCTGTCTTAGCCTTCCCACATCGTTTCCCACTTAACTATGACTTTGGGACCTTAGCTGGCGGTCTGGGTTGTTTCCCTCTTCACGACGGACGTTAGCACCCGCCGTGTGTCTCCCGGATAGTACTCACAGGTATTCGGAGTTTGCAAAGGGTTGGTAAGTCGGGATGACCCCCTAGCCTTAACAGTGCTCTACCCCCTGTGGTATTCGTCCGAGGCGCTACCTAAATAGCTTTCGGGGAGAACCAGCTATCTCCCGGTTTGATTGGCCTTTCACCCCCAGCCACAAGTCATCCGCTCATTTTTCAACATAAGTCGGTTCGGTCCTCCAGTTGATGTTACTCAACCTTCAACCTGCCCATGGCTAGATCACCGGGTTTCGGGTCTATACCCTGCAACTCAACGCGCAGTTAACACTCGCTTTCGCTACGGCTCCCCTATTCGGTTAACCTTGCTACAGAATATAAGTCGCTGACCCATTATACAAAAGGTACGCAGTCACACCACGAAGGTGCTCCTACTGCTTGTACGTATACGGTTTCAGGTTCTATTTCACTCCCCTCACTGGGGTTCTTTTCGCCTTTCCCTCACGGTACTGGTTCACTATCGGTCAGTTAGGAGTATTTAGCCTTGGAGGATGGTCCCCCCATCTTCAGTCAAGATAACACGTGTCCCGACCTACTTAATATGGAATATAAGAGCTAACGCATACAGGACTATCACCTCGTATCGTTGTGCTTTCCAACACATTCTGCTGACTCTTACACTCTCGGCTGTTCCCCGTTCGCTCGCCGCTACTAGGGGAATCTCAATTGATTTCTTTTCCTAAGGGTACTTAGATGTTTCAGTTCCCCTCGTTAGCTTCATTAACCTATGTATTCAGTTAATGATAATCCCTAAGGATTGGGTTCCCCCATTCGGACATCTGTGGGTCAAAGCATTTTGTCGGCTCACCACAGCTTTTCGCAGACTTACACGTCCTTCATCGCCTCTAACTGCCTAGGCATCCACCGTATACGCTTAATCACTTAACCATACAACCCCAAATAACCTTTCATTTTATTTGACGTACGGACCTCACACTCACCAGTAAACTGGTTAATGCGTTTCCGCTTTGTATGCGTGACAAGTACTAATCTTTGTCAGATAGAGTAAGTTCTTTCGAGCTTCTCTTATTTGTTTCGATTACTTTTTTATCAGCTTTCCAAATTGTTAAAGAACAGTGTGCACATAACATCCTAAGACATCATGAGCGCAAGGTGAGTCAATAAATCTACTTTCGTAGGGTTTACCACCCATCTTGCAAGGTTTAAAAAACCCTAATCAATTCACACTAAATATAATATGTATTGATTAAGGCTTACCTTGTACTCCGAGAGATTTTGGTAGGCTTGGGCAGACTTGAACTGCCGACCTCACCCTTATCAGGGGTGCGCTCTAACCACCTGAGCTACAAGCCTAAATTGGTGGAGCTAAGCAGGATCGAACTGCTGACCTCCTGCGTGCAAGGCAGGCGCTCTCCCAGCTGAGCTATAGCCCCTTCTTATGCTTGCGCACTAGAAACGGTCTCTCGGTTCTTTGACTAACAACAAAACAATCTGTGTGAACACTCAGCAAAATAAATATCTGCCGTAATAGTAAGGAGGTGATCCAACCCCAGGTTCCCCTAGGGTTACCTTGTTACGACTTCACCCCAGTCATGAATCACAAAGTGGTAACCGTCCTCCCGAAGGTTAGACTAGCTACTTCTTTTGCAACCCACTCCCATGGTGTGACGGGCGGTGTGTACAAGGCCCGGGAACGTATTCACCGCAACATTCTGATTTGCGATTACTAGCGATTCCGACTTCACGGAGTCGAGTTGCAGACTCCGATCCGGACTACGACGAGCTTTAAGGGATCCGCTTGATATCGCTATTTCGCTTCCCTCTGTACTCGCCATTGTAGCACGTGTGTAGCCCTACTCGTAAGGGCCATGATGACTTGACGTCGTCCCCACCTTCCTCCGGTTTGTCACCGGCAGTCTCCTTAGAGTGCCCAACTTAAGGCTGGCAACTAAGGACAAGGGTTGCGCTCGTTGCGGGACTTAACCCAACATCTCACGACACGAGCTGACGACAGCCATGCAGCACCTGTATCTAGATTCCCGAAGGCACAGCAAAATCTCTTCTGCCTTTCTAGTATGTCAAGAGTAGGTAAGGTTCTTCGCGTTGCATCGAATTAAACCACATGCTCCACCGCTTGTGCGGGCCCCCGTCAATTCATTTGAGTTTTAACCTTGCGGCCGTACTCCCCAGGCGGTCTACTTATCGCGTTAGCTCCGCTACTCACGGATTAAATCCACAAACAGCTAGTAGACATCGTTTACGGTGTGGACTACCAGGGTATCTAATCCTGTTCGCTACCCACACTTTCGCACATGAGCGTCAGTTATTGACCAGGGAGTCGCCTTCGCCACTGATGTTCCTCCAGATATCTACGCATTTCACCGCTACACCTGGAATTCCACTCCCCTCTCCAAAACTCTAGCCTGCCAGTTCTAAATGCAATTCCCAGGTTGAGCCCGGGGCTTTCACATCTAGCTTAACAAACCGCCTGCGTGCGCTTTACGCCCAGTAATTCCGATTAACGCTCGGACCCTCCGTATTACCGCGGCTGCTGGCACGGAGTTAGCCGGTCCTTCTTCTGTCGCTAACGTCATAGCTAATGGGTATTAACCATTAACCTTTCCTCACGACTGAAAGTGCTTTACAACCCGAAGGCCTTCTTCACACACGCGGCATGGCTGCATCAGGGTTGCCCCCATTGTGCAATATTCCCCACTGCTGCCTCCCGTAGGAGTCTGGACCGTGTCTCAGTTCCAGTGTGGCTGATCTTCCTCTCAGAACAGCTAGAGATCGTCGCCTTGGTGAGCCTTTACCTCACCAACAAGCTAATCTCGCTTAGGCCACTCTTTGCGCGAGAGCCGAAGCCCCCTTTGGTCCGTAGACATCATGCGGTATTAGCTATCGTTTCCAATAGTTATCCCCCACGCAAAGGCATGTTCCTAAGCATTACTCACCCGTCCGCCACTCGTCACCCAAGAAGCAAGCTTCTTTGTGCTACCGTTCGACTTGCATGTGTTAGGCCTGCCGCCAGCGTTCAATCTGAGCCATGATCAAACTCTTCAATTGAAAATATATAAAACATGAATTTTTTTTGGTAGACACTCATTCAGTGAGTGCCCACACAGATTGTCTTGTTATTAATTGTTAAAGAACGTTTTAAACGACTCATCGCTGAGCGGTTAAGGTGACAACCATTAAGGCGTTACCGGCAATCTTGTTTGCTTTAGATGCTGTCCGAAGACCCTCTTAAGCGGGAGGCGCATATTACGCTATCCGTTTACGTTGTCAAGAAAGTTTTTAAATTATTTTTTAAAACTCTTTCTCTACAACCCGCTAATCACTTGACTCCTAAGAGTCTCGAACCACCTGCCGAAGCCTGTGTCGTGCCAGACGTTTATTGTCTGTCCCGAAGCGAGGAGGCGCATTATAGACAAGCCATCATCACTTGCAACACCTTTTTTCAAATAATCGTTTAAGTGCTTATAAATTAATCAAATCGCTGACATTTAGTCTTTTAGCCCCCTTAAAAAGCAAGAAAGGCAGTATTAACTGCCTTTCTTGTTTTACCTTATAAGAGAAGTCGTCTTACTTGGACTCTTCCTCTTTGACACTTTCTTTGGTTTTTGCTTTATTCTCTTCGCGCACAAAGTCGGCATCTTCCTCAGGCGAATCCCCTACCACGTCTTCAAGACGCACCTTGTCTACACTTCTGAAGGTATTGATTGGGCCAGCGAGTGCATATAGGGCAAAAGAGATAAACAATACTAGAGCGGGCTCAGTTGCTACCACCACAAATATCAGCATGATAATAAGTAGAGCAACAAAAGGTACTTTGCCATGTAAGTTCAATTCTTTGAAGGAATTATATTTAAAGTTACTTACCATTAATAAGCCTGACATACCGGTTACTATCGCCACGACTATGCCAACCGTACTGCCATCAATCTGGTATTCCACACCAACCCATACCAGACCAGCAACTAATGCGGCGGCGGCGGGACTGGCTAGCCCCTGAAAGTATCGACTATCGGCAATCCCTATTTGGGTATTAAACCTGGCTAATCGAAGTGCTGCACCGGATACATATATAAAGGCGGCTAACCAACCAATTTTGCCTAGGTCAGTTAAACCCCAGTTATACGCCACCAAAGCTGGGGCAACACCAAATGACACCATGTCTGCCATTGAGTCATATTCAGCACCGAAAGCGCTTTGGGTATTTGTCATGCGCGCCACTCGGCCGTCAAGCCCATCAAAAATCATGGCAACAAAAATAGCGACCGCGGCGGCCTCAAAACGCCCGTTCATAGAAGATACAATGGCGAAAAAACCCGAAAAGAGTCCAGCGGTGGTTAGTAAGTTAGGTAGAAGGTAGATACCTCTACGTCTTTGATCAGGCATTTTAAAACTCCAAAATTTAGTGCTGGCAAGATATCACAGTCAAATAAATTATAAAGATACTAATAGTAATAAACCGTGAATGACACCTTCCCCTTGGTTTTTAAACCACTTACATATGAATATGTATACATAGGGGGTTAATAATATATTTAACAAGTGACGGTTAATAAAGACAATGAATGGGGTTGCATACATTTTAAGTTGATACTGTCAGGTATTTTTACAAAAAACTAGAAACCAAAATCACAAACTAACTTAAGTTACTGTTTTTAAACAAAAATATATTACTGGCTTTATTTTTGCTAACAAAAATCAAAGAGTGACTAACTCGAACTTTAGTAATTGGGGTAATAAAAATGAAGTTTATAACAATATTAAAAAAAGCATGTGTTTTAGCATCGATAGGTTTAGCTGCTAACGCAACGGCTGGAACGACAACGTGGGAGTGGAATTGGCAACTAGGCGGTTCAAATGGTTCGTCAAGCATTTCGACAACCGGCACTAATAACCTGGACTCAACAACAATGAATGTTGATTTGGCTGCTTGGTCTGATACAGGCGGTAGTAGTGATACTACTTTAGAAACTGGACAGTTTTATTATTATTCTGGTGGCGGTTGGGGCGTAGTCAACCAGGACAACGAAAGTGGCACTCCTGAGCACGCTTTTGATAACAAGGCATCTGTGACCAACACCACTTATAGTTGTGACAACAGATATACTTATAATACACACACAGGAAAATGTGAAAGACACAATAGGAGAGATAGGGACCCTATAGTTACTCTTGGCGAAATTCAAACTGATTACGATATGGCCTTAGTGAGCTTTGATACTTCCGTTGAGTTGACTGAAATTAATTTTGGTTGGACTTATAGTGATGCTGACTTTACTGTACTAGCGTATACAGGAGTGGGTGCTCCACCAGCCCTAGGCGGCAGCGATTGGAATTCTGTGGCAAATAACACCGATTGGTTGACTGTGGGTAACTATCAAGCAGCAACTAATTTAAACAACAGTAACGCTTATTATAGCATTGCAGATGATAGACATACTTCAGCACAATATTGGTTGATTGGTGCTTATAATAGTGTTTTTGGCAGTACTGCTTACGACTCTGCCCATTTAAGTGAATCAGATACAGATGCATTTAAAATTAAAAGTTTAACGGCGAAAACTTCAATAACAACTCCACCTACTGACGTGCCTGCACCTTCGGCATTCGGTTTATTGTTAGTGGGCGCCCTAGGAATCTATGCCCGCAGAAATAAAAAAGCGGCATAATCAACTAGCAGATTAACAATAAGAGATGACTTTGGTCATCTCTTTTTTTTTAACGTCACATTTGAAGTGCTTATTTCTTATAAGCCAACTTAATCTTATTCAACATTTCACAACTTAAATGCGTTAAGATTTCAATCGATAAATTTTGAGTTATTCCGTTCACTTATTTTAAGGTTTAAGCCATGAAGTTCTTTTTAAAGCCCATTATTATAACTTTCTTTTTGTTGAATATTACAATGACGGCTCATGCAGCTGATAACTATTATGAATCGGCCTTACAGTCTTATCAAAATCAGGAATTTGATGCATCTTATATTTATCTAAAAAATGCTTTACAAGCCAACCCCAAAAACTTACCGGCGAAACTCCTTTTGGGCCAATTGATGACGCGAAATGGCTATTATGAGGAGGCAGTCAAAGAGTTTCGACAAGCGCTTGAATACAAAATAGATATGAATTTGGTACTACAACCACTCGGTAACGTACTAACGTTTAATCAACAGTTTGAAGAGGTAATAGAATTAGGCAAAGGTTATAAACTGACTGAAGAAAGTGATTTTGAATGGAAAATGTTATCCGCCAACGCTTATAGTAGTTTGGGACAACCAGAGCTTGCCAGAGCAGAGTACAACCGCGCTATCCGCCTCTTTCCAAACAACACCAGAGCCATAAACAGTTTGGCTTATTTAGATTTAAGCGCCAATAAACTAGACAGTGCTGAGTTGCAAGCCAATCGGTCATTAAAGATAGCGTCTGGTAATCATCGCACTTGGCATCTAAAGGGCAAAATTACGGAAGCTCAAGGCGATATTACAAAAGCAATCGAATATTATCGCACTGCATTGAAAATGGAACCCGAAGATCCTGTCAGTAGGCGCTCTCTTGCTTATGCCTTGATTTCAAACAATCAGTTGGAAGAAGCTAAAGTTATCGCTGATAGCATTATCAAACAAACCCCTGATGATCCCTTTGCAATGTTACTAAGCAGTTGGATTTTATCGAAAAATGAACAAGGTGAATTGGCTAATAATATCTTGGATGATCTCAGTAGTAAGTTAACTTTAGTCACCGATTCAACCTTTGAACAACAAGACTCCCTACTTTTTGTAAAAGGCATGACAGAATATGTGCAAGGTAACTTTGAGCAAGCACGCGTCACCTTGGGTAAGTATGTCAATAAAAATCGTCAAGATATCAATGCAACGGCGATGCTAACTGAAATCTATATTTCTATGGGACAAAACGATTCAGCGATGCATATTCTAGAGCGCATTGAAGATAAATTGAGCGACCAATTAGAATTAGCCTTAAAATTAGCCGACTTATATTTAAAAAATGGTAAAGATTTTAAAGCCGATTTTTGGTTGAGTAAGCTTCGAGGTTTGTATCCTGACAATATCAAAGTGATTTTAATGTCTTCGAAGGCTTTGATTGCAAGAGGAAAAATGGATGAGGCAATCAGATTAATTGAAGAAAGCAGCATTAAAAATTCTAAGAACGCCTCTTTATTGATGGCCAGAGGATTTCTTTATATACAAAATGGTAACTTCGAAAAAGCCTTGCAAGCGGCAAAAACGTTAACTAAAGCTGATAGTCGTAACGTTGATTATTGGAATCTGCAATCGGCTGCACTACTAAGACTAGGTCGCAACGAGGAAGCCCAAGTTGCTATAGATAATGTAATGGCCCTATCACCGACTCATTTTGCTGGGCGATTCAATCAAGCTATGTTGTTAAAAAGTACGGATCAGTTTGCTCAAGCAAAAACATTATTGCAGGCTCTAGCGGAAGAACAACCCAGCCACAGTGCGTCACAATTCCAGTTAGCCCTAGTGGAATCAGAAGACAATGATGTAGTGCCTGCTATTGCCAGACTTGAAAGACTTATTTTACTTGAATCGCGTAATAAACAAGCCAATCTACTGTTGTTGGATCTGTACATCAAAAATCAACAAACTGATGTAGCTTTGCGACTCATTAACAAACTAGTCAAAGAATTTCCTTTAGAACCCGAATTTGCGATTAAACGAGCGGAAGTACTCATCGCCAACCGAGATGTGGATGATGCCAAACTTCAGTTAACAAAATTGTATAATTTATGGCTCGATAATCCACAAAAACTATTTCGCTTAAGTACCATGCAACAAAGTGTCAATGATTATGATGGCGCCAACAATACCTTGCTTAAAGCCCTTAGTTATTTGCCACAACATTTATTGCTCAATTTAGAGTACGCTAGATTAAATCTGCAGTTAAATGAGAGCAGCATAGCCCAAGACGTAGCGGATAAAATGGAAAAGCAATATGGTAAAAATCCCAATATCTTTCTACTAAAAGGTGATATTGCTATTGCACAAAAAGACTATTTAAAAGCTCACGCCTACTTTGTTGATGCAATTAACTTGGAAGATAACTTTCAATTACCCTTAATTCGCCTTTATGAACTGGCGCGCCGCGGCGTAAAAGTGTCAGAGTTTGGCTCTTTGATCGAAAGACTTGTAGTAGAACAACCGGATAACGACTGGCGCAGAAAATTATTAGCAGACCAACTTATAAACCAAGATAAGTGGCAGCAAGCTAAACCGCATTATTTAAAATTAATCGAAAAAGAACGCTTAAGTCGTGACTTCTCGATCTTGAATAATCTGGCAAATATTTATATGCAAGAGGACTTGTCAACAGCCTTAGCTTACGCCAAAAGAGCTCTAGAAAATGCTCGCACCGTGCCCGCTGTTCTGGATACTCATGGCTGGATATTAACTAAAATGGCCCGCTATGAAGATGGACTCGTTTCGCTCCGTCAGGCCTATGCAATCAACTCAAATGATCCTGCAATTCGTTATCATATTGCTTACACATTGCATAAACTTGGTCGTGTTACTGAAGCTAAAGAGGAACTACAACAAGCGTTGGCATCAAGCGTTGTTTTTAGTGAACGCAGTGACGCAGAAAAACTATTAGCATCAATTTAAAGGGGGCAAGCCCTAGCTCACACCGCCAACTACAAAAAAGCCCAATTAAATTGGGCTTTTTTCATACACTTACCGGTAGATTATCAATTAATTAAAAAACCACTTTCGCTGGCGTCAATTTTCACGACGCCATCATTACCCAAGGTGCCAGCTAAAAGCTTTTGTGCCAATGGATTTTCAAGTTCAACTTGGATCGCACGTTTTAGTGGCCTTGCACCAAACACTGGGTCAAATCCCGCTTCCGCTAGTTTATCCAAGGCCGCAGCGGTCAATTCCAATTTAAATCCTTTAGCGGCTAGTCGTTCACTTAATGACAGTAACTGAATTTTTGCGATAGATTTAATTTGCTCACGTCCTAATGGGTGGAAAACGACAGCATCATCAATACGATTTAAGAATTCAGGTCTAAAGTGCTGCCCTACTTGCCCCATCACCAAAGCCTTCATCTGCTCGTAGTTATTAGTGCGGTTTGACTCTTGAATGATGTCAGACCCTAAGTTAGAAGTCATAATGATCACGGTATTTTTAAAATCAACGGTTCTACCTTGCCCATCGGTTAAACGTCCATCATCGAGGACTTGCAGTAAAATATTAAACACATCTGGATGGGCTTTTTCAACTTCATCCAATAAAATGACAGAGTAAGGTTTTCTGCGCACCGCCTCGGTTAAATAACCGCCTTCTTCGTAACCAACGTAACCAGGAGGTGCACCCACCATACGCGCAACTGAGTGTTTCTCCATAAATTCCGACATATCAATGCGGATCATGGCATCTTCGGTGTCAAACAAAAAGCTCGCTAGGGTTTTACATAATTCAGTTTTACCGACGCCCGTTGGGCCTAAAAATAAAAATGAACCGATTGGACGGTTAGGGTCAGACAAACCTGCACGGGAACGTCTTATGGCATTAGACACCGCATCGACGGCCTCTGCTTGGCCGACAACCCTTTTATGTAACTCTGTTTCCATCGAAAGTAATTTCTCTTTCTCACCCTCTAACATTTTTGATACAGGTATGCCGGTCCAACGTGATAACACATCGGCAATCTCATTTTCAGTCACTTTGTTTTTCAACAAGGTGGTTTCGACATCTTCAGACTCAGTGGCCGATTCTAATTTACTTTCGAGTTCAGGAATTCTGCCATATTGCAATTCTGACATGCGGCTGAGATCAGAAGCGCGACGAGCAATTTCCAAATCCAATTTCGCTTGTTCCAATTCAGCACGGATATTTTGAGTGCCCTGCATGGCCTGTTTTTCAGCCAGCCATATGGTTTCTAAACCTGAGAATTTATATTCTGCTTGCTCACGCTCAATTTCGATCAGTTCTAAACGTTTATGACTGGCCTCATCTTTTTCTTTGGCTAAGGCTTGTTCTTCTAACTTCAGCTGAATGATGCGTCTTTCTAATTTATCCATTTCTTCAGGTTTTGAGTCCATCTGCAAACGAATACTCGATGCGGCTTCATCAATTAAATCAATGGCCTTATCAGGTAATTGACGATCACTAATATAACGATGGGATAAGGTTGCTGCCGCGACTATGGCGGGATCAGTGATTTCAACTGAGTGATGCAGTTCATAACGCTCTTTCAGGCCTCGCAAAATGGCAATGGTATCTTCAACACTGGGTTGTTCCACCAATACTTTTTGAAAACGTCTTTCTAGCGCCGCATCTTTTTCGATATATTGACGATATTCATTTAAAGTGGTGGCACCAACACAATGCAGTTCGCCCCGAGCCAAGGCGGGCTTAAGCATATTACCGGCATCCATCGCACCTTCACCTTTGCCCGCTCCCACCATAGTGTGTAATTCGTCAATAAACAGGATCACGCGGCCTTCTTCTTTGGAGAGCTCATTAAGTACCGCTTTTAAACGTTCTTCAAACTCCCCGCGAAATTTGGCCCCTGCTATCAAAGCACCCATATCAAGTGATAATACGCGTTTGTTTTTCAAGCCTTCAGGTACTTCACCATTAATAATTCGTTGGGCTAGGCCTTCGGCTATTGCCGTTTTACCTACACCCGGTTCACCGATTAATACAGGGTTATTTTTAGTACGGCGTTGTAGTACTTGAATGGTACGACGAATTTCATCGTCTCGACCGATAACGGGATCCAACTTGCCTTGTTCAGCCCGTTCAGTTAAATCAGTGGTGAATTTATCTAAGGCTTGGCGCACATCTTCTGCATTTTGGTCAGTCACTTTTTGACCGCCACGCATTTTTTCTATGGCTTTCTCAATTTTAGCTGAGTCAGCCCCAAATTGTTTAAGGATTTCACCTAAGCGCCCCTTATCTTCTAATGCAGCAAGCACAAATATTTCTGAGGTAATATATTGATCGTTACGCTTTTGCGCTATTTTATCGCTCAAATTAAGCAAAACAACGGTGGTTTTACTGAGTTGAACATCGCCGCCCACACCCTCTACTCGAGGTATTTTGTCCAGAGCTTCACCAAGAGCAGAGCGTAAACCATTAACATTCAATTGGGCTTGGTCAAATAAAGAACGAACAGAGCCTCCTTGTTGATTTAACAAAGCACTGAGTAAGTGCACAGGTTCAATATATTGATGGTCTCGGCCTAATGCTAATGATTGAGCCTCAGACAAGCCCATTTGTAGTTTGCTAGTAAAACGGTCTAATTGCATATTATGACTCCCAAAAAAAATGACAAGCAGAGGCTAATTACCCCTATAAATACCTTGCTCTAGTTATGGGTATAAAATGACCGCAATACAAGTAGGGCTATTGAAGTTGAGTTGAAATGACATAACAAATGTGGCGAGTATTTGATCTCGATCAAATCACGGCTTTGTCCACCGGTAACCCGCCATAGGTTTAAAGTGATTTAAGCAATCCATATTGCACTGACCATTCTTCCCGTCGTATTTAATCCTTGATGACTGGCGCGGCGATGAGAAAAAAACAAACTGTCTTGTTTATAACTACAATATTCACCACCACTGACTTTTGATACACCAACAGCAGATAATTTTTCACGTGCAATTTCATACAAATCAGCCAAATACTTAGGCTCTGTTATGGAATAATTAGGCGACTTAATAAAGGCTTGTGGAAATTCAGCAAAGGCCTGCTTGACCTCCTCCCCCACTTCAAAATGTTGCTGACTAATGGCTGGCCCCAACCACGCTAGGATTGAGGAATTATCACAACCCATACTCTCTATAGTTTTCTCGATAACCCTATTTGCCAAACCACGCCACCCAGCGTGCACAGCGGCCACCACCGAGCCTTGCGTATTACACAACAGTATGGGTAAACAATCTGCTGTCATCACCGCACAAACTTGATTTTTTTGATAGGAAAAACACGCATCCGCTGCTAGTGCACAAGTCTCATTAGTGGGCAATTCAATACATACATTGCTATGAGTTTGATTTAACCAGTGAAACCTGTCGCTATTAGGCAGCTTGTTGCGATTACGTTCGACCTGCAAGGGATCGTCTCCAACATGCTGCGCCACATTAAAAGTGTCAAAAGGAGGCAGAGAGTCTCCTCCCATACGACAAGTCGTATACGCATGAATATTACTCGGAGCCGACCACTTTGGCTGTATAAAATTTGGCTCAGCCAAACTTAAACATCTCCGCTACCGTTAATAGTCTTATCTTCTCGAATAACGGACAGCAAATGCACAAAGTCATCAGGTAAAGGGGCTTTCCAGCTCATCCAATCACCCGTCACAGGATGCACTAACTCTAGCTGAACAGCATGCAAGGCTTGGCGACGAAATGCCCTTAATGTATCAATAAATTCTTGGGTTGCAGCTTTAGGGGGACGAGGTCTTCCACCATAAGCAATATCACCCACCAGCGGAAAACGAATATGTGACATGTGTACACGAATTTGATGAGTACGGCCTGATTCGAGCTTAAGTCGCAAATAGGTGTGGGCGCGAAATTTTTCTTTAACACGGTAATGAGTCACCGCCTCTTTTCCTGATTCTCGTACTGCCATATTAGTACGTTTGGTTTCATGTCGACCAATGGGTGCATCCACAGTTCCACCTGCAACCATGGTGCCGTAGACAATGGCTTCATATTCGCGGCTAACTTCTCTGGCTTGCAATTGCTCAACTAATTTCGTTTGGGCAATGATAGTTTTGGCGACCACCATTAATCCGGTCGTGTCTTTATCTAAACGATGCACAATTCCCGCACGAGGTACATTGGCTATTTGCGGTGCATGATTTATCAATGCGTTAAGAACGGTACCATTAGCATTGCCCGCCCCCGGATGCACAACTAAATTAGCAGGTTTATTAATAACCAATATATCGTCATCTTCATAAACAATATTTAGCTTAATATCTTGTCCTTCATGCTGGACTTGCATTTCTATCAGGGCATTGATTTCAACAAGCTCTTCACCGACTAATTTTTCACGAGGAATATTAGCAATCTGTTCGTTTACTTTGACACAATCACTTAAAATCCATTCTTTTAAGCGAGAACGTGAATAATCAGGGAACATTTCGGCCAAAGCTTGATCTAAGCGTTTGCCGAATAAATTTTGCGGTACACTGGCTTGCAAATGAATTTTTTCACTGTGGGTAGACATACAATAGGGATCCAATAAGGTTACATTACGATTAATATGTGCATAGCCCAAAGTGCTAGGGTAGAATGCGCAACTATTATCGATAAACGTCTATTCTAACGGATTTTTGATACTCAATGAATGGCATATCAAGTATCACCTATATAAATAAGAGTAATTAGAGACAATATGACCAATAGTTCACGAATAAATACATTAATACTGGGGAGCGTGCTTGCTTTAATGGCTGGATGTTCGTCTTCTCCGGATGATCAAGACATCGTCATTGGTAATCGGAGCGAACAAGCGCTTTATCAAGATGCCAAAGAAAAAATGAAGTTAGGCAATTTTAACGCCGCCACCACTACATTGAGCGCCTTAGATTCAAAGTATCCCTTTGGCCCCTTTTCTCATCAGATTCAACTTGATCTCATCTATAGTTATTACAAATCAGGTAAGGTCCCAGAGGCTGTTGCCACTATTGATCGCTTTACTCGGCTAAACCCAAATCACTCTGATGTAGATTATGCGATTTATATGCGCGGGCTTACTAATATGGAAGCAGATAAAAACCTGTTCCAAGAATTGGTAGGTATTGACCGTTCAGATCGAGATCCGAGTAAATCACGAGAAGCTTTCGAGGATTTCAGACGCTTAATCGAGAAATACCCTGAGAGTAAATATGCCGCCGATGCGCAAAAGCGTATGTTGCATATCAAAAATCGTTTAGCTAAATATGAAATTGCTATCGCCCGTTTCTATATGCGCCGCGAAGCTTTTGTTGCCGCAGCAAACCGTGGCCGTTATGTACTTGAGTACTATTCTGACACATCTCATGTACAAGAAGCTTTGGAAATTATGGTTGAGTGTTATGACCAGTTGCAACTTGAAGAGTTAAAAGCTAACGCGATGAAAACCTTAAAGTTAAACTACCCAGATAGCAGTTTTATTAGCTAAACAATTTTAGCTTAGTAGGCTTTCATCCAATACAAAAAAACGCGCTTAATTAGCGCGTTTTTTTGTATTTAATTATGCTTAGAAAAACAAATGACTGAATGGATTTAACAAGCGCGCTATGCCCGAAGTAAAATACAGGGGTTTGTCAACAATAGTGAAAACCAAACATCCTTCGTCGGCTTCTGAATGAGGTAAATGATTATGATGGTCATCGAGTAAAGTAAAGTCACCACAATCATAATTTGCCATACCATCACCGTATTGGCCGTTAATAACTAGAGTCATTTCTGTGCCTTTGTGCGTGTGTTCTGGCACTTTACCGCCCTTCTCCATATAAATGAAGTTGGCTTTACCCATGTAGCCTAAATCAACCGGCGCCTGCCATAACTTGCCGACTAAGCGAGACCAACTTCCGGTATTTTGCGCATAACGCTTTAAGGTTCTGGGCAATACAAATCGTTTTCCTTCAAGCTCTATGTCAAAACTGGCAGAGCTTGACGGCGCAGCTGTTACTGAGCTTTTTTGCTGCGGCAACTGAGTTATTTGGCTAAACATCTTGTCCAGTCCCGCAGAACCAACCATCGGAGAACTTAAAGCCTCGATGGACTGAACTTGTTGAAGCTTGATACATTTTGCTTGGCAATCAACACACATATCGATATGAGCAGAAACCATTAAAGCAACAGTGGGCTCACAAGTACCAGAGACAAAAGCATTTAATTGTTGTGCGTTAGGATGGTGCTTAATCATTGTTATCAATCATCTCTTTTAGTCTTTGTAATGCAAGTCGTGTTCTTGACTTTACTGTTCCCAGAGGAATGTCCATTTCATCAGCAACCTCTTGTTGAGATTTGCCTTCTATATAAATTGCTTCAATCACCGTTCTTTGTTTCTCAGGCAAGGCCTCAAACAAAACACCGATTTCATCCATAGTGACACTATGTTCATGGGAAACTTCATTAGCATCTGCTGTTTGCTCACAAAGGATTGGCCATAAATCATCTGCACAGATATCTTCCTTACGATTACGTAATTTCCGCAATAAATCGAAGCGAATATTTCGTGCAATGGTAAAAATCCAAGTAGAAGGCGAGCCCTTAGATGAATCAAATAAGTGGGCTTTCTGCCAAACGTTGGCCATAGTATCTTGGACCAACTCCATCGCTAGCGCTTCATTACCCATTTGTTTTAATGAATATGATAAAAGCCTTGGAGCAAAATAATTGAACACGTTGGCAAAAGAGCGTTCACAGCGCGTTTTCGCAACAGCACTCAAGTAGGCCGACATTTCATCAGCACATTCGATTGGTTTTACAGAGTGAGAGGGCCTAGATTCCAAAGGTATTCCGACTAGCATAAATTACCCAAAAGTTAACGTTTAAATATTATACTGTGGGTAGTTAGAAAAAGATCACTCCACCAATTGTGTCAGAAAACTAATAGCTTTGACACAATCATTATTTTGCAACAATAGTTGCTTCTGCTCAGCATTAACCGGCAGCAGTTCCAACCAACGATAGATTACCCATATAGGGTCGTCAAAATGTGGTGTGACATATAAGTTTCTTAACTCTTGGTATTTTTCAAAAATTTCAATCAAGCGCTCATTAATAGGACTGACCAGTTGTTTATCCGCAGGTAAGGTCCATTCAGACAACCATTCGCACTCACCGATACGTAATTCATCTTTTTCAGTACTTATGTTAATAATTTTAAAACAACGCTCACCTTCCACGGTAATGCCTAACATTCCATCGGGCAATAAGTCGAAATCGACTACTTTTGCATAAGTCCCAATCGGCAAAATGTGCTGATTAAGCTCTTTTGAGCCTTTGGCGTTTATCATGCAAACACCAAACCCCGTGTTATTTGCACACGCTTCTTTCACCATCCGCACATATCGTGGCTCAAAAATGCGCAAGGATAAGCGCCCACCCGGTAAGAGGTGCGCTGACAGAGGAAATAAAGGCATGGTAGTATTCATTCAAATATGGGTATCAGTCAATTAACAATGACATCCGATACGCTGATGTCATGATTATGGATCGTTATTACTATTTAACACTATTTGCAGATTATGATCTCTATTATCTGTTCAAAGGTATACAAAACCGTCTATTGATAGATGAGGGATTTACTGGTTTGTGTGGGAATGAAGGCTAATTATGATGAAAACTATATTAATAACAGGGGCAAGCTCGGGTATTGGTCAAACGTTAGCAAGGTATGCCGCCGATAAAGGTTATCAAGTGATTGCCTGCGGGCGCAATCAGCAAAAACTTGATGAACTTGCAAAACATCAAAAAATTACCACTTTCACTTTTGATGTCACTGAACTCGAACAGACCAAACAAGCACTATCAAGTGTAGAAGCAGACATTTATGTGTTTAACGCAGGGGTGTGTGAATACGTTGATGTAAACTCATTTGAGTCAGCCCTATTTCAGCGTGTTTTCAGCGCTAATTTTTTTGGTATTGTGCACTGTATTGAGGCTATATTACCTAAGCTTAAAGCGGGAAACCAAGTAGTCGTGGTTGATAGTTTGGCTAGACTACTCCCATTTACTCGAAGCCAAGCCTATGGCGCTAGTAAGGCAGCTTTACACTATTTTTCTAAAAGTCTGGAGGTTGATCTCGCCAGTCGAAATATTAGCTTCCAAAGTGTTTCACCTGGTTTTGTTGAGACACCACTAACTCAACAAAATGATTTTGATATGCCAATGAAAATCAGTACTGAACAAGCAGCAAAGAGCCTATTACGTGGCATAGAGAAACGAAAAAGTAGTATTTATTTTCCAAGCCTGTTCAGTTTAATACTTCGCTGTTTAAATATGCTGCCAGACAGTTGGCAAGTTAGCTTGTGCAAAAAAATGAAAGAACAAGAAAAATAATGAAGGAACTTGCTTAATGGATAAAAAAATTGCAATCATTGGCTCAGGTATATCAGGTCTAACTTGCGCCCACCTTTTGCATGAAAAACATCGTATCAGCGTGTTTGAAGCGAATGACTATATAGGTGGCCATACCGCAACTAAAGATGTCGAAGTCGATGGCAAAACCTATGCTATTGATACTGGTTTTATCGTTTTTAATGATTGGACCTACCCTAACTTTATTAAATTAATGGACAAAATAGGGGTTAAGTCACAAGCGTCCGAAATGAGCTTTAGTGTAAAAAATATTGGTCAAAATATTGAATATAATGGAAATACACTCAACAGTTTGTTCGCCCAACGCCGCAATATAATAAGGCCCAGATTTTGGCGCATCGTCAGAGATATTTTACGCTTTAACAAAATATGTAAAAGCGATTCGGCTCAAACGGCAGATTATGGCGACTTGACCTTGTTTGCATTTATCCAGCAGCACAAATTCAGCGATGATTTTACTTATAACTATATCCTCCCTATGTGCGCAGCCATTTGGTCAACTAGTTTAGAAGATATTAAAGCCTTCCCTTTTCAGTTTTTCCTGAAATTTTTTAATAATCATGGATTGCTAAATATCACTAACCGACCGCAGTGGTACACAATTATTGGCGGTTCACGGAGTTATATTGCGCCGCTGATCCAAGGATTTGCAGATAAAATCAAGCTTAATAGTCCGGTGCAATCCGTTTTTGCCAACCAATCAGGCTACATAGTCAAAAGCAATGATATTGAGCACCAATTCGACGAAGTCATTTTTGCCTGTCACAGCGACCAAGCCCTTACACTATTAGCCCAACCAAGCCTACTTCAGCAGCAAATATTAGGCAGTATTCGTTATGCAGCAAACGAAGTGGTTCTGCACACCGATACTAATGTTCTGCCGAAGCGTAAATTAGCTTGGGCAAGTTGGAACTATGCTTTGTCAAAAGATAAGCAAGCACTGAGCGCGCCAATAGTATTAACTTACAACATGAATATCTTGCAACGATTGGAATCTTCTAGCACATTTTGTGTCACGCTTAACGACAGTGATGGGATTGACCCTACCAAGGTTCTAGGAAAATATTTTTATTCCCACCCACAATTTGATCGCAAAGCAATTGCAGCTCAGGCACAGCACAAAGCTATTTCCGGTCAGCAAGGTCTACATTTTTGTGGGGCTTATTGGTACAACGGTTTTCACGAGGATGGTGTACGCAGTGCATTAGATGTGTGCGCCGATTTTGGAGAAAGCCTTTGATACAAGATGCGATATATAGCGGTAAAATTATGCATGCACGATTTTTACCCAAAAAGCATCGGTTTAGTTATAACATCAATTTATTTTGGTTAGATCTCAATAAGTTGAATGAAACTGCCTCTAAGCTTAGTTGGTTTTCAACCAAAAAGTTTGCGCCTATTCAATTTAGACGGAGCGATTTTTTAGGGGACCCCAAGCAAGTTTTGCAGCACAGCGTGCTAGACAAAATGTCAGAGCTTGCAGGAAAACCACTTTCAGGTAATATTTTTTTACTCAGTCCACTACGCACTTTTGGCCTGTATTTTAGCCCAGTAAATTTATATTATTTACAAGATACTCTTGGTCATTACAGCCATTTACTGGCTGAAGTGAGTAATACGCCTTGGAATGAAAAACACTGCTATTTAGTTGATTTAGCTGAGCAAAAAGATAGCCAAAAAGTTTTCCATGTCTCACCCTTTAACCCTATTGATATGCAGTATAAATGGAAGATTGCACAACCCGCGCAAAAGTTAACCTTAAGCCTGGCATGTCATCAAGAATCCAAACATTTTGTTGCTAATCTCAATTTATCCCGTCAAGAACTGAACTCTCGCAACCTAAAACGCGTAGTAGTTAAAATACCCTTTATGACAATAAAAACAGTCGTGGGAATATACTGGCAAGCACTTAAGTTATTTATCAAAGGTATGCCGATTTATTCTCATCCAGCACAAGGTAAACAGTAGTTATGGTAAATGGCGAACAAACCCTCAATGCCCCGAGTATTCTGACGTGGTCAGATAAACTTTGCCGCAGTATTATGTTGAAAATTTTTGCTAGTTTGCCCCAAGGCCAACTCGTAATTAAGGAAAACGGTGTATTAATTGACAGTTTTGGTGAAAGGCAGAGTGATTTGCACGCTGAAATAGACATAATTCACATGTCTACCTACAAACGATTATTGTTTGGCGGCAGTGTTGCATCGGGCGAAACGTATACAGAAGGACTGTGGATAACCCCAAACTTGACCAATGTCATTCGCATATTTGCCCGTAATCTCGACATGCTTGACGCGTGGGAAGCAAAAATGGAATGGCTGGCCTTACCCATTAGGAAAATACGCCATCTCGCGAATAAAAATTCACACATCGGGTCCAAGAAAAATATCGCTGCTCACTACGATCTAGGCAACAGGTTGTATACGCGTTTTTTAGACAATACCATGATGTATTCATCGGCTATCTACCCTCAGGCAGATGCCTCATTGGAGCAAGCTCAACATAATAAATTAAAAGTCATTTGCGATAAATTGCAATTAACTAAAGACGATCATTTACTCGAAATAGGCACTGGCTGGGGTGGTCTTGCGGTGTTTGCTGCCAAACATTATGGTTGTAAAGTCACCACCACCACTATTTCAGAAGAACAGCATGCTTACGCTAGTGAGTGGATTATTAAGGAAGGTCTGCAAGACAAAGTCACACTTCTGAAAAAAGACTATCGTCTATTAGAAGGTCAATACGATAAATTGGTGTCAATTGAAATGATTGAAGCGGTGGGCAAAGAGTTCCTACCAACCTTTTTCAAAAAATGTTCAAGTTTACTTAAGAATCAAGGTGTGATGCTGTTACAAGCCATCACCATTAACGATCAGCGTTTAGAAAGTTACAGTAAAAATGTCGATTTTATTCAAAAACATATTTTTCCTGGTGGCTATTTACCCTCTCAACTATTAATTAACCAGCATTTGAAACGTTATACCGACCTGATGATCCGTGACCTCCATGACATTGGTTTAGATTATGCAAAAACATTGCAAGATTGGCACCATCGATTATTGGAAAACAAAGAGGTATTGGCACACGAAGGTTATGATGAACGTTTTATGAAAATGTGGCGCTACTACTTTAGCTATTGTGAAGGCGGCTTTTTAGAGCGCACCATCAGTACCGTGCAATTGGTAATAAGCAAACCCGCTTACATGGCCATTCCGACACGATAACGGGGAGATATATCATATGTTGGCAAAATCGATGGTTTCAAAAAAAGTCCTAAGGTATTGCCTTCCTATACTGCTGATTTGGAGTGCTAATATTATGGCTAATCCTCTTATAGATTTTAAAAAAGTAGGTGAAGCAAAACTAGCCATATTATTCTGGGACGTCTATCAGTCAGAGCTTTACTCCTTGACGGGGGCATATCAGAAAAACATTTTTCCTCAGGCCTTAAAAATACATTATTTACGTAATATCAAAGCCAAAGATCTGATAGAGCGAACGGAAGAAGAATGGCAAAAGCTCGGAATTAATTCACAAACCAGCGCTCCATGGATCGAGCAACTAAAAACCATGTGGCCCAACATCAAAAAAGGTGATGAGTTACTGGTCGTAGTCAACAAGAGCGGAGACAGCGATTTTTATTTCAATCAGCAAGAGATTGGCACCATTATAAATACTGATTTTGGTGCTAATTTCTTACGTATTTGGCTAGACGAAAAATCCAGTTACCCTGAGCTACAAAAGCAACTTACCGGAGAGAAAAAATGACCATTAAATGTATCGCGATCACCTCCAGTTTATTATTTTTGACGGCTTGTAGTAGCTCACTGGATGACTATAAAAATACTGGTCCAGCCTTTAAACTCAGTGAATATTTTGATGGTAAGGTGACTGCTTGGGGCATAGTACAAGATTATTCGCAAAAGCTTAGTCGGCGTTTCTGTGTTGATATTGTGGGTACATGGGAAGGCAATAATGGTCAATTGCATGAAACTTTTTACTACAACGATGGGGAGCAGCAGATCCGAGTTTGGCAGCTAAGCAAAGGCAAGGACGGCATGATAAGCGGTACTGCTGGCGATGTTATTGGTCAGGCCTCGGGCAGTGAAACTGGCACAGCGTTTAACTGGAAATATACCTTACGTGTACCCGTAGATGGAACCGAGTACGACTTAACCGTGGACGATTGGATGTACAAATTAGATGAAAATCGGGTCATGAACCGCTCATACATGAGTAAATTTGGTATTACCGTCGCAGAGATATCCATCTTTTTCGACAAAACAGCACCAATCCGTGGCTGTCAAGCAACAAGCTAAAGTCATCATCAGATAATAGGGCTGTATTTGAGTTAAGTTATTTGACTAAGGCAAAACTGAAATAGGCTCAGATATTTTTGCTTTGCCTTGTTTAATTGCAATCTCTACCCGTCGATTACGACTACGCGCTTGTGGGTCGCCGGCGTCCACTAACGGTGACGTATCAGCCTTTCCCACTACTGACATGCGACTTTCATCAAAACCAGGCGCCCGACGCATTTCTTCAGCAACAGCAACCGCCCGTTGCGACGACAAATCCCAGTTTGAACGGTAAAGCTCATTGGATATTTGCTGGCTATCACTATGACCAGAAATTTCAATATCACCTGGCATATCGGCTAAAATAGCACCTATTTTGCGTAGAATAGGTTTAAATTGAGGCTGTAAAAACGCTGAGCCCGCTGAAAATGACCCATTTTCACGAATACGGATAGTTATTTGCTGACCCAATGATTCCATTTCAACCGCACCATCAACAATTTCTTTTTCTAATTGCTGAGTCACTTTTTTCAAACGTGCGTTAATTTGTTCTTGGCTAGTTTCTTGACTCTGTGCACTTTCACTGCTTGTGGAAGAGCTTTGCTCCGATGCAGTTTGCTGCGCCGCGCCACCACGTTGCTCACCACGTTGTTTTTGTCTGCCACCAGCAGAGTCTTCATTACCCGCCTGAAACTCCAACATCTGTTGGGTCATTTCAATAGTTTGCTGTTGAATGGTATCAATAGGTGTGGGATCGGGACGACCAGGACGAAATTCCATGGCAATAACGCTGGTGCCTTTCGGAATATCTTTAACCTCAATTTTATTTTGTACCCCAAAAGCAAACTTCATTGAACCAGCGATTTGTTTGAACTTCAGTACGTCCATCTCAGAAAAAGACAATAGCAGCACAAAGAAGCACATCAACAACGACATCAAATCCGCAAAGGTCCCCATCCATGCAGGAAGCCCCTCAGGTGGACACTTTGGACATTCTTGCTCGTCTGACATATCTACTCAGTATCCTCGGCTTTACCGCGTTTACTGGCGGCCAAATAGCTTTTAAGTATTCCTTCAATTACGCGCGGGTTTTGTCCATCAGCAATACCAATAATACCATCTAACACTAGGCTTTGATTCAGTTTCTCTTCCTCTGAACGATTGCCTAGCTTCACTGCAATAGGCAGACAGATTAAGTTAGCTAACATGGCCCCATACAAGGTAGTTAATAAAGCCACCGCCATTGCAGGGCCGATTGATTTTGGATCATCCATGTTAGATAACATGGCCACCAAACCCACCAAGGTACCGATCATACCCATTGCAGGTGCAACATCACCTAAACCTTTAAAAATAGTTTTACCAAATTCGTGGCGCTCTGCGGTCATACTTATGTCTTTAGATAGCGTGGCTCTGACGACATCAACATCATGACCATCCACCAACATGTCTACCCCTTTTTGCATAAAAGGGTTGGCTATTTCGGCCTCTTCCAGAGCCAAAAAACCGCCTTTTCGAGCGGCATCAGCCATTTCAACGATTTTTTCTATTTGAGACTCTGGTGTTTCTATTTTAAACATGAAGGCTTTACCAGCAATTTTACCCGCACCAAAAAACTGCCCTAGTGTATATTGTGATAAGACCACAAAAAGACTGCCACAAAATACTATCAGTATCGATGGCACGTTGATAAACATGGCAATATCACCACCTTGAATCATTGCCATAACAACAAAGCCTATTGAGCCTAGCATGCCGATTATAGTTGCTAAATCCACTATCTATTCCCACCTGTAACTGATAAAACTAAATTGACGACGACAACTGCCCTCAGTGTGCCGCATTAAAAGCCTAGTTTGCAATGACTTGTTGAAACCAGAACACAATATAACAAGATAAAATTGCCGATACATTTCAGTATTTTATCGACCTACTTTGAATATTCTGTAGCTGCAATTTTAGCAATGTGTCAAAGTGCTTATAAATCTATTACTTTTTGACGCTGCGTGCAGGCGGAAAAGTGTTTGACGCCTTTTTTGAGCTCAGGTATGGTGCGCTCCACTTGGCACTTAGGCCACTTTAATTGAAGATATTATGAGCACCCGTAAAAAAACCGAAACCTTATCCTTTGAAAAATCGATGCAAGAACTTGAAACCATTGTCAGTAAAATGGAAAAAGGTGAGTTGCCTCTCGAAGAAGCCTTAGAAAACTTTGAGCGTGGTATTCAATTAGCTCGACTTAGCCAACAAAAGTTAAAAGACGCTGAACAAAAAGTGCAAATTTTAATGAATCAACATGGCCAAGCCAGTTTACTTGATTTTGATAGCCCACAATCCGGCAGCGAATGACACTTAGCGAATATCAACAGGATGTGCGAGAGACCGTTGACCACTATTTGGTGGAATTGATCGATGGTCTGCCCAATCACGCTGAAAAACTAAAACAAGCCATGCGTTACAGCTTATTAATAGGCGGAAAACGTATGCGCCCATTTTTAGTTTTTGCCACAGGCGAAATGTTGGGTATCGCAAAACAAGATTTGATCGGCCCAGCCAGTGCCATTGAGGCAATACACGCCTATTCTTTAGTGCACGACGATTTGCCCGCCATGGATGACGATGATTTACGCCGTGGCCATGCAACTTGTCATATCAAATTTGATGAAGCGACCGCAATTCTTGCTGGCGATGCATTGCAAACCCTCGCCTTCGAGATTTTATGTGAGTGTGAATTAAGTGTAACCTTGCAAACAAAGCGCATTGAATTAGTCAAAATACTGAGTCAGTCAGCAGGTTATTTTGGTATGTGCGGAGGTCAAGCCATGGACTTAGCAGCCACTAATCAACTGATTGGGCAAAAACAACTAGAAGACTTGCATAGCAAGAAGACCGGCGCCTTAATAAATGCTTGTGTTGCTATGGCCATCAGCTTAGCAAGTGATATCAGCACCCAGAACCGCCAAACCTTAGCGAAATATTCCGCGATTATTGGTCTTGCTTTTCAGGTCCAAGATGACATCTTAGATGTCGTTGGTGATTCTGCCACACTAGGCAAACCGCAGGGTTCAGACCAAGCATTAAATAAAAGTACCTACCCAGCATTGCTCGGACTTGAACAAGCACAAACTTATCTGAATGAATTACATCAACAAGCACTTCAAGCTTTGCGCGCTTTACCCTACAATACCCAGATATTGGAAGCTTTTACTGATTTCATCATTCAGCGTAAATACTGATAGAAAACCCAAACATGCACGTATTTGCATGAGAAATAATAACCAGATAGTTGACTAGCCATTCATGACCCTAGATCTTGCGAACTACCCCATATTGGCGCAAGCCAATACACCTGATGAGCTTCGTGCCTTGCCACAAGAAAAATTGCAACAATTGGCCGCTGAGTTACGTCAGTATTTGCTCACTTGTGTTAGTCAAAGCAGCGGTCATTTTGCCTCTGGTTTGGGTACAGTCGAACTCACCGTCGCCTTACACTATGTCTACAACACCCCATTTGATCGGCTACTTTGGGATGTGGGCCATCAGGCCTATCCCCATAAAATATTGACAGGTCGACGGGATCGTATGCCTACTATCCGGCAAAAAGGCGGTTTACACCCATTTCCTTGGCCACCAGAAAGCGAATACGATACCTTTGCAGTAGGTCACTCATCAACCTCCATCAGTGCAGCTCTGGGTATGGCAGTAGCCGCGGAGAAAGAAAACAAAGGCCGCAAAATAGTTGCGGTGATTGGTGATGGTGCGATGACGGCCGGCATGGCATTTGAAGCACTTAATCACGGTGGTGATATAGACAAAGATTTATTGGTGATACTCAATGACAACGAAATGTCGATCTCAGAAAATGTTGGGGCATTGAATAGCCATTTAGCCCGTTTATTGACAGGCAGCCTGTTTAATTCGATTCGTGACGGAGGCAAAAAACTATTGAGTTCAGTGCCGCCGATTAAAGAATTCGCTAGCCGTGCAGAAGAGCACATTAAAGGCATGGTCGTACCTGGCACTATATTCGAAGAGCTCGGATTTAACTATATTGGCCCTATCGACGGACACGATGTAAAAGGCGTGGTGGAAACATTACGTAATATGCGCTCTATAAAAGGGCCGCAAATCTTGCACGTGGTCACCAAAAAAGGCAAAGGTTTCGAATTAGCTGAACTTGATCCCATAAAATTCCACGCAGTACCAAAATTTAATCCCAATGCAGCGGGCTTGCCTAAAGCGCCGCCGAGTAACCCCACATTTTCAGCTATTTTTGGTAATTGGCTTTGTGACATGGCAGGCCAAGATCCTAAACTTATGGCGATTACCCCCGCGATGCGTGAAGGCTCTGGTATGGTGAAGTTTTCGCAACAATTTCCTAGCCAATATTTTGATGTCGCCATTGCTGAACAACATGCCGTTACCTTTGCTGCTGGTTTAGCCAAAGAAGGGCTTAAGCCTGTTGTTGCTATCTACTCTACCTTTTTACAACGAGCCTACGACCAACTTATTCATGACGTGGCCTTGCAAAATCTGCCAGTATTATTTGCTATCGACCGTGCTGGTTTAGTGGGTGCTGATGGTCCGACCCATCAAGGGGCCTTTGATATTGCGTTTTTACGGTGTATTCCCAACATGGTGATCATGGCACCATCTGATGAAAATGAATGCCGTCAAATGTTGTATACCGGCTATAAGCTCAATCAACCCGCGGCCGTGCGCTATCCGCGAGGCTCAGCCACCGGCGTTGAACCGAGTGTAAAAATGGAATCATTGCCCATAGGCAAGAGCCGCACTATCAAAAGTGGCGAAAAAATCGCCATACTGAATTTTGGCGTATTATTGCCATTCGCTGAAGCTGCCGCTGAGCAAATCAATGCAACTGTAATTGATATGCGCTTTGTTAAGCCCCTTGATACCGCCATCATCGAACAATTGGCCAAGGATCACAGTTTATTTGTGACACTTGAAGATGGGGCGATTATGGGCGGCGCAGGAAGTGCAGTTGCCGAGTTTGTTATGAGTACCAGACATCAATGCAAGGTATTGCCAGTCGGTCTGCCGGATGAATTTATTATGCAAGGCACTCAGCAAGAAATGTATGCTGAGCTAGGTATGGATAGTGTCGGTATCTTAGCTAAAATCAAAAATTTTCAAGATAGTTAGTTCATTGCCTAATACTTTCTTACTGTACGAGTAATACATCGTACAGTAAGGATTATTATGCCGTTTTAGTTTAGTTTAAGCGTGCCTCTCCCATTTATAAAATTTCGCTGTTAAGTTAAAAATCATGCCGGACTCTTCAAACCATGTGTCAAGCCCCTACCCTGCATTAAGCAATGCTTCCCCACTGGCGACTTATCTAGCGCAAGTGGGCCAAACCCTAGTGCCTGATAAGGCGCAGCAACAAGCGATTGAAGCCCTTGATAAGCTCTATCATCAGCTTATTGTGCCTTCTAAGATAAAGCCTCTCAGCGCGACTCAAGGCTTGTATTTATGGGGTGATGTAGGCCGAGGCAAAACCTACTTGATGGATTTGTTTTATGGCTGTTTACCCCCTAAGGGAAAGCTTAGATTACATTTTCATCGCTTTATGGCTCGTGTTCATCAAGAACTCAAACATTATCAAGGCCAACAAGATCCCTTAATCACCATCGCCAATAAACTCGCCAGTGAATCTTATATTATTTGTTTCGATGAGTTTTTTGTGGCTGATATTGCTGATGCTATGCTCTTAGCGGGTTTGTTCGATGCACTAATTAAACAAGGGGTGGTTCTGGTCGCCACTTCTAACATTCCCATTCAACGTTTGTATGAAAACGGCTTAGCGCGGCACAAGTTTTTACCCTGCATAGCCTTACTGCAAACTCATACTAAGATGCTGCATTTGAACGGTGAACAGGACCATCGCTTACATAGGCTAAGTGCGGACCTCGCGAACCAAGATGCATCACCTAATATAGGCTTAAGCACGAGCTTAGATTTTAAGCGGATTTTTGCTCAGCTTAGCAACGACACAAAGCGGATTCTTTGCAACACTGAGCTGACGATTTGTCACCGCCCTCTTACTGTAATACGCGCTGCAGCGCTCGATACCCCACAAGCCATAGTTTGGTTTGACTTTAGTGCCCTGTGTGACGGACCGCGTTCACAACTCGACTACATAGAAGTCGCCAGCCAATTTAGCACCGTGATGATAAGTGACGTGCCCCGCTTGGGTGGTGAGGTGCGCAACTGGATAAAAGCCCGAGGGACCGAAGATGGGATTGGCGATAACCACGCTACCAGCACTGGCGAGAGAACCGTTGTTTATTCCCCCACCGACGATGCAGCTCGGCGTTTTATCAGCCTAATCGATGAATTATATGACCAAGACGTTAAAGTTTTTGTGAGTACACAGGTACCATTAAATGAACTGTATTTGGAAGGAGCACTGCTATTTGAATTTCGTCGCACCTATAGTCGCTTGATAGAAATGGGCAGCAGACCTTAGGACAGATTTTATTGAGGAATTTCGATTAGATAAAAATGGCCTAAGCCACCCCAGATAATAAGTAATCAGCTTACCCAAAGGCCGATATTATTCGCAAAGAAAGCGGTCAATCACGAAGATTTTAAACACTAAGTGGCAAATCGTTAGAAAAAGCTAAAGCATTTGTCTCGCTACACCGAAGAACAAGAGTTCGCGATATATCGGAGGTTCAAACGCTTTTAGCTTTGGCTCTTGTTATATTCTAAGCACTAAAAAAATTCGGTCCTAAAGACCCCACCAAATTAGAGCTTATTCTACATAGCCTTCATTGGCTTTTACTGTTAGCGGGTGGTAACCATCTTTTGCTTCAGCAAAAGCCTTTTGTGCCATCTTTTTACCCTCGGGGGTTTGTGATAGCGCTTTGTACAAAGGTTTCACTAACTTGTTACGGCCAATAGACACTAAGTATTCATGTAAACGCGGGAACGCAGGCTCGTACCAGTTGTTGACGCTCATCAGTAACCAGCTATGGGCGATTTCATTGTTGTGACTTTGGGTCAAAGCAAAAGCTGCATCAAGTTCTGCGAGTTGCGCTTGCGTTAGCTTTTCAGGCATGTTGTTCAAGAAGTATAACCATTGATGCGTAGCCCATTTGTCTACTAGAATGTCTTTAGCACTAACCTTAGCGCCTAACCAATCATTGCGAGCTTGATCAACCACAGTAAAAGCATCTGATTGGGGCACGGGTGCTCCTTCAGGTACACTAGGAGAATGTATCCACTCATTGATTCTGCTCATCGACAATACATCACTGTGTGCTTTAACTAAGTTTTCATCCAGGTATGTAACAAATTGATCCGTGGTAATACTCTGAAAATTGAAGTGTTTAAAATAAGCCAATAAAAATTTATCAAACTCCTCCCTACCTACTTTTTGCTCTAATTCACGTAAAAACAAAGCACCTTTTTCATAGGGAATATTGCTGAATACATCGTCAGGATCACGGCCACGCAAATCAATAGCAAGAATTTGGTCTGCCGCGGGCAAGGTATCAATATCGGCTTGTAAGTCTTGGCGGCCTAACACCGCTTCCATAGCAAACCGTTTTTCACCGTAAACCATTTCCATAATGCGATAAGTTAGGTAAGTGGTAAAACCTTCGTTTAACCACAAATCTCGCCATGTGGCATTGGTGACCGTATTACCTGACCAAGAGTGGGCAAGTTCATGGGCAATTAATGAGACTAAACTTTTATCTCCCGCAATAACCGTAGGAGTTATAAACGAAAGTCTGGGGTTTTCCATGCCACCAAAGGGGAAGGATGGCGGTAAAATGAGCAGATCATATCGGTCCCAACTGTAAGGACCAAAGGCTTTTTCGGTGGCAATTAACATAGACTCTGTATCGGCAAATTCAGCGGCTGCTGCATCCAGGATAGAGGCCTCTGAATAAACGCCGGTGCGCTCCCCCATGGCTTTGAAATGTAAATCCCCTACAGCGAGGGCTATCAAGTAGGAAGGAATTGGTTGCGGCATGGAGAACTCATATTCACCATCTCTTGGGGTATTTGGGTCGTTTGAGGCGCTCATGACGGCCAAGAGTGCTTTAGGGGTATGAATAGTAGCCTCATAGGTTACTCGGACCTGGGGTGAATCTTGTAGCGGAATAAAACTACGGGCATGAATGGCTTGAGATTGAGTAAACAAGAAAGGCTGCTTTTTACCAGCAGTTTGAGCAGGCGTTAACCATTGCACACCCGAGGCTTGCGGTGAAGTGTGATACTCAACGTTAACCGCATTCCCTTCTTTGGGCAACTCAATGGTTAGAGCAGCGCCTAAAAATGAGTCTTGGGGAGCTAGGACGTAGGGAATATTCTCGCCATTTGCTGTGACATTTAAAATGGTCAGATCACGGGTATCTAGCACTAAGCTATTAGCTGAAGGCTTAAGCTTTTTATAATCCAGCTCAACGTTGCCGGTTAATATTTTTTGTTCGAAATCGACGGTTATATCGAGGTCTAAATGCGTGACTTTAACTTCATCTGGATTCGAAAAAGAATGGTAGTCTTTACCTACTTGTATTTCATTAGCTGAAGTCTCACTTGGTTTCGCCAGTGCTGTTTGTTCGGTTTTAACACTGGGCGAACACCCCATTATAAAAGTGCAGCAAATTAAAGTACTGACTATCAACTTTGTTGTCATTATTATTCCTGATAAAAATACTGAACTATAAATTCTGTCACATTCGTATCAACATCTAAACAAGCAAATGCATACTAATTGTAAATTTTAGCATTACCTTGAATTTTTATTCGCTAACCTCGAGCATATACGCTGAAGAGGATGATATACACTAGGTCAATCTATTAAGAGATTTTGAGCATGTCACAACATAAAAATACCGATGACATCGATTTTTTTGCACAATTCAGCGATGTCGTGCCATTAGCACAAAACACCGTTGAATTTGTGCCACCAGCAAAAGATAGCTTCGCTAAGCAACAACGACGTCACGATATTGAGTTAAGTATGCAATTGGCCAACAATCATTTGAGTGTTGAATGTTTAGAGCCGCTTGGTCCTTATGATCATCTGTCCTATAAAAAGTCCGGCGTGCAGGAAGGGGTATTTAAAAACCTTAGGATGGGAAAATACAGCATTGAAGCTGTCATTAACTTACAAAATCAGAAATTTGACCAAGCGCGGAGTGGGATATTTAGCCGGATTCTTGAAGCTTACAAAAATGGCAATAGAACCTTGTTAATAAAACATGGTATCGGCCTGTATAATAAACCACTTCCAGCAATGTTAAAAAGTTATGTTAATCAATGGCTAACAGAGATGCCACAAGTCATTGCCTTTCACACTGCGATGGCTCATCACGGTGGCAACGGCGCAACTTATGTATTATTGAAAAAGCATGACCAGCAAAAAGCAGATAATAGAGAACTACATCGTAAGCGATAGTCGTTTGACACGGTACTTATTTAAACGTATTCATGATTGGTACGATAATTCATCCATTGTCATCGTAGAAATCTATAAAATACAGGATGTTTAACGATTTTTCTCTTGTGTTTGAGAAACCTGAGTTTGATCAGAATTCGCAGATGCACTAAAAATAGCGGCAACAATGAGAATGACTACGGTGGCAAAAACCCCTGCTAAACCAAAGCCTTTATTTGAACGATTCATATCAGTCTCTTATTTTTATATTTGTATTACATGCTATTGATGTAACACTTTGTCAGACACAAACATCCATTTACATTGAATTAACAAACAGGTAACACTCTCCTTGTCAATAGCGTTTAAATGTTAGAGGGTATTTCACTGATTTACAAGGGTTTTAATTTAATCAAGTAAAAAATAATAATTTTTACGCTTTTTTATTTCAATTAGCCCATTTTAATTACCCATCTAAACTATATCCCTTTAATTTAGATGGATTTTATTAGCTTTTAACGGCGGAATTGGAGTAGCGCTTAGGCTAAATAAACACGCGCATTTCTAAACATACGCATCCAAGCACCATCTTCTTGCCAATCTTGCGGATGCCAAGAGTTGGCAACGGTTCTGAATACGCGCTCTGGATGGGGCATCATAATCGTTGCACGGCCATCACTGCTGGTTAAACCGGCAATCCCAAGAGGTGACCCATTAGGGTTGGCTGGATAGCGCTGGGTAATTTGGCCATAATTATCAACATACTGTAAGGCAATAGCGTGATTGTTTTGGGCTGCTAATAGATCTTCCTTAGTTTTAAACTCGGCACGTCCCTCACCATGTGACACAGCAATAGGCATTCTTGAGCCTTGCATACCGTCGAAAAAGATAGAATTATTCTTTTGAATTTCTACCATCGCAACACGTGCCTCAAAGCGCTCAGACTGATTAGTAACAAAATGGGGCCATAATTCAGCACCGGGTATCAGTGATTTCAAATTTGACATCATTTGGCAACCATTACACACCCCTAAAGAGAATGAATCAGGACGCAAGAAGAAAGCAGCAAATTGCTCTCTTACTTGCTCATTAAATAAAATAGATTTTGCCCACCCTTCTCCAGCGCCTAATACGTCACCGTAAGAAAAACCGCCACAGGCCACTAAGCCTTGAAAGTTAGCCAAGGATTGTTTGTTGGCTAATAAGTCGCTCATATGCACATCAATTGCATTAAATCCGGCACGATCAAAGGCAGCTGCCATCTCAACATGTGAGTTAACGCCTTGTTCACGTAATATAGCGATTTTCGGCGCAACACCTTTGGCAATATAAGGGGCAGCCACATCTTCGTTAACATTAAAGCTTAATTTGGCATGCAAACCTGGATCCTGAGCATCAGCTTTTGCTTGATGTTCTTCTTGGGCACACTGGGGATTGTCACGCAATTGCTGCATATGCAAAGTCGTTTGCGCCCAGATTTGACGATAATGCACTCGGCTATTGGCTAAAATCACCTGACTATCCTGACGAATAACAATTTGATCAGTGTTATTTAAACGGCCAACGTTATGCACTAGGGAGCCAAGTCCCTTCTCTGCCAATACGCTCATAACCCGAATTTTGTCTGCTGGGCTAACTTGAATAACCGCGCCTAATTCTTCATTAAATAAACTGGCTAATGGCTCACCTGCCAAACTATCTAATTCGATATCGATGCCGGTCCGACCCGCAAAGGCCATTTCCACTAAAGTGGCAAACAATCCCCCATCTGAGCGGTCATGGTAAGCCAGTAATTTTTTCTCATGAACCAGTTGCTGAATAGCTAAGAAAAAACCTTTTAGTAGTGGGGCTGAATCAACATCAGGGGCTACATCACCTAGTTGTTGATAAACCTGAGCTAAACAAGAAGCGCCCAAACGGTTTTGTCCTTTGCCTAAATCAATAAGCAATAACTCAGAATCATCAACTTGGGTGTTTAATTGCGGAGTCAGGGTTTTACGCACATCTTGCACTGCACCAAAAGCGGTGATGACCAAAGACAAAGGTGAGGTAACGGCTTTTGCTTCGCCCTTGTCTTGCCATGTGGTCTTCATTGACATGGAGTCTTTACCTACAGGAATAGTCAAATCTAAAGCGGGACACAACTCTTCGCCAATAGCTTTAACCGCCGCATACAAACCGGCATCTTCGCCAGGATGGCCTGCTGCGGCCATCCAATTTGCAGATAAATTAATACGTTTAAAGTCACCGATGTCAGCCGCCGCAATATTAGTTAAAGATTCTCCCACGGCCATTCTGGCGGATGCTGCAGGATTAAGTAAGGCGATGGGCGTGCGTTCGCCCATAGACATAGCTTCACCTTGATAGGTATCAAAAGCACTGGCTGTAACACCGACATCAGCCACCGGCACTTGCCAAGGACCGACCATTTGGTCACGACATACCATGCCAGTGACCGAGCGATCACCAATACTGATTAGAAAGGTCTTTTCAGCCACAGTAGGTAGATTCAAAATGCGCTCAGCCGCTTCTGCCAGCAGCATAGTTTGCATATCAAGGGCTTTCGACTCCACCTTAGTCGTAACGGCGTCGCGATGCATTTTAGGTGTTTTACCCAGCAGTACATTAAGCGGCAGATCGATAGGTTTGTTGTCAAAATGAGGATCTGTTACGGTCAAATGTGCTTGCTCAGTCGCTTCACCGACGACCGCAAAAGGAGCACGCTCACGCTCACATATTTGCGCAAATAGTGCTAAATTTTCCGGAGCAACCGACATCACATAACGCTCCTGTGACTCATTACACCATAACTCCATGGGTGTCATACCCGCTTCATCATTATGCACTTTACGCAAGTCGAATATGCCTCCGCGGCCCCCATCATTGATCAATTCAGGGAAGGCGTTCGACAATCCGCCAGCACCAACATCGTGAATAAATTGAATAGGGTTGTTTTCTCCTAACTGCCAACACTTATCGATAACTTCCTGACAACGACGTTCCATTTCAGGATTGCCGCGCTGTACAGAAGCAAAATCAAGATCTTCAGTAGACTGACCGGAAGCCATTGAAGAAGCGGCCCCGCCGCCTAAACCAATGTTCATAGCGGGCCCACCGAGTGCAATCAATTTAGCACCAACCGTTATCTCGCCTTTTTGAATATGTTGTTTACGAATATTGCCTAAACCACCAGCCAACATAATTGGCTTATGATAACCACGCACTTCTTCACCATTGAAGCTGGAGACTTTTTGTTCGTAAGTTCTGAAGTAACCCAAAATACTCGGACGGCCAAACTCATTGTTGAAGGCGGCCGCTCCTAATGGGCCATCTATCATGATGTCAAAAGCACTCACTATACGTTCGGGTTTACCATAGTGGCTCTCCCAAGGTTGAGCGAACCCTGGAATATTAAGGTTAGAGACCGAAAAGCCAACTAAACCAGCTTTCGGTTTAGAACCTCGTCCGGTTGCCCCTTCGTCACGAATTTCACCACCAGAGCCAGTCGCCGCACCAGAAAAAGGCGAAATAGCCGTCGGGTGATTATGAGTTTCAACCTTCATTAGAATATCGATATCTTCATGATGATAACGATATTCGTTTGAACTAGCCTCTGGGAAAAAGCGTCCCGCAAAATTACCTTCCATCACTGCCGCATTATCTTTGTAGGCAGAATGAACGTTAGCGCCGCATTGCTCGAAAGTATTTTTAATCATTTTAAACAATGATTTAGGCTGTACTTCACCATCAATGGTCCAGTCTGCGTTAAATATTTTGTGACGACAATGCTCAGAGTTTGCTTGGGCAAACATATATAATTCGATGTCATTGGGATTGCGCGCTAATGCCACAAAATTTTCAACTAGATAGTCAATTTCGTCGTCGGCTAAAGCCAAACCAAGCACCCTATTGGCATCAACTAAGGCTTGTTTGCCTCCACCCAATATATCCACTGAAGATAAGACTTGCGGCGTATCTTGCTTAAATAACACACTGGCTTGTGCAATCTCATTAAATACCGTCTCAGTCATACGGTCATGGATTAATGCCCTTAGTTCTGCTACTTGCGCAATATTAAGCCCGTCAGTTTGCACATAATATACAACCCCGCGTTCAATCCGATTCACCTTAGTTAAACCACAATTATGCGCGATATCACTGGCTTTGGAAGACCAAGGAGAGATTGTACCGGGACGAGGAGTCACCAAATATAAGGTGCCTTGGGGTTCATGTTGTTGAATTTTAGGCCCATAGGTCAAAAGTTGTTCAAGTACATTGTGTTCTTGTTTGGTTAAAGCATCGCTGCCTGCTTCAAGATGCACAAAATGAACAAATTCAGCGTAGAGCTGCTTTATTGGTAAACGGGCAGAAGCAAATTGGCTTACAAGTTTATCAATACGAAAATCAGACAGAGCAGGTGTTCCACGAAGCACTAACATAAGGTCATTACCATTTAGCAAGATTGACAATCAATAAGATCGCTCAATCAGGTGAGAAGGAATTTTTAAGGCGCGGATTATAGGGTAATTCGCTTCAATTGATAAGCGCTTGATGACTATAAAACCGTCTTTTCTTAAGTAAAAATCGGATAAAAACTAAAGCTGGATGAAAAGTAATATTTTGTACACAATAGGTATTCATTCAATTGAGTCGGAGAGACGGCTATTCTAGTTCGCTTTTGTAAGATTGGTTTTCTACTGTTGGCATTGTGTTCTTGTATGGACGACAGACAATCAAATAGTCTAAGTGACGTTCTGGATTCTGGTGTCTTAAGGGTGGGAACAACCTATGGCTTGACCACCTATTATAACGGCGCAACCGGCCCGGTAGGCTTTGAGTATGAACTAGCTGAGGGCTTTGCTAATTATCTTGGCGTCAAATTAGAAGTATTTCCTTACTACAATCTCAACGAATTGTTTCCACAGTTGCAAAACCAGCATTTAGACCTTATTGCCGCGGGCATAAGTGTCAGCCCTGATAGGGCAGAAAAATTTAAATTTGGTCCCGGTTATCAGCGAGTAAGTGAAAAATTAGTATTCAAACAAGGTAAAATTTGGCCGCGGGATATTAGCACTCTAAATGGCAACCTTTTGGTCGTTTCGGGCAGTAATCACAGCGAATCACTTAGAACTTATCAACAACTCAATGAACAACTATCGTGGCAAGAAACCGATGACAAAGATGTAGAAGAATTACTGGAAATGGTGCTCAGCGAAGAGTTAGATTACACCATTGCCGATTCTAATATATTGGCTTTGATGCGCCGCCGTTATCCCGAACTCTCTATCGGATTTTCGGTTAGCCCCGAGCAAGATATTGCTTGGGCGGTGAATAAAGAACAGGATGATTCCTTGCTCGCTGCCCTTGTCGAATATTTTGGCCTTATTCAAAGTAATGATGTACTGGCCACACTGGAAGATAAATACTTTGGTCACTTACGCCAATTTAATTATGTCGATACAGTAGAATTTATTAAGGCCGCGAAACAAACATTACCAAGCTATCGCCCTTGGTTTCAGGCGTATGCAAGCGATGTCGACTGGCGACTTATTGCGGCGATGAGCTACCAAGAAAGTCATTGGCAACCGGACGCAGTATCAGTTACCGGAGTGCGTGGCATGATGATGTTAACCCTAGATACCGCAAAAGACTTAGGCATTGAATCCAGACTTGATCCGGAACAAAGTATTAAAGGCGGAGCGGCATATTTGTCTAATTTAAACCAACGAATTCCTGATCGAATCGAATACCCCGACAGACTGTGGTTTGCATTAGCCGCCTATAATATAGGATTGGGTCACTTAGAGGATGCTAGAGTATTAACTGAGCGCCAAGGGGCTAATCCAGATTTGTGGATCGATGTTAAGATTCGACTACTTCAACTAAGACAGAAAAAATATTACAAAACAACAAACTATGGCTATGCCCGTGGCAATGAAGCCGTCATTTATGTTGACAACATTCGCCGCTATTACGACAGTTTAGTGTGGTTAGATGAACAAGAGCCAGACATCGAAGTCGCCCCTGAGCTGACTCCCAATAACGATGAAGAAGACAGCTCATTGTCAATTATCCTCGAATAATCCCACTATGGCTTACTTAGGTAAAATTTAAGAGATATTGATAGTTTGCAAAAAACCTTCGTTTGGGGGTATGCCTTCCGAGTATGCTTATTTGACGAAACTGGTGACGATTAAACTAACAGGCTCAATCTATGAGACTAGAAACTGCCACATCTCCAACAATAAGCGCTAAATAAGCACTGACTTCGCTGCCATTTATTCGACGATAGGCTCCTTGTCATATCTTTACTGAGCTAAATCGAAAATAGTTGAATTATTTTAATCTTCTAGATAATGTCATATTTCAGCAATATTGCGCTTGTAAAGTCGCTACTGAACTTTTTTCACACTAACTGTCTATATAGAGAATAAATTACCTGCGCACAGCGCTAACAAGGAGAAAAAATGAAAAAACGCCATAATATGTTGAATAGAACCCGATTTACCAATACCAGTCGCAGACGTCAGTTACTGAAACGTGTGCATCAAAAAGTAAATATTCGCCGCCAACAATTTCAAATTTGTGAATTCAACAACGAGTTAGCTGAAGCTTGTTAATCAGTGTTCAGCTTTATCGCTTTCTTTTGTGCCCTGCGTAATTTAAAAAAATTCGATATTTTCTTAGCACATAATTCCTCAGCCACCCCGCCTAGTACCTCAATTTGATGATTTAACTGAGGATTAACCACTAAATTCATGACACTACCAGCTGCCCCCGTTTTATAATCAGAGGCGCCATATACTAATCTCGAAATTCGGCTGTGCACCAACAAACCCGCACACATGGGACAAGGCTCCAACGTGACGTAAAGCGTAGCGTCAAGCATGCGATAATTTTTTAATATTTGTCCCGCCTGACGAATGGCGATCATCTCAGCATGGGCGGAGGGATCATGTAAGGTAATTGATTGATTCCAGCCTTCAGCAATAACTTGATTGTTCACCACCACCACTGCACCTACAGGGATTTCACCTAAAGCTTGAGCTTTATCAGCTAACGATAGTGCATGAGCCATCCAATAAGCGTCTTGGTCGTTATTTTTTATAGTCATTGTTTATTGCAATCTAAAATGTAGTGCATTTGATTAATTTATTGGTTATTTTGACCAAACCTTTTCTTGTGAAACATCAACATAAATAGCTAATCCATTGAAATATATAGAAAATAAAATTTTGGTCAATTATTTGCTTTGAATAAGACATAAGCATAAACTTTTTAATCATCCAGACAAGCAAAAGAGGAAGGGAAATGAATATGACGGCAATCGCAATAGTGGCCATCGTTTGTTGGGCTATAGTAGAACTGGTTAACGGTACTCGTAGTAAAAAAACCAACAAAAAGGACGAACAAAAGAATACTGAGTTGCAACAACAGATAATCACCCTTAAAGAACGGGTTGAAACCCTAGAAAAAATAGTAACTGATGAAAAATACGATCTGAATCGTCAATTTAATGATTTAAAAAGAGACCGCGTCGCCTAACTATTTTCATCAGGAATGGCTCAATCATTCACACCTTAGAGTCCTTTGATACAACTGGACTGGCAAGTGTTCAGTACCATAATTGTAATCAAAAACGCCCTAGCGGCGTTTTTGGGCTTTAAGCAAAAAACAGAGCGGGCAAAAGAGTATTGCCGAATATTCCCCCCTTGAAATCAAACTAAGGTCGCTAATTTCTTTTTAAAGGGATTGGCATACATTAATAACAATTTTTCTTGCTCTGAGTCATTAAGCGCTGACAAACGTGTTTGCAAATATTGCTGAGCTTGGACTAACGCAATACTTGCCGGTGCTGTTGAAGTGGATTTTTTACCCGCGCGTTGATTAAGCAAGGATAAAGCTGCTTCTCCGGTAGAAAAACACCGATAGCCGGCTAGAATTTCACTGTCTAAATGTTCAGCTACCTGTTTGGCATTTTCAAAACCCGAAGCGAGTACCTTGCCAAAATGCACATGAACGCGCCCCTTTTGCCCCGTAATGCCATTCACAATACTGCGCATATCCTCATTGTCAGGTTTGTCATAGGTACCTTGCACATCCAGTTGATGTAACTCTTTCGCTTTACTTACATCACAGGGATCAAATTCATATGAAATAGAGACCGGTACAATACGTAATTGGCAAAGATAATCTGCAAATTCCACGTCTTTAGGTTTGTTAATCGTCAACATTGAGATGATGGCAGGATTAGTAATATCGTTACCGTCCTTAGCGCGCCCCTCACGCTGTGCAATCCAAATGTGCTGTCGATCAACATTTAAAGTGAAATAGATATATTCACTGAGTAATTTAGCCGCAGCTAACTTTTCCCGTCTATCAGGGGCTGAACGATGAACAATAAAACACTTGTTTAAGCGAATTAAATCAGCAACCCATTCTTTTTTTAGCAAATTATCACCGACCGCAATCCGCACAGTATCTTGCTTATTAATATGCAATACCCAATTAACAAAAGCCGGATCTAAGGCGATATCGCGATGGTTACTCACAAACAAGCAGGTCTGAGTGAGGTCTAATTGATCTAAACCACTCACCGTTAAAGCACTGGTTGTGGTATCGATCATTTTTTGCACATAAGGCTCAACTAATCGTTGAAAACCACGCAGACTGGTAATTTTTTTGCTTTTTGCAAGAATAAAACGACGGGTTACATAACCTAACATAGGCTTTATAAATTTTGGCCAAGACGAAAATTTAAATGCAACTAAGGTACGAATAAACTCATCATTATTACATAACTGAGTAAGGACTCGAGGCAAATCAGTATCATCGAAGGGTCTGATTGCATCAAATTTAGCTTTCATATAACTCAATTTATCCCATACATAAAATAGCTGCGCATTTTGCCGATTATTTAGTCCAACAGCAAATTCTTTACTTTTATTTTTAACTAATCAGAGCAGTATAAAAACTAGCGCCAAAAGAGGCTATTGTAATAGTTGCCAGTTAATTTCAAGCTGTGCATTCTGTGTTGCAACATAGATAGACTCACCACTTAAGGTAATTGTCCAATCAACAGTGCGTGCCAACTGCGCACTCAACTGTTGTATTTCTGACCAATAAAAACGCCTAACTTCCACTTTCAATGTTTGCAAAAGAGGTTGACTTTGTTTCCACCACACCTCTGATTTCGAATTAAAACTGTAGACTAGGGTTCGCTTTGCCAGCCGGCTCGCCTTTTTTAAACGTTCAAAGGCTGGTTCGCCTACATCAATCCAACAATGTAATTGATCGTCCAGACCTTTTAACCAAATATCAGGTTCATCTGCCGCACTTAAACCTTTAGTAAAAGCCATAAGTTGCTCTTGATCTTCATGGACATGTAAACAAAACACTAGCAAGCGCACTATCATGCGCTCCATCGTTTCAGAGGGATGCTGGGCAAGGGTCAAATTGAGATTATTAAAATGATCATGATTCAAGTCTACTAAAGCAATTTTAAACTTATAAATCGTTGGTTTTAATGCCATATATATTCTCTGGGACGGGAAATTGATAATATTTGATAAGCAAATGACTGTTCTGCTGCCAAACCAAGAGCTAGACGATTCATCTTGGCATTAGGGCCAAAAAAACCAATCGGCATTAAAAGGGACAAAAGGGATGGTGTAATCGTCGGCGCAAGTCACATAATACCACAGGACTTAGTTTGAATTTGTATTAACTTTAGTAAGCACTACGTCAAAAAAACAAAGCGATTTGACGAGTTTCAATATCTTTGTTTTCTTTACTGGCAAGGGATTTTCATACTCAAGAGGCGGGGCTATCATAAAGGAGTCTGAATAGCCAAGTAATAAGCCGCAAAGATCTTCGCGATGAACCACCTAATAAAACGTATTGCTCTCAACAATCCATGCGAAACGCTAAGGATTACATCAAAAATACATTTGCTCAACTCTATACAGACAAGTCACAGAAACAAATCCTCCATCAAAATAAATATATTTTTTATTTAGATAAAAATCATTGTTTTCAGCTACTTAGCATTGTATACCTAGGTATGCTAAATTAATTTTTAGTTACAGGCAACACACAAAATCGGCTATATGCACTGCAAATCGACAGTTAAAATCGATTTATTGCTAGCAACTAGTTTGAATAAAAAAACATAAATAATCCGGATGCACATATGAAAACTAAAATTTCCACATTAGCGAAAAATATTCGCTTTATTATTGCAACGTCTGCAGCGCTCAGTGCCACAGTGGTTGGTTCAGTAAATGCACAACAAACAAAAAAAGATGAAGCCAATGTCGAAAAAATTGCCGTTGTAGGTTCACGAGCAGCCCCTCGCTCTATTGCTGACTCCCCTGTACCTATCGACATTATTGGTGCAGAGGAATTATCTAAATCAGGTAACACTGATATGTTAGAAATTCTTAAAGGTACTGTACCTTCATTAAACGTGCATACAAACCCTATTAGTGATGCAGCATCATTAGTTCGTCCAGCCAACTTACGTGGTTTACCGGCCGACAGTACATTGATTTTGTTAAACGGTAAGAGAAGACATCGTTCATCGGTTATTGCCTTTTTAGGTGGCGGTATTAACGATGGTGCTCAAGGTCCAGATATTTCAGTTATTCCAAGCATTGCATTAAAACAGGTCGAAGTATTACGTGACGGCGCAGCAGCCCAATATGGTTCTGACGCTATCGCTGGGGTAATGAACTTTGTTTTAAAAGATAATGCAGAAGGTGGCTCATTAACGGCTCGCCATGGTGAATATTATGAAGGCGATGGCGCTTCTACAGAAATTTCAGGCAATATTGGCCTGCCATTAACTAAAGACGGCTTTGCCAACTTAAGCTTTCAATATAAAAACGCTGATGCCACTAGCCGCAGTGTACAACGCCCTGATGCAGAGGCTTTTGGTGCTGCAGGCTTAAATGTAGCTAACCCCGCTCAAATCTGGGGTTCACCTGAAATCAACGATGATATCTCGATTTTTGGTAACGTGGGCTTAGATTTAGGCGATGATAAAGAATTCTATATGTTCGGTAACTATTCTGAACGTGATGTAAGAGGTGGTTTTTATTACAGAAACCCTCATACACGCGGCACAGTTTATTCGTTGGATGACGGCGCAACATTGCTTGTTGGCGACTTAACGCCAGGACCAGTAGGACAACAGAATGATGGATTAGGCCTTGGTGATGGTATTTCATGCCCAACCATTCCTATTACTAGTGCCAATGTAACCACTCAACAAAACTATATCGATGGCGTGCAAAACGATCCAAATTGTTTCGCATTCAACGAGATGATCCCTGAGGGCTTCACACCTAATTTTGGTGGCAATATCACCGATACTTCATTAGTTATCGGTACCAAAGGCGAGTTTAAAGGTGGTTTTGCCGATGGTGTTTTCTATGATGTCAGTGGAACTGTGGGCCGCAGTGAATCAACATTTGCGATATTTAATACTATCAACGCATCGTTGGGTGCAGATACTCCTCGTGATTTCCAACCAGGCAGATACATTCAATTAGAGAAAAATTTCAACTTTGACTTAGTCAAGTCAGTTGATATGGGCATGTATGACGCCCTAAACGTTGCAGGTGGCTTGGAATGGCATGAAGAGTCATTTGAAGTTGTTGTAGGCGATGAAGCTTCTTTTACTGCCGGTCCATTAACCTCTCAAGGCTTTGGTATTGGCTCGAATGGATTCCCTGGCTTTAAACCTTCTGATGGTGGCGTTTCAACTCGTCGTAACTACGCCGCTTACATAGATTTAGAAGCCCCAGTTACTGAAGATTTCTTAGTTGGTGCAGCCTTACGTTTTGAAGACTATGATAGCTTCGGCTCAACCACTAACTATAAGTTATCGGCTCAATGGCATGTTACTGAGGATATTTCTTTACGTAGTTCATTAAGTACTGGTTTCCGCGCTCCGACTGTTGGCCAAGCCAATGTTAGTAACGTGCAAACTAACCTAGATGGTGGAGTGCTGGTTGACTCGGCTTTATTGCCACCCACTAACCCCATTGCGGTGCAGTTAGGTGGTCGCGAATTGCAACCTGAAGAGTCACAAAGCTATACCTTCGGTGGTATCTATACCTATGATGACTTTTTCTTAACCGTCGATTATTACCACATTGAAGTATCAGACCGCATCAGTCAGTCAGATAAAATCAACTTAAGCCAAAACGACAAAGATGTGCTCCGAGCCGCTGGCGTGCCTAACGTTGACAGCTTGCAACAGGTCAGTTTCTTCACCAATGACTTTGATACTACTACACAGGGTGTTGACGTAGTCGCTAACTATTCTACCAACCTATTTGCTGGTAGCACAAAATTCAGTTTGGCGTACAACTGGAATGAAACTGAAGTCACTAAATTCTCTGCCATCACTGGTGCCTTTAAAGTTAAACGCTTAGAGGAAGACTTACCCAATCACCGTGCAACGTTGACTTGGGCTCAGTCTTATGATGATTTCTCGTTTTTTACCCGAGTTAATTATTACGGCGAATACCAAGGTGTACACGTAGATTATGATGCGACTGCCATTACTGCTGATTCAGCCGTGACGGTGGATTTTGAGGCCAATTACTTTGTTAATGACGCCATTACACTATCCGCTGGTGCACAGAATATTTTTGATCAAGAGGCAACTCGCATTAATATTCCTGCATCACAAGGTATCCCCAATAACAACTGGGGTGGCGTTTACTACGAAACCTCACCATTTGGTTTTAATGGTGGCTTTTACTATGTTAAAGCAACTTACAATTTCTAAGTCCGCTTAGTCATAATCAATAGCCTTGTCGTTATGACAAGGCTATTTTGTTTTATCCCAGTGAACTCTTTTCTCAGGTTAGATATGTTGTCACCCTTACAACAAGCAGATAACTTTATTCAGCAAGGTCAACTTTTAGCGGCCGAAGCTATTTACAACGAACTGTTAAACGACAATGTAAACACAGGCTCAGCGTATTTAGGTTTGGGTAATATCGCTCTAATCTTGAATCAATTCGATAAAGCCATATCACTGCTCAACCAGGCTTGTCACTTGCTACCTGAATCGACATCCTCCTTACTAAAGTTGGCCACGGCATTTAATGCAGTGTGCTCTGAACAAGACGCCTTAACGGTACTCAATTATGCACAGACTACTTTTCCACAGTCGGCCCAAGTACATTATCAACTCGCTCAACAACATCTTATGCTGGGAGAATTTACCCAAGCAGAACAAACTCTGCGTGCAATATTCACTTTAGATTCCGGACCAATGTTGTCTCATGCATTATTCGAATTGGTGCGTTGTAAACGTTATACCGTGCAAGATGTTGAAATGCTGCAGCAACGACTTAATAAGCAGATTGCGGACAATACCGAACAAACCGTACTACATTATGCTTTGGGTAATGTTTATCATGACTCACTAGATTACCAGAGTGCTTGGCAACATTTTAGTCAGGCCAATCGTCTGCAACTGCAAAACTGTGATTTTTCCACTAGTCAAATGCACTCTTTTTATACGCAGACTAAAGCGGTTAGCACACGCCCCCTACTTATCCAGCAAAGAGCAGATAAGCTTGAAGAAATCACACCGATTTTTATCCTTGGATTACCCCGCTCAGGTTCAACCTTGTTAGAGCAAATGTTAGCTAGGCACCCTCGCATTGGCGCAGGTGGAGAGTTACCTTATTTAAGCCGTGAAGTAGACCAGTATCTATTTACCCAAACCGGCTGTCATTATCCTCATTCGATGCAGAATTTAACAATAGAGCAGCTCGATCAGGCTGCGCAAATTTATTTAAGCGCGCTACGCCGCCATGGCCGCAACAAGTCTTTTGTAACTGATAAATTACCCGCAAATTTTCAATCTATCGGTCTTATACATAAGTTATTTCCCAAGGCTAAAGTCATTCATATTAAACGTGAGCCCGCCGCAGTGGCCTTTTCAATATTTCGTAATTATTTTGAGCTGAGTGAACCCTACTTTTGTTCTTTAGCCGAGTTCAAACAATATCAGACTTACTACCTTGATTTAATGAGCCATTGGCACAGTGTTATTCCCGGATTTGTGACCGATGTCAGTTATGAACAATTGGTCCACGACCCTGAGCAAACAATGCAAAGCTTACTGGCCTTTTGTGGCATTGACTGGGATAATGCTTGCCTCAGCGATAATCAGGTACATAGCCCTATCACTACCTTAAGTAACATAGAAGCAAGATCGCCCATTATGCATTCAGTCAAAAAAGATTGGGCGCCTTACCATATGCATTTACAGGCATTTTTGCCCTCGGCTGCAACATTAAGGAGTGGGATACATGGATAGAAAATCCTCCACTCTCGAGGCCACCTATTTGAAATGCCGAAGCCAACTTGAAAGAGTGATTGGCCGCATTGTTAAACGTGATGATATCGAAGATATTGTGCAAGAAACCTTTATCAAAAGTTATGAGGCAGAGTTGCAACACGAAATTACTTTCGAACGCACCTATATGTTTAAAACAGCACGAAATTTGGCACTTAACCATGTGTCGAGAGCCAGTGAAAAGCATAATCAATCGTTAGACGATATTGAAACATTACCCCCTAGTTTAACCAGTAAAAGTCTTGAAAAGCAGATTGAAAGTAAACAACGATTTCTAGATTTTTATCGCGCAACAGATAGATTATCACCTGAAGTTAAACGTGTATTTTTAATGAAAAAAATCTACGGCATGAGCCAAAAAGATATCGCGCAACATTGTGTACTTAGTGAAAGTACGGTTGAAAAGCATGTGGCTAAAGGACTTCTGCAATGCTCACAATATTTGCAATCACTCAATAACTCAGCCAAACCACAAACCGGCACAGCAACACCACGAAAGATGCCTCAAGGTCAGCGAACAAGTAAATGACAAATATTAAAACGTTTAACAGCAAAGAATCGATTCAACAACAAGCGAGTGTATGGATCAGTCGCATTGACCGGGGTTTGACTCCAGATGAAGCGCAACAATTAAAATTGTGGGCAAACAATAGAGAATCCCATCGACTAATATTATTCGACATGGCACAGACTTGGGATGATATGAGCGCCCTGAATGAACTTAAAGGTTTGATGCCACTCAATAAATTAGATACAGCAACACAAAAAAACAATCGGTCTGTGCACTTAGCTCTTGCCGCCAGTGTAGCTTTTATGATGTTTTCTGTCATGAGTTGGTTAATGTTTAGCCCCAATCAAATTAGCGATAACAATTTACTGATAAGTCAAATCGTTACAAATGTAGGAGAACAGAAACCTGTCACCTTACAAGACGGTTCAGTGGTTTATTTAAATACTAATTCAGAGCTAAGAGTTAATTTCTCTAGTCGCACTAGGCAGATTGACCTCGTACGAGGCGAAGCCTTATTTGAAGTAGCCCATGATAAAGAACGGCCATTTATTGTATCCGCTGCTGGTAATACAGTAACCGCGGTAGGCACCGCATTTAATGTGCAACTTATTGATGATCAGCATTTTGAATTGTTAGTAACAGAAGGCAAGGTATTACTTAAAAATACGGCAGAAAATCACTCGGTTGATCTGCCTGTTGGGCAAAATCCACTTGACCCTGAAAATGGTGGAACCCTATTGATAGCAGGACAAAAAGCCTTGGTAGCCCAAGACTCTGCCCAATCAGATAGTTTGAGCATCGAGCAAATACAAAATGAGTTAGCGTGGCGTCAAGGTGTTGTGGTGTTTGAAGGGGAGCCCTTAGAAAGCGCTTTAACAGAAATAAGTCGTTATGTGGCAGTGCATTTTAATTACGATGATGAAAAACTGAAAGAGCAACGCGTAGCGGGGTATTTTAAGGCAGGTGATCTTGATGGCCTGCTAGCCGCTTTGAATAATAACTTTAATATCCAGTATAGGAAGGTAGACGACAACACTATTTTATTGTTCTCGGCCATTTAACATTTCCATCCCCACACTCACTAACAAGGGCGAATTTGTCGCTCTTGTTAGATATTCCAAATTTAACCAAGCATGCTAAACTGCTAAAATTATCGAAGCTAAATTCATTTCTGTGTAAATATGCGCCTTGTTTTTTATACATTTCTATTATTCTCATCTTATGTATCTGCAGAAGGCTTATACAAGTTTAATATCGCCCCCCAACAAGCAGACAAAGCCCTTACCTTGTTTGCTAAGCAGTCTGATACCACCTTGTTGTTCCCCATAGAATTAGCAGAACAAGAGAGCACCAATGGCTTACAAGGTCAATACAGTCTAGAACTTGGAATCGTAAAGCTACTCGAAGGTACCGGTTTATATCCAGTCAAAGAAGACGATGGTAGCTTTAGTGTTAAGCCCATTCGTTTCATCAGCACTCAAACTAAAGCGACAATCCTGACGAAAGAAAAGGCAGATATTGTTATTCAAGACGAGATAGAAAAAATTGCTATTTTGGGCAGTCGCTCATCGTATCGTTCCGTTATTGACTCACCCGTTCCCTTAGATATTTTAAGTGTTGAACAATTTACGCGACAAGGCTCGACCGACATCAATTCGATGCTTGCAGCCCTCGTTCCCTCTTTTAATGTGAATGACCAACCCATTAACGACGCGTCAACCTTAGTGCGCCCCTCGAACTTGCGGGGTATGGCATCTGATCACACCCTTGTGCTAATTAATGGTAAACGCAGGCACCGCTCAGCCGCTATTACCTTTTTAGGCGGCGCCTTATCAGATGGCGCACAAGGGGTTGATTTGTCAACTATTCCCGTTTCTTCAATCAAACAAGTCGAAATTTTACGGGATGGAGCAGCGGCGCAATACGGCTCAGATGCTATCGCGGGGGTGATTAATTTTGAGTTAAATGATAGTGATAAGGGCGGAAAATTAGAGACGCGTCTGGGTTCATATGCTCAGGGAGATGGGGAACTATTTCAAATACTTGGAAATACTGGCTTCTCTTTGAGTCAACAAGGCTTTGCCCATTTAAGTGCTGAATATAAGCAGCAAGAAGCTACTAGTAACAGTGTGCAAAGAGCTGATGCTCTTGCACTTATCAATGCAGGCAATAGCGCAGTGAGCGAACCTGCCCAAGAGTGGGGTATTCCAAACCTGCACTACGATATAAAGTTAGCCGCAAATTTGGGTTATCAACTCGAAGAAAAAGAACTATACCTATTTTCCAACCTATCTCAGCGCCGAATAGAGGGTGGTTTCTATTTCCGTAATCCACAAACTCGCAGGGGAGTTTATGAAAGTGAGCCCGACACCAATGGCATGCATCAACTACTTGTCGCCGACTTAGATGGCCTTGGCCAAGGTATAAGCTGTCCAAGTATTAATTTGCTGGACAACAATGTACTGGATGATCCTAATTATCTACTCATTGCCGATAACTCAACGTCATTAGGACAAAACTGTTTTGCTTTCAATGAGCTATATCCCGGAGGTTTCACGCCCCAATTTGGTGGTATTGTGCGAGATGCAGCCATGGTGACAGGTCTTAAAGGACAAACATTAGATAATTGGTCGTACGACATAAGTCTTGGACTAGGATATTCAGAAATTGACTACCGCATCAGCCAGACCGTTAATCCCTCTTTAGCTATTGACTCCCCTACGCGTTTTTCACCCGGATTGGCCGCACAATATGAGCGCAACATTAATATTGATTTATTCAAACCATTTGATCTCGGTGAAGATATCATCCTGAACTTAGCTACCGGGATAGAGTGGCGGCGCGAGACTTATCGACAACAAGCTGGGGACGAAGCCTCTTACCGTATTGGTAAATTTGCCTATGATCCTCTTACAGGCTTATCTCAAGGTTTCAGTGTGGGATCCAACGGTTTCCCCGGTTATAACCCTAAATCTGCAGGTAGCTGGCAACGCAGTAACTGGGCAATTTATAACGACCTTGAACTTAAATATCAGCAAACTCTATTGGGTTTGGCTATTCGTTATGAGGATTTTACCGACTTTGAGCATACTTTAGATGGTAAAATTTCACTGCTCACTCCAATCCACGATAAGCTAAAAATAAGAGCTTCAGTGAGTAGCGGATTTAAAGCACCAACGGTAGGCCAAAGTAATGTCGTAAATGTAACGACAGCGTTTTCACCAAGAGGCTTAGAAGATCAAGCGACATTGCCCCCTACTCATCCCATTTCTGTCCAGCTTGGCGCTCAGCCCTTAAAACCAGAAAAGTCGGTTAATATTAGTTTAGGATTGGTAAGTCAACCTACTGAAAAACTGTTCATTACTTTGGACTATTTCAATATCCGCTTGACCGATAGAATTAGTACAACATCGCCTTTATATTTAAGCAGTGACGATATTGCTCTTTTATTAAACGAAGGGGTAACAGAGGCGAGTAATTATGGTAGTGCAAAGTTTTTTACCAATGACTTTGACAGTACGACCCAAGGCGTAGACTTGGTGGTGAATTACGATACAACAATGCTGGGTGCGCGCAGTCGTGTTGTGTTTACTTATAATTGGACTGATACTCAAATAGACCACGTTAATACTTACCCGTTTACAGATGAAAACGGTGAAATCATTCAGTCCAGTAATTTAAGCCCCCAGCGCATTAGAATGTTAGAAGATAACCTGCCTAATCAGCGAGCCAACTTAAGTCTTGAACAAACCTTTAAACGATTTAGCAGTAATTTAAGATTGAACTATTACGCGGGTTACTATGAAGACCATCTCAATGCTGCTGCGGGTTATGACATTATAGCGGGTTCAGAAATAACCCTAGATGTTGACTTAAGTTATGATATCTACCACAATTTGCGACTAGCGATAGGTGCTAAAAATATTTTTGATGATCGCGCTGATACTAATCCCTATGCAGACATTGCAGGCGCAAAGTACCCTGCGACTTCTCCACAAGGACTAAGTGGTGGCTTTTATTACTTACGCGTCATCTATAAATATTAAATGTGTATCACAACGCCAGCTTAGGTATCATTAGTCGCCCCATTCAAGTCTCTTAGGTCAGTGTTATTTTGTTCAAAAAACTCCCCGCTACGACGGTCGCCCTGATCGTTGTATGTATTGGTTCTTTTATCGGTCCCTTAGGCATGGCCTCAGTGAATATTGCCATTCCTAATCTTGCCGCTGATCTGCAAGCCAATGCTAAATTAGTGGGCTGGTTGCCGACCATTTTTTTACTGAGTAGCGTGGCGCTGATGTTGCCCTTTGGTAAACTGGCTGATAACTATGGTCGTAAACGCATTTATACTTATGGTCTTATGTTAAATGCACTTTCATCTTTGATGTGTGCGTGGGCCGATGTAATAGAGTGGGTGTTGTTTTGGCGATTTGTACAAGGGGCCGCATCCGCTATGATTTTTGGCACTGGGGTGGCTATTTTGAGCTCGGTGACACCAGCTAATAAACGAGGTTTTGCCTTGGGTTTGGCCGCTACCTGTGTTTATGTAGGTTTGACGGTGGCACCCGCTATTGGAGGGTGGTTAACAGAATTATGGGGCTGGCGTGCGGTATTTTTATTTCAAATACCATTGGTCATCGCGCTTATTACCTTGATCAAACTGGGCCTCAAAGGGGAATGGAAATCAGAACGCCACTCTAAATTTGATTGGCGAGGCACGATTATATTTGCCGTTTCTACTAGTGCCTTAGTATTTGGCCTGAGTTTGCTACCTAGTTTGCTGGGTTTTACATTACTGGCCATCGCTATTGCCAGTATGGTTCTTTTTGTATTCCAACAAAGTCGGCACACTGAGCCATTGATACGCGTACAAATGTTTCGTGAAAGTCGGGTTTTTTCAATGTCACTAACAACGTCACTATTAATGTATGCAAGTGTCTATCCTCTGACCTTTTTGCTCAGTCTATATCTACAATATGTTAAGGGTTTCAGTCCTGCTCATGCGGGCCAGATCATTCTTTTACAAGCCTTATCAATGGCGATTATGGCACCGCTGGCTGGACGCTTATCTGATCGAGCACAACCCCGTATTATTGCATCCGTGGGCTGCGCCATTGTCGCCTTGGGCTTTATTATTCTAAGTCAAATAGGCATAGAGACGACAGCCAGTTACATTGGAGCTTCATTGCTGCTTATCGGTGTCGGATTTGGCTTATTCTCGACGCCTAATAACAATGCCATAATGGGCGCAGTCAATAGCCGCGAGCTTGGCGTAGCCTCTGCCAGTATGAATTTAGCCCGTACCATTGGCAACCTCGTGGGCATGAGTTTGGTTAACTTATTGGTACATATTTACCTCGGTGACGCCCATATCACTGAACAACAATATCCCGCCTTATTACACACTATTTCATTATCACTCTATATTTCGGTATTTTGTGTGGTCCTAGCAAGCTTCTTTTCAGCCTTTCGTGGGCGAAAAGCCAAGAGTGAACCATAGACAGTGGCAAGTGAATTAGCAGGTTTATTTACACAACTTACTGGGCTATTGAGCCAAAATCAGCACTATTGGCGTCCTGTCGCTTTTCATCAAAAGCAGTTACCGTGGATGGTCCAACATCCCCTATTAGTTGAACGTCTATATGCCTTATCTCTGGAGGAAATAGACCAGCTCGCCAGTTGTTCACTTGCCTTAAACCAATTTTTAGCCAATGAATTCCCCTTTGCTGATGAGTTAAGTAGCTTATGTCAACTTGAGCATGCTGCTATATCTGCATTACCCGAGATTTCACCCCACTTTTATACCGGTATGCCAGGACGAAAATGGCAACAGGTTAACGCTTTTGCGCGCTGCTTCGAGCCTATATCCACTAATGCACTTGAATGGTGTGCGGGTAAGTCCTACTTGGGTTTTTATTTGCAACACCTGCACCAGACTAATGTGCTTGCCTTAGAATGGGATGAGAAATTGGTAGAACAAGCCAATATGCGCGCTAAACAATACCATATTCCCTTAAGTTCACATTGTATTGACGTATTAAGTCCAGCTGCGCGGGCATATATAAAACATGATCAACAAGTCGTTGCCTTACATGCTTGTGGAGAGTTACATGAGCGTTTGCTGCAACTCAGCGTCGAAGCCAAAGTACTTCAATTGCAATTAGCCCCTTGTTGTTATCACAAACGCCATCACACAAACTACCAGCCTTTATCGGCTCTAGGATGCAGCTTGGACTTGAAGCTTAATAAAAGCGAGCTGCATACTGCTGTGATGGAAACCGTGACTGCAGGAGCAACGCTACAACGTCAGCGTAAACAGCTGCAAATAATGCGCTTAGGTTTTGACTGCTTGCAAAGAGAGCTACACACAAAGGATGAATTTTTGGCCATACCCTCCTTGCCTACAAGTTGGGCCAAAGCCGATTTTAGTGATTTTTGTCGCCACTGTGCAGCACTAAAAAATATAACTCTACCTGATGCGATTGATTGGTCGTACTATTTACAACAAGGGCAATATCGCTTTAAACAAGTATCAGCATTAGACTTAGTACGCTTTTTATTTAGGCGGCCACTGGAAGTTTGGCTTGCGCTAGATCGTTCATTACTATTAGAAGAAAAGGGCTATGAGGTCAGTCTTAACACCTTTTGTGCTAATCACATAACACCACGTAATATTCTAATTAAAGCGAAACTCAAAGCATAGGATCGCCGATTACAAAAAAATAGCTGCCCCTCTTTGTTTACCCTATATCCCCAGTATTTCTGCCCGTTCAATCTTACACTCGTAGGAGCCCATCTCAAACTCTCGACAAACTAGTGGCCTATTAGCATAGATTGAACACATTAAGGTATTGCGATCTAAGGCAGCACACCAGCCATCATCTAATCGCTTCATTACCTCTATTTGATGAGAATTTTCACTGATAAATCGATGTGGCACCCCGGTATCAGTGAGTAATCTCACTTCGAGTCGACAACAACAGGCCTCGCATTTTGTACAGCTTATTTGTGGATCAGGTAATACACTATATTCAATGTTCATGTGCAAACTTCAAGAAGTAAGAATACGCACATCTTAACGCAAAATGAAAATCAATGATTGTAGCTAATCTCTTTGCTTCTATAATGGCAGAACAATATACAATGACCAAAGGTTTACAGAAAATCGTGTTAAGCAGGCGTTTACTGAAAATTGGGCTTGGACTAAGCGCTTTGATTTCTTGCATTAACTATGCACAGACCTCTGCTGCCAAACACATTATCATTACTGTCAACTCACCAGGCTCTCTACCCTATTTATTTTTTGATACTAATACCCAACAATATTCAGGTTTAGTGGTTGATTTTTTTCAGGAACTACAGCAAAAAGGGCTGTTTATTCCTACGTTTATCGATTCAAATCAAGCTCGTAGTGAACAATTTTTAATTGAGGGCAAGGCCGATATTTATTTAGCTAACCCTGCATGGATAAATGATCCGACTAATGTACTAACCAGCATACCCATTGTGGAACATGCCACTTATCTTTATAGTTTAATGCCCTTCGAGCCAAATTTCTCTTTAGACACACTTATCAATAAACGCATTTGTACTCACCACACTTATAAATACACAGGATTACAAAGCTATTTTGATGGGCATCAATTGGAGCGTGTGGATGCTAGCGACCAAACTACAATGGCAACAATGCTAACAAACAAACGCTGTGACTATTTAGTCATGAATGACTATAACGCTGCGGCGATTTTTTCAGAATCTTCATACTGCAATTTTACAATTTACCAAAGTCCACAAGCAACAAGTGTGGTTAATTTGCATCTCATCATTCGA
>Ga0163215_100434_pt1 | contig 71854 bp, 83 predicted proteins | sample SynspAceP_FD_185934 | JGI IMG/M metagenome (GOLD analysis project Ga0163215, IMG submission 185934) | Saline lake microbial communities from Ace Lake in Antarctica - Synechococcus sp. Ace-P (Hybrid Assembly) | ecosystem: Environmental > Aquatic > Non-marine Saline and Alkaline > Saline | place... | reverse complement strand
TGAATGTAGCTGGTATATAACTTGCGTTTATTCTGCTCTAGTGGCAATTTTTGGAACAACAATGCAGCAAATTTTAGACTTAACAATGTCACCGTGGCTGCTAACAGTGGTCTTGGTCAGTTTGAGCACCTTGAGCATGTATTTAATTAAGCGCATTACTATGGTGCAATTATTGAAAAGTCGTTTACTTGAAGGGCATTCAGTCACTCGACTGGTTATTTTTGCTGCCAGCAAACCGTTAACGATTCTCATCATCTTGTTAAATTTAATCTTGTTAGATTATTTACTTAACTTTTATCAACTGACCAATGTACGAATTGAAGAATATCTGGCGCTTACCTCAAAAATTACGGTAATTCTCAGTTTACTCATATTCGCCGAGCGTTTTGTCTCGGCAGCCATAAGTCATTATGCAGAAAAATCTGAAGTAGTAAAAACCAGTAAGTCCATTGTTAAGGGTATTTCCAAGGTGGTAATTCTTGGCATTGGTAGCCTCGTCATCCTTGGCACTTTAGGAATATCCATTACCCCCATTATTGCCTCCTTAGGCATTACCTCATTGGCTGTAGCACTGGCCTTGCAGCCAACCCTGGAAAACTTTTTTTCTGGTGTACAATTAGTCATCGATAAGCCTATTCGAGTAGGAGACTACATTGAGCTTGATTCGGGCGAACAAGGCTTTGTGGAAAAAATTGGTTGGCGCTCTACTTGGATTAAAATGCTTCCCAATAACGTAGTTATCATGCCCAACAGTAAACTGTCACAGTCAAAAATCATTAATTATTATTACCCAGAAAAAGAATTATCTGTGCCAGTCGATGTCGGCGTGCATTACAACAGCGACCTTGAGCACGTTGAAAATGTCACCCTTGAAGTGGCGAAACAAATATTAGTCTCGCATAAATGGGGGGTCGATACTTATGAGCCCTTTGTGGTGTATCACACATTTGACAGCTCGAGCATCAACTTTACCGTGATGCTCAGAGCCGAGGAATACTTCAATCGATTTTTTATAAAATCGGCATTTATTAAAGCCCTGCATAAACGTTATGCACAAGAGGGGATTGTTATCCCCTACCCTATTCGGGCAATTAATACCCAGCAGGAGAGCCCGCGTTTTAAAACGGATACCTAATCTTTAATATAGTACTCCCTGACACTAATTCGACATTAGTTTGCTAGCTATGCAATTGCACAACCAGCAAATTTGATGATTGACCGAGTTATCCTTCGGGTTGAATAATTTCAATTGGCTGACCTATATCCTTAGCAAAATAGGATGGCGTGAAATCAAGCAAGTATAGAGCGGTGGCCGCGACCTGAGATAACTTATATTGTCCTGCTTTGCTGACCTCGCCCAATGGTTTTATATCGGGTCCCATGGCCGCCAACCATATTTGATCTGAGCCGACTATGCCCGTCGATTCAAGGTCTGTTGCAGATTTTTTCATCGCCTTGGGGCTAGAATGATGCTGCCAAGTTTGCGCCGTATTGCCACGCCCATGATCAACAGTAATGATTAAGTTAGTATTATTGTGGTAGCTTTTAATAGACTGCAGTTGCTGCCATAACAAAGCGATAAACTGGTCATCGCGGTGTGCACCTTTAATATATTCCGCATAATTACCTTGATGAGCATAATCGTCTGTTTCACCTAGCGCAATATAGATCACCTTAGGTTGGTGAGAGTTAATATACTCACTGGCTAAGCCAAAGGTAAATGCGTCGAATCTCACGTTATGCCAGGGACTGGGTATCTGTTGTTGCAGGGTATTTAGCCACTGTGCTTTTGCAGATAAATTGGGCCAAGTCGCGGACTCAAACCCAGCGTTCACCCTTACACCGCTGCGTTGCCGATTTATAATCGCTGGAAATACATCCCAACTGCCAAAGGCAGCGACCTTATTTTGATATTCCCTTTGTTGATTGAGCCACTCAAGAAAGGTGATGTTTGCATTGGGGATATTATCATTAGAGGTGATTTTAGGATCCGGCTTACCCGTTAATAGTTCATTGTAACCCGGATAAGAGAACCACATATCGTTACTCACATTCATCTTAGAACCAAGGGTTCGATTACCGATAATAAGACCTTTTTCAACCAGCTCTTGCCATAAAAACGGCATCAGTTTTTGCCTTTTCAAGACCTCAGTATCTGCTGAAAAGTCTTTTTTTAAACCTTGTTGCTGCTCACTACTTTGCAGTTCTACGATACTTGAATCTATACCTTGAAATACTTCTTGCCAACGTAAGCCATCAATACTGATGATAAGTAAATTTTCGGCTGCATGTACTTTAGCAGTCAACATTATTGATAATGCTAAACAAGCCAAAATGACTGATTTCATCTTATTTCTCCATAAAAAAGGGCGAGCAGAAGCTCGCCCAACCAGGGAACATCCAATCAACCGAAGTCAATTACATGCTAAACACAACTTTTAAAATTTAAACATTAGGTTCATTGCGGCTGTTCTTGGTGCCCCAATCCATGCTCCCCAACCACCTGCAATACCGCCCAAATAACTTTTATCAAACAGATTATTTAGCGTAAAACGCAACTCTAATGCTTGAATACCAGCAACAGGACTCTCCACCGCCACGCCAGCGTATAGATCACTTATCACATAAGCATCAGCTACTTGGGTATTGCTTGCATCGATAAAACGGTCATCAACCCACTTAGTTGACAGACCGGCAAAACGCGATTCTTTGCTCCAGTCAACTGATACCACTGCCATATTTTGCGGTGAGCCAAAAACCGTATTGCCTGCGGGGAAACTGAGTTCTGTGGTGCTGCCATCAGGTAAGATAATGCTGCTATCCACATACGTCGCCTTGTTATGGGTATAAGAAGCGTACACTTGCCAATTTTCCGTTACGCTCAAGGTGATAGACGCTTCAATACCGTTAGATTCAACTCCACCTACGTTAAGATAATTGCCATTTTCACCTGACAAATAATCCACACCAGAGGCTGAACCAGGTGCGATAAAGGTTAAACGGTTATCAAATTTAATATCATAATAGGTTAAGCTCATGCTCAAATCTTGCGATACATAACGCAGACCTAAATCAATATTGTCTGCGGTCTCAGGATTAACATTGGTAAATTTAGTTGGGTCGGCTTCTAATACACCATCTTTGATGGCAGCGAAATTTTGCGCATAGCCAGCAAACAGTTCCAAACCATCAATGGGCATGGGTACCACGATACCAGCTGAGAATAACAAGTCTGAATCCGAATTGACCTTTAAGTCTTCATCAACAGCAAAATTATCATTACGCTCTAAGTCTACATAAAACTGTTTCGCACCAAAACGTACGTTAGCCCACCCCATATCTAACTCGTTTTCAAGATAGGCCATCACAGTTTGCACTGGGAAAGAACGATCGTACTGAATCCAATAAGGCGTGTGATCGAATTCATAGCCTACTTCAGAATCGATGATTTTTTGCCAACTCCGCGTTTCATCCCGTTGATAATTTTCGTACCAAAGACCGCCGCGTAAGGTATTTTCCATGTCTCCAATTTGACTGAACAATGCGAAATCTGCATTGAAGCCAATACGCTCTTTTTTATAATTGGTGGTACGGTATGAACTTACCGGAATAGCGCTGGATACATAACAAGCCGCATCATATTCCTTGCCCGCCCCGCCATAGGGGAAAGTAATAGAACTGCTGCAATTCGGGTTTGGAGTAAGTGCATTACCATTAGCATCAACAAAGAAAAGTGTGCCTAAAGCAGAACCACCTAATACGGTATTGCCCGACAGCAATTCTGAATGTCCAACATTAGCGCCGTCTGCTTTTACATCAACAATATAAGGCGGCACCCAATCACCACGCCCTTCATTTTTGTGGTAATAAACGTTACCTGATAATTGTAAATTGTCGTATTTGTAATCTGCACTGACGTAGGCAAACAGGTTTTCACGTAAGGTAGACCAACCACGACGGTACAACTGATCAACGTAAGGTACACCGGTCCAATCTGATGTTAGTCTGTCCCATTCAGGATTTTGTGCAAATTCAGTCAGGGTAATACGTTGGTAGTTATCTTCATGGGTGTCATCCCAAGATATATATGCTTTTACTTCAACATCACCAATCAAGCTAACAACTTTACCGGCTAAATGGTCACGTTTATTTTCCGCAGCTTGGTCAATCCAATCACTATTTTGGCTGCTTGAAGCACTAAGCCAGGCGTAGGTATCTTTAGCAATTTCACCGGTTTCATAACGTACAAAATATTTTTGCGCTTGGAAATTACCCAGGGATAAACTCACCACCATGTTTTCATCTGTATCAGGTGTTTTAGTAGTGAAATTAAGTGTACCGCCTAAGGCTTCGTTCGAACGCGAAGCAATATCACCAGTCCCCTGTGATACTTCAACCAAACCTAAATTTTCAGTATCAATATAACGGTTAGCCTTCGCGCCACCACCATAATTAGAGTTACCGTTAGCAATACCATCAATGGTAATGCCGATTTGTTGCTCATCTAAGCTTAACTGGAAACCACGAATTGAAACGGTAGTTGACCAGTCATCTGAACCAAAAGTATCGCCCTCGTTAACCAATACACCGGGTAAGTTATCGATAACCGCTAAGGCACTAGTTAAGGCGCTTTGTTGTTTTAGCATTTCATTTGAAGTTTGGTTATTAGCATAAGATACGCTTTTGCCAACAACCGTAATAGATTCCATGGCATCGGCAGTTTCAGTGGCTTCTTCTGCCATTACTGACTGAGAGAGACTAAGGGTTCCACATGCCAACGTTATTGCCAGCGTAAGTTTTGAGAGTTTAGATGTGCGCACAAGTATTTTCCTGACTGTTATTTTAATGCGCCATAATGTGGAGTTTTTGTGTGACAGTTAGATAGAAATTTGATGACGCTTACTTGATACTTTTGCGACACTTTTAATATTGTTATTAAATTTGCTAAGCTGTTCGCTGAGACTCATTCAAAATAAGTGCTTATTTGCGGGCAAATATTAGCCAACTAAATCAACGAGAAGCTGCGAATTGGGGAGATCATGTTGAGAGCAAATCTATATTATATGAAAGTTGTCGATCGAGTACTGTACGTAAAATTTAGCGGTATTTGGACAAAATCGAATGTCAAAGCCATTTTTGCCGATTGCCAAAGGCAGGTCTCGACCATAAAACATCAACCTTGGGCTGCCTATATCGACATTCGCGATTGGATTATGCCATCTATGGAAGCCATGGATGATTTACAGCAAATCTACGATTGGTGTTTAGCCAATAATCAAACTCACGAGGCGACAGTTTGCCGTTTTGATATGCAAAAGAACATAATAATAGATGTCTCAAATTATGCTGCAGATTTTCAGTTGTATACTCAAGAGCCTAGCGAAGCGTGCCATTGGCTCGAGCAAAAGGGCTTCACAATCTCCTTACCTGATGAGTTTAAATAAAGCTGAAATGGCTTTTTCATGATTTATCTAGCGTCGTTACCTTAGTCTGACGTTTTTGCCCTACCGTGTAAGATTTACCGGTATTCCGCATACTTTACGGGTTAAATCAAAAAAATCACTTTAAAACAATAGTCCTAAATACTTATCACATTGATTAAATTAAGAAAAACAGCCTTGGCTTAGGTTTTGCTCCTGTATTACCAAGAAAATACAGTGAAACAACTAGCACTCGATAACATGAGTTGTAAACCTAATCACTATATTTGTACTTAAGCAACAATCAATTAATGGAGTTCTAAAATGACTAGCACAACCGCAAACTCAAATACTAAATCCTCTGCTCAAAGCGCTTCACCACTAACTGAAAAAACCACTGAAGCATTGCATAAAGCGGTTGATTCACTGGCTGAAAAAGCCGCTGGCGGTGAAGAAAAACTACGAGGTTCTGCAACACATTCAGCTGAATCAATCGCTAAACAACAAAAAGAGCTACAAGACAAATGGCAAAATTCGAAAGTGCGCTCTTACGCCAGTGAAAATCCGGTTGCCGCCGCGGGTATTGCCTTTGCTGCCGGTGTATTAGTATCAACTCTGTTACGTCGTTCTTAATCCCAATGTCAGTTGACCAAGAGTCACAGACATCGACTGAGGAGGAGTTAGCCTTAGGCGCTCAAATTGAGCGCACGGTTGACGCCGTGGGCGGTTTAATTACCGCCTACCAACAACGGTTTAAGTCTCATTATAAGTTGGCACAAAAAGAATGGCTACTATCTAAGCAATCCGTCGCTTTAATTTTGCTACTGACCTTGATCATGTCTGCCATGATATCGACTCTTTGGTTGATCATAAACGGCGTAATAGGGTCTTTATTGTTCAAAGCGGGCTGCCCTCTATGGGGACTGGGTAGTATTTTACTGCTGTTAAATATAGGGTTCATTATTGGCTTGTGGCAAACCATTCAGTCTTTAATACATAAAATTGGATTTTCACGTTTAATTAACAGTTTGAGCCATTAGCCATCAATCGCCAATTAAGGCTAGGATACACCTATGTTAGCGGAATATTTAGTTTCTAAATATAGCCAAGAAGTTGAGCAACAAGAGCAGCAAATAGCCCTTGATAAAAGTGTGTGTCAGCTGCAGAAAATCAAAGCAAAAAAAGAGTTTAGTCTACTGATTGCTAGACCCGATACTTTAGCTCTTTTATTTTTAGGTGGCATTGTGAAAGGCGGTATACAAGGATCATCGGGCACTAAAAAAATAGCGCTACTGTCTTTTATTAGCCGTCTCGCTCGCTCAACATCTCTGGGTAGCTAGCAAGGTAAACAAGACGACCATTACGGTTGAATGGTCGCTCTGATTGCAGCACTGCTCGACGTCACAACACAGAGCTTATTCTTCGACTTCGATAAAGTGAGTACCCCAACCGTCATAGTGCACCTTATGTTTGGTGGCAATGGCGAGTAACTTTTCAGTATCTTGATTGATTATTTCAAGGCTTAACATGCGTTCAACCACTGCATCAAAACAAAATACTTCGCCACCATCGTCTAATTCAAGCTCTTCGGCATCACCCACTTCAAAACCGGCTTTAAAGGCATCTACAGCGGCTTTTTCTAAGGCTTCAAAATTAGAGCTGGCAAAGTGATATTCAATAGTATGGGCTTGACTATGGTCACTGCCATCTTCAATTAATGCTTCAATAGTTTCTTGATTAAAATCAAGCCATTCCTGTAATTCTGTGCTCATATTAATTCCCGTAGATGTATCATTGAGTTACTTAAAATTGGGGGCAAATTACCGTTGCGCCAATTCAAGATCTAAATTTTCTATTTGAGCCGCCATCTGTTTGTGAAAATAATTATTCCACGCCTTAGTACCGCGGCTACTGTCCATTAATTGCGGTTCACTCACTTCAATTAACAGTGTGCCATTATTCCAACGATTGAGCTGAATTTTATTATGTAGATTACTCGCAGCAATCGTGACCACCGGAGTGTTCGCCACTTGGGCTAAACGAAACGCCCCCGATTTAAATGGCAATAGACCTTTTCCATAGCTGCGGGTACCTTCTGGGAAAAACCACACAGAAAGTTTTCTATTTTGAATCTTATGGGCCGCACTTTGCAAGGTATCTTGTGCCTTACCAGAGTTTTTACGATCAATCATAATATTGCCCGACAACCAATATACTTGCCCAAAAATCGGGATCCACTTAAGACTTTTTTTGCCTACCGTCACCGTACCTTTTTGCGCCGCGGCACAGATGGTTAACAAATCGTAACTATTTTGATGGTTAGCAATAAATACAAATGGCCCACCTTGCTTGATACTCTCAGGCACACGCAATTCTAATTTAAGCCCTAGGAAAAAAGAAACACTGCTATAAAGTTTACCCGCTAAATAGACATTATTGCGGTGAAATGGGCGCAGCAGACAGACTACAATCAAAACAAAGTTGATCAATAAAAAATAAAAAAATATCACACAGATGCGGGCTAGGGCTAACACAAATTATCCGAAGGAATGTTACATGGGCCCAGTATACCGACTTTTAATGCTGGCCTAAACACCTTGAACTTATTGTTTTTATTTTGATTGAAACAAGTTATCGGGATAACGTTGAACTAATTTGTGAATTATTGTGCAAATTGGCCGATAATCTGTAATTGACCCGCCGCGCAAAATTCTTGACTCAAAAAGGCTAACAATAATGAAAACATTTCAACATGAAGATTTGGATGAAGATATTCTGACGGACTTATTGGAAGAAATTAATGAGCTCTATGAAGCCAGTGAGCAAACGCTCATTGAGCTAGAACTAAAACCACACGACAAAGAGCTACAAAGAGCCCTATTTCGCTCCATTCATACCATAAAAGGTGACTTGGGCTTAGTGAGTTTCAGCCCCTTGATCCCCCTATTGCAACATGTTGAAGACTTATTGGATTTTTTGCGCAAAGGACAAATTGAATACACCAGTAATATGAGTGATTTAGTATTACTGACTATGGATAGAGTTAAAATTTTTGTGCAAAGCTGTATCAATGATGGCAAAGCAGAATACGACGATGCTTTATTCTCTCAACTGGTCACGCAAATTATGCGCATATCGCCAGACAATAGTGCGCTACACGAAAAACTATTGGCAGAAGCCGTACTACTTTTAGACCCTAGTTTAGATATACACCATGGTGATGACAATACAACGTCGGGAGAAACACCACCCAATGCTGTTATTAGTTTAGCAACCACCGGCATACCCAAATCCATTAGCAACGAAAAACGCTCAGATATTGTATTTTTTCGAGAACTGATGAAACCCATCGAAAAACGTTCAATGTATTGGGAGGGCCGAGGTGATCGTATTGCCAAGTTAGCCGCTTACATTAATAAGATAGCGGGCTCGCCCATTGATGAAGATCAATTAGCCGTCGCCTGCTATATGCACGACTTTGGTATGGCATTTATGCCTATTCATATTTTGCATAAGCAAGGTACCTTAGAAGATCAAGAATTCAATTTAATGCGCTCACATGTATACAAAAGCGCACGCTTACTTGAGTACCTAAGCCAATGGAATGAAGCGCGTAAAATCGTAATGCAACACCATGAGCGGGTTGATGGCTCTGGTTATCCATTAGGACTTAAAGAACAAGATATCTGTGATGGGGCTTTACTTTTAGGCATACTAGATACCTTTGATGCGATAACGCATGCTCGGGCTCACGAAGCCCATTTACAAAGACCCAAGAAAAAAGCGGTGATAGAAATCAATCGTATTGCCAAAGGGCAATTCAGTACAAAATGGATGCAGGCGTTTAACTCGGGTATGGCCGCACTGCTGACCAAGTAAGCAGAAATCCGCCTAAGCTGCTTCTTATTAACCTGAGTTCGGCTTATAAGTAATATTTTCTAGAGTAACGGCGACTGCGGTTGTTAGAAGCAAACCGCAGTCGCTGTAGTCAATTACTCGTATTGTTTTAAATTCAGCTCTTTTAATTTGCGTGTTAAGGTATTTCTTCCCCAGCCCAGGCGCTTAGCCGCTTCTTGTTTATGACCATGGGTGTAGTGCAGTGCTCGTTCAAGTAATATACGTTCAAAATTAAGCACCGCTTCATCTAATATATTACTTTGCCCCGATTGCAGTTGCACATCAGCCCAATTGGACAATAAAGACTGCCAATCATTACCTTTAGACGATTGCTCAGAAACAATAGGCTGCTGATGAATTTCAGGGGGCAAATCATGGGGTAGAACCTCTTGACCGCTGGCCATTACAGTCAACCAACGACACATATTTTCCAGCTGACGCACATTTCCTGGCCAGGGTAATTGCGCCAGTATTTTCTTAGTTTCCTTGCTTAGCGATTTAGTCTCTACGGCCAATTCAGCGGCCGCTTTTTGTAAAAAATGCATGGCTAGGATTGGAATATCTTCACGTCTTTCGCTTAATTTGGGGATATGGATCCGGATCACGTTAAGACGATGATATAAATCTTCGCGAAACTTCCCCTCTGCCACTCGCTGCTCTAAGTTTTGATGAGTTGCCGCAATAATTCTGACATCTACCGAAACAGGATTGTGGCCCCCCACACGATAAAACTGGCCATCTGCTAAGACGCGTAACAAACGGGTTTGCACACCTACTGGCATATCACCAATTTCATCTAAAAATAAGGTACCACCATTCGCTTGCTCAAACCGTCCTTGCCGCGCATTTTGCGCCCCCGTAAACGCCCCCTTTTCATGGCCAAACAATTCTGACTCAATCAAATCAGCGGGTATCGCTGCCATATTTAAGGCAACAAATGTTTGTTTAGCCCTGGGGCTATGACGATGTAATGCTTGGGCAACTAGCTCTTTACCAGTGCCTGATTGACCGTTGATGAGTACACTGATACTCGAGCGAGATAAACGACCAACCGCTCTAAACACCTCTTGCATAGCCGGTGCTTCACCAATAATTTCGGTGGCTTTTATCAGTTCTGGCAATTGGTGCTGTTTAGTTTGCTCTCGGGCATGGGTTAAGGCACGCCGCACCAAACCAACCGCTTCATCGATATCAAAGGGTTTAGGTAAATATTCAAAGGCACCACTTTGATAGGCATTCACCGCACTATCAAGGTCAGAGTGTGCAGTCATAATGATCACCGGAATGTTAGGATAAAGTTTGTGTACCTTTCCTAATAAGGTCATACCATCCATTTGTGGCATTCGAATATCCGACACTATTACCTCAGGTGCTTGACCCGTTTCTAATTGTAGCAATAAGTCTTGTGGATTCTCAAAACTCACGCAACCAAGGCTGGCAGTTTGAAGAGCTTTTTGAAGTACCCAGCGAATTGAACTATCGTCATCCACTATCCATACGGGTTCTGAACTCATTTATCTGCTTCCTTCTTATCAATGGGTAAATATAAGGTAAATTCTGTGTGTCCTGGCCAACTATCGACTTCAATTTTACCGCGATGATGGCCAATCAAGGTTTGTGAAATCGATAAGCCCAGTCCAGTTCCATCTTTTTTGCTGGTTACCATAGGGTAAAAAAGCGTATCTTTTAATTCGGTGGGTATACCCGGCCCATTATCGATAATTTGGATCTTTAAACATAAAGGAAACGTGGTGCCGTGAATAATGACATGACGTTCAATCCGCGTTATCAAGGTAATCTGGGACTCTATATGACTACTGTTATCAGTGAGTACTTGCACACTATTTCTAACTATGTTGAGTGCTGCTTGTTGCAGCATATCTTGGTCGATAAAGAGGTCAGGAATACTCGGATCATAGTCTCTAACAATTTTGATGTCGTGACTCAAATCTAAACTCACTAAGGTGCAAATTTTTTCTAACACTTGATGAATATTTTGCCATTTGAAATTAGGCCTCATGTTGGGACCTAACAAACGGTCAACGAGGTTAGTTAAGCGATCCGATTGCTCAATAATTACCGTGGTAAATTCTTTTTGATCCGCACTGACTAGTTGTCTTTCTAATAATTGAGCAGCACCACGAATGCCGCCGAGGGGATTCTTAATTTCATGGGCTAAACCGCGCACTAACTCTCTTGCCGCTTGCTGCTGTGCCCACTGGTGAGTTTCTTGACTAATTCTTTTTTGTTGCTGAATTAAGCGAATTTCGAGCAATATTTGATTACTGTGAGCTTCGACCATGTTGGTGACCGATACATCTGCCAATATATGACGACCGTCAGCAAAAGATATCTGCACTTCACCATCTGAATAAGCCTCACCGTGCTGCATACCCTGATTAAATCGATTTAAATCTAAGCTGCTATGGGCGATATATTGAAAAATAGAACAACCGACTAATAGATTGAAACCACGGTCAAATACTGACTGGGCAGCATGATTAGCGTATTGGATTTGCAACTTGTCATTCAACAACAATACGGCTGTTGACAAGTTATCTAATAAATTGTCCAAGTTTGGAAATTCTGACATAAACTCAATTTCATCAAGCACCAAAGCGGTGCACTACGGTTATACCTTGCCCATACTTTAGGACTAATTATATAATTTATAGCTAATTAGCATTAATAAGTGCCGAGGCTTTGTGCAAATAGAAGGTTTGCTTTCCTGATGATGCAAAGACCTTGCCTGAGTTGTCGCGTAATTGAACTTCGATGAAATGTTCACCTCTTTCTATATTATTAAGCCGAATTTGAGTTTTGCCTCTTGTATTAACTATCTGATTATCAAGTAGTAAATATGACTTACCCACATAGTCTGGACTAATCTCAAAGCTAATATTTACCTCACCATTATTATTTCTGATGGTTTCTTGTGATAGAGGTGAGAGCAGCGTAATTTGATATTGCGTATTGGACTTCTTAGTTTCCAATCTATTTTGCTCCATGGGCACGGGATCAGCGAGTTTAGGAATAACTACGTTATTGCCTTGCACCATATTAACTGGCACAGAGTCACGACTAGGAACATCACTGTAAACCACTGTTCCATCTGCTTTAACGGTTTTATATATGGTCGTTGCTAGCAATGGGGCGCTTATTATCAATGATAACAAGGCAATTAACTGGAATGCATTTTTCATGATTAACTCAATTCTACGCAGTTTTGGATGTCAGTAACTAATAGTGTAACCGCAAAACAGGCAAAAAAAAGCCCGCATTTGCGGGCTTGTTATTCATTTCTATATGTATTAACAGCTGTAGTACATATCAAACTCAACAGGGTGAGTCGTAGTATTAAGTTTTTGTACTTCTCTACGCTTAAGTTCGATATAAGCGTTAATCATATCGTCAGACATAACACCGCCTGCCGTTAAGAAGTCACGATCATTGTCCAATGCATCTAAAGCCATTTCTAAAGACGTGCAAACTTGTGGAATAGCGGCGGCTTCTTCTGCAGGCAAATCGTACAAGTCTTTGTCCATCGCATCGCCAGGATGTATTTTGTTTTTGATACCGTCAAGACCAGCCATCAACAACGCAACGAATGCTAAATATGGGTTAGCTGAAGGATCAGGGAAACGTACTTCGATACGGCGCGCTCTTTCACTCGTTACATAAGGAATACGAATAGAGGCAGAACGGTTACGCGCTGAGTAAGCAAGCATAACAGGGGCTTCAAAGTGCGGTACTAAACGCTTGTATGAGTTGGTACCAGGGTTTGTAAAAGCATTGATTGCTTTAGCGTGTTTAATGGTGCCACCAATATAGAACAAGGCTTCTTCAGACAAACCAGCATATTTATCACCAGCAAACACGTTTTTACCATTTTTGCTGATTGATTGGTGAACGTGCATACCAGAACCATTATCACCTACTATCGGTTTAGGCATAAAGGTAGCCGTTAAGCCATAGGCATGGGCAACGTTATGCACTACATACTTATAGATTTGCACTTCGTCGGCTTTTTTAACCATGGTATTAAACAAACAGGCAATTTCGTTTTGTCCAGCTGTCGCAACTTCATGGTGATGGGCTTCAACTGTCAAACCCATTTCTTCCATGACCAAACACATGGCAGCACGAATGTCGTGGGCTGAGTCGACTGGAGGAACAGGGAAATAACCGCCTTTAACGCCTGGACGGTGGCCTGTGTTACCTTGCTCGTATTCAGTGCCTGAGTTCCATTTGGCTTCAACTGCATCAATTTTGTACATTGAGCCAGACATGTCAGTATGGAAACGAATGTCATTAAATAAGAAAAACTCTGGCTCAGGTCCCATTAATACTTTGTCGCCGATACCCGTAGAAATAAGATATTGCTCCGCGCGCTGCGCAATAGAGCGTGGGTCACGGTCGTAACCTTGCATCGTATGAGGCTCAAGAATATTACAACGAATATTAACCTGAGTTTCTTCTGCGAAAGGATCAACCACAGCAGTATCACCATCAGGCATTAACACCATGTCTGATTCTTGAATGCCTTTCCAACCGGCAATTGAAGAGCCGTCAAACATTTTACCATCTTCAAAAAAGCTATCAGTAACTTGATGAGCAGGGATTGAAACGTGTTGTTCTTTACCAATGGTATCGGTAAAACGTAAATCAACGAATTTTGCTTCGCTTGATTTGATAAGGTCTAAGGCCTTTTGTGCTGACATTGTATCCTCCGGATTAGTATTTACGAAAAAATCACTAACTTGATATTAAGCTATGGAGATAGTGAAGCTATTATCATGCCACATAGCCAACAGAAAGGAATGCCCATAATTACTGATTTTTTTGCATCATTATATTGAAACGCCAAAACATGCGGCACCAAAATAAGGCAATGTCGCACCAAATTGGCACAAAACCTGATTTACTGCACCATTTAATTCCTAACCCCCTTTAATCTGCCAATTTAGAAAGTTAATTTTTCACAAACATTATTTGTCATTCGCTATATGGATGATTAGCCTGTACAATCCGCGCCCAGTAAATTTCAGTTAATCGGCGAAGCACGAACGTAGTGTGTCGCCCCTATAGAGATAAGATCATGAGCGCACCGCAAACCTCAACAGACTTTTTGAGGAACATAGCAATAATAGCCCACGTGAACCACGGACACTAAGAAACCCAACGAAAAGCCCCGCACCAAAACGCAAGAAAACGTGACAATCCCCAGTAAAAACAGTACATTCCAAACAACAACCAACGAAAAGCTAAGAAAGGCACAGAAGACCTAAGCAACGGTTTTCATGTACCCCAGCGTGTACCCCAGCGGCGAAAACAGGCAAAAGCCTTAAAATCTGGGTACACGGAACAGCACCAACGCGAGGCCAGGCAATGCTTACAGTCAAATTTTTAGACAGCAAATTAAACAAGCCCCAGGAAAAGGAAGTCGTCAAAGCGCACCGGTACGGCCTCAGTGCCAGGATCCGCAAAACCGGATCCATTACTTTTGTGTTTCGATATAAATGGCTGGGTAAAGAAGAAAAGATCGCCATCGGTAGTTATCCCGAATTAGGGATCACCGAAGCGTCAGAGATCGCCAAAAAATACCAGGCCATGATCGCAGAGGATAAAAACCCGAAGCGCGAAAGAATAGTCGATAGAACGAAGCAAACGACCGAGTACACAGTTAAGCGCATGTTGCTTGAATGGTGGGAGGACTTTTTCAAAGATCACCCAGACTACGCAGTCAGGAACAAATACCCGTATGACGTCAAAAGGGGCTTTGAGATCCACATATTCCCGAAGCTAGGATCAACACCATGGGATCTAGTTGACAGACGGCAATGGTCGTCGCTTTTTCAGGACATGAAACGGCGAGTGCCGGCAATCACACAGCGAATGGTCACGGCCGTAAAATCAGCCGCAGGATGGGCAGTAGGCAACGGACTAACAAAGGAGCATCCATTGATGGAATTCACCGCAAAGCGAACACTTGGGATCAGCAACAAGCGAGGCGAACGGACACTCAGCGACGAGGAACTATACCTGGTATTTAATGCCATTGAAGAAAGCCGCATCAAGCCAGGAAATAAGATCCTGTTTAAGCTGCTCATTATTTACGGCTGCAGAACAATCGAACTAAGGCTATTGCAACCACACCACCTCGATTTTAAAAACGGCGTGTGGACGGTACCAAGAGAAATAGCAAAGCCAAAGGATGCCAAAAGGCCAGATTTAAACCGAGAGATAAAGCGGCCATTATTTGCGGAAACAATCGAGCTATTCAACCAGGCGATAAAGCTCAAACCAAAAAGTAAATATTTATTTCCAAAGGAGAACGGCGAACCCATGGGCGAAACCGCCCTACTCGACATTTCAATGCGCCTAACGCACAAGATCAACAAAACGCACCCAGAGGCCAACGTTAAGCACTGGACTAAGCACGACTTAAGGCGAACCATGCGAACCAACATGAGCAAGCTCACAGAGCCCCATATCGCAGAAAAGATGATAGGCCACGCACTAACCGGCGAGTTTGAGACTTACGACAAATACGACTATTTGCAAGAGCAGTTAATCGGGTACCAGAAGTGGTACCAGAGACTAGATAATATTTGGAACCAGCGAGACAATGTGACAGTGATAGGCAAAAGAAAAGGCGCTTAGTGCGCCTCTTCATAAATATCAACAGAATATTTAACCTCAGTCACTTTGAATCGACCGCGGCCAGGGTTACTTCGATCATAAAATATCTGGCATGGCTGCCCAGTTTCATCACAGCCCACACCCCAAAAAGCAAAAGTATGTTTAATTGATATTACTTTTTTATCGCCATACTCTTTATCCATTACCATTTGAGCTGCGGCGTTTGAAACGTGACCCTTTATGTAGTGGTCTTCAATATCGCCAAATAACTGGATTAAATCGCCATCTTTATACTTGGGCATTACTTCACCCGAGCCCGAACCAAAGGAAAGTCCAGCACCCTGCCCAACCATTTAAACAAAGAGCTAGCGCAATCAAAAACCAGAGTAAAAAGGTTAATGCCAGGAATTATGGAGATAGACAAATACCAAACAATTTTACCTAAGGTTAAAGACGGCCTGTAATGCATTTCAGAACACATTTGAAGGTCTTTTTTATACATAGCAACAAAGCGGAATAGATAAACCGTTAAGCAAATCGTTAACGGAACCCAGAAAGTGAACAAAGCTAACATGCTTAAAAATTCATAACTTGTAGCGGCGTTTTTTATTGTATCAATCATATTTTTATTTACCTGTTTTAGTTGAATTTAAAGGCGGTTATGCAACCGCGCTTTCTTGGTTTTTCACTTCCATTTGCTTAGCTTCCCAAGACTCAATAGAAGCAAGAGTGTATAAATTCTGTGCGCCATTGCTCGTTATCGCCGGCTTTGGAAATCCGCGCTTTTTACGCCAATTTTCCAACGTCCGAACAGAGACAGAATATCGATGGCAAAGCTGTGTAGTGTTAAAAAATCCAGCAGTCATTTTTTTGCTCCAGTTTCAAAGGTTTCAATACCGATATATTTAGTTGTCATATTCCCGAGCGAGTAAGGCGCGAAAATGATTAATACAGATCCTTTGTTTTGCCCACGCTGAACCTCGCCCGTATCAGCCCGAACAAAGCACACGCGACCGCTAATGTTGCGAAGATTGCCAGGGCGATGAAAGCCAGTTAAAAAGCGGATCTCAGACGCCCCGCGAGGCCACCACGCAGCATCCGGCGTATTGGGTACCAGCAAGACGGTGGTTAATTTGTTAAAACGCGCCTCATATTCAGCCTTGACCATCCAAGGGTAAATATCGTCATACGGAGGATTGCACCAGGCCGTCGCCGGCTTATCAGGATGCACATAGTCAATCCATTGAATATCATCAGAAAGCGCGTTCATTTCTTTTGTAATAAAAGCATCCTTTACCCGAGTATTGTCAGCGCTGGCTGCAACATCGACACCGAAGTCGAACTCGAGATCAAGCGGGTTATGAAGCCAGTCGGGAGTTCGCCAAAAGTTGCGAATTTCAACCGGCGTAGTAGAACCATGGAAACCAGACATTTAATAAATTCCTAATTGTTTATCGTACTCAGCAAGGCCGGCCAACAACGCCGCGCCAGGATTACGCTGGCCGATAATAGAGCCGATCGCTTTGTCGGCTTGGACACTCCACCCATGGCCACGCACACGACGCAACCAAGAGCGAGCAAAACCATCAAGGCGAGACTTCCCGCCATTGGCAAGGTGATAATGCCAAGCCAAGGCGAAGTGCAGCACCAGGTCAGTGATGGGTAAATTAGGCATTTTATGCCTGGTTATCTTCGTTAGACTTTGCAAATTCGGCTTTTAGCTGATGCTTACGTTCACCGAAAGTCGAATATAGAAGGTCGCGCTCCATAGCGATTAATACATTGCCATCCACCGCGCCTTTGATTAAAGCGCCAACTTTTTCTAGTTCAGCCAGGCTTCGAGCGTGACCGATACGATTAGCGAAGTCGGCAGTAACCTCACTTATCACACCGTCTTCATCGGCAGCAGATCCGGACTGTTCCGGCACGACTTCGGGCTCATTTTCAATGACCGTCAATTTGCGATTTAAGATGGAATTTAACTTGCTGCTTTTTGTTGAACCTTCGACCGGCGCAGTAGAAGCCGGCGCAGGGTTAACGACACGTTCAGAAGGTGTATAGTCTTCAAATTCATCAGGAGAATAAACGCCCATCACCACCGCCGGCGAATATAAACGAGCCCAGTATTTGAGTGCCAAATAAGCGCTTTGCTGCTTTGGTGCCGTTTTCCACAGCGGCGAATTACGAGTCGTAACAGCGGAGGGATAAAGCGGCTCACCCCACGTTATTTCGTCTTCACCGGCCAACACGGCGCCAACCTGAACCCAGCAAGTGGTGTCGATAGTAACGCCCATATTAACGTTGACACCGGCCTCGATTTTAACCGCCTTACCGTCGCCCGTATTATCCCAGTTGCCACCATAGCGATAATGAAACCGGCCTTTAATGGCGCGAGAACTAGAAATAACAGCGTTAATAAGCTGCGCCTCATAACCAAGAGTGCCATTAATTAAATGTGTTTTTTGCGCGACAGCATACGGGTTCATACCCCATTGCATCGCTTGCATCGCAACAGCCATGCAATCAGATTTGTTTTTTTGCAAGTGCTTAGGGATCGTAGCGATACCCATGGACATTGTCGCGGCCAAAGTATCAAGCAGCTCCATGGACTGGCTGTTAAAGATCATATCGGCTGTGTTTACGTTTGCAATTTCAGTAGTCATTACGCGACCCTCTTAGCTTCAAGTTTTTCAAGTTGTGTGCGTTCCCAGGCAGAAAGCCCGACGATCACAGGTTCATTTGTATAATTTGGGAAGTCGTCATTTTCATAGGCGTGAACTAAACGCTGTAAGGCATCGCGGTATTGCAGATAACCAAGGCGGCGCACTTCGTCGTCCATCATTACCGGCGCAGTAACAACACACGGCGCTTTAGATTCAATAACCAGAAAGGCGAACTCAGGGATCCCAGAAATATCGCGGTACATAGCGTCCTGAATGTGGTACCCCATTTTTTTAGCGTCCATACCAAACTTTTTAGGCTCAGAGCTGGCCGCCGTTTTAACATCGATAATCAGATCGCCATCAATAAGGAAGTCAGGACGGCATTTGATGATCAAGCCAGTTTCAACATCACGTTTAAAGATCGACACTTCCGGCATGCCACCTCGCAGCATTTCGCCAGCATACGGATGCGCCTGGATAGCATCGTTTGCCATCTTAACGAGGTCATAATTAGCGCCTGGCAAAATCAACTTGCCAGGGTTAGCAGCCTGAAACGCTTCCCATTTTGCGCCGCGCCTTACCTTAATTTCAGGATCCAAACGAATAACCGTTTTATTGAACAACCAAGGCTCAAGGGCAATAGTGTGCACAGCAGTACCAAGCGAAAATGTATCGCTATTAACCGGCGGCATAATTTTGTCAATAAACTTTGCTTTGTATTTTGCTGGGCATTCCATGAAAAGCTTAAGCTGACTGCAGCTAAGACCTTCTGCGGCGTGATATGCCTCATTCGACACATTGATGCTGGCCAACACCTCACCAGGATCAAGACTGTTAATTTTTTCATTCAAGATCCGCACTTCACGAACAAGCGCAGACTCAGGCTTATGATCATCAACAACCGGTTCATCCTGAACAACGGGCGCATCAGAGGCCGCTGGTGGATCTTGAACAACAGGCACATAAGCAACAGGCTCATCAGTTTCTAGGTTGTCTCGAACCAGAGCGACATCAACCGACTTTTTAAAATAAGCGCGAGGACTGCCAGATTTATCGAGTTCAGCCTCGGCAAGCGAAATGGCCACACGTTCAGAGACAGCCTGTAAATCGAAAGTAAGACAAAAAGTGCCAGCCGGCGCTTTAGATAAAGGCGTAAAGGTAATCGAGTAATTTTGAAGTTTCATAAGGGATCCTTAAACCGCAACGCTTAAAGGCGTAATGGCGTAAATGTCGTTTAAAAGGGAGTTAAGGCGATCGGGAGCCGTATCTAAATTAAGACCGATAACACGATTAAAGCCGTCATAGTTACAGATGAGATTTTGACCGGCTATTTCAACGCTGGCACTTAAGCCGGCTTTTTTAGCCGCAGCGACAGCAAAACAAATTTGTTCAACTTTAGAATTCACACTATTCAGCAATGGATTTTTCATGCTAGTATTACCTCGTTGGTTCAGGCATTGCCTGACGTTTGTTGGAAAACCCGCTAGTTCGCCCTAGCGGGTTTTTTTCGTTTCAGCGCCCAAATTGCGTATGTTTTCGCAACGTTTCGCCGGTTTACGGAGCAGAGATTACAACAAAGTGAACTTAATGCAAGTCATAAGTACGAGAAAGCGAACCTTTAAATTAAGAAAAACCGCACGAAAGGCGGTTTAAGACGGTTTAAGCGGGATTTTTTGAAATACTTAAAATATTATAACGACGACCGAGGCAGTCTAATTGTTCAGATAAATGGGTATCGTCAACAGCATGAATGGGAACCTGGGCAGTAAACTTATAGTCCTGCACATCCCCAAGTAACTCGACAACAGCGACGCAAAACAACAGCGGCATAAAAGCTCCTTGGTGAAAAAAAGGAGCGACTATACACGTATCAATATATCAAATCTATACGCGATATTTACAGTGAACCAGAACGGTGCAAAACACGCCCTATCACTTTTACGTCTGACGCTTTAACCGTCAAACTGCCGCCAGGCCTTGTCGAGTCCTCAAGAACAAGGGAGCCGTCAACATTGGCAAATGTTTTATGAATATTAAATCCACCCGCATATTTAAAGGCGTACACGCCGCCTGACACCATGGATTTATCCTCAGAAGTGTCGACCAGAACCATATCACCCTCAGACACCAGCGGCCGAGCACTACCGCCTGTTGACCAAAACCAGGCAGCCAAAGCAATGGATTTAAACTCAACAAACGACGATCTGTGAATAGGCATTGCACCATCACGATCCAGCGTTCCATCAGGCATCAGAGCAGGCACACGATAAAACTGAGCCCCAGAGTCAAGATCGGCCTCCCAAGTGCCAGGAAAAACCGCAAAGGCCAGCAGTTCAGTGGTAGGAGCGACAGAGCCAGAGCCCGTCACATACCAATCAACAGAGCATTTGAGCATACGACATAATTTTAATAGATCATTACCTCTCGGCTGTGCCTTGCCGGCAAACCAACCATTAACCGTGGATTTAGAAGAAGACAAATAGCGAACCACATCGACCTGCTTAATGTTCAACTCAGCCGCCCTGCGGTTAAGACGCGCCGCTGACTCTTCCCTGACTTTGCTTAAATTTTGCTTTATGGGCATTTCAATACATTCCTTAATATTTTCGTCTTTCATATAACCTCCAGCTTAAACAATTAGTGATTCACAAACATGAACTTGAGATCCGGCAACAAAACATTTAAAGTTCGGAAAGCTGAACGGTAGGCGAAAACCGCCAGCGATACGAACCCAACCAACAAAAAACGGAATATTACCAACATGAACGATGGAAAAATAAGCAAAAGCGCCGCAAAAATGAACGCCTTACTTATGCAAGGTATTTGTGGAATAGGCACAAAATTAGCCGGCGAGGCAATAGGTCGCGATCCAAGCTTTATAAGCAGACTTAAAACGGGCGAAACCAAAGTCACTACAGAGGAATTTTGCACACTTCTCGACGCATGTGGCCTAACGATTTTAGAGATCACGGACGACTCAATAACAATTAAGCGATCAATGTACGAGTCATTAACCGAGTTTGCAGACGTTGGCCTCAAATTTCTACGAGCGCCAGAATGAGTTTAAACGCCACCGAATACATGGTGCTTTCAGATCCAGGATTACACGCCGAAGCAAAAGCGCTTTATGTGATGTGTTTCCGAAGGTTTATGAATTACCAGGATGGTATCGTTTTTTTAAGCGAAGCAAGAATGATTGCAGAGCTTGAGTATAGACCCGACCCACGATCGAAAGAAAAGCCCACCTCACCATCTAGACAACGGATAAGAACCATTATCGCGCACCTAGAGAAATCAGGCCTCATAACCAAGGTAAACAAAGGAAACATCACCGCTGGACTAGCGCCCTCTTGGCGTTGTGAATTGGCAACAAACGACGTCAAAAAATCTTTTATTTGCCCAATTCCACAGCAACCAGACAGCAACCAAGGACAGCAACCAGCACAGCAACCAAGCGAAACCCATATAAACAAAGGGCTAGCGACGCAACAGCAACCAGCACAGCAACCAAGGGAAAACACCCCACTGCAACCCATATCCGATACAACCGCTATTGATAATCTCTATAGAGGCGAAGTCGAACAAAATTTAACCAACCCCAAAAAAGCACCAACCCCGCGATTCACCCCTCCCACTGAACAACAAGTTTTAGAACTCATGGCAACGTACCGCAATGACAAAAAACCTGAATTCAAGATCCCAACACCCGACGACGCCGAAGCATTTATAAACCACTACACAGCCAACGGCTGGATGGTAGGCAGAGTCAAGATGAAATCATGGGAAGCCACGGCGAAAGGCTGGATGAACCGCAACAACAAACGAGACCAACAACATGCAAAGCACAACGGAACTACTAAGCAGAACAACAGCAACAATGGGGCAAACGACCTATTCAGCGACCCAACAGAGAACGTTTACCAACTCAGTCAACGCTTACAACGCTAAGGCGACGGTTTACTTTTATAAGCGCCTAGAAACGATATACGGAGCCAAATACAGAGCCCAGTTTAAAAGCGACCAAATGCTGCTTGAAAGCCAGCAAGAGTGGAGCAGCAAAATAGGTGAACTAACCAGGGCAGAGATCGACAGGGGAATGGAAATCTTAAAAACAAAAATGGAAAAGGACGACGATCTAAAGTGGCCGGACATTGCAACAACGCTCCGATTTTGCAAAGCCAACAGACCAAAGCCAGTGGCAGCGCTCGAATTTAAGCCGGCAGCGGAAATGCTTCTCACCGACGAACTAAGAGCCCAGCGAGAGAAGGTCGGAGCGCCAAAAATAAACAACATAAGAACAATGCTACTCGCGCCAAACAAAAAACAAGCAGAAGTCGCGGCGAACAAAGCAAAAGAAAACGCAGCACGTAAAAAAATTGAAGCCCAACTTCTAGCAGAAGCTAAACAACGTTTTAAAACATTAAACCAAAAATAAAGGCGATTTTATGAGTCAACTGGCAAGACGTATCGACCCAATAAGCAGTCACGAAGCTGCAGCCGAAGTCGAAGCCGAAGGAACGCAAATATACCAACAACTCCAAACACTACGCATGGTCGCGTTGTACGGAGCCGGAACAAGAGCAGAAATAGCCATCCAGAACACCAATGACCACATGGCAAAAAGAAAAGGCCGGCACAGTTACGATTTTGAGTACATGCAAGCCCTAACAAACCAAACGAAAGTCATGATGGGCAGACGATTACCAGAGCTGGCCAAGAACGGACTAATCGAATTAGTAGAGATCCGAAGATGCACCATCGCCAACCGAAAAAGCCAAGTGTGGCGATGCACTGCAATCGGACTGGCGGCGTGTGAACAGTAACCAGTGAACGAGGGGAGCGAATAAAGCGCCCTGAAACAACACAGAAAAGGCAAAAGGCAATGACCCAACACAACATAGCAATAAAACCAATAAGCGATCAGAGAAAGCTACAGCGCGATTTAAAAGCAGCGCTATGGGCAAACCAAGTCAACAACGGAAAGGCAAAGCATGGCGAAGTGCTAGCCAGGATCCAGAAGTTAGGCGACCAGGTAAAAATCGAGGATATGAGTCAGCGCTTTTTTAGGTACCTGAACATGAAGCTCGACACCAGAGGGCAGGAAGTTAAGCCAATGAGCCAGGAAGACAGACTAAACAAACTGCAGAACATGAAACCCACCAAGGCGCAGAACGACGGAACTCCACGATCAGCAGACGGCCTATGGTCGCGCCCACTTAGCACAGAGAGAAAACGAGCATGAGAATGAGCGAAAGCCAACTGGCCGGCATCAGGCGCAGAGCAACAACCCCAAAGGCAACCACTAGCGCCAGGGTAAAAGTTCGACCGCGCCCCAAACACACGCCAGGAGCAATGAACAAAACAGAAACCCTATTCCTGCAAAGCTACATACAACCGCGCATCTTCTCAGGTGAATTTTTATCGAGCGAGTTTGAATCAATAAAACTACGCCTAGCCAAGACCACGTTTTACACGCCGGACTTTTTCGTCGCCACGCCCACAGAATTTATTGTTTTCGAGGTGAAAGGATTCTGGGAAGACGACGCCAGGGTAAAAATAAAAGTCGCCGCAGACAAATACCATCACTTCCGTTTTATCGCCGTCCAGAAAGTCACCGAGAAACAAGGTGGTGGCTGGAAATTTGAAGAATTCACCCCCGCATAGGAATAAAAACCAATGAACCAAGCTGCAATACAAAAACTAACAACAAACAGCGTATGGGAACAGGAGTTAATAGAAACGATAGGCATTGAGGCCACGCTAAACCTAGAACGCGCATTTGCTGTCGGGTATTTATACATTCCCGCCAAAGCACCAACAAAAGCCATCGTGGATGCAATCGGAGTGGATGCAGCTATCAAGCTGGTGCGCCATTTTGGCTGTGGTGACATTTGGGTACCGCGCCAATTATTAACCCAATACCGCAACATTCAGATAGTTGATGGAAATTCTACGGGTAAAACTATCCACGAATTAGCGGCAAAATTCTCAGTCTCAACCCGCAACATCAGAAAGATACTGAGTAAAAAATAATGCCCGATAAAATATTAGAAACCCCATTTTTAAGAGAATTAATCGCTGTAGTCATTGCAATGATTGCAGGACTAGTCGCTAGAACCCTAGTGAACAACGAGCCGTTTAACTTACGCAAATTTTGTGGAGAGCTAATCCTGGCGATCATGTTCGGAACAGCAATATACGCGTTCGGCGTTATTCAGAGCCTCGGATTTTGGCAAACGTTGTTAATAGGATTACTTTCAGGTATGGGCACCACCCGAAGTCTTGAATGGTTAATCAGCGCTAGCAAGGCAGTAAGATCCTAATATGGCATTTCATTACGGAATAACCAGTAAAAATCACCTATGCCAACTAGCAGACCGTGTATGCGACACCATAGGACACGGCACAAACTACACCGCCATGGAGCTGCTAGTCGAAACCGCAGCAGCAGAAACCCAATGCGGACAATTCAAAGACCCAACGCCAAACGGTGCCGGATACGGATTAACGCAATTCGACCGCATAGGCTTTGAAGACGTCAAAACCAGAACCCGATTTGATATCGCCCAAAAGGTCGCGCACGAACTAGGCCGCAACGTCTACACCGCAAAGTTTGAAGATCTGGCAGAAGATCCACTTTTAGCCCTGATATTTACCAGGCTTAAATACTGGTTACGGCCCGAAATAATACCGACCGCGCTATGTCATCGAGCGCAGTACTGGAAAACCTTTTACAACACAAAAGCCGGAAAAGGCACAACCGAGCATTACATCGAGAGCGCACAACGGCACCTACCAAACGGAGCAATAGCATGTTTAAACACAGCAAAATAGCACTAGCAGTCGCGGCGGATTTTTACGATTCGAATAGTTATTATTGGAACCGTGGAGAAGCAGAAAATGAGTTTCTTTAAATCCCTATTCAGTAGCGACGACCTGATCGAGAAAGGCACTAACGCCCTAATCAGAACCGGTGACGCACTCGTCTACACAGAAGAAGAAAAGGCCGCAGCCAACGAGCGCAGAGATAAGTGGTACCTAGAGCTAATGACAGCACTAAGCCCCAGCGCAAAGAGCCGGCGAGGTGTGGCTTGGATTGTAACCGGCATGGTGGCCTTGCTATCAATAATCGGCACAGTAGCACAACTAGTCGGATGGGTAGACGACGCGAAGTGGATCCTAGAATTACTATCCGAAGTATGGGTATGGCCTTTCTCGCTCGTCGTCACCTTTTACTTTTTGGTACCCAACGTCAACTCGGGCGCATTGCCCATACCAGGGATAAAAAAGAAATGAAAAAACTAAAAGGCGCAATCAGCCTCGTTAGCATCCCAGGTACCGGCAGCTTTAGAGTTGCCGAGAACCAAACATTCGAAAGCTCAGAGCTAGGGCGAGTACTGCATATAAGAACAGGCACAAAAACCGACCTAGCCACCGTCCCTTGGTATTTGCGCTGGGCATATTCAAACAGCGGCAAGATTAAAGATGCAGCAATCATCCATGACGCAGCCCTAGCAACTCCAAGCTACACGCGAAAAGAAGCAGACCGCCTATTCAAAGAAGCCCTGCTCGACACCGGCGTAAACAAAATAAACAGCCAAATACTTTATTTTGGAGTGCGGATTTACGCCAAGTTTAACGGCCTATGAGTCACTACTACGACGAGCGCCAGCAGTGGTACCAACAACAAAAACAAAACCAGGATCGCAAATGACTAACGCAGTAGAAAAAGAAAGCCTATGGGAAAACAGGATCGTCAGCTCGGGATTTGAAGATCCCAAAACACTGATGGCTAACCCCTTCAACTTTAGAAACCACCCGAAGCACCAACGCCAGGCATTAAATGGCGTTTTAAACGAGATTGGCTGGATCCAGGACGTCATCGTCAACCGCACAACAGGCCACATTATCGACGGACATCTGCGCGTTGACCTGGCCAAAGAAAAAGGCGAAAAGGTGCCGGTTAAGTACGTCGAACTGACCGAACAACAAGAGAAAATCGCCCTCGCCAGCATCGACCCATTAGGCGCAATGGCAGAGCAAGACCAGGCCATGCTAGACGACCTACTGGAAAGCATCGACATCGTAGCAGACGACGAGCTAAACGCATTCCTTGAAAGCCTAATGAGCGATAACCCTGACATTGAAGAAGTCGAGGTAGAAGGTCAGATTGACGACGACGAAGCGCCAAGCACCCAACAAAACGCCGTGACGCAACCAGGCGATGTTTGGATCCTGGGCAATCACCGCCTCATGTGCGGCGACAGTTGCAACATCGAGCACGTAGAAACACTGATGGCCGGCGAACAGGCCGATTGCTTGTGGATTGACCCGCCATACAACGTCGACTACGAAGGAACGGACGGCAAGAAGATCAAGAACGACAGCATGAGCAATGACAACTTTAGGTTGTTTCTGACGGACTTATTCACCAGTTGCTGCACAGTGCTTAAACAAGGAGCCCCGTTTTATATTGCCCACGCAGACAGCGAAGGCGAGAACTTTAGAGGCGCAGCCAGGGAAGCCGGCCTCGGCGTGAAGCAATGCCTTATCTGGGTTAAAAACGGCTTAGTCCTTGGGCGACAAGACCACCAGTGGGTCCATGAGCCCATTTTATACGGATGGAAACCAGGCGCAGCGCACAAATGGTACGGCGAGTTCAACAAGACAACCGTCATAGACGACCAGCCAGATGTAAAAGCCATGGATAAAAACCAGATGGCAAACTACATACGCGAACTACGAAACACACTGGCAACAACCATCATACGCGAAGACAAGCCCGTCAAGAACGGCGAGCACCCGACCATGAAACCTATCAGGCTGATCGTCGGGCAATTGAAGAACAGCACCAGGCGAGGCGATGTGGTCATAGACTTTTGCGCAGGCAGTGGTTCGACAATGGTCGCGTGTGAAAAGATAGGCCGCAAAGCTCGAGTGATGGAACTGGATCCTATTTACGCTGACGTCATTGTCAGAAGATACCAAGAGTTCAGTGGACAGGACGCGATCCTGCAAGACACCGGTGCGACATTCAACTCATGCGTTCAAGGATAAGCTATGGCATTACCAGAGACACACAGGTCACGACTTACCGCGAAAGAAACCAGGCTTAAATGCCTGGAGCTTCGCATGCTTGGGTTCACGTTTAGAGCGATAGCCAACAAAGTAGGGATCCAAGTATCAGCGGTTCATCGGCATGTAACCAAAGCATCCGAAGAACTGAAAGAATTGAACGTCGAGGCGGCAAAAAACTATCACGCCATTCAGCTCGAGCGATACGAAAACCTATTCTTAAAGCTCCAGACACAAGTAGGCAAAGGAGAAGTGGCGGCCATCGGGCAAGCAACCAGGGTACTGGACAGCATCAACCGATTGATGGGATTAGACGCGCCTCAGAAGATAGCCCCGACAACGCCGGACGGGAAAGCGCAATACAACCCGCTTCATGACTTAACACCGGAAGAACGGCAAGCCAGGATTAAAGAGTTAGAAGCCAAGCGTAAACAATGACAGCAGCCGAGGAACTCGAGTACCTAGAATTACTCGAAGCCGATCGCAGATATCAAGCGACAATTAGCTTAGATGATTACTGCAGGTACATCGAGATCCCAGGCGCACCACTGAAAGAGGACACATGCCCTGACGGCGACAGATGCGACGATCCAAAGTGTAAGCTTCACGAAATAACAAGCGCTTTTTATCCCGACACAGTAGAGCCGGCAGAGCATCACAGCTTATTAAACAGCATACTGGAAAAGGTCGAGCGCAAAGAAATAGATCCCGAAACCGGCTACACATACAACCGACTCTTGGTAATGATGCCACCAGGCAGCGCCAAATCGACCTATGTGAGCGTGACCTTCCCAACTTGGTACATGGGCAAAAACCCAAACAAAAACATCATCAGCACCAGCTACGGTGCCAGCCTAGCCCGTAAGTTTGGCCGCAAATGCCGAAGCATAACCAGCAGCGGCCAATACAATCAATTGTTTGATTCCCGACTGCGATCAGATAACAGGGCAATAGACGACTGGGCATTGACCAACGGATCCACCTACATGTGCGGCGGGATCCTATCAGGCATCACCGGCAACAGGGCAGACGGCCTCGTCATTGACGACCCCATCAAAGGCCGCGAAGACGCAGACAGCCCAAAGATCCGCGAAAAGACCTGGGACGCCTACCTAAACGACTTACGAACACGTTTAAAACCTGGCGCGTTCATCACCATAGTGCAAACACGATGGCACGAAGACGACTTAAGCGGCCGGATATTACCCGACAACTGGAACGGCGAATCAGGCTGGGTAATGAGCAAGGACGGTGAACCATGGTATGTCGTATGCCTACCCGCGCAATGCGAACGAGAAGACGATCCGCTAGGTCGTGAAATAGGCGAGTGGTTATGGACGGAATGGTTTAGCGAGGAACACTGGGTAAGAGAAAAGCGCGTCCAAGGCGTCAGAAACTGGGGATCGCTATACCAGCAGCAACCGAAGCCGGCCGAGGGTTCAATCTTTAAACGCGCATGGGTTCAGCGGTACCAGACACCGCCAGCGGAATTTTTACGGGTAACGTTTAGCCTTGACACAGCTTATAAACCAGAACAGATAAACGACCCAAGTGTGTTAACCATCTGGGGGCAAACGGAGCGAGCCCATTATTTGTTAAGCGTATGGCGGGATCGCGTCGAGTACCCAGAGTTAAAACGCATCCTGGCAAATTTATACATGAACTGGCGGCCAGATACCGTACTCATTGAGGACAAATCAAGCGGCCAGAGCTTAATACAAGAGTGCCGTACCGGCGTAAGACTAGAAGGCTATCCAAAACCTATTTTTATGCCGGTGGTGGCGATAGAGCCCAAAGGCAACAAGCTAGAAAGAGCCGTCAGGTCAAGCTCAACCGTCGAAGCGCAGCAGGTTTATTTACCGCAAATAGCGCCATGGCTAATGGATTTTGAAAGTGAGTTCTTCGGATTCCCACTATCGACACACGACGACCAAGTGGACAGCGTGAGCCAGTACATAGACTGGGTAGTCGGGAAATCTACAGACATTTGGATGGCGTCAACCGGCAAGCGCAACGCCGGAACGTTAGAAGCAGAAATAAACGGCCGAGGCAAACCAGTGCGCCGAAACAACACTAAATATAGAGGATTTTAAACCATGGCAGACAAGAAAAACGCACCGGCAAAACTAAAGCTGACAGAAATGTCCCGAGCGGATCACGGAATAATGCTAACCAGGGCATTTATTGACGGCATGCTCGAAAACCCCGATCCAGTATTACAACAACAAGGTGGCCGGCTTCGTGTTTATACCGACCTACTACGCGACGACCAGGTAAAAAGCACATTTCAACAACGCCGCACAGCCATCACAAACGCTGAATGGTACGTTGACGCAGCAACAGAAAGCCCAGAAGACGAAGAGGCCGCAGAATGGCTCAGAGGCGAACTAGACCGGATCGGGTTCGACAACATCACCGATAAAATGCTTTATGCCATCCACTACGGCTGGTCAGTGGCAGAAACCCTATACACCATCGCAGAAGGGCGCGTCGTAATCGACAAAATCAAAGTAAGAGATCGCGCAAGGTTTGGCTTTGACGTCGAAGGCAATCTGTATTTAAAAACCGATAACTTTAAAAACAAAATAATGCCTCCCGAAAACTTCTGGGTAGTCTCCATGGGCGCAAGCCACGACGACAACCCATACGGCGAAGGTTTAGCGCATTCGCTCTACTGGCCTGTATTTTTTAAGCGTAACGGCATTAAATTCTGGATGATTCACCTAGAAAAATTCAGCATGCCAACCGCCGTGGCCAAGCTAAACAACGCTCAATACCAGGACGAAGAAAAGCGAGGCCAAGCATTAGAGATAATCGACGCAATACAAGCAGACAGCGGCGTCGTAATACCGGAAGACTTTGTAATCGAACTACTAGAAGCCACCCGCAGCGGTTCGGTTGATTACGAAGGGCTAAAAGGCGCGATGGACGCAGCGATCGCCAAAATAGTGCTATCCCAAACCATGACCACAGACAACGGCAGCAGCAGAAGCCAAGCCGAAGTACATCAAGGCGTCAAAGAGGAACTAATCAAAAGCGATGCCGACTTGGTATGTGCCTCGTTCAACGACCAGGTGGTCAAGCGCCTAATCGCCTGGAACTTTCCCAACGCAAAACCACCAAAAGTATGGCGCAGAACAGAGCCAGAAATAAACTTACTCGAAGTGGCCAAGCGCGATGCCGAAATCACAAAATTAGGTTATGAGCCAACCGAGGAATACATCAAAGAAACCTATGGCGAAGGATGGCGCAAGAAAGAGGCCGTACTCCCACCGACCGCCAACGGGCTACCAGAAATGAATGCCGACTTTGCAGAAGTCACCGCCCTAACCCAAAAGCGGATCGCGCACAGACAAGACCAGCAAGCGCTTGTCGACGCCGCAGAGTACATGGCAACCAAATACAAGGACTTGTACGGCAAGCGGATCGAGCAGCTCCTATCGTTCATGGAAGAAACCGACGATGTGGACACGTTCAAAAAGCACTTAAACGAGCTAATGGCAGAGCCAGCCAGCGAACAGGCCGCAGAGACAATCCGCAACGCAACCCTGGTCAGCCGATTAATGGGAATGTTCAAAGGTAGCAAGTAATGATCATTAATTATTTTGAAGCGGCCGCCACATTTGACCTGCCACCGGAACAAGCGATCGCCTACTTTTCCGGTAAAGGCTTAAAGCAGTCTTATAACTGGCATGAAATGATCGGCAAGCAACATGACGCAGCTTTTACAGTTGCCAAAATGATGGACGACGATTTATTGCTCGCCATTCGCCATGAGCTGGACAAAGCCATCGAGGCCGGTGGCACCCTGGCCGACTTCAAGAAGAACATGATCCCAATACTGCAGAAGAAAGGATGGTGGGGCAAAAAGGACGTAATCGACGCCGCGACCGGACACATCACCAAGGTGCAACTGGGCAGCGCGTCCAGGCTAGAAACTATTTTCCGAACAAACCTACAGAGCAGCTATGCCGCAGGACAATGGCAAGCCATCGAGGAAAGCAAGGCAGACATGCCCTACCTGATGTACGACGCCGTAGACGACGGAGCCACGCGAGCAGAACATCGCCACAATGACGGCCTGGTTTTACCCGTTGACGATCCTTTCTGGGATTCTCACTACCCACCGAACGGCTGGAATTGCTTTTTGCCTGAAACCGAAATTTCAGGAGATATCCAAGGAGGAATCAAGCGCAGGCATAACGGTAAAGCCATTAAAATACTTACTGCGAGTGGTCGCCAACTCTCCGTTACTCCTAATCACCCGATACTGACCAGGAAAGGATGGATTGTTGCTGGTAATATTTGCGTAGGAGATAATCTTCTCGCATATAGCAACATAGTCGAACCCATCCTTGGTATTGTCACTAACAACCAAGAGCTTAAAACCAGCGCTGAAAATTTGTTCCAAACGCTCAAGTCTGAGGCTTTTGCTATGGTTCAAACCACCACGCTCAACCTCAATGATGATATTGCATTCAGGCAAAGCGATATCAACATTAAAGCCGGCAATAGCAAACTGATGGACAACCCGAAACCCATTGGAGATCAATATCTCAACGAAGGGGGTCTCGAAAGGACTGATTTGACCGGAAACCAAACCGCCGCGCTGGACGCCATTAGATCTTCTTTCTGCCCAATCATCGCATTTGACACCATTACTTTTCAAGGTGGTAGTGACGCACCCGCGACTAACATTAAGCCTAAGAGCAATAGCCCTGGAGGAAAGCCTTTCTTCTCGATTGAGTCTCAAGATGGCGAGTTCAATGTCATCGTTCCTAGAGGCAGCAGCAGCCCACGCAGCACCGCACTGCCTAACGACTGCAGCACGATCCTTTTTGATGGATTGCCACTTAATAACTTCGGCTTGGGATCTGGTTCTGATATTGACACCAGCATCGCGAAATTCTCTGGTGACCGTGGTTCTATCAATTCCGATTTGTTCAGCTATTTGCTTAATACTTACACCAGACAAGTACAACTCGACCCAGTTATCAAGGTTTTCAATTTTGATTTTAGCGGGCACGTTTATGATTTCCAAAGTAGTGAAAGCATAGTAGTAGCACAGGGTTTAATAGTACACAACTGTAGATGTGGTGTAATACAAATGGATGCAGACGAAATAGCCGCACAAGGGCTCACAATTTCAAAGCCGCCAAAGCCAAAGTATGATTTATGGACGAACCCAACAACCGGCAAAGCTCACACCATACCAATAGGAGTGGATCCAGGGTTCGTGAACAACTCAGGCAAAAGCCAATTCGCTAAGTTAGCCGAACTGGAGCAAGAAAAACTGGCAAAGATAGCCAAAACAGACCCAGAGGCAGCCGCACAGGCGAAAAAAGGCAAGCAGGCAACCAAAGCCATATCTAAGAACACTAAACCATTACTGAAAGCTATAGGGACGCCAGACATAAAAGGGCGAACTGCTGTGGATAACATCAACGGTATGGAATTAGAATACGACCCAGTGAAAAACCAGAAGAACATCACTGAACGAGGACTAGACTTTACTAAAGTGTCTGAAATAGACTGGGCAAGAGCCATCATTACCGAGGACACCAGGAGCGATTACAACGAACAGAGGTTTATCGTTCAGGGCGTCATAGCCGGCAGGCTCCATGTATTTGTATTTATAGCAACAGGCAAAGGCATGCGAGCAATATCACTAAGGAAAGCAAACAAACGCGAGATTAAGACTTATGAAAACCAACAAACAAAAAATTAAGCAGCCGACAGACGATGAAGATCGCATGTACACAGCCCAGGCAGTGGAAGACGGCACCGATTTAACAGACGAGCAATTAAGCCAGTTTAAGCCAATCGGTGGACTGAATAAGCTAAAAAAACTAATAAAATTGGAGCAGTAGAGTACGCTTTATTGAACTTAGTACGTATTATCGAACTTTTCTATTGCTAAGCAACCCGCCAGAAAGTAATGTCCAACCCGCGATATTGTGCAACATTGTCACCGATGTTAATCTCTGTCGGTCGGGGGTGGGCGAATACAATACCCGAAAGGGAAATAAGACCGGCACAGCCACCTATGGCGGTGATTTTTAGCCCCCGACACCAAAACCAACAGCAGGAACCATTATCCATGGATAAGACCACAAACGTTTGTAGAAAATGCAACTCAGAAATAGCAAGCGATAGTAAATTTTGCCCACAATGCGGCACCAAAGCACCACTAAAAAAAGTAAAGCAATACTCAATAATGCGCCTAATCGTATACGGTTTTTTTGCCTTTATTGCCTATCAGGTTTACACCAGCTATCAAGGTTACACCGAAAAAGCCAGCAAAGTGCCGGCAGAAGAAGTAACAGTCGTCGCCAAACAAGCAGTGGCAACCCCAACTCCAACGGAAAAACCAAAGTCAACAGTGGCAACCCCGACAGCATCGGCACCAACAGCAGATCTTTCAAGCGCTAGAATCAGAGTGGCCAATATATTTAAAAGCCCAAAAGAGCCAACAGCAAAAGACGCTATATGGGCAGCAGATAACATATTTAAAGTTGGAGTCATAAACGATGGCTCTAACCGAAGCGGGTATGCAAACTACGTCTGTGAAACGCTTTACGAGCACGGATTTAGAGGCCAGCGAATCGCCGTGCAAATAATCGACATCACTAAGTTAGTCAACACCAAAGAGTGGGTAGAGCTAGGTATTGCATTCTGCAAATAAGCGCTTGACTACCAAAAACGTGCAGCTATAGTGACCGCGAAAGCTTAAAAATCTTTCGCAAACTAACCTTAAATTAATAGGAATAACCATGACTAATTCAAAAACTGCATACCGCAGCGAAATATCGCGCCTCGTAAACCAACTTTCCAAAATAAACCAAGAGCAAGCTATAAACGGAGATCGCGCCGGACTTTACCGATGGCTAAATAATGAAATCGGCGTAAGTAGTATTAAGTTTGCCAGCAGCAGGCAACTAGAGCAGGCAATCCAATTGTTACAGTATAAAATAGAGCCTGAACCAGAGCCTATCGTTTATCGCCATAAAGAGGTTGGATGCGACATGACCGACATACTAAGCGACATGCTTATAACGACTTACGGGATCGTTTCTTTTCTGAGAAAAACGAAGCCAGAGCATGTTCTGGAATTGGACTTTATTGTTAAAAATATGACCAGCATAGAAAGGCGAATAATCAGTCTGGTTTAGCCATAAACAAATAAAGCTTGTGTTCACTTTTGCGAACCGCTAATGTTTAGGCCACACTTCTCCGGTGTCATGAAATAAGCCCAGCAAGAGGCTAATAAGATGATTGAAAACTAAGTTTGTCACAAGCGCCCCACTCGGAGCGCTTTTTTTTGCCTACAACATCCCGTTAAGCGAACCAAATATAAATTAAGTTCACTTTTACGTATTTTTTACTTGCTATCGTAGGTGCACACGCATAAAGTACACACACCAACGCGAACAAACCAACAGGCGAAACAACATGAAATTAGTATCACAAGACATTTTTTTATACTGGAGCGAGTCAAACTTTATCAACCAGGCTTACCCAGACGCAGACTTTGACATAAACAAAACCATCAACCTAGACGAGTTCGAGAAAGTCTGCCAATCAGCCGCGCAGCTAGTAGATTTCGGCTACGACAAAACCAAATTTGCAATATGGGTTATGGATGACAACGGCCAAATGAGCATCAGAGAATTACGCATCGACCTGAACAAAAAAGTGTGCAGCCCCAAAGCACACATTCAATATTATTTAAGTATTTAACCCACCCTGCAAGGTTCGGCGGCTTCGGCCGCTTTTTTAGGTGCAACAGGTTCACTTTTACGAACCGCAAACAACCAACAAGGCGAATAACCATGAAAAGAAACCTCAACCACGAAGCACAAGTCATGTTCCTAATGGGTAGCTACGACGGCAGCAGAATGACCGTCGCAGACATAGAAGAACAAGACGAACAGTTTGCAGCAGCCCACGGCACAAAAGCCATGGAGAACGACGAGATCTGGAACGCCATAAACTGCCTAATCGACCAGGGAGCCGTCGCAACAGCAAGTAAAACAGCCGACTATTTCAGGATCACCTTTGCCGGCTACTCAATGTTTAAAGAAGAAATGGGGCTAGCAGAATGAGCTACTACCCAGCCGGCATGAGCGCCACATCATGCGACACACAAAGCCCATTTTATGATCCGATAATCTGCGTCGAATGCCACCAGGGAGCGCACAGATTAGACGAAGACGGCGTGTGCAAGCATTGCCTGAAAGAAGCGCAGTTAGACGATTAACAACAAAGGAGTAAAGCCATGAACCAACAAACGCAAATTGCATTACCAACCGCACTAAAGCCACTTCTGGCGCAACTAGCTGAGGTTAAAGAAAACAACCGATCGGTAGTGTTCGACTACGAAACCAGCAAGGGCGAGAAGGAAGCACGAAGCCATGTGGCCACCCTTCGGAAATCTAAAACGGCCGTCAATGACTTGCACAAAGAAGCAAAAGAACACGCCCTGCAGATTTGCAAAGACCTCGACGCCGGCAAGCGGTATCTCATAGGCGAAATCGACGCCATGGTCGATCAGCACATGAAGCCACTCGACGCCAAAGCAGCCAGGATCGCCAAAGCACAGCGCGAAAAGGAAATAGAAGCGCAGCGCATAGCCATGGCAGAGCAGAACCGCATCAACGCTGAACGTGAAAAGCTACAAAAAGAGCAGGAAGCATTCAAAGCCCAGCAGGACGAAGCCGAGCGCAAACGCCAGGCCAACATCAGAGCAGATAACGAAGCCGCAGAGCGAGTAGCGACAGAAAAGGCCGCACGTATCCGAGCTGAGCAGGACGCCCAGGACGCAAAGCAACAAGCAATCGACGCAAACGCCAGAGCAGAGGCAGCCGAAGCCAAGATAAAGCAACAGGAAGCCATACAGGCGGTAAAACCGGCAGAACCGAAACCAGACATTAAAACCGAAGTGGCAAGCCGCAGCGACGAGTACAAGCGGCACATTAACAACGCGATCCTGGCAACGCTCATGGCCACAGACATAAGTGAAACCCAGGCGAAGCAAATCATAACCATGATCGTCAAAGGGCAAGTGCCAAACGTCAGCATTAACTACTAACCAACAAATAAGAAGATTAACAATGAAAGATATACAAAATTTAATAAACGCAAAATTTGAAGAAATGGTCGGAAGCGGAGCTATTGAAAAGGTTATAGAAGACAAGCTTACAACTTGCATTAACGAAGTTTTTAAAAGCGCTTTTCAAAGCTATGGGGTTTTAACTAAGCACTTTGAAAAACAAGTCGAAACTTCAATTGAGCAAGGGTTATTCAGGTTAGAACTTGAGCCTTACACCGACACCATTAATTCATTTGTAAAGCAAAAGATAGCCAAACACATGGAAGGTGAAGCGCTCAAACAAATTAGCGAATCAATAGACCAAATGTTTAAGCCGGTGCCAGCAGAAACAACAATGCAGAGCATGATCGACTTGGTGCAAAAGGCATACAAAGACGATGACTACGACAACGACCGTGATGAATATTTATCAATGGAATGCGAACAGTCTTCTCATGGATGGTTTGATTTGAAATTTTGGAAACAAAAGTCCTTATCCACTGGTTGTTCATCAAGAACAAATAATCCAGATATTGAACTACACATCAATAAAGACGGCAAAATCATCTGGTTAAACGGAGGAAAAACAGATTACGGATCGCATAACCATAACGTCGAAAGCCTGTTCTACAGAATGGCTAAAAAACGAACCAAAATCACAGACATAAGAAGTTGTGACCAAGATGATTTTGATAACACATACATAGGGTTAGGAGAAGATCATTAATACTCAAACTAACACCAAAACCGCAGCCGAGCGAAGCCGGACGTATGCTGAGCAGCAAAAAGCAAAAGGGTTTGTCCGTCGCGCCTACTGGGTACCGGCAGACAAGCAAGCCGAAGCTAAAAAATTAATCGACCAACTGAGCCAATAAGCGAGGCGACTAACCAGACGCCGCAACCAGGAAAGCAGCGCTTTGTATGGGCGCTCCTTCAAGGGTACGAGTCAGAGTTAAAAATCAACCTGCTCATATCGCTAACCAACATTAAAAGCGAGAGCATCACCTCAGCACTAAAAGACCACTACGTAAACGGCACACCAAAGAAAAACTGCATCATCGTTTACGGCATTTCTCAGCAGGAGTTCAGCCGTTCAGCTAGACGATTAAAAGAAGTTTATGAAGTAGTACAACAGTTAAATGATGCTAAATAAAGGAGCAATAAACAGATGCTAGATAAATGTTGCAGCCATTGCCGGATATTCAGGCCAAAAACAGACTTCAAAGGCAAGAGCAACAAATGCAACACATGCGCGAGCAAATCAACCAAATTTATAAACGAGAGGGCTAAAAAGTCATGGCAACAAAAGGCGTAAACAAAGTAATTTTAGTTGGTAACTTAGGCCAGGATCCAGAAATCAGATACACCGCTCAAGGCAACGCAATAGCAAACCTAAGCCTAGCCACTAGTGAGAGTTGGAAAGACCAGGCCGGACAACCGCAAGAGCGCACCGAGTGGCATAAATTAACGATGGATCGTCGCTTAGCGGAAATTGCTGGCGAATACTTGCGTAAAGGTTCCCAGATTTACATCGAAGGGAAGCTCCAGACGCGCAAATGGCAAGACCAATCAGGGCAGGACAAATACACGACCGAAATAATAGTCGATCAGATGCAAATGTTGGGTGGCAAGCCAAGCGGAGCAGAGCAACAAAGCACCAGGCAACCAGACGGACGCAAGACGGGCTCAAACTTTGCCAAACCGCCAGGAACAAACCAGCCTGCAGCACAACAGCCCATGGCAGACCCTAACTTTGATTTTGACGACGATATCCCATTCTGAGGAATACATAAATAATAATTGTAGATTTAATTCTACGAAAGCCGCCCACCAGGTGGCTTTTTTTATGCCTGGAACTTTTACGGGTAAAAACGCCAACGTATAAGAGTTACAAATACAGCCTAAAGAACACCGAGTCGCAAAGAACCGAGTCGAGACAGGGGCAAATGAAAAAAATAAACATCTTTAAAAGCGGCACTCACCGCGACAGTAACGGCACAACTATGGACTTTAGCGAGTCAAAGTTAGCCGCGGCCGTCAGCGCATACGACCCCGCGATCCACGAAGCTCCAATCGTAATAGGCCACCCAAAAGGTGACAACCCAGCATACGGTTGGATAAAGTCGCTCGAATTTAACGAAGCCGACAACAAACTTTTTGCAGAGCCGCACCAGCTAAACGCCGACTTTGAAGAAATGGTCGCCAACCACGCATTCAAAAAAGTAAGCGCCTCCTGGTACCTACCAGAACACCCAGCGAACCCAGTGCCAGGATCCTTATATTTGCGTCACGTCGGATTTTTAGGCGCACAGCCGCCAGCCATCAAAGGACTGGACGCGATCAACTTTGAAGAAGCCGACAGCATGATTGTGGAATTTGAAGAAAGCTGGGAAGACGGCTGGAACATGAGCGCTATCGCCGGCATTTTCAAAAGTATGCGTGAATTTATTATCGACAAATTCAGCAAAGAAGAAGCCGACGCGATCATCCCCAACTACGCCATAGACGACATTAAGCGATCAGCCGATCGGAAAATCGACAAGGCAAACGAGCAAGTAACCGCAAACCCACTATTCAACGAGGAAAACTCAATGGAAACCCTAGAACAAGCAAAGACGCGAATCGCCGCGTTAGAAGCTGAACAGGCAGCCACGCAAGGTGAAAACGACAAGCTAAAAGGCCGGATCGCTAACTTTGAAGAAGCAGACCTTCAGCGAAACAAACAAGCCATGGCAGCTCGCGTCGATGCGTTAGTTACTAGTGGCTTTATCGCGCCAGCACAGAAAGCCGCAACCCTGGCATTTTGCGAAAAACTTGACTTAACCGCAACCGTCGAATTCGGCGAAGGCGATAGCAAGACCACCCAAACAATGGTCGAGGCTTACCTCAGCCAGTTTAATAAAAAAATCGTTAACTTTAATGAGCAATCAGAAGAAGACAGCGATCCACCCGCACCGCAAACAGCCCAGGGCTTGACCGTCCAAGCACTGGAATACCAAGAAGAACAGCGCAAACATGGCCGACAAATAACCATCGTGACCGCTATCCAAGAACTAGAAAATAAGGAGAGCGCTAATGCGTAACGTTCCAGGTTTAATAGCCACTTTCATGGCAGCAACGGCGATCCCACGATACACCGTCGTAGCACTATCAGCCGCACAGGATAAAGTCGAACTAGCAAACGATGTGGCCGACCCAATCCTGGGCATTTCAGCAGAGCCAGCAGACGCGCCAATCGGCGCACAAATTGACGTAATCCTAAGCGGCATTGCAAAAGCGAAAGCCGGAGCATCCATCGCCAAAGGCGCATGGTTAACAGTTGACGCGCAAGGTCGAGTAATCACCGCATCAGCAGCAACAAACGAGCGCATAGGCCGCGCATTGGAAGCCGCAAATGCAGCCAATGACGTTATCCCTGTTTTAATCACTCACGGTTTAGGTTAAGGAGCAAATCAACATGAACCCATTTGTAGCAGATAAGAAACTCACGGCCATCGCCCTGGGTTACAAAAACGAAGGTTTCATCGCTGATATGGTCGCACCGCGAACCCCAGTGTTAAGTGAAACCTTTAAGTGGACGGAATACAACAGCGACGAAATGCTAACAATTCCAAACACCATGGTCGGCCGTAAAGGTCGCGTAAACCAGGTCGAATTCACAGCGACCGAAAAAAGCGACTCAGTGCTAGATTACGGTTTAGAAGACGTAATCCCAATGGCAGACGTCAACGCAGCCAAAGGCCACCCATCCATTAATCCAGAAGGTAATATCTCGCTTAAGCTAAGTGAATTAATTTCTCTTGGCCGTGAAAAGCGTATCGCCAACACAGTAATGAATGCCGCGAACCATACGCACAACGAAGTGATAACCGGCACTGACAAATGGACGGATCCAGCGTCTAAGCCGATCGAACAAATCACCGACGCCATGAACACCCCGCTAGTCACACCAAACACATTAGTTTTAGGTGTCTCAGAAGCGCTAGCCCTGCGCCGTAACGTGCAGATCGTGAAAGCCTTTCATGGTAATGACGGCCAAGAGGGTTTGGTGCCTCTATCGTTCATCGAGCAGTTGTTTAACGTGAAAATCCTAGTCGGTGTATCGCGTCACAATTCGCAACGTGAAGGTCAGACAGCGGTTATCGAGCGTTTGTGGACAGGTGGCGCAGCATTGCTATACATCAAGCCAGCAGCGCAACTTAGAGACGATTTAACGTACATGCTAACCGCAGAGTATGAAACTCGTGTTTCAGGCTCCTGGGAAGACAAAAACGTCGGGTTACGTGGTGGCAAAGTCGTCCGAGTAGGCGAAAGCGTGAAAGAAGTGCTAATGGCCAAAGCTGCTAGTTACTTCTTACAAAGCGTTATCTAACCATAACTAAAAACCAACCAGGCTAGGGATAACCCCTAGCCTTTTTGAACAAGGAAACACCCAATGTCAGGCAAAAACGTAAAACTAACCCGCAACGTTAGAATCAAAGGCAAATTAGTAAAAGCCGGCGAAAAAGTGCCGGTTACAAAAGATATTGAAGCCGAGTTACTAGACGCCGACGCGATCGAGTTAAGCGAAGCTAAAGCCGACCAGAAAGACGGCGAATAATCATGTACGCAGCAGCAGCCGACCTAGTAGATCGCTTTACCATAGAAGAAGTGAGTGCCCTAGCGCCCTCAGAAATGCCAAACGAATACAACCTAGTCGTTATCAATTCAGCAATGGAAGACGCCGACGCCGAGATTAATAGCTATTTAGCTGTTCGCTACGCAGTGCCCGTCGAAGGTTCAAAGCAACTAAAGGCTGTTGCCTGCGATATAGCCAGATATCGCATGTACGACAACGACGCGCCGGAACAAGTCGAAACCCGATACCAACAACGTGTCACATGGTTGAAAGACGTCGCAGCCGGCAGAGCGACCCTGGGCATTGCAGAATCAATCACCTCGCAAACTTTAGCCGTCACCACCACAAAAAACCGTGAAAGCCGCACATTCACCCGCGACAGCTTGGCGAATTTCTAATGGCGATCAAAATAGTCGGCGCGACTTTCAAACAGGTTAAATGGCAGATCCAAAAGTTTAAGGATCCGCAAAAATTCTTAGAAGCCGTCAAGCAAAAGCTACTAGCTAGTTTTAAACTGGGGTTCAGAAATAGCGAATCACCCGACGGTGAAAAATGGGCCGGCATCACCCACAGGCAAGGCCAGCCACTACGAGACACCGGCAGATTGCAGCAAAGCATCACCGCCAAGCTAGCGAACGGTAAAATAACAATAGGCACAAACCTAGAATACGCAGCCATGCAGCAGTTCGGCAGCACAGAACAGGTTAGCGTACCCGCGCACGTAAAGACCATCAGCCAGGCATTCGGCAAACCGCTTAAATTTCCTGTAAACGTGAATGTTAAAGCCCACACCAAAAAGCTAAACGTAAAAGCTAGACCATTCCTGGGCTTTGGCACCAAGCAGCAGCAGATCGTCAATAAGCTTTTTGCTAAATGGGCCGACGGAGCACTGAATTAATGAAATTGGTAGAGATTCAGCAGCACCTCGCATCATTGCAAATATTCGATCGTGTCGAGGCGGTAATGTCTGAGGAAGAAATCAACAAACAGTTGATCCGCAAACCAGTTGCATACATAGCGCCAGCCGGCACCGGAGCACAGCAGAACGAACGCTCAATGGGCCAAGCACTTCAGCTATTAAATGAAACCTATAGCGTGATTTATTGCATACCCAGCCTAAACGACAAAACAGGCATGAAAGGAGCAGAAAAGCTTCAAGAAATAATCACGACCACCAGGCGCGAACTAATAAGCTTTGCACCAGAAAACGCAGAGCTAATGACTTTTGAAGGCGGTCAATTGATGGTTATAGGCGGCGGCTTCATCCTTTGGCACGACCAGTTTTCCACACAATACCACCTAGAAGGAAACAAAATATGATCGACAAAAAGCTAGTGCAGCCAACCGCAGGCGGCAGCTACACACGCGACAAAGAAACCGGCACGCTGAACAAAACAGCCGCGCCAAAACCAAGCCCCAAAAATAAAGGAGCCTAATCAATGGCAGGCAAAAGCGAGAAAAAACAGGTAATCCTATTTGGATTGCGATCAACCGGCAGTTACGGCGATTCAGTTGTGCCAACAAAGGCAGTTCTGTGCTCCGGCATAAGCCACAACCCATTAGCCGGTTCAACAGTAACCCGAGATAACTATAAGGGCTTTCTAGGCAGTACAGGCACACAACGAGCCACCGCTTACCAGGAAGTATCCTTTGATGTTGAATTAGCCGCATCAGGCAGCTTAGGCGTAGTTCCAGCATACAACGAGCTATTGAGAGCCTCTGGAATTGCAGAAGTAATCGACGAAGGCGTAAGTGTTGTTTATTCGCTTATCGATTCAGCTTACGAAGACGGTACTTTGTATTATTACGTTGAAGACGTATTACACAAGTTAGACGGCGCAGTAGGATCGGTGGAATTAGACCTAAGCTTAGGCCAGATCGCCAAGCTTAAATTTAAGTTCACCGGCTTATATCGTGACGCAGCAGAAGCCGCACCAGGAGCGCTTGATTTTAGCGCATTTACAACGCCAACGATCCCAACTAGCCAAACCGTTAAAACGTTTGATTTCTTTGGATTCACAACGCTGCAAATGAACACGCTAACCGTCAACCCTGGCATATCGGTAATGCATACCGACTTAACCAACCAGGAAGTAGTCGAAATCGTAGACCGTGACGGCAGTATATCCGTTAAGTTCCGCGAACCAGACCTATCAACCGTTGATTTTTTCAAGAAGGCCAAAGACGGCGCACAAGGCGCTCTAACCTACCAGTTAGGCGACGATTTAGCTGCACCAGGCACCGCAGTAAAAATCGAAGTTCCAAACATTCAAATCGACAGCACCACGCGATCGTTTGAACAAAATAAATCGATGTTAACAGTCACCGGCGGCATTGTTCCGCTAACGGCTAACACTGATTTAACCATCACCTTTATTTAATAACCAGGGGTTAGAAAGAGCCCCACAACCTCGTACAAATAGGAAAAAACATGGCGTTAATTCTAAACAAAGCAAATGCAACCCGCAAAGTATGGCGCACCATCAAATGCGAAATACCAGTAGACGGCTCATACCAGGATATGAAGTTCGACGCTCAATTTCAGTTGATGGAAGCAGAAGCGATCCAGGATAAGAAAGACGAGCAGATCCCCGACTTCCTAAAAGACGTTATCAAGGACGTTCGAGGCGTAAAAGCCAACGAAGACGACGCAGAAGACATCAGCTACAGCGAAAATCTAGTCGAGCAACTAGTCGCCATTCCATGGGTGCGTTCGGCATTAATGAAAGAATACCTAATGATACCTGTAGGTAAGCAAGGCCGAGTAAAAAACTAACAGACGCAGCCAAGCACTGGGCCTGGCTGCAATATAACGACACGGACGAAGACGACGAAGAACTGGCGCGACTCACTGAGCAATTAATTCAGTGGGGCGCACCACAGGACGCAATTAGCAAACTTAAGGACAAGTTCGAGGATGACAAACCCGAGGCAGCAAAAGACGTCCACATTTACTTTGAAAACGGCTCGACAGTTGAATTATTTCTAAGCATGAATAGCCAATGGAATATACAGCCAATGACCGGCCAGAGAGTCGGAATGAACTGGGCCAGCCTAGACATTGCGATCAGTAAACACCAGGACTTCGAATTGCGGCCACAAGAAGAAAAAAACGAAGTTTTTAGAAACATACAGGCAATGGAAACAGCCGCAATCATCGAACTAAGAAAGCAAGAGCGAGAACGCAAAGCAAATGACTAAACAGTTAGCCCTAAACCTAGTTATAGATGCCAAAACCGGCAAGTTAGTCGGAGAACTCGCCAAGGGCGAAACAGGCCTGGACAAATTCGAGAGGAAGGTCAAGAAGACCGACGCAGCCACCTCGAAATCGACCCAGACAGTCGGCCAATTCAGCAGCGCATTTAAGCTATTAGGGGGCGCAGTCGCAGGCGTATCGCTAGGCTATCTAGTCAAACAGTTGTACGAAGGGATCGACGCCATACAGGGCATGGAAGCCCAACTCAAAACCACAACGGGATCGGTCGGAGGTGCAGCCCTAGCACTGGATCGCCTTACCGATTTTGCCAAGAAAACCCCTTTCACCATAAACCAAAGCGTCGAAGCATTCACCAGGCTAACGAACATGGGCCTAAACCCATCAGAGAAAGCCATGCTCAGCTACGGCAACACAGCCGCAGCCATGGGCCTGGATATGATGCAAATGGTCGAAGCGGTCGCAGATGCAGCCGTCGGAGAGTTTGAGCGCCTAAAACAGTTCGGGATCAAAGCCAAGAACAACGGCGAGTCAATCGCCTTTACATTCCAGGGCCAAACCAAAAGCATCAAGAACGACGCCGCATCAATCGAGGAATACCTGCAAGGCATAGGCGAAAATGAATTCGCCGGCGCAATGACCGACCAAATGGGCAAGCTGTCCTCAAAAATGAACAACGTCGGAATAGAAACCCAACTCCTGGCCAAGTCGCTAGGGGATCAGGGATTAACCGCAATATTCGACGGAGTAATAGACTCACTCGGCGGCGCAGTGAAAGTGACCACAGCCTGGATAAAAGAAAGCGGGATCCTAACAAGCGTAATCAGCGAAGGCGGGGCATTCATTGCCGACATATTCAGCGCACTAGAAGTCGTACTAAAAACCAGCGCTCTAGGTTGGTTAACCATGGGAGAGTACGCAACCGGCGCAATGGCAGCAAGCGCCGACGCAGTAGCTGGACTTATAAACGCAGCACTTGAACCACTTCTAAACGTTCTAAGCGCCGTAGCCGAGGGATGGGGTTATATATTCGAGGCAATGGCAGAATTCACCGGCTCGGAAACCATGGGAGCCGCAGCAGCAAGCCTTAGCTCATTCAGTAAAACAGTAAAAGAGTTTAGCGTATCAGGCGACGACATAACCAAGCTTCATCAAAAAATGGGCGCGGCGGTAGTCTCAACAACAAAAGACATAGAAGCCCTTAAAAATGCCAACGCTGGCGACAAAGTAAGGCAGTGGGTTTATGAAAATGTAACTGCCATTAACGAGCAAAAAGAAGCAGCAAAAGAAGCAGCAAAAGCCATCAAAGAAATGGCCGGAGGCGAAACCGTAGGTAAGGTATTCGACTCAGCAGACCTAAACGACCTAATCAAAGACGTCGACAAGTTGGGCGATAGCTGGAAGAACACCGGCGACACCATGACGGACGCATTCGGCTCCATAGCTGACCAGATAGATAAAATGGTCGCATCATTCGAAATGTTCAGCACGATGCAAGAAGACTTCGACAAGCAGCGCAAGGATGCAAACACTATCCAGGATCTAGAGCTTCGAGAAAAGACGCTGGCAGAGTTGGATAAGTATGAAGGGAAAATGCAGACGGAAAGATTACAATCAACCGTCGGTGGATTCGCAAGCATGGCCGGAGCAGCATCGGAAATGTTTGACGAGCAATCAAAGGGCCGTGAAACGCTTCATAGACTAGAGCAGGCATTTACCATAATCGAGGTTGGACTAGCTCTTAAAAAGGCCGCAGCAAACGCCATGGCTGCAATTGCAGGCCAAGGACAGGGTGACCCATACACAGCATTCGCCAGGATAGCAGCCATGGCCGCATTAATGGCCGGACTAGGATTATTTAGCGGAAGCGTATCAGGAGCACCAGTATCTAGCGCAGATAGACAAAAAGACCAGGGAACCGGAACCACTCTTGGTAGCGACGAAAAGAGCGCATCAATCAACAATTCTACCGATCGAATGATTGAATTAGAAACCGAGCAATACGCAGAGTTACGAGAAATGAACAACAGCTTAAAAATGCTCAACTCGTATATGTCACGACTAGCCACATCATTAGTCGGCGGCTATGGCAAATTTGACGGCAGCAATTACGGCGGCGAGATTGGCAGTAAGTCGACCACCTCAAAATTCGAAAAGTTATTAATTGGAGCCGGCCTAGAAGGGCTCGATCCTACAGGAATAATGGATAAAATAATCAGCGGCTTTTCAAAAACCAAGACATCGATCGAGGACTCAGGAATAAGCATTGTTGGACAAACGATCGGCAATATAATCGAAACCGGACTAGCTAACGTCAATGCTTATTATGATGTAAAAACAAAGGATTCTAGTTGGTGGGGATTAAAAACCGATACAAAGTACACAACTGAATATGAATCCCTAGACAACGGCGTACAGCGCGAAATTGGACTAGTATTTACTAGCCTAGCAGACAGCATTACATCAGCAGTCGAATTATTAGGGTTTGAAGTCGGCAAAGAACTGGTAATGACCAATTTTACCAATATAGCAGACCTAATAACCGCCGGAAATTTTGACTTTGAAAGCGGCAAGCCATTTTTAAATAACATTTTTTCAGACTACTTTGAAAGCATCACCGGAGTACTGGGAGAGGAAGCGACCAAAACCCTAGATAACTTTAAAATAAACCTTTCAAACGTTTCATTCAAAGATATGTCAGGCGAAGAAATAGAAGCCGAGTTACAAGCTATATTTTCAAAGCAAGCCGATTTAATGACCGAGTATTTGATCCCCGCTATAGCGGAATATCAAAAAGTTGGCGAGGGATTGTACGACACCCTAGTAAGAGTGGCCCAAGAGCAAGCCATATTTAATTCGAACATGGACGCGATCGGCCTGCAGCTTGGTAGATTTGGCGACCTAACCAAAGAAACTGAAACCGCAATCACCCAAAGCCTGCTCGATTTAATGGGTGGCATTGAAAATTACATGGATCAAGTAAATGTTTATTTCTCTGAATTTTTCACAGAAGCGGAGCAATTCGACTACCTAGCTAGCATGATATCTGACCAATTCGAATCGTTAGGCCAAGTCATACCGCAAACTAGGGACGAATTCAGATCCTTAGTTGACGGCATAGACCTCACAACTCAGTCAGGCCAGCAACTATTCGCCGCATTAATGAGCCTAGTACCATCGATGGACAGTTACTTCGACAGCATAGAACAACAGGTAGAAGTAACCCAGGAGGCAACTCAGGTAACAATTGACACAACTAAGCAGTTATTAAGCATGACCGTCGATTTAAACCGAGAGTTGGCTAGAATGGATATGACGCCGGTTCAGTTAGCTATCGAAGACATTCTATTATGGAAGCAAGCAGCAATCGAAGCAGCCGAGGAAGTAGGCGCGACCGACTTTACATTAATCGAAAAAATAGCAGAACGGCGCCTCGCTGACGTAATCAAAGGAGAGGTAGACTCGATAGAACGACAAATCGAGAGACTAGCCAGTAATACTCAGCGAGAAGTTGACTCACTAGAGCAAACATTCAGTGACCTGGCCAGGGCCATAAGTGAAACCAGCGCGACAATTGGCGCAGCCATACTCAACATTCAAAAGCAGCAACCTAACTTTAACGCTAATGAGTTTTACAGCAACCAAGTAAGCGATCTGCGGGAAAGCTTAGGACAAGGCACTGTAAAAGAGCAACTAAAACGCGTTAACACCCTCAACACGGCCATAAACGATCGATACCAGGCAGAACTAGCAGAAATAGAAAACAGCCGCGCACAAGCCGAAGCAGCGCACCAGCAACAAATGAACGCATACAACGAACAAGTAAGCGCCATTGAAACAATGAACGACGCAGCCAAGGCACTCAAGAAAGCATCACAGGATCTATTAATTGGGAACCTTTCGCCATTAACAGCAGGCGAACAGTTAGCAGAAGCCGAGGCGCAGTTTAATGAAATACTACGCAAAGCTAGAGGCGGTGACGCAGACGCAATAGGCCAATTAAAATCAAGCGGAGAACAATACCTGGGACTAGCGCAGCAATACAAACCTGCAAACTATCAGGATGTTTTTAGCCAGGTATACGGCGCATTTACAGACGTCGGAAGCAAAGAGCAAGCGATCCCTCCGGCACCATCACCTCACTTTATGACGTTAAGGTACCAGGAAGCCGCCGAGCAATTAGCAGTCGACACAATAGCCGAACTAAAAGAGCTTCAGTTATTAACAGACGAGCTAAATGCAACCGCCGGCGAAGAAATGGAAGCGACGATCGGCACACTTCAAGCGCAAGCAGAGCTAGACGCACAATTAATGCGTGATTCAATCGATAAATTACCAGGAGTAATCGAAGGCGAAACCGCGCAAATGGTCAAGTATATTGAGGCTCAGACGCAAGTAGCAAAAGAACAACTAGCAGCAATTAACGCAGCCACAGCCGCGATAGTGGATGCAATAGGAACTCTGCCAGCGCCGATCGTAAACGTTCCCGCGCCGATCGTAAACGTTCCCGCGCCGATCGTAAACGTTCCCGCGCCGGTGGTAAATGTTCCAGCGCCGATCGTGAATATACAAAAGCAAGAAACTGACAATGGGATGAAAGACTTTAGCCGTGACCTATCCGACCTGATCGACAAAATACGGGACGATAGGACATCAGGAAACGACCTGAGAAGGGCGATGTAATGACACAAAGCGAGTGGTTAAAGCGACCTAATACTTTTAGATGTGTTCTAGTCGAAATAGACTACAAAGAAGGCGGCTCAATAAAAACCGCCTGCTTTGCAAAAGGAAATTTCAGGAGCGCCCGAACAGACACGCCAGCATATACTCCCTATAGAGATTTTGTAATAGGGGGTTTGAAATTTTCAGCGTCAATAGACTCTGCATTATTCGGCAGTACAAAAACGCGACCAGGCGAATTAATATTATTGGGCCACCAAGACACTGATTATTTATTAACAAAAGCCGTGGCCGGTAACGCGATCAGGATTTTTATAGGCGACGAATCATGGACTAAAGCCGATTTTTACCAGGTAGCAACGCTGGTATCAGATGGGGTAGGGATTTCAGGAACCAATATCAGGATCACCTTTCGACAGTTTGCCGAAGATATGAACGCGCCGGTATTAACTGAACGAACCGCAGACGGTCGATTAATTCCTTTTTGCGCCGGTAGAGCATCGAATGTTACGCCAATATTGATAGATGAATTAACCGGAACATACAAGTTTAACAGAGAATCAAGCCAGGCCGTCACCGCCGCAAAATTTAACGGCGATATAGTGAGCCCTGCGAACTACACCGTAAACCTCGCAAACAGCACGATAACATTCAACAACGCGCCGATCGGACAAGTCACCTTAGACATTGACGGAACTAACACGGGTAGTTGGAAGCAAACCGCCTCAGATATCATCGGCCATATATTCCCAGGGGCGCAACTAGATCCAGGATTAGCAACCTACCAGCTAGGGATCTACATCAACGACGACACAACCCTGGGCGAATTACTAGACGACATCACCACTTCAATCGGTGCATTTTGGAAATTTGACGAGTCAGGAATATTGCAGATTAAACCTTTTAATACAGTCACAGGAACCGCAGCCGCAGCGATAAGCGACGATCAGAACGTCGAAGACAGCCGCCGTGTCGCATTCACTATGGCACCATCAAAAGAAGTATTGATCGGCTATGCCAGGAACTACACCCAGATCCGCAACGTTGCCGGTAACGTTTACGCAACCAGCCAGGCAACGGCAGAGTATTTGCAAAACCCTGGGAAGATTGCCAGCGCATCAGACAACCAGATAGCCATAGACTTTGCGAAATCAGCAACCATCACCGCAGACACGGCAATAGTTAATAAGGCAGATGCAGACACCGAAGCGGCCCGAAGATTGGCGATAGGCGCGATCCCTAGATTGATTTATCAGACAAAACAAATGGCCGCAGGCTTTGACATAGAAATGGGCCAAGAAGCCGAGCTCACAACGCCAGGATTAAACGGGAAAAATGCAATAGTAACCCGCAAAGACTATGACATTTTAGACGAGACAGTAACCGTGGAGTTTTGGCAGTAATGGCAACAGATAGATTTAAGATGCTAGTAAATAACTATTACGATGAAGCCGCACTAACCCTGCAAACAGGAACCGAAGCCGGAGAAATGACCCTAAGCAACACCCAAGTCTACGGAAATGAAATGCGATTTGTATCGACAGACATAAACGAGGTCGTCATTACAGGCGATTTTACGATTGCAAAGTTAATATCTGGATTTGTTTTATACAGGCACAACCTAAGTGCATCAGCAACATTTAGACTAGAAATTTTTGATGATGTAAACCAAGCCGGCAACACAGTATATGACTCCGGCAACGTTTCAGCAGTACAGCAACGCGCATATGACGAGTGGGATTGGCGAATAGAGAAGCTAGTTAGCTCGCCTTTTGATAATTGGTCTGTGAAGTTTTCCCAAGCATGGTTTTATGAGGTTTTCGGTTTGAGTTTTCGAATAACTGTGAACGACCCGAGCAACGAAGACGGAGAAATAGAAATTACCAGGATATACATGGGCCGTACATTTTCACCTAGCCGAAATTTTGATTGGGGGCAAAAGACACAAATCAAAAGTAACAGCAACCAAGTGCGAACGGACGGAGCAAGTCTTTACACTAAAGTGAGAAAGAAATTTAGGATCCTAGATTTCAGCGTAATTTTAAGCGACATAGATCGGGTGGCTTTTTTTAATGCCACGGAACACCTCGGCCTAGATTTAGACTTTTTTATAACCCTATACCCGAACACAGGAAAGCAGCAAGAAATGGAATCAGCATTAGCTGGGAAATTTAAAGTCATACCATCCCTGGTAAACGAAGGTTACGACCGGAACGCGACTACAGCACAGATAGAAGAAGCATAATGGCCACACCACTAGCACCAATAAATATACAACTAGAAAATAGCGATCTAGGACAGGTTTTTAAAGATAAAATAAACGGCCTAGTAACTGCTCTAAACGAGAACCGAACCGAGTTTAATAATCAATTAGCAGCCAGCGAAACAGCCGGACAATTCTCGGACAACGCAGAGGAACAAGTCACCCTCGCCGCCGATCAAGTGGAAATCGCCAGGCAACACAAAGAAGCCGCCGCGAACTCAGCCGCCGCCGCAAACGCGACAGTCGCAGGAACCCACACGCACAACTTTAGTGGCGTAACCGGATTGCAAGCAGCTCTAGATCAAATAACCGGAGATTTGAGCGAGCTTAATATCAAAGCCGATCAAGCCTTTGTATTTTCAATTTTAGGATTTTAAAAGATGGCAGATAACGCAACTCTAATAACCGAAACCTTAGACAAAATCGCAGCGCTAGACGGCACACAAACGCAACGATACTTGTCTCTTTTAAAAGGAACAGCGGTAAAGTTAAATATTGATACTAGCGCCATACAGGCGCGATTAGACGCATTAAGCATCGCTGGCGCGACAATAGAACAATTTGCAGAAAATGCAGGTGCCAACAACCTGACGGCAACATTAACAACAGGCGCAATTGTTGAACACCTCGGAGATAGTATTGGCAGCGCTAGTTTGATAGAGGCCGATGGTTCGATTTTGAATGTGATAGCTCATCCAAAACTAGCCGCTATTGTACCGGAAAGTTATGGATTTATTAGCGATCCTGTAATTTTAGCAGGACACGCAGGGCAGGCAGCTTTTAGCGCAAATGGCCTTAGATTTATTAGCTCGCGGTCGGAGTCCAATAACTACGTAACAGTTAAATTAACATATGATGGAGTAGAAACCAGCTACTCTACAAACGCGGCTACCTATCCAGCCACGCAGTCTTGCATTTCACATGACGGCACTAGAGGTTTTGCCCCCCTTGTTTATAGTACCGATACCTTAGGCGTGAGCTATATAAGCAATGGAATTTTACAATTAAGAGGCTTAGACAGCGGTTATGCAGAAAGTGCTTATTTCGCTGGCGCTATTTCAGGTGACGGACTTAATGCTTACCTACTCTGCGATAGCGATGACGGCAATAAACTAAAAGTGTACAAATCTTATAACGGTTTTGTCTCAGCAATGAGCGTATCCCTAAGTTTTACGTACAGCACAAGCAATATCTACGGGGTTTGTACCGATTACGATGGTTCTCACGTCTACGGTTTTGGAAATAACTTATTCTATAAATCCACCGACTATGGCGTCACCTTCACTCAGTATTATAACACGCTCCCTTTCTCCCCTAGTAGCGGAAGGGCGCTTACCTGTTCCAACAACGGGCAGCACATACTGGTACACGATAGAAACTACATTTCCAGAGATTACGGGGTGACTTTTGTACCTATCTCTATACCCAGCGTAGTAGGGTTTACTAGAAGTTGTGCAATCACTGCATATAGCCTAAGAGTGACTGACGAGAGATTATTTGTCTTGTGCGCTGGAACTGATATTACAACAGGTTTATCGGTTAGGTTTTTAGGTTTTTCGGATGACTTTGGGCTCACATTTACCTTTGGTCGGGTATTTCTGATCAGCACTTACTTGGCGTCAAATATAGGTTTCCCGTTTTTTATGTCTCCAGATGATAGCTTTATGATCTCTACCTATTACGCTAGTGGAACACCGTACAAAACAGAGACTCTTAAAGATAAGTTCTTACCTTATATCCCATCCAAAAAAATAGTAGGAGGCTAATTTATGATTACAAATTTAACTAACCCAGGACAACCATTGGCAGATGGTGATAGATACCGAATTGATAACCCAAACGGCACGTATGAAATAAAAATAAATCAGCCGGTTATTGAAGCGGTCGAGAGCCCAACCCGCATCATCACGCGCAAAGCATTTATTAATCGGTTTAGGCCTTATTGGGCAGATATTGAAGCATTGAAAGAAGTCAGTGCCGACGTTCGATTTTTATTCTTCATGCTCGAAAATACGGGATATGTGAACTTAGACGACGACGACACCATCACCAGTGTCACGGATTTAAAAGCGGCAATTCCAGCGATTGATGATGCAATGATGCTTGCAAACGGCACCGAAAAAGAGAAGTACAACGGCCAGCTATAACAACCAATTAAAAGAGAACTCAATGAATCTCACAGCGACGACTACAGGCAAGTACAAGCTAATAGCGGAGGGCTTAGTTACATCGCTAAGGCTTGAGAATATCGACACAGGAAAGCGACTAATCTCGCTCACAGTTATCGCGTCAGGACTTCAAGACGCGAGAGTAACATGCGGATCAGGAGAAATACCCGCGACCGCAATATCCATCCTTGATGACTTCATGGTTTCCCAAGGTTTCTCAGAGTACAAATGGGAGCGAGAAGTCGAATCGGGCAAATTTGAAACCGTCACCAGAAAGATTAAGGCCGCAAAATGAAATTAGAAGATTTTGAAACACTTCAAGACGCCCACGCATACACAGAAACGCAAGGCCGGTTAATATCGCCAGATATGATGCTGTCATTTATTACGGGGTTTGGGTTGATCGGCCCACTGATTGATGCTCCTGCTACCGACTTAGCTAAATCAGTCAAGGCCGCTATGACCTTTGGTAGTGAGTTCAATCTTATTACAGGGCACCCTCAGACCATCATCGCTCTTGCGAATGGTTTAGTAGCACAAGGTACAGTTCCACAAAATTTTATTGATGCGCTTGTTGCTTACGCTAACCCCACCGTCTACCAATTTCTAACCTCGACTGAGTATGACTTTCAGTTTGACAAAGGTACATACACTCTACTTCCGCTTATCAAAACTGGCACCAGTGTTGTCATCAATGTTACTACTACTTGTGAGCTGCACAACCCAGCGGTATTTGGTCTAAACCCTTTGACAGATAAGTATGAAAAAGTAACGGCATTTATGCGGGTTCGCGCAGTAGGGAAGTACGAGGCTAAACTACAGCCTACGTTACTCCATTGGAATTACTTTGTTGCTGATGCATATGGTGTAATTGAGGCGGTGTAATGACGACTTTACGCTCAGACCTGACGTTACCTTATACATTAGATCCAGCTCATCCGCTGTTTGCAAACGTTGTGTCAGTGCAAGCTGTAGGTGCTGCTGGTTCGAGCGAGACGGCGTACCAAGGTGCGGTTGCAGGTTTTGGCACAAGCGGTGGTGATGGGTATGATCTAGCGCTTGGGGCAGTCACTGACCCAACGAAAGCAGGCTGGTATTTCGAAGATGCGGGTAACGTTGGTAATTTACCCACTTACTCGATTTTTACCTTGTTCTACCATGATGATTTTTCAGATTTACTTGAGAATGTACTTTATTGTGAGCGGCCAACTAGCCAGCAAATACTAAAAACAACGGTAAAAGGCGACAGCTATGCGTTTGTAACCAGAGCCACAAATGGCCATTTTTCATCACTGATAAACAACACGACTTACGCGGTACTTGATACTAGCGCAACGATACACACTGGGCTTTTTGTTAAGAATAGTGATACTAACAGAGAGGTGTATGGTGATGATAACTATGCAATAACTACGGAGTCAAAGTCTGATATACACAGCACCGCAGTCACGCCTATGCTTTTAGTTGACCCGGTAGACGCATATGCGGCAAATGGGGTATCAAATATACTATTAAACATCACGTTTAATAGCGCTTTAACTTCCTCCGATTACGCATCGTTACGGGCAGATCCTTGGAGTATATTTTTAGCATCAGCAGGAGGGACAAGCACAACCTACAATTTGTTAATGCAACAAGGAACACAAAGTTCATTTGGAAACCAGGCAAGTCTAAAAGCATCCAGGAAGATATCAGCCGGCGCCTCGACAGAAGAAGGAGCTGGAAACCAGGCAAGTCTAAAAGCATCCAGGAAGATATCAGCCGGCGCAGGCAAAATGGAGGCGTTTGGTTATGCCGCGACATTAACACTAGTCACACCAGCACCAGGCGAACCAACCAACTACACCTTCACAATGGCCGCCGGCAGGATCCTGGGATTCGGACAAACAGCCAAGATAGTGGCAGCGCGATCATTAAAAGCCGAAGCAGGAAACACTACCGAAGTAGGCAGCAGCGCATCAATAAAAGCCACCAGGAAGATAACTCCAGGAACGGCATCAAGTATCGCTCATGGAAATAGCGCAGCGTTACGAGCCGCCAGGTCGATAAAAGCAGGGGCAGCAAGCAACACATCAACAGGCCAGGACGTCAAGCTGGCAGCATCTAGAAAATTTGGAATTAATACGGGTAAAAGTTTGGCGTTCGGTTTGCCATTATTAATGAAGTATTCAGGCTACATCGAAGCCAGGATAGACGGTTATAAATTAAGTTACGCCGGCAACGACTACTCAATAGGCTACGAAGCCGAAGAATACTCAATAGCATACAAATAACAAAAGGCCAGAAACATGAGCGATTTTATAGAATTTAACAATACGATTTTAGACATTCACACAGCGAAACATAACTTCGCATCTGACGTTTATAAAATCTATTTGACCAACGCAGCGCCCAACAAAGCGACACACACTGTAAAAGCGGATCTAGCAGAGATCGCGGCCGGCAACGGATATCCAGCACTAGGGATCGCAGTAAACATCAGCGGAGTCACCCAAACAGCCGGCGAACTATCAATCGCACTAGCACAGGACGAGGTAATAATAGCAGCCGGCGGCAGTATTGGCGCGTTCCGTTATGCAGTCTTATACAACGCTACACACGCGAGCAAGCCCCTCGTTTGTTATTGGGATTACAGCACAAGCATCACTTTATTGGATGGTGAAAAACTGGATCTTAATTTGCCGGCGGTTTTAATTACGGCGTCACTCACTAAAGCGGCTTAATATGCAAAACGTAATCGAGAAGCCATTCAGCAAAGCGGTGAAAATAAAAGTAGTTTTTACCGATAAATCCAAAGTGCAGTCATTCGCAGCACTGAGCAGAATAACGCTTAACATTGGTGGCGAAGATTACTCGACGGATATAACACCGACAAAACTATATGTGGATCAAGATGATTCAAAAACGTTGATTTTAGATATCGGATCAGTGACACAGCTAGAAAAAGGCGCTTATGATCCTGAGATAGTTTGCTACTCAGCAACCTATACAAACGGGTACCCACTAACAAGCAAGAGCGTCCCAAAAATTAAACCGATCATAGTTTACTAAAAAAAAGGGGCGCGTCCCCTTTTTGTCTGTATAATATGCACCCACGAAAATCAGCGAACAGCTACGAAAGGCTAAGAACCTGCCGCAATGTACCCCTGAGCGTACCCCAACACTGAATAGAGAATTTATGAGCATAGATAATACCATACCAGCCAATAACTTACGCAACATTGCCATCATTGCCCACGTTGACCACGGTAAAACCACCCTAGTTGATAAGCTTTTACAACAGTCAGGCACCCTTGAAAGCCGTGGCGCAGCCGCAGAGCGCGTCATGGATTCTAATGATATTGAAAAAGAGCGTGGTATTACCATTCTTGCCAAAAATACTGCGATACGCTGGAATGATTACCGCATTAATATCGTAGATACTCCCGGACACGCTGACTTTGGTGGTGAGGTTGAACGAGTATTATCTATGGTCGACTCTGTACTATTGTTAGTTGATGCCCAAGAAGGCCCAATGCCACAAACTCGCTTTGTGACACAAAAAGCGTTCGCTCAAGGTTTAAAGCCAATAGTTGTTATCAATAAAGTTGATAAGCCAGGCGCACGTCCTAGCTGGGTAATTGATCAAGTTTTTGACTTGTTTGATAACCTAGGCGCAACAGATGATCAACTCGATTTCCAAGTTGTCTATGCTTCTGCCTTAAATGGTTGGGCTTCAAATGAAGTTGATACTCCAAGCGAGAATATGACGCCTTTGTTTGAAACTATTGTTAAACATGTAAAGCAGCCGGATGCAGACTTTGATGGTCCTTTCCAAATGCAGATTTCGCAACTTGATTACAACTCTTATGTTGGCGTTATTGGCGTAGGTCGCATTACTCGTGGTTCAGTTAAAACCGGTAAGGCAATCACTGTAGTGAGTGCTGACGGCAGCAAACGCACGGGTAAAATTGGTCAAGTACTAGGTTACATGGGATTGGCACGCACAGAAGTTGAATCGGCTAGCGCTGGTGACATCATTGCGATTACCGGTCTTGGTGAACTCAAAATTTCTGACACTATTTGCGATCCAAACAAAGTTGAAGCATTAAAGCCATTATCAGTCGATGAGCCTACTGTGACGATGACTTTCCAAGTCAACAACTCTCCCTTTGCTGGTAAAGAAGGTAAATACGTGACATCACGTAATATTCTTGACCGTTTGAAAGACGAGTTAATCCACAACGTAGCCTTACGTGTTGATGAAACGGAAGATGCGGATAAATTCCGCGTATCAGGTCGCGGTGAATTGCACTTAGGTATCTTGATCGAAAACATGCGCCGTGAAGGTTACGAGCTAGCAGTATCACGTCCAGAAGTAATATTGCGTACTGTTAACGGCGTATTAGAAGAACCTTTTGAAACAGTGACTATTGACTGTGAAGAGCAACACCAAGGTTCTATGATGGAACAACTTGGTCTGCGTAAAGGCGAAATGACCAATATGACCTCTGATGGCAAGGGTCGTGTTCGTTTAGACTTTATCATTCCAAGCCGTGGTTTGATTGGTTTCCAAACTGACTTTATGACCATGACTTCAGGTTCTGGTTTGCTATACCACACGTTTGACCATTACGGCCCGCACAAAGGCGGCAGCATCGGTCAACGTAAAAACGGTGTATTGATTGCCAACGCCACTGGTAAAGCGCTTACTAACGCCTTGTTTAACATGCAAGAGCGTGGTCGTTTGTTTATCGGTCATGGTGTAGAAGTATATGAAGGTATGGTTATCGGTATGCATAACCGTGACAACGATTTAACTGTAAACGCCCTAAAAGGCAAGCAGTTAACTAACGTTCGTGCATCAGGTACTGACGAAGCTCAATCACTGGTACCACCGGTTATTCTAGCCTTAGAACAAGCCCTAGAATTTATTGATAACGATGAATTGGTTGAAGTTACGCCCAAAAGTATTCGTATCCGTAAAAAGCATTTAACTGAAAATGATCGCAAACGTGCGAGTCGTGGTCCAAAAGACTAAATTCAGTTGTATCTGAACACCTAAAAAACCGGCTCTTAGCCGGTTTTTTTATACACAATTTACGCTCGAATTTTTAACTGATACCAAGTATTTAGTACCCGCTATTTGATAAACAACATTTCCTGATATTTTGGCAGGGGCCAATATTCATCGGCAACAATGCCTTCAAGTGAGTCAACGGCAGCTCTTACTTCTAGCATTAAGGGACATATCGTTTTAGCGCAAAAAGTCATATGGGTTTCTACCGAGTCAAAGCCATGTTCATCGATGGCTGCACTTAGCTTACGGACGGCACTCATCATAGTGTTGGTCAAGGCAACCAACTTTTCTAAAGACCCCTTATCCAGCGCTATTCCCATATGCGACAAACTAGCGTTGGTGGCTGATATTTCTGAAATATACTTGATTGCAGCCGGATAAATTCGGGTTATAGCGATATCTTTGACCAGTTTAGCTTCAACCTCAATCGACAAAATATATTGCTCTGCGTACACTTCAAAACGGCTTAACAGTTCTTTAGGGCTCAATACCCCTGTGCGCTCAAATAAGCTGACTATGGACTTATCTTTGAAATAAGGTAAGGCCTCTGCAGCAGTAGGAATATTTTTCAGTCCGCGCTCTTCCACCGCTTTACTATGCCATTCAGATGAATATCCATCGCCACCAAACACCACATTACCGTGTAATTCCATTAACTCTTTTAAGACTAAGATAACCGCTGTGGTTTTGTCGTTGCTGGCGAGTGCCACTTCTAATTTTTCTGCAATCCAATCGAGTGAATCCGCTAACATGGTATTCATCGCCACGAGAGGCCCAGATACCGATTGTGACGAACCAACCGCCCGAAACTCAAAACGGTTGCCGGTGAAAGCAAAAGGCGAGGTCCGATTGCGGTCACCAGGATCGCGCTCAAATTTTAGGATTTGTGAAAGTCCCAAATCCATCAAACCGCCCTTCGCTTTTTCTAGCAACTTTCCTGCTTTGATATCATTAAAAACACTTTCCAGTTGCTCACCAAGATAGACTGATAAAATAGCAGGTGGAGCTTCATTCGCCCCCAGTCTGTGGTCATTAGCGGCCGAGGCAATCACTGCACGCAACAGGGGTCCATACAAATGAACACCACGAATAACGGCACCACAAAATAACAAAAAATTAAGATTGTCATGAGGCGTGCTGCCAGGATCTAATAGATTGCCTTGTGTCGCATTACCCACAGACCAGTTAACGTGTTTACCAGAACCGTTTACGCCTGCAAATGGTTTTTCGTGTAATAAACATAAAAAACCATGTTGTTTGGCAGTACTTTTCATCAAGGTCATCAACAATTGCTGATGATCCGCAGCCACATTAGCCGCTTCAAAATAGGGTGCAATTTCAAATTGGCCAGGCGCAACCTCATTGTGATGGGTCTTAGCAGGAATGCCTAAATGATAAAGTTTATCTTCAAAGTCTTGCATAAACACTTGAACGCGCGCTGGTATAGCGCCGAAATAATGATCATCAAACTGCTGCCCTTTGGCCGGTGGTGCGCCAAAAAGGGTTCTTCCTGCTAACAGCAGATCGGGACGGCTATTAGCAAAGTTTTCATCCACTAAGAAGTATTCTTGCTCTGCCCCACAACTTGAATTAAGTGGAGCAATGTCAGACTCCCCCATCAATGACAATACTCTGATCGCGGATTTATTCATCGCCGCATTGGAACGTAACAGCGGAATTTTTTTATCTAGGGCTTCACCGGTCCAAGACATAAACACACTGGGTATCATCAGCGTAGAGCCATTATCCGTGTGCATAACATAGGCCGGACTAGTGGGATCCCAAGCGGTATACCCACGAGCCGCATTGGTCATGCGCAAACTACCATTGGGGAAAGAAGAGCCGTCTGGCTCACCTTTTATTAGCAAACTCCCAGTAAATTCTGTAATTGCATTGCCGTCAGAATTAGTAATGATAAAACCATCATGTTTTTCAGCCGTGATATTGGTCATAGGGTAAAAAATATGTGAGAAGAATTTAACGCCCTTAGACATCGCCCAGTCTTTCATCGCTGCAGCCACCACATCAGCGGTAGCGGGGTCGAGTGGAGCGCCAGTTTGCACGGTATTTTTCATGGCTTTAAAAGCATTTTTTGACAATGCTTCTTCCATAGCGGCCAAATTAAAAACATCTTTTGCCCAAATTTTGCTCAATGAATCAGGCATTTTGCTCTGTTTTGGTTCACGATTGGTTATATATGCGATCGCTTGTTCTCTTGCTTGATTTCCACTCATTATTGTTCCTCAGCTTAATAAAAACGCGGGGCGCATCGCCCAACTTATTCCATCCATACAACGTAAATCACCAGACTTAAATTGACATGGAGCAACAATCAGACCGAATTAGATTAAAATGAAGAGAAAATTTGAGACAGTTATGTGGATATCGCTTAAAAAACAGATGTAAGCTTAATAAGAACAACAATGAAATCAAGCAGACTAAGCAAAGACTCTGCTAATCACAGAGTCTTGTTAACTATTGTTTTTGGCTTATATTGTTTTCGTTTTTTGCAAACAACAACATAAACACCCCTAACATAATCGCCATGTCGGCAATATTGAAAATACCCGTTCGTAATGAACCAATTCCAATATTTAAAAAATCAATAACAGCGCCATCATTCATTGCACGATCATAAAAATTACTGATGCCACCTGAAAAAATTAAGGCGAGACAAGTTAAACTGTAGGTATTCTGTTGTTTGCTTTTAAACATATAGATAAATAGAGTCAACAGCACTAATCCCACTGCCACAACAAATATCCAAAATCGTAGTGACTCAGACAAACTACTACCTAAGCCTAAAAAAGCACCGTGATTTTCCACATAACCAATTCTCACGATATCGCCCCAATAGCTGTTCATCGTAAAGTGAGTTAGATAGCGATCAGCCCACAACTTGCTCAACTGATCAATAGCGACACTGACGAAGGTAATAATGAAAATAAGACGAAGTTTTACCACTAAGGTCATGCAAGTTCCTAAATTTAAACGGGAGATTAAAGCAACATATGCTGCGCTAGCGTGGAATTATGCCGATTAAAAATTTGATTGCTACTATTATACTTAAAATTTTATGCTGGGATATCTAAGCTTTTTTAGCGGTCCTAGAGGCACATTAAAATTTTGTTAATTATTTGTAATTACTTATCCCATTACGTTATAGCGTGCAAGCAACACAATTTCTTTAAGTCGTTGTATCATAGCGAAAATTTGTTACAGAAAACGCCACTTATATGAAAAAAATAGAAGCGATTATTAAACCCTTTATACTAGAAGATGTGAGAGAAGCGTTAAATCAAGCTGGTATTAGAGGTTTAACTGTTACTGAAGTCACCGGTTATGGTCGGCAAAAAGGTCACACTGAAACATACCGAGGCTCAGAATATTCAGTGGATTTTTTACCTAAGGTCAAGCTAGAACTTATATTATCCGACGAGGAAATAGAACGCAGTATTGAAATTATTCAACAAACCGCCAAGACCGGTAAAATAGGTGACGGAAAAATTTTTGTTACGTCGCTAGAGCGAGCTATTCGGATCCGCACAGGTGAAGAAAATGAGGAAGCAATTTAAGCCCTACCTATTTAAGTCAACGCCTAGTCCGCTCATTTCTCAGGAAAACCCATGCTCGATATTAATAATGCCATCTCCACCCTAGTGCAAAGCTCCAATACCTATTTTCTTTTGATGGGAGCCATCATGGTATTTGCCATGCACGCAGGTTTTGCTTTTTTAGAGGTCGGAACCGTTAGACACAAAAACCAAGTCAATGCCCTGGTCAAAATTATTACTGACTTTGCCGTTTCTTGTTTGGCTTATTTTTTTATCGGCTATTGGCTTGCATACGATGTGACATTTTTAAATTCCGCTGCCTCTTTAACTGAAAACAACGGTTATGACTTAGTAAAGTTTTTCTTTTTAGTGACCTTTGCGGCAGCAATACCGGCAATTATTTCTGGCGGGATTGCAGAGCGGGCCAAGTTTTATCCTTTTCTGCTCGCTTCCGCCCTCATTGTGGCCTTTGTTTATCCCTTTTTTGAAGGCATTGTCTGGAACGGTAACTATGGCTTACAAACTTGGCTTAAAAGCGTCACAGGTGAGTCTTTCCACGATTTTGCAGGCTCAGTCGTCGTGCATGCCATGGGCGGATGGCTGGCATTAGTTGCCGTTGTTTTACTGGGTTTACGTAACGGACGTTTGAAAGACCAAAAACTTGTCGCCTTCGCCCCATCCAACATCCCTTTTCTTGCCTTAGGTACGTGGATACTTTGCATTGGTTGGTTTGGCTTTAACGTTATGTCTGCGCAAACATTAGATGGTATTAGTGGATTAGTCGCAGTCAACTCGCTAATGGCTATGGTGGGTGGCATTGTCGCCGCTTTATTTTTTGGTAAAAACGATCCTGGATTTGTGCATAATGGTCCATTAGCCGGACTTGTCGCTGTTTGTGCGGGTTCAGATATTATGCATCCTGTTGGCGCATTAGTGGTTGGTGTGGTTGCTGGATGGTTATTTGTCAAACTCTTCACCCTGATGCAACAAACACAAAAAATAGACGATGTCTTAGGTGTATGGCCTTTACATGGGGTTTGTGGAGCTTGGGGGGGAATAGCCGCAGGAATTTTTGGTTTAGAAAAATTGGGCGGTTTAGGTGGCGTCAGTTTCTATGCTCAACTTATCGGCACCTTAACGGGTATCTTTGTGGCCCTCATCGGCGGTGGCATTATATATGGTGGAGTAAGCTTAGTGATGGGTTTGCGTCTCAATCGAGAACAAGAGTTTCACGGTGCTGATTTAAGTATTCATAATATTGGTTCAGTTAATCACGATTGATGCCAAGCGAGACTGCCGAAGATTTTCGGCAGTTATTGCAATATAACGCACATAGATTTTTGCTATTCAAACTAAGCTTAAATTTGTAGCTCTATTGAAAAACCCTGAATCGCCAATAATACAGTGATGGATTCACCCAATCCCCTTGAGACTAGCCCAATTCACTGCAGCCTAAAAGATCCTGCTAGCTCTGTCATAATGTTTGATCAATTCTAATAATTCACGCAAGATCAGTAGTATTGAATATTCAAAGTCACTAAGGAACTTACGTGAAGTCATTGCAATGTTGGAAATGTTTACGCCAACTGGACAAGGTTATTTTTCCATTTTCTCGACGTGAAGAGTGTGCAAACTGCGGTGCTGACCAGCATGTATGTCGTATGTGTGAATATTATGATGCCAGAATGGGTTGCAATGAAGAGCGCGCTGAACAGGTTAGTGACCTTGAAAAAGCTAATTTCTGTGATTACTTTAAACCGGCTTTTCGAGTATTTGAGCAAAAGGCTGAAGATAAATCCTATGCAGCAAAAGCCAAATTTGCAGCTCTGTTCGGTGATCCGCTGCCGGAAGCAGATAATAACGATAATAACCTTAGTCCTAAAGAACGGGCCGAAAAAAAATTAAGAGAACTTTTAGGCGGTTAACAAGGTAATAACTGTTAAAATATCGATTTAATTACGAAAGAAAACAGCAAATATTAAGCTGATTTACACTAGCTATAATCCTAAACCTGTTACTATGCCGCCGCTTAATTTTAAAAATGGAGATGTTTAATGATTTTGGCTAGTCTTGCCATTTTGCTTGGTCTACCGCTACTTATTTGGAGCGCTGAACGTTTTATTCATGGGGCGTCCTTCACTGCTGGCTATTACGGCGTTTCACCTCTATTTATCGGTATGTTTATCATTGGCTTTGGTACTTCAGCACCCGAGATCATTGTCTCAGTTTTCGCTGCATTGCAAGGCAATGGCGGTTTAGCTTTAGGCAATGCCTACGGGTCAAATATAACCAACATCACTTTGGTTGCAGGCTTAACAGCCTTGATCAGCCCTATCGCAGTGCAATCAGGCATTATACGTAAAGAGCTTCCGCTCTTATTAGCCATCTCGTTTTTTTCTGTATGGCAACTGATGGATTTCGAACTGTCTCATGACGATGCAATATCTCTACTAGGCATTTTTGTGCTACTCATTGTTTGGAGTATCTGGCATGCCAAAAATGATAAGGGAGATAAACTCGCTGATGAAGTCACAGAATCCATTAAGGGTGACAAAACCCAATTAAAACCGCATATAATTTGGCTGGTATTAGGTTTGGTTGTATTAGTTATCAGTTCGCGCATTTTGGTGTGGGGCGCAGTAGAAATAGCCACTTATTTTGAAGTCAGTGACGTGATTATTGGTTTAACTATCATTGGCATCGGTACCTCTCTACCTGAATTAATCTCTTCATTAGTCGCCGTTAAAAAAGGTGAACATGAAATGGCCATAGGCAATGTTGTTGGTTCTAACATGTTTAATACCTTGGCGGTGATTGGTTTAGCGGGTGTTATTCAGCCCGTTACCGTAGACGCGGTGTTTTTCTATCGAGATGCCTTACTCATGTTAGCTGTGACCGTTGCCTTGCTGGTGTTCTGTTTAGGCATCAAAAAACCCGGACGACTTAACCGTCTAGAAGGTGGCGCTTTACTCAGCTGTTTTGTCATTTATAATTACTATTTAATCAGTACCAGCTTTTAAAAAATGATGACCAAGTCCCAACCATGTGCAAAAAATTTCGTCATGCCAAAGGATGAATAAATAATGCAGTCGAATAAAACGAACAGCTGGTTCACTTATGTTCTGATGTTGTGCAGCATGTATTTACTTAGTGTGAAAGCACATGGCGAGGAGCCCAAGCAAGAGTCTGTTCTTTTACGATATGACCTTGGGCAACAAGGCGGATGGATCCCTTATCAGCAAAGTGCCCAACGGGGTAAACTTGGCATCTTCGAAGAAGTCACCCTACTAATTCAAGAGCTGACTGGCATAGAATTTGAAGCTGTCCATTTCCCGCCCAAACGGGCAGAAAAAGCCTTATTAGATGGCTTAGTTGATTTTGATTTTGTGTGTTTAGAATGGCTAAAAGAGGGGCGTTCTTCTGCACAATTTGTCTACAGCAACCCTATATTCAACGTTTCCGAATATGTAGTGACTCTGCCAGAAAATGCAGCAGCCGTGCCTGACCGTAGTGCTATTTATAATAAACCCGTAGGTACTATTGCAGGCTACTTCTACGTTGATGATGACCAATTTAAGCGTATGGACTTTCTCAATGAAGAGTCGTTGTTACTCGGGCTCAAACACCAAAGATTCACCTCTATCATTATTGAAAAAGAAACAGCGAAATATTGGGCTAAGCTCTTAGATATCGAGATTAGCTTTGCCGCTCCACATACTCTCGGTTCAATTATTATTAGACTCAGAGATGACAAACGCGAATGGCTGCCAATCATCAACCAAGCCATAGAAACCATCAAAGAATCTGGCCAACTGGCTAGCTTGCTCGAAAAACACGGAATAAAGGCCGAGATCCCAGCCACACAGTAATCAAAGTAGTCGCTTATGCTGTGGGGTAGTCGCTATAGCCTTTAGCTTCATGTGTATACAAAGTAGCGTTATCAGCTTGAGCCAGTGCCAAACCTTTTGCAAAACGTTGCACTAAATCGGGATTAGCTACAAAGGGCATGCCAAAAGCAACTGCTTCCAATTGCCCTTTTTTCACCGCGTTAGTGCCTTCTTTAAAGGTATAGCCCATGTTGCCGATTAAATTACCATCGAAATTATCCAACGCCACTTGCATAACATCACCCTGTTGTTTTTGCTCAAAATCAGCGCGCATCAAGTGCACATAAGCGAGGTCGTATTCACTGATACGCTCAAGTACATACTCCAATAAGCCCATGGGGTCGCTATCTTGCATGCTATTAAAACTATTAATGGGTGAAAGACGCACGCCCACGTGCCCCTTACCCCAAACATTAATGACTTCATCAAGTACATCACATAATAATCGAGCACGGTTTTCTAAATCACCGCCATACTCACCATCACGTTTATTTGAGCCATCACGCAAAAACTGATCAATTAAATAACCATTGGCAGCGTGGATCTCAACACCATCGAAACCCGCTTCTTTGGCGTTTTTAGCTGCTTTAGTGAAATCTTCAAGAATATCTGCAATATCTGAGTCTTTAAGAACTTTAGGTACTACATAGGGCATTTTCCCCTCTGGAGTACGAACTTCCCCCTGAATAGCAATAGCACTTGGCCCTACCGGCACTTTACCGTTATTAAGTGCAGGATGGCAGGCTCTACCACCATGCCAAAGTTGTAGAAATATTTTTCCACCCTTGCCATGCACTGCTTCGGTCACTTTACGCCATGCAACAACTTGCTCTTCGGAATAAATACCCGGTTCGTGAAAAAATGCACTATTTCCCTCGGCCACCATGGTCGCTTCTGCGATGATTAAGCCTGCACTCGCTCTCTGACTATAATAATTCACCATTAAGTCAGTAGGAACATGCTCTAAAGTTGCACGACAGCGCGTTAACGGCGCCATGATAATACGATTTGCTAATTCTACTTTACCTAAGGTAACAGGGGTAAAAAGATCAGTCATAGTGTTTAAATTCCAAATTTTTCAGCAAAAATGCGTTAGCCAGTTACGCACTAATTAAAGGTAATTTCAATCTTATCTACCCTACAACTGTAGAAGTGTTTTTGATTCAATCAAATAAATGATTCATTTGATGCCTTAACCAACTCAGTGCCTCATCTTGCTCGGTTTGACTATGCCAATAAAGATGGGTCTCAATACCCGTGAGGGTAATCGGCAGCTCTTGTAAACTTACATCGGCTGCCATGCCTAATTGCGTAATCAATTGGGTGGCCAAACGACGAGGCATGGTCAGCAAATAATCTGACTGTGCCACGATATCTTTGGCAGCATAGTAATTTTGGCAGCGAATACCAATTTGCCGAGCCAAGCCCTGCTGCTGCAACAATATATCTTCTAAAGCCGCGCCACTAGGTCGATTAGACACACCAATATGTTTAGCCGCTAAATACTCTTCTGCGCTTAGCGCGGACGCTAGCGGATGACTGACTTTCATCATCACACAAAATTCATCAATTAATAGTTTTTTGTGCAGAACCGGCGGTTTAATTGGCAAGGCGACGTCAAAAGCCACATCAATGTGCCCTGCCGCTAAGGCGCGGGTTAAATTAGCCCTCTCCACTTTTATACTGGCAAAAGTGGTATTAGGCGCAACATCAGCTAACAATCGAGCCAGTAGAGGCAAAATAGAAGGCTCAAGCGCATAGTGCATACCTAAACGAAAGTGATGGGTACTGAGCAAAGGATTAAACGCACCCCAATGTTGCAAAATTTGCCGTAAGCGGCTCAAATTATCAATGATCAAAGGGGCCATCTGCTGGCAAACCGATGTGGGTAACATTTGATTATTGCTGCGCACAAATAAAGGATCACCTAAGGCATCACGCAGGCGCTTGAGTGCGTGACTCACAGCAGAGGGAGTAATATGCAGCAACTCTGCGGTACGCGACATATTTTGCTCTTGGTAAATACTCTCAAAAACTTTAAGTAGATTTAAGTCAAGCTTGTGTAATTGATTACTATCCGTCACTCAGTCACCACTATGAACCATATTCACATTACTTATATACTATTTTTCATTTCATTCAATTGATAATTGGCAGTATGCTCTTGCCACCCGTGTTTGAAACACTAAAAGGAACATCAATATGAACTTTGCTCACAATGAACTGACCCAAGGTTACCTAGATCGCCTAAAAGCTTTTATGGATGAACATATTTATCCCCTTGAAACTCAAATTTATGCTGAAACCCATGCACTCAATCCTGATGGTAATTGGCGTAACTGGCAAGTGCACCCTTTGATTGAGCCACTAAAACAAAAAGCTAAAGCTGCAGGTTTATGGAATTTATTTCTGCCTTCAGCGGAACTAGGGCAAGGTTTGAGCTGCTTAGAATATGCTCCTTTAGCTGAGCAAATGGGTCGCTGTATTTTTGCTTCAGAAATTTTTAATTGTAATGCCCCTGATACAGGCAATATGGAAGTGCTTTACCACTTTGGTGATCAGGCTCAACAAGATAAGTGGCTTAAACCACTTTTAGCCGGTGAAATTCGTTCAGTTTTTGGCATGACTGAACCCGATGTCGCCAGCTCTGATGCCACCAATATGCAAGCCACTGTTGAACTTGACGGCGATGAATTAGTGCTCAATGGTAAAAAATGGTGGACCACAGGTCTTGGTCATCCCAATGCTAAAGTGGCTATTTTTATGGCTTTGTCTAATCCAGAAAACGACAAGCACAGTCAACATTCTATGGTTATAGTGCCTCTTGATTCTGCCGGTATTGAAATCAAACGCATGTTACAAGCCTATGGAGATTATGATGCCCCCTTTGGCCATGGTGAAATGCACTTTACCAATGTGCGTGTGCCGAAAGAAAACTTACTGGTTGGTTTAGGTCAAGGCTTTGCCATCGCCCAAGGGCGTTTAGGTCCAGGCCGTATTCACCACTGTATGCGCTCAATTGGTATGGCTGAGAAAGCATTAGAGTTAGCCATGCAACGGGGTTTAAGTCGCACCGCTTTTGGTCGACCTCTGCTCAAGTTGGGCGGCAATGGCGAACGCATCGCAGATGCACGCATTGCCATTGATCAAGCCCGCTTATTGACCCTCTATGCGGCATGGAAAATAGACAATGTGGGTGTGAAGCACGCCATGACAGAAATATCTGCAATTAAAGTGGCAGTGCCTAGAATGTTAGAACAAGTGGTTGATATGGCGGTACAAATTCACGGTGGTGCTGGCATGTGTGGTGATTTCCCACTGGCTCGTTTTGCTGCAGGTGCGCGCTCATTACGCCTAGCTGATGGCCCGGATGAGGTGCATCAAGCCATGGTAACACGCTTAGAATTACGTAAATATCAGGCAGGTTAATCCATGCCGCAGCATATCTTAATTACCGGCGGCGCCTCAGGTTTAGGTGCCGCTTTGGTAAAACACTATGCCGGACTTGGGGCTAAAATTTGTATTGCTGATTTAAATCCTGAGCTCGCTAATGAGGTCATTGCGGCCCATTCTAAGCAGGCAGATGATCTATTTTTTCAGCCCTGCGATATTACCAAGCAAACTGATATTGAAGACTTATACAAGGCTATCGTGTCACGCTGGGGTAAATTAGATGTATTAGTAAACAATGCAGGGGTAGCGACGGGCGGTGCATTAGAATATGAAGATATAGAACAGTGGCAATGGGTTATAAATATCAACCTATTGGGCTTGGTTCGAATGACCAAAGCCTTTGTTCCCCTGTTGTCTGCGCAAACACATAGCCAAATAATTAATATCGCGTCACAAGCCGGTATTACGCCCATCCCTTACATGGCCAGTTACAATGCCAGTAAGGCGGCAGTAGTGAGTTTTTCGGAAACCATGTATTTGGAGCTTGCCAAACATGGGATCCAAGTCAGTGTCGCCTGTCCTTCTTTTTTTGCCACCCGACTTGGTCAATCTATGCGCAGTCAACAACCCGGTGCACAAGCCTTAGTCACCAAGCTACTGACACGCTCAACGATTGATGCAGCCGAAGTTGCCGCAATCATTATAAATCGAGCAAATGCTGGGGATTTTATGATATTGAGTCATAAAGAAGGTCGATTTGCCTATCGCTTAAAACGTTATCTACCAAGCAATCGCTATTTAAAAATGATGTTGAAAAAGTTAAAAAAATTCGGGCCCAAAGCGACATGAAAAATCCTATTATCGATACCGCCGGTCAAGTCAGGCAAGGCGAAGAGTTAGACTTAGGGCGACTTCATCCTTGGTTAATCCAACATATAGCAAGGCTAAACACCTCGACGCAACTTGCAAGGCCGAGCGTCACACAATATTCTGGCGGCGCCTCAAACTGGACTTACTGTCTCACCTATAGCTTAGAAAACGCTTCTGTTTTTGAGCTTATTTTACGTCGAGCCCCTGCCGGCACTAAAGCCAAAGGTGCCCATGATATGGGCCGTGAATATCGCTTACAAGCTGCACTAAAACCGGTTTATCCCTATGTTCCGCAGATGCATGCATTTTGTGATGACCCCGATATTATTGGTACTGATTTTTACGTCATGGAAAAACTGCAGGGTATTGTTCCACGGAAAAATATGCCCAAGGGCCTGAACATGACAAAAAATGATACTCACCAGTTATGTTTAAACGCCCTAGATAGTCTGATAAAACTGCATTTAGTTGATTACAAAACGGCCGGATTAAGTCACCTTGCCAAAGGTGAAGGTTATATCGAAAGACAAATATCGGGCTGGAGTGAACGCTATCGTAAAGCCAAAACGTGGAATGTACCAAGCGGCAAATATGTCATGGCCTGGCTACAAGATAACCAACCCAGTCAAGAGCATATTTGTTTAACCCATAACGATTTTCGCTTTGATAATTTAGTTTTGGATAGCCAAGACCCGAGCCATATCATTGGTGTGCTTGATTGGGAGCTCGCCACCTTAGGGGATCCTTTAATGGACCTCGGTAATTCCCTCGCCTATTGGGTACAAGCAGATGATGACCGCATAGCCTTGGGAACACGTCGCCAGCCCAGCCACTTAGATGGCATGTTGACACGCCGTGAAGTGATTGATTATTACCTAGCAAAAACGGGGTTTAAGGTAGAAAGCTTTGCATTTTATGAGGTTTACGGTTTATTTCGTTTAGCCGCCATTGTTCAGCAAATTTATTACCGTTATCACCATAAACAAACCCAAAATCCCGCATTTAAGCATATTTGGTTTTTCGTGCACTATTTGTTGTGGCAATGCCGGAAAGCCATCAAAGGACAACGTTAAATGACCTGTATTTATCTTATTCGTCATGGTCAAGCCTCCTTTGGGCAAGACAATTATGACTGTTTATCCCAACTCGGTGAACAACAAGCCCATGTCTTAGGTCAACATTTTTTAGAACGTAATATTCAATTTGACCAAATAGTGCGCGGAGCCATGCAACGTCATGCTCAAACTGCACAACATTGTTTACTCGGCCTAAATTCAAATCAGCAACAGCCCATTGTGGATGCACGCTGGAATGAATATGATCATCAAGATATATTGGCACAATACGAAGGGCAATGTGC
>Ga0163215_100433_pt1 | contig 71915 bp, 47 predicted proteins | sample SynspAceP_FD_185934 | JGI IMG/M metagenome (GOLD analysis project Ga0163215, IMG submission 185934) | Saline lake microbial communities from Ace Lake in Antarctica - Synechococcus sp. Ace-P (Hybrid Assembly) | ecosystem: Environmental > Aquatic > Non-marine Saline and Alkaline > Saline | place... | reverse complement strand
AGCCAACAGCCACCTGCCACCAGCCACCATCCACCACCCACCAGCCAACAGCCACCAGCCACCAGCCACCAGCCACCAGCCACCAGCCACCAGCCAACAGCCACCAGCCAACAGCCACCAGCCACCAGCCACCAGCCACCAGCCAACAGCCAACAGCCAACAGCCACCAGCCAACAGCCACCAGCCAACAGCCAACAGCCACCAGCCAAACGCTTCCGTTGCCGATGGTGCCCTCGTTCGGGTATCCTTTCTCGCTATGGAGAAAATCACACAAAATTTGACCGGGGCCCAGGCCGAGGCGGTCACGCATTTGGACGGACCGCTGCTCATCATCGCGGGCCCGGGCAGCGGCAAAACCCGTGTCGTGACGCACCGAATCGCGTACATGCTCGCTCAGGGAGTCCGCCCCTGGCAGATCGCGGCGCTTACGTTCACCAACAAAGCCGCTGATGAAATGCGGATGCGGGTGAATTTGCTCGCGCCCAACGAACCCGTTTGGATGGGCACGTTCCACCGGTTCTGCGCCCAACAACTTCGCCGATACGCCTGCTTCGTCGGACTCGCCGAAAATTACTCGATCTACGACATGTCCGACTCCCGCTCGGCGATGAAACGGGCCATCCAAGCTGCGGGCGTGTCCACCTCCCACGCGACGCCGGAACAAATCGCCTCGTCGATTTCCAACGCGAAAAATCGCCTCATCACGCCCGAGATGATGCAACAGCAATCCGGGCGAGCCTCCGACACCGTCGCCGCCCGCGTGTACCCGGTCTACCAAGAACAACTGTTACTAGCCAACGCCGTCGATTTCGACGATCTGCTGTACCACTTCGCCCGTTTACTGCGTGAAAACCCTGAGGTTCGCGGCGAACTCGATGCGAAACTCAAATACATCATGGTCGATGAGTACCAGGACACGAACCTGGCTCAATACGCGATCGTCCGCGCCATGTCGGTCGACCACCCCAACCTCGCCGTCACCGGCGACCCGGATCAATCGATCTACGGATGGCGGGGCGCCGACCTGAACAACATTCTCGATTTCGAGAAGGATTACCCCAGCGTCAAGAGTGTCCGTTTGGAGCAGAACTACCGCAGCACGCCGAACATCCTCGCCGTCGCCGATCAATTGATCCGGCACAACCGCAGACGGAAACCCAAGGAACTGTTCACGGAAAACCCCGAAGGTGACAACGTCATCCTGAGGCAATTCGACGACGGGTACCAAGAAGCCGATGCGATCGCCGACGAGATCGCCGACCAAATGGTTGCTGGGAACGCCGAGCCACGCGATTTCGCGATTTTTTGTCGAATGAACGCGCTCACCCGCTCGTTCGAACACGCGTTGCGTAACCGTGGGTTGCCTTATCAAATCGTCAACGGAGTCGAGTTCTATCAGCGCAAGGAAGTCAAAGACCTGCTCGCGTACTTGCACTTGATCAACAACCCCTCGCACGACGTCGCCTTGCAACGCGTCATCAACACACCCGCCCGCAGTATCGGGGCGACGACGTTGAAACGGCTGCAGGATTTCGCCGACGCCAACCGCATCCCGATGCTCGAGGCGGCCCGACGTGCCAACGAAATCGACACGCTCAGCAAACGTGCCAAATCGATGGTATGGAGTTTCGTGACGCTGTACGACCGGTTGCGAAAGAAAGCCACCGCGTCGCTCGAAGACCTCGTCCGGTACCTCGTTGAAGAAACCAAATACATCGCGTTTCTTGAACGCACTGCCGTTGAAAAAGAAGACGCCAACCCGGTTGAAAACGTGGACGAGTTTTTATCCGCCGCCGTCGAGTTCGACCGCATGCACCCGGAGGACGGGTCGCTCGAAGCGTTCCTCGAACAGGTCGCGTTGGTATCCGACACCGACAAATTCGAGGACTCCAACAACCGCGTCACCTTGATGACGTTGCACGCGGCCAAGGGACTCGAATTCCCACGCGTGTTCGTGATCGCCGTGGAAGACGATTTGTTGCCGCATTACCGTAGCAAACAAGACGACCAGCAACTCGAAGAGGAACGTCGGTTGTTATTCGTTGGAATCACCCGCGCGAAAAAATGGTTGCAGCTCAGTTACGCGAAACGGCGCAGCATGAGAGGCGATTTCCGAGTCGCGATCCCCAGCATGTTCCTCAGCGAATTGCCGCGAGCGGACATGACCGTGATCGAGTCGTCGACGGATCGTCATTCCTTCGACGACGGTGTCGACGAGTCCTATCCCGACTCGTGGGACCTTGTCCAAGAACCGGCACCGGAGGAGACGGCGGAACAGGAGTACAACGCGGACGCCGAACCCGCCACCGGACCGAACGACGCCACCGCAAGCGAGCGCCCCACTGCATCGACGGTCGATCGGTTACCACAACGTACACCGGAGAAAACGTCGGCGATCCCCGAGATCTACATGGACCCGCCGGTAGTCAAGAAACCGAAGCCGAAAAAGTCAGCCACTTCGATCGCAGCGAAGTTGCAGACGGCCAGCGATTTGATGGCGAGCGATCAGGTTCCGTTGACCGCCTACCGCGAAGGCAGCACGGTCCGTCACGCCGAATATGGCGAAGGGACGATCACGGAAGTAACCGGCCGCGGTCCCAAACGCACCGCAAAAATCCGTTTCGACGATAGCGTTAGCGAGCAAACGTTTCGGCTCGCGTTCGCGAAATTGGAATTGGTGAAGTGACCGAGGTTTCGGTCGCCCAACATCGCGATCAGTCGGGCGGGTTCGGGCGGCAGGGTGGCAGGGCGGCATGGTGGCATGGTGGCAGGGTCAGTATTTCAGCGACGATGACGACGAGCATTTGAAGGACAACGGATCGACGTCCTGTTGGAACTGCGTTGCGATGTGTCGTCGGGTCAATTGGGACAATGGACCTACAAAAAACGAAAGAACGCCACTGACGCGAGCGGGCACGCGTCAGTGGCGTTTTCGAGCGAGGCGCAATTAGGGTCGGTGGGTTACACCAACTCTTTTTTCGCACCGACGAGGGTTCGCAAACGTTCGGCGAGCAAGTGCGCGTCGAATGGTTTTTTGAACGTCTCGTTGATGCTGCTGCGATCGAAGCTCATCGGTTGGCCGTCATCGGGCAGCAACGCGATCAGAACGATGTCCGTGAAGTCGATGTTCTTCCTCAGATTTTGACAAATTTGAACCGCTTCGACCTTACCGATCGAGAAGTCCACGATGATGCAATCCGGGTTGAAACTTTCGGCTTGAATCCCGGCTTCGAAACCGCTCGCCGCGACTGCGACTTTGAACGATCTTTCAGGGGGAAGTTCTCGCTTCAGATTTTCGATCAAGACCTGATCTTGGGCGACGATCAGGCACTTTGCCATCGCTTCGTCTTCCAAGTCGCCCAGCGGCATGCCGTGCTCCTTCAGGAATTTGATCAGATATTCTCTCGGAATCCGTCGATCTTGCGATCCGGGAATCCGGTAGCCTTTTAAACGCCCCGAGTCAAACCATTTGCTAACAGTTCTCGGGGCAACTTTACAGATCTTGGCGACCTGACCAGTTGTGAAGACCTTCATTCTAGGTTCTCCAAACGCCTCGTTGAATCATATCTTGAGATCTTGGTGCGTCGGTAACCAAGTTCTCGATGGTCCGTGGTCGTTCGTCGGCTCGTTTCGAATGTCAAAACAAAATCTGCGGTGGGTCGCAAACAGTTTTCACAAAACGAGTTTCAAAACGCTGGGTCTGGACCAGCCGGCTCGCATCCTGCTGAACGCTCTGCCGAAGTGAATTCTCGCGGTTGATAAATGTGATTATGAGATGGATCGATCACGCGGGTACGTGACCGTTCGGGGGAAAAGATAGATGTCGCGTGATTGCAAACCTCGACCCGTTCGCTCCAAACACACTGAGTACGCAATCCAACCGAGTCCGCGGCGAGTCCAGCCCGTCGCGATTCAAGGTGATCCGTTTCTCAAGGCGTCGGGAACGATCTGTACGAGACCGCTCATCGACCGTGCTGTCCGACTCGCTCCATCCGTATCGACTCCCCCGTCTCACAAGTCGGATGAGTTCGTCGGTATCGAGCAAAACGATTCAACACGTTTCCCAGAATTCCCCCCTGGGTGTCCGTCGACCTTCGACTCCTCCTGCGGTACGCTGCCGGCTGTGGTAGGAGAGGCCCGCGAGCGAAATCGCGAACCACCGCCACCGGGGCAGAAAACTGAAGAGAAAGAGAAAGTGTCCTTCCAAGGCTTAGTGTCGAGTAAAACCGGGGTAACTCTTTAATGTGATTCAGAAGGAATAAACACTATCAGCGGATCGAGCGGAGAATTGCCGTTAATCGCGAGTCAAGATCAATTCGAACTGTAAGAAAGTTTTTTCTGACTCATCGGTAGACGAATGGAATTCTAAGTCGGTTCCTCGTTTGATCCCTCCCCCCCCAATAGTTTATTTTACGTAGTTAGTCGATGAGTGATCCGTTGAAACCAGTCGAAGAGCCGTTGGGGAATGCGTCGGGGGACCCCTCGGGGAAATCGGGGACTCGACGCGGGAGCGTCGAGGTAGAAAGGAAAACGTCGACGCATTTTAACGCGTCGGGCAATGCCCACATGGTCGACATCACGGCCAAGGCGGTGTCGGCGCGGCAGGCGACCGCGAGTGCGTCGATCCGCATGACGGGCCGGGCGGCTGAGACGATTCGTGCCGGCGACAGCCGGAAGGGCGACGTGCTCGCCGTCGCGAGACTCGCCGCGATCGGGGCCTCAAAATGGACGTCTACCCTCATTCCCCTGTGTCACGCGATCCCGATCGAGGGCGTCGAGGTCGAATTCCGGTGGAAAGAAACACTGGGCAGCAGCGAAACACGGGGGGAGGGGACGGAGGAACACGCCCGCGTCACCCGCGAGACGCTCGAATGCCTCGCCACGGTGAGAACGACGTTCAAAACCGGTGTGGAAATGGAGGCCATGACGGCGGCCTCGATCGCCGCTCTGACCGTTTACGACATGCTCAAAAGCGTCGACCGGTCGATGGTGATTCTGGAAACCCGGTTGGAATCGAAACAGGGCGGAAAATCGGGCGATTTTTCTCGCTCGTGAGCCGCCAGGAGTTGCCGAGACTCCCCAGAAAACGGTTCGGAACATGGACATTGTTCTTTTCATCTTATTTAACTCCAACGTCGGACGTTTGATGGATTCCTTCCCCTCCTCCTCCGAGTGCTCCATTCAATCGAGCGTGCATCGCGGCCCTGCGGCCCGTGTCGCGTCCTACGGAAAAAACCTGGATTCGCAAGCGACCCCGAAGCAAGCGAACCCGAAGCAAGCGACCCCGAAGCAAGCGACCCCGAAGCAAGCAAACCCGCAGCAAGCGAGCCCGAACGAACCGAGTTTGAATCCCAGCGCTACGCCGACGAGCACCGCCGATGCGATGCGTCGCGTTTACGAACCGATCGCCGAATGGCTGCTCGCCGTCGACGCCCGCTTGCATCGCGAACTGCAATCTCGCTACGAAGCGATCGTGCCGGTGCTGCGTCACGGCACCCAACTCGGTGGCAAACGGCTACGGCCGGCGTTATTGCTGCTCTCCGGATTGGCGACGGCAGCGGATCGGGCGGCCTGCGGGAACAAGACAGGCGATTGCAAGGGTGACGCGGCGTCCAAGCCGATCACGCTTAGCGAAGATCACATCGTGATGGCGACGGTCGTGGAAATGGTCCATACCGCAACGCTGGTCCACGACGACGTGCTTGACAAAGCCGACACCCGCCGGCACGTGCCGACGATCAATGCCCGGTGGAACGACGACACGAGTATCCTGTTGGGCGATTATCTGTTCGCGCAGAGTTTTTACCTCGCCGCGACGCTGCCCTCGACGTTGGCGTGCCGTTGGGTCGGCCAAGCCGCACAGCGTGTTTGCGAAGGCGAACTGCGGCAAATTCTCGGTCGCGATTGGTTGGACATCGACGAGGAAACTTATCTCGACATCATCCGTGGCAAGACCGCAGAACTGACCAACGTGTCCTGCCGGCTCGGTGCCCAACTCAGCGGTGCCGATGATGTCGTCGTCAATGCAATGGCGGTTTACGGCAACGACCTCGGCATCGCGTTCCAGATCGCGGACGATTTCTTGGATTTGTGGGGCGACGGGGATGAAGTCGGCAAGACGTTGGGGACGGATTTGGCACAAGGCAAAATCACGCTACCGTTGATCCGGTTGCTACGACACGAGAACACGTCGATCGCGTCTGAGGCGCTCGACGCATTACGCTCCGCCCCGGACGATCGGCTTGCTCGGGTGATGCCGCTGCTTCGTCAAAGCGATGCCGCGGAGTACACTCGCGGCGTTGCGAACCGATATCGGAAAAGTGCGATCACGGCGATCGAGCTACTGGCACCCTCGGCGGCCCAGGAGTCATTGATCCGGATCGCCGATTTCTCGGTGGACCGGAGGTTTTAAAGTCTTTGATTGCGACGCGACGACGCACCCTTCCCGTTTCACGTCAGGGATGCGGACCAACCCATCCCCCCTCTCACGATAAAAATCTCATGCTCCGTTTTGGTGCCGTCTCTTATCTCAATACGAAACCGCTGATCGAGACTCTCGACGAGAGGTTGTCCGGTTGGGGGTCGCTTCGTTTGGATTTGCCGTCTCGTTTAGCGGCGGATTTGGCGAGCGGCGAGCTGGACGTGGCTCTGATTCCGAGCGTCGAGTATTTCCGTGGGTTGCCCGATTACGAAATCGTGTCCGATGCCGCGATCGCCTGCCGCGGCCCGGTGTGGAGCGTTCGATTGCTTAGCCGGGTGCCGATGAACCAGATCCGAACGCTCGCGCTCGACGAGGGCAGCCGGACCAGCGCCGCGATGACCCAAGTGCTGCTGTCGGAAATGCACGGTCTTCGTCCCGAAACCGTCCCCTTTCCGATCGGTTCGGATCCCTCGGAAACGACTGCGGACGCGTTGTTAATGATCGGTGACCGGGCGATGCACCCGGCTCGCGGCACTTACCAGGAAATTTGGGATCTCGGCGACCGTTGGTTACGATGGACCGAATTGCCGTTCGTGTTCGCGATGTGGGTCGCCCGCCGCGAGATCGCCGACAACAAACCGCTGATGAAACGGATCAGCGACACGTTGTGTGCGTCCCGAGCCGAGGGAATCGCCGCAATGGAATCGATCGCGATTCGTGAAGCGGCCGGCCAAGGTTTGACGAACGAGGACCTGCACCGTTATTTTGCTGAGAACCTACACTTCTCACTCGGCCCCGGCGAACGGGCCGGATTGGACCTATTTCGTCAGAAAGCCCAATCGATCGGGTTGGTGCCCGCATCCGTCCCGTCCTTCCCGTCGCCCTTGTCCGGTTCACTCGCCAACCTCAAATCACCCATCTCCAGCTCATCCCCGTCCCCAACCATGATGAACTCACCTGTCGCCATCGCTCCTACCTCCGCGTCGGTTCGTGAAATTCTCGACAGCGTCGTCGACGGGGACCGCCTCAGCGATGAGGACGCGATCACGTTGCTGCAATCGCACGACCTCGCCGCCATCGGCGCGGCCGCTGAAACCGTGTCGCGGCAAAAACATCCGGAGCCGTACCGCACCTACAACATCGACCGGAACATCAACTACACGAACGTCTGTACGGCGGTTTGCGATTTCTGTGCGTTCTACCGTGGCCCGAAAAGTGACGAGGGGTACGTGTTGCCGCGGAGCGTGTTGTTGAAAAAGATCGAAGAGACGGTGGAACTCGGGGGCAACCAAATTTTGTTGCAAGGCGGTTTGCATCCGAAGTACAAACTCGATTGGTACGAGGAGATGCTCGGCGACATCAAATCGAAATTCCCGCAAGTCAACATTCACGGATTCTCACCTCCCGAACTGCACCACTTCACCAAAATGAATAAGTTGTCGATCACCGAGGTTTTGACGCGGCTCAAGGCGGCCGGTTTGGGCAGCGTTCCCGGCGGCGGTGCGGAGATTCTATCCGACCGGGTTCGCGGTGAGATCACGCGTGGCAAAGTCATGACGGACGATTGGTTGGGCGTGATGCGAGCCTGGCACGAACTCGGCGGTATCAGCTCAGCGACGATGATGTTCGGTCACGTCGAAACGATCGCCGAACGGGTCGAGCACCTGCGCCGATTGCGTGAACTTCAAGACGAGACGGGCGGGTTCACGGCGTTCATCTGTTGGACGTTCCAACCCGAGAACACCGACATGAGCGACCTGCCGAAAATCGGTTCGTTCGAGTATCTGAAAATGCTCGCCGTGTCGCGGTTGTACCTCGACAACATCGCCAACCTCCAGAGCAGTTGGGTGACTCAGGGACTGAAGATCGGCCAGATGGCGTTGATGTTCGGTGCCAACGACATGGGCAGTCTCATGATCGAGGAGAACGTGGTCGCCGAAGCCGGGACGGTTCACTTCCTATCGCTGCAACAGATCCGCGAGTCGATCCAGGAGCACGGTTTCGAGGCTCGACAGCGCGACGTGTTTTACAATCTCGTCGACGAGGAGCTGGAGCAAAAAGCGATCCGCGCCAGCGAAAACTTAGGCGCCAGTGAATTGGTGCAGATGAGCGTTTAGCCGACGGAATTTCCTAGCTCGCCTCCTGCAACGATTCGTTGGGTTGATCTGATTCGATTCGTCCGTCGCGCATGCGGATCACGCGACCGGCCGCGAGTGCCACCTCTTCGCTGTGCGTGACCGTGATTAGCGTCATCGCGGTGGCCTCGCGTAGTTTTTCAAACAGTTCTAAAATCCCCGCCGCCGTGACCGTGTCGAGGTTGCCGGTCGGTTCGTCGGCGAGCAGCAATCGCGGATCGTTGGCGAGCGATCGGGCGATCGCGATCCGTTGCCGCTGGCCGACGGAGAGTTGTTTGGGAAGATGTTTTTCGCGTTCGGTCATCCCAACCGCTTCGATCAACTCGCGCGCCTTTTCGATTCGTTGCCGGCCCGTCATCCCGCGACCGAACATTGGTACCTGAACGTTTTCCAACGCTGTCAACGTCGGCAACAAATAGAAAGACTGGAACACGAACCCGATCTTTCGCGAACGCAACTCGTCCAAATCCGTGCCGGCGTCGACCTTCGTTCCCTCGAAAGACAAGGAACCCGATGTCGGTTGATCGAGCGTTCCGAGAATACTCAACAACGTCGACTTGCCGCTTCCGCTCGGACCCATGATCGCGACATACTCGCCCGATCGAATCTCGAAACTCACCTGGTCGAGGGCACGCACGTTACCGTCGGGATAATCTTTGGTGACCTCCTCGACGGCGATCAAAACGGATTCATCGTGATTCATGGTTGATCCTGGTACACAACGCGATTGGGAGACGGCGAGCGGCATCTTACAGGAAAACCTCCCTTCGTGCCTTCGGCATCCTGTTGCGATTTGAGATAGAATGCTTTCTTCCCTGTCACATTTCGACTGTCACTTCACCCCATCCCCACCATCACGATGCCACTCCGCACGATCCTGCTACTCGCTTTCTCATTCCTACCCATCATCGAGGCCGCCGCACTCGATCCCCTGATTGCCGACGCCGCAGTTACCGACGCCGCCGATACCGATCTCGCCAAACCGGCCCTCGCCGCCGACGGTGACGCCGGATTCGACGCCCTGCTCTCCCGCGGCTACACGCCGCTGTTCAACCGCACCGATCTGTCGGGTTGGCGAAACCCGTATTCCTACGGCGATGCCAAAGTCGTCGATGGTGAAATCCATCTGAACGCGAACAACAAATTCTTCCTGGTCACAGAAAAAGAATACAGCAACTTTCGCTTGAGCGTCGAAATCCACCTGCCCGAGGGAAATGCCAACTCGGGCGTAATGTTCCGCTGCCACGTCGACCCGGACCAAAAGAAAATCGTCTTCGGCTATCAAGCCGAATGCGACGGGTCGGATCGCCGCTGGTCCGGTGGACTCTACGACGAATCACGGCGCGGATGGATTTGGCCCAGCACCCAGGGGCGTTCCCCCAAGGAATTCCTCAAACACGAAAAGGAATCCAAAGCCGCGTTTGCACAGCCTGCCGTTCGCGACGCACTCAACCGCAACGGTTGGAACCAATACACGATCACCTGCATCGACGACTGGATCACGATCGAACTCAACGGCGTCACCACCGTCAAACTCCGCGACGACACCGACGCCGCGGGATTCATCGGCATCCAACACCACGGTGAGAAAGGCCAAACGTACCGGTTCCGCAACCTGTTCATCAAAGAACTCCCCGTCCTTCCGGCCGAGGACGCTGTTGAACTGATCGAGCAATCACCGGTCAGTTTTAAAAAGCTCAACGACACCACCACGCTGGTCGATTTCGGCAAAGTCGCGTACGGGAACATCGCGTTGAACATTTCCGAGTAACTCGAGAAATCCAAAAACATTCAAGTTCATATTGGTGAACAGTCCTAGAGCGGGCGGACCGAACGCAAACCACCGGGAACGGTTCGATACGGTCTGACGAAGACGCAATTGAAACCGGCTTCCGAAGGGGCAACGACTCAGATCATCCCCGCCCCGATCTACCCGCGGAACATCAAACAATCCAACGCCGCCGGATCGCACCCGCCCGCCGTCTTGACGCCCGGATCCTGGCTGCCGGTGACCCCGTTTCGTTGGGTCGAAATCGAAGGCTGGCCGGGCGAACTAAGCGGCGATTGGATCGTCCGCCGGGCCGCGTTTGCTAAAGGATGGAACGACGAGGCGAGTTCGTTCGAGTGTTCCAATCCGCTGCTCAACCGGATTTGGGATTTATGCAAATACAGCATCAAGGCGACCACGTTCGCGGGCGTTGATCCGTCTTTGTCTCGGCGGATTGAAATTCGCTCGCGGGAAAATTCCAACGCAAAAGGGACCGATCCGAATGGATTGGACCCACGACGGTAATTTGCGACTCACGCTCGAACTGCCCGACGGCATCGACGCCTCGATCGACGTGCCCGCTACCGGCGACGATGCCCAGGTGTACGTTGACGGAGGACGGGTGGATGCGGAGCGCGTCGGCGAGCGATTGGTATTGGATGGCAGCTATCGTGGAGACGTCGTCGTGGAAGTCAAACGGTAACGGCGTTTCAGCCTCTCCAGCCTCGGAGACTGCTGATTTAGTCGGAATGGACAAGATAGTGTGAGCCGTTTTGGCACTAGTGGGTTGTCGATTTAATCGTTTTTACGCCAGCAAAGATTATCCGATGGGCGTTAGCCTGGGTCACGGGTGTGAGAACCGGGACTAACGCCCCTCGGCTAATTAAATCGACAGACCGCTAGCGGACTGTTGATTTAATCGTCTCCATGAAATTAACGTGCCAATACGAGCCCGACGCGCAAGCGAGTGCATACTGTGCTTCCCTCGCTCGCGCGTCGGGCTTGTAAATCGACAGACCGCTAGCCCCGGTTGTGTGGCGTGGAAACCGAGGCTAGCGCCCAAACGGCTCGCTAAATCAGCAGTCTCCTTCGCCGGGGAGAGTGGGTAAGTCTTCTCAGCTCAACCGAACCGTAGCACGCTGTACGTTTCGGTGGCTTGGTCTAGCAGCGTCATGGAGATCATGGCTGGGTGTTTGCAGAGGACCAGGGGCAGCATCGGGAGTTGTGCGGCGATCAGGCGGGCGAGTAAGGCGTTGGGCGGTTCTCGTTGCAGCAGATCGGTGCGGCGGATTTGTAAAATCGCGGCGTTGATCGTCGGGCCATAGGGGCCGTAGGGGATTTCAGCAAGGCGTTTTTCTCGGGCGGTGAAGTAGGCGTTGCGTTCGTCGCCGGGTATCCAAGCGATTTTCGGGTCGGTCTTGGCGGCGTCGTCGAGGTTGCCGGAGTGTTCGTAAATGTCGATCAACAGCCCCCGTGCGAACTCGTTTTTCTCGGGAGTCGTTGGCCCGCTGCCGATCAATCCGATCGCCGACTGAATCGCTCGGTCGGCGTTGCCCCGGAACCATTCGGCGCGGGCGAGATCAGTTTTTAGGAATCGCGAGGCGGGGTGCAATCCGGCGGCGCGACGCATGAGTTGCATGCCTTGCGAATCTTCCAATTGAATGATTTTCAGCCATCCGGCTTGATGGTGGACTTGCCAATGGTTGGGGCTGGTCCGAGTCAACTCATCGAGGGCGTCGTCGGCGGCATCGAAATCGGCGAGGATTTGATAATTCAACATCGCTTCGGCCAACAACGCGTCGCTATTTGTCGGTGAGAGCAACAGTGCTCGCGAGGTCGCCTGTTGGCTCGCCGCGATCAACAGACTCGCCTTTTCATCGGGCTCGCGAGCGGCGAGGCTGATCGACGTCAACGCGACGCCCGCGTGGGCTTGGGCGTAGTTGTAGTCGACCTCGGCGGCGTGATTGAAACAATCCAGTGCCTTTCGCATTCCCGAAACCGTGTCGGGGTCGGAGATCGTGCGTCCTTTGACGAGGCAGGTGAACGCATCGGGAGCGTTGGCCCGGGGCCGGTCGTCGCCTTCGGAGAGTTCCCGATCGATGACTTCGGCGAGTTCGCCCGCGAGCGCGGATTGCTCGATCAGGTTGTCGCCCGCAGCGGTCGGGATCGTGATGCCCTGGATCAAATCACCCGTCTTCCCGGAGATGATTTCCAAGTTGACAGTCATGATTCGGCGAGTCGAATCATCGCCACCCGAGGGAGAGTTTGCCGTGAGCGTTTCGGATTCGTTTTGAGCGTAGGCGAACGTTCCGGTGACCAACGCGTCGACCTCGAGCATTCTCGCGGCGTCCCGGAACTCGGCGGGCAGGTTCGCGATGATGGGCACGTATTTCGGAACCGTGATGCCTTCGATTCGAGTGAGTTCGTTGACGAGTAACCCCGACAACAACTCGCCCTGATCGAGTTCTCGTGCGCCGATGGCTTGGTCGATCGACTCGCTCGCGTCCCCGAGCGATGCGGCGTTTTGGAAACGGAGCACTCCGATCGATCGAATCGAGCGAAGTTGGCCGCTCGCCGAAGCCGGCAAGAGTGTGGCACCGAGCAGACCGCCGGCGATCGCGCCGCCGATCAATTCGACGAGTCGGCGGCGACTGACGACGAGGGCGTCGCCGTCGTCGGGATCGCTCGCGGTGGCACGCCTCAGCGGACTGCGACTCGGCGAACCATGACCACTCCCGCTGCGACGGGGCGTGTTCTTCCCCGGTGCATCGGATTGTAACTGCCCCGCGACTGCGGCGGCAGTCGGTCGGTCGGCCGGTTTTTTGTTTAACATCGACAGAATCAAATCGGACAACGCGACGTCATCGCGACGCCGGGCCGGGTCGGCGAGCGGTTGTTTTTCGAGCACGGCGGAGAACCGCTTGGTCGCGGTTTCGCCCGCGAACGCGGGTCGACCGAAGAACGCTTCGTAGAGCACGCAACCAAGTGCGAACACGTCCGCCGCTGGCGTGATGACCCCACCACGGGCTTGCTCGGGGGCCATGTATCCAGGCGTGCCGAGAATCGCGCCGACACGTGTCGCCGAATCGCGATCGGAGTCAGGATCGGAGTCGGAGTCGCGGTCGGGAGGGGATAGGGATTGTGACCGCGAGGAAACTCCGTCGGAATCTAGCCGAGGAGCCTCTTGCCGGGCTGGGTCATGCAGCGAAACCGGACCGCTCGATCCGAATCGGGACAACCCGAAATCGAACAATTTCAAACTCGTCTCGCCCTCGGGAATCGGAGCGTCTTGCCCGGGCGCGATCGTCGGCGTGATGTCCGCATTGGCGGATCGCGAACCCGCCGAATGAGGACGAGCCATCACCATGACATTCTCGGGTTTGAGGTCGCGGTGGATCACGCCACCGGAATGGGCGGTCGCGAGTGCATCGGCGAGTTGCCCTCCCCAGTTACGGACCTGGGCCACGGTGATCGGTTCCCGCGTGACCCGCTCGGTTTGCATTCGTTGCAGCAACGTTTCACCACGCAGGTGTTCCATCACGACATAAGGTTTGCCGCCGAAGACGCCGATGTCGAACAGTTCGACAATGTGCGGGTGGGTCAAACCCGCAACCGCTTTGGCCTCCCTTTGGAACCGTTCGATCAGCGAGTGGGATTGGCGATCGTCGAGAGCGAGCATCTTGATCGCGACGCTACGGTCGAGCCGCGTGTCGGTGGCTCGGTAAACAATCCCCATGCCGCCCCGGCCCAAGATGCTGGTCAGGAGATACGGACCAATCTCCGATCCCAACGCTGGCAAATCAGCGGAAGGCGTTGCGGATTTGGGTGGTTCGGGCATTCTGGGTGACTCGGGTGTTTCCGGGATATCGCGGGAGACGGCGACGTCGGAAAAACCTTCGGTGCTCGCAGTATTAACGGCTGCGGGAGTCGATCGGCTCGGCAGGTTGTTTGTCGCAGCAATGCTCGCGGCGTGTGCGTGTGCGGGGAGTTTGGCGTGGGCACCGTTCTCCTGCAACTCTTTCAAAATTCCCTGCAATTCGGTGCGGAGCAGTGGCTCGTTTTGGCCACCGTAACGCTGCACCAACGATTCAATTTCATCTCCGATTTGGCGGATTTTCTCCTCGTCACCGAGAGAATCGCGGATGCGAGATTCGTATTCCAGACAGACGGCGTCGAGCCGTGCGAGTTCGCGAGCGGGCAGGTCACTGAGTTTCATGTTCATTGTCCTGTGATTCGCGTTGTTCCGACCAGGTCTTGCGAATCAATTGCAAGCGTCGTTCGACGGCCCGTTTGCTGAGTTCTAACCGAGTTGCGATTTCGTCTACCAAGTATCCGTCCATCCTCAACACCGCAATTTCGCGTAGTTGCTGATCTGGCAGGCTATCGAGCAGTTTTTCACAGGCCTCGGCGAGTTCGGCTCGCATGTCCGGCCGCATCATGTCGTCTTGGTTTCCGACCGCACGCATCTGTTCCAACCCGGCCGGACCGCTCTCACCGGCGGCGTCGAGGAACACGGATTCGCCGCGAACGTTGCCGCCGCCACGCTTTTGTCGCGTTTGTTTTCGCCGGTGAGCGTTCACTTTGCGGCTTGTTAACGTGATTAATAACCCCCACAAGTTGTCGGGGCCGGCCAGATCGGGAAATTGGTCGCGTCTCACGCCAGCGATGAAACTGTGCAGCGCCGACAAGGCAATGTCTTCCTCGTCGCCGGTCCGCCGCAGATTTTTCGGTAACCGAGTGCCAGCCAGCCGCACGAGGGGTTGGAAATAACGCTCCCACAGCAACGTGGTGGCCTGCTCGTCCCCGTCCCGGACGGCGTCGAGGAGTTCGGCGAATTCTTCCAGCGACAAATCCATCGGCTCAACCTCCCACGACTTTGGCAACAAATTCCTGTTCATCGACCGTCCCACGGGCCTCGGCACCCGGATCGAAATGGGTACGGCGGGCGAAACCGATCGCCACGCAACGCCGTGCGTCGCTGGGGTCCTTGCCGGGTTCGCCGCCGGATTTTTCGCCCGACTCGCCGCCGGTTGCAATCTGCCACGCCACACTCGTCAAGCGTCCGACCGGTTTTTCACCCTCGGCGAACAGTTTCGTGTCGACCGCGGGCGGCGTGTCGGCACCTTCGATCGACCAACGGACGAGTTTTTTCTGCACCTTACCGAGTGCGTCCAAACGGGCAACGGTTTCTTGACCGAGATAACAGCCCTTGGTGAACGAGATCGTTTCGGGTTCCCGGTTCACCTCTTGCGGCAATTGCGAGTCATCGAAATCGACGCCGTACCACGGGTAACCGGCTGCGATTCGAAGGCGATGAAACGTGTCGGTATCGACATCATCGCCGACGCCTGCTTCGCCATCATCAGTTCTTGCCCCGATCGCTTTACCAATGTCTGCACCGGAGAAATTCATGTCCACAGGAGTCAACACCAACCGGCCTCGGAAACCCGGTTCGGCATCAGCCGATAATCCGAGCCACGGAACGTCATAGAGTGTCGCTGGGGTGCCCGCGATTTCGATGGATTGTTGCCGCAAAGAGTGGGATGTTTGACCGGGGAGCGATTCAGCCAGCCAACCTTGCCAGGACGCGTCTTCGATCCGAGGCTGAGCGTCTTCGCGGATCGTGTATTGGTCTAATAACGCGACGATCGCATCGGATTGCCCCGCCGCACCGATCAATCGGTAGCCCTCTTCGGTTCGAAACGCGAGTACGTGCCCGATGCACTTGCCCTTCAAGTTCGTAATGAACGTTTCGGAGCCCGGTCCGCCGGGTTCGAGCGTTTTGACGACGTTCGTGGTCAGGTTGTGCAAAATCGCCGGAGCGTCTTTCCCGACGAGATCGATCACGCTCAGCGGGCACATTCTTAAAATCACAACGATGTCTCTGGAGGAAAAAAGGGATGAGCAAATCATGACTCGACGCGCTCGTTTGGAAGTAGCCTGACTCTTTGAGTCGGGCCTGAAAAGGACAAAAATACTCGACCCAAAGAGTCAAGCTACGTCTCAACACTCGACTCGGAGAGTCGAGCTACATTACAACCGTACTCGACTCGGAGAGTCGAGCTACATTACAACCGTACTCGACTCGGAGAGTCGAGCTACATTACAACCGTACTCGACTCGGAGAGTCGAGCTACACTACAACCGTACTCGACTCGGAGAGTCGAGCTACATTACAACCGTACTCGACTCGGAGAGTCGAGCTACATTACAACCGTACTCGACTCGGAGAGTCGAGCTACCTTTCAACGAGACGAAACGCCCGGCGGCACTTTCACCGAGTGCCCGTTGATGCAATTGATCAGCATTCGCAATCGCCCCAAGGCTCGACGATTAAAATGGAACACCAACCGCGGATAGGTGGCGAGTTCCTTTTCGCCGGATTCCTCCGGCAGGGCACTGCGTTGTTCATAAGTGCCCTTGGTCAAAATGTCAGCAAACTCGGTGCGGAGGAACTCCATTTTTTCCGCCGTCAACTCGGACCGTAATCGCAGCACCAAATGATCGCGCACGTAACGCATCGAGTGATAGACCCGGTAGAACGAGAGCAGTTCCTCGACCGCATCGTCCACCGAATTGGTGATCTTATACAGAGCACTGTCCTCGGGGCTGATCATGCCGTTTTGCAAAAGCTGTTTATCGAAAAACTCGCCCAGGTCGCGCCAGTAACTGCCTTCGGGATGATCTAACAGGACCAACGGCAGCATCGTTTGTTTGCCGGTTTGCAGCAGCGTCAATGTCTCACAGGCTTCGTCGAGCGTCCCGAAACCGCCGGGCAGGCAAACCACGGCGCTGCATTCTTTCACGAACATCAGTTTCCGGGTGAAGAAGTATTTCATCGTGACGAGTTTCGGATCGTTATCGATGTACTCGTTGGCGCCCTGTTCGAACGGCAGCATGATGTTCAGACCCATCGACGCGTCGCGTCCGGCGCCTTTGTGTCCGGCCTCCATGATGCCGCCGCCGGCACCAGTGATCACCATCCATCCGTGAGCGGCCATCCGTCTGCCCAGGTCCACGGCGCTTTGGTAATCCGGTTGATCGGGTTGCGTGCGGGCGGACCCGAAAATCGTGACTTTGCGACGCCGGCGGAACGGACGGAAGACTTGGAACGCGTAGCGTAACTCTCGCAACGTCCGCGACAGGAGTTTGACGTCGCCGCGTGCGGTCTCGTTCTGTTCGAGCCGGTCGATCGTGTGCCGCATGACCTGATACAGGTCTTGCGAGTTGACCCGCGAGATCGGTTCATCGGCGGGTTGGGGTCGGTGCAGTTCGTCTTCGCCGATCGCCTCGTTGGGCAAACCATCCACATTGACTGGCTCGTTTCCCTTGCGGTTGCGGTTGGCTTTCTTCAAGGAGGATTTCGGGGGCTGATTCATGTGCGATCCTGTGCAAATGGGCGTCTTCGGATGAGGATGTGGGTTGTGTTCGAATGATTCTACCGCGCTGGCACGATCCACCACAGGCACGTGACTTTGACGGTCAGGTTGGTCTCTCGGATTATTCCTGTTTTGTCGCTCAAACAGCGTAAAACACAGAGGAATCCGCAGATTCGTTGGAACGGGTCAAATCGGAATTGCCGGCTCAAGTCGACCCAAAATCGGTGCCGATGGTGGAGGGAGTAGCGACGAGGAAGTTCTCTCGCCGGACACGACTGCACCCACCGAGGGGAATACGAAAACGCATGGGATCGAGCAAGGATGCCGCCGCAGCCACGACGATCGGCTATTTCACGACCGTGTACTCCGAGCGTACGGGGTGGACCGGCGGTTTGTTGGTCCTCAACGGCTCGGGAAGACCGTTGGAGTTTCAATGCACGCTGCCACTGCGTCCCTCGCGTGCCCACGAGATCCTGTTCGGGACAACATTGCAAGAGCATTTGATCAGCGAAGTGATCGGCCCGACGCTGCTGCAAAAGTGCCGCACACCGATCTCGTTGCTCTGTTGCACGCAGCCGGAATCGGCCACGCTACAAGAAAATCTACCCACGACGTCCTCGGCGGCGGGCCAACCCTCCGGACGCAGTACCGTGGTGGGGATTATCAAAGACGACGGAACCGATCAAGCGGAAGATAGCGTTCAGGCAAAACGTGCCGATTGGCGAAAGCTCGGCGGCCATTGTTCGGTCTCACTCGGCAACGCATCGCTGCTCGTGGCGATGGAATATCTCGAAGATGCGGAGGCGGCGATCGCAGGTTTGCCCGACATCGTCGATACGCTCGAACCGTTCGAACGGATCACCGAAGCGATTCGGGAAGCCCAAAGTCAAATGGCGAGGGCCGCGTGAATGTGGTTCTCCTCGAAAAAGAAAAATCCGCAACCGGTCGCGAGCAAAGAGTCGCCTCCGGCTGACCGAGCCGAAGGCGAGATTGTCGCTCGGTTCTCCGAACCGAATGCGGACGAAGCGCCCGAGCACACCCGACTCGCAGAGCCATTGTCGCTCGGTTCTCCGAACCGAGAGCGTGCGGAGCGGCACGGGGAACGTTGTCGGCTCGGGGAGCCGAACGACAATCCGCCCTCCGAACCGACTGTGTTGGGGGAGGAGGCGGCGAACCCGTCGGCGAACCCACAACGCAATCCATCCCAAACGCCACTCGCCTGCACGATCGACGAGACCCTGAGTTGGTCGCCGATGCGGCTTGCGATCGCCGAGGCGATGGTTCCGATGGATTCCACCGACGTCGCCGAGTTTCATCACGGCGGGTTCCTCGTCCACACCGCGAGCCTGAACTGCCCGCCCCTGCAAACGACTCGCGTGCCGATCAAAGTCCCCGCCCTGCGGACGAAGTCGAACGGGTTCCTGTTCCCCGAGGCCGCGTCGTGGATTCCTCAAATCGATCCGGCGGCGAGTCCGTCCGTCGCCGGACGAATCGGTGACGAACCCAACGCCGCCGAAGCTGCAGCGAAAAAACGCCTCAAACGTAAGTTCGGCAAACACGCCCGGATCAAACCGCCCAACGATATCGTCAAACTGCAAGACCGGTTGTATTACCTGTTGCAACCGCCGCTCGATCTGCTCGTCAACAGCGGGCAACTGAATTTCCCGTTCGAACCTTTCCCCTATCAACTCGACGGGATCGCGTATTTGTTCCCGAGATACGCTTGCATCCTCGCCGATGAAATGGGGTTGGGCAAAACCATGCAAGCGATCAGTACGATCCGAATGCTGTTGTGCAGCGGTGAACTCCGCAGCGTCCTGTTGGTGTGTCCGAAACCCCTGGTCAGCAATTGGTTACGCGAGTTCAGTGTGTGGGCACCAGAGATTCCCGTCATGGCGATCGAAGGCAACTCGGCCAAACGTGAGTTCCAATGGAAAGCGACCAACGCGCCGGTCAAAATCGCCAACTATGAACTGTTGATGCGTGACAAAGAAATCGTACTCGAAGGCGGATTGCACTTTGACCTCGTCGTCCTCGACGAAGCCCAACGGATCAAGAACAGCAACAACACGACCAGCGAAATCGTCCGCGCGATCCCGCGAACCCGTTCGTGGGCGTTGACCGGAACCCCGGTGGAAAATTCGCCCGATGACCTCGTCGGGATTTTTGATTTCCTCTCGCCCGGTTACCTCACCGTTGGCATGCCGCTTCCGCAAATGGCCAAAGCGGCGAGCGACTACATCTTGCGACGCACCAAAGACATGGTGCTCGAAGACATGCCGCCGAAACTGTTCCGCGACGCCGACATCGACCTGACGCCGGAGCAATGGGCACGTTATGAAGAAGCCGAAACCGACGGCATCATTCACTTGGAAGAACTCGAAGAATCGCTCACGATCCAACACGTGTTCGAACTCGTCCTACGATTGAAACAAATCTGCAACTTCGACCCCGTCACCGGCGCCAGTGCGAAACTGCAACGCCTCGAAGCGGACATGGAAGAGGTCGCCGCGAGCGGTCACAAAGCGATCTTGTTTAGCCAGTGGACGAAGACGATCGACAAGATGCGACCGACCATGGAGAAGTTCGGCGTGCTGGAATATCATGGAAAGATTCCGCACAAGAAACGTGAGACCGTGATCGATCAATTCAAGAACGATCCGACAAAGAACATCATCTTGATGAGTTACGGCGCCGGCAGCGTGGGACTCAACCTGCAGTTTTGTCGTTACGTGTTTTTGTTCGACCGATGGTGGAACCCGGCGATCGAAGATCAAGCGATCAACCGGGCCCACCGGATCGGCGTGGCGGGCAGCGTCACGGTGACTCGCATGATGGCGGCGGGCACGATCGAGCAACGCATCGCCGCGGTGCTCGATCAAAAACGAGAGATGTTTGAGACCCTGTTTGCGGCACAGACTGAACCGTTGAGTTCGCAAGACATGCCCGCCCGCCCGCCATCGAACAGTCCCCTGTCGCGAACCGGCGGCCTCAACCGCGACGAGATCTTCGGGTTGTTCGACCTCCGCGCCCCCGGTGGCAAGAAGGTCGCCTGAGTGATTCGATGTTGCATTTCACGGTGTTCACGACTTCACCCGCCCGGCGGAGACTGTTACGCAACTCGGATACGGTCACGGTAACGCGAGAATACAAGCCCGACGCGCTAGCGAGTGACCTGTTGGCCCGACGCGCTAGCGAGTGACCTGTTGGCCTCACTCGCTAGCGATTCGGGCTTGTATCCTTGCTCCCCAGCGTCGCTCGGGAGGGTCGTGGCCGACTCGTTCGAAGCAAACATCGTGTTGAATCGTTGGTATGATGGTGACCGTGTCTGGTGAAGTTTTCGAATCTTTGCCAATCGTGACTCGCCTTCGGAACCACTCAACAGGATTTGCAGGAAGAACTCCATGACCTTGAAAAGAATTTGTTTGCTTTCGTTGGGCTTGCTAGCGATCGGCAACCTCGACATCTCCGCCGCGTTCGCTCACGAGGGCCCCGATCCCATCGCCCATTGGCGGATGATCGATCGGGATGTCGACCAGACGACCGGCAAGATCACCGCGACGATCGGCCCCAACGCAACCATTCGTGTGGTAAACGAATCGCCTAGAAATAACGACACGATTGAGATCAATGAAGAACGAGGGCTGATGTGCCGGGACCCGTTCGCGGGCATCGTCGTGACGCAAGGCTCACCGGCCGGATGGACGATGCCGAAACGCGACTTCACCGTCGTCGCTTGGGTTTCCGTCGACCAACCCCAACGCTGGGGCGGTATCGTCGGCCAAGTGGAGGACACCGGATCCGACGAGGCGGGCTGGATTCTCGGGTATAACGAGCGTTACTTCACGATCGGTCTGCGTGGTTCCGAAAACGATGACCGGATGACCTATGTAACCGGCCGCACCCAATACGAACCCGGTCGGCTGTATCACGTCGCCGCCGTTTATGACGGGGAGCTGACTCAGCTCTACGTGAATGGGAAACTTGATGCCCAATCGACCTCCGAATCCGGTGACATCGTTTACCCAAACGACAGACCGATCGCGTTGGCCGCGTACCACGATTCCAACGAAATGAATTCGCACCGCGGTGCGATCCGCGAGATCAAACTGTTCGACCTTGCGGCCCGTCCGGCCTGGGTCGAACATGATTTCTCCCACGATCAGCGGCTCACTTCTCTGCCGATCGAGTTGATGGTCGAGCCGCTCGATTTTATCATCGAACCCTACCTCCAATTCGCCACCCAAACCTCCATCACGGCGATGTGCCGGACCAACCGTCATGCCCAGGCGGTGCTGCACTATGGTCCGACGGATGAATGCGAGGAATCAATTTCGGTTGACGCGGCGTCCGTGCTGCATCAGATCCGGATCGACTCACTCGAACCGGAGACACAGTATTTTTATCGGTACACGTTGACGACCGAAAATGCCTCCGACGGCACTCCGAAACAGGAAACGATCGAATCCAAAGTCGGCATTTTTCAAACGGCAGTAAGGGAACAAACTCCCTTCGCGTTTGCCGTCATCAGTGACACGCAATCCAACCCGACCGTGGCCGGAAAATTGGCTCACTTTGCCTGGGAGCAGCGACCCAGTTTCCTCTTACACCCCGGCGACCTGGTCGATACCGGTGGCAACGATTCGCACTGGACGCAGCAGTTCTTTCCCAGCATGAGTGAGTTGATTCGCAATGTTCCGTTCTACCCGGTGTTGGGGAACCATGAACAGAACGCGAGGAATTACTTCGACTACGTCGCCTTGCCCGATCCGGAATTCTACTACACCTACACGTTCGGCAATACGCAATTCTTCATGATCGACTCGAACCGGAACGTCGACCCGGAGTCGGAACAGTACCAGTGGTTGGACAAGCAGTTGGCGGAATCACGAGCGACATGGAAATTGGTTTGCCACCACCACCCGCCGTACACTTCCGACGCGGACGATTACGGTCAGTTGTTCAAAACCAATGTGAGCACGCGTGGCGATATGCGGGTCCGCAAACTCGTTCCGCTTTACGAAAAACACAACGTCGATTTGGTTTGGAACGGGCACATTCATTCTTACGAGCGGACGTGGCCGATCCGGGAGGGTCGAGCGGCCGCGTCCGGTGCACCGATCTACATGATCACCGGGGGCGGCGGGGGAAGTCTCGAAACGCCAGGCCCGATCCGACCGTTCTTCATGAACACCGTCCGTCGCGGACATCACTACAGCATGGTGCGAGTCAACGGCCCGACGCTGGAAATCCAAGTCTATGATTTAGACAACCGGTTGTTCGATCAATTGAGGATTGAAAAATCAGTGGACTGATTCCTCGCTCACCCCACGTTCGCAAACCGCGAGCGTTCGCTGCACCTCGTCGACGATCAGCCGGCGGGCCTCCTCGCGTTCGACTCCTTTCATCAGCAGACTGTCGTATTCCGTGTGTTGATGACGCACCCAGGCGACGACGGCCAACTCAATCTAATCGCTTGAATCCCTTTCGGATCACGACCCATTTCATACGGGATCAGATTTTGGGGTATCGAAAGGCTGGGACGCCCGCGAACCGGTGCGCGGGCGTCCCGCCCGCTTGCGCTGAACGCCGTTTTTTCGATAGAAAAAAATGCTTCACAGCGTTGCCCGACAGGGGACAACCTGATCAACATGGAGGCGCTGCGACCCCTTGGGACGTCGATTAAATAAGTGAGGCATCTACGAACCGCTGACAGTCTTCCCGACATTCAGAGCGGTCGGTTGAACCACCGATGGACCAAGATAAACACAAATGAATCCGCCACATCTTGACTTGGCGGAGACACTTCGTCGAGCAAATTAGAGGGCCGGTTTGCTTTATTTTTGTTCATCTGCGTTGATCTGTGGTTTCCAATTCCGCGCGATCATTGCTTCAGTTAATAAATCGACTTTCTTCGTGGTCGAGACCTTCTGCTGCTCGATACCGGCGGTGTTCGCGGCGCTCGATCGCCGGCTAATCGCTGAAACGCCTTCAGCGTAAAAATGGTGGGTAACTGACAACGCAAAAACCCCATGTTGATTCTATTTACCAAATGGGTCTGATCTCGAGACGCCACCGAACGGGTCGTTATCGGCGGGACGCTCGCCCGGTTTCGAGTCGGCGTCGACTTGGATCGGATCGGGCATGTCGGCGGGAATCAGATCGGTGTCGACGATGAACGCTCGGAGCGGAGTCAGATTCCCGGGCAATCGCGGGTCCATGCCGAGTTCGGCTGTCCATTTCCTCCGGGTCGTTTCCAGGGTACGCATTCGTTGCTCTGATTTCGCGCGTTGGTTCTCGAGTTCGAGCACGCGTGCTTGATAGCGAGTGAGGATCTCACGCGGAAATGAGAGACCATTGCGTTCTCGTGTCAATTGATTACTGACACGCGAGATTTCTTGAATCACTTGGTTTCGCATCGCCAGCAATGCCGCGAGTGTTTCATTTGTTTCATCGAGTTCCTGGCGTGATTGCAAAATCGTTTTCAGACGCTCGGTGAGTGAGTCGTCCCATTTCGGATCGGCGATCCAGGCTTCGAGTTGCGAGGTGGCAATCGTCGCGTACTCTCGGATCACGGTTTCGGTGTGCTGATGGACAATCGTTTGCGTTTGCGTCTGTCCGTCGTCGAGAGAAAAACGAACCCGATCGAATTTCTCGGCGCTCTCTTTGACGAGCTTCGATGCTTCTTTGGAGGCTTCTTTGGTTTCCGTTTCGTCGACCCATTCGAACGGCGGGCGGGGAGAGGGGACTTCCAAGATCATGACGCGATCTTCACCCGATCGATTGAGGAACTCGTAGTCGGTCTTGTTTTCGTAGAGTGTTTCGATGTGAATTTGGTGCAACTCGGGTTGGAGTGCGATCGATTTCACCTCCGATGTTGCGATCATCGGTTCAACCGTCACCCGAACACCGCCATCGATCGCGAACCCCATCAGGCGTTTCGTGTTGGGACCGAGTGCAGGAAAAACAAGTTCACCGAGGATCGATCGTTGACCTTCGCCGGCGAGCACACTCAGCGGCCCTGAGGGCAACAGGGACGCGGTGTTGTTTTCGATTTCGAGACAGAGCAACGTGGCCGTGCGGTGATAGGACTCGCGAAAGACCGAGACCTCGTCGATCGAGATCGGCGCGACCAGGGTATCGAGCAACGCGGTCGCGTCGCTGGCTAACTCGACGTCGTCGAACCGGAGCGACAACGTGCTGCCGGCCGGTGCGTCTTGCGTCTCGGCGAGAACCTGGTTCATTGACGCGGTGGGATCGAGGTCCGATGACGAGGATGAATCGTTGGGATCGGGCGCGCCTCCCATGCCACCGAAGCCATCGCCCATTCCGCCACCCATGCCTCCCATTCCGCCACCCATTCCGCCCATGCCCATCATCCCTGCGTTCATTCCCTTCATCTCGGAAAACAAATCGCCGTCATTTCCCGACGCTCGGTCGGCACTGGTTATTTCTTCGACATCCGGCGTGGACAAGGTTCGTGACCGTGATTCTTGGAACGACGGTGCCAGGGAAACGTGATTGGTCGGGCGCTGGACTGCGTCGAGCCTGGCGCGAGCGACCGAGTGCATGTCCATCGCGAACAACACCGGGCTGCCGTCGATCAGGTGCAGATCCACGCCGGACCAATCACTACCCGACGTGTTGTCGACGACGCTGCGATGGATCAGTTGCCCGCCTTCGATCCGGTAACTGTTCTTCCACATCGGGACGCGGCGCATCACGCCCACGGTCACATGCCGGCGTTCGCCCTTGGCGAACACGAACTCGATCGTGCTCGCGGGCAGTTCGCTGGTCCGAGCCAAATCCGAAAGCGTCGCGGCGAGTCGTCGGTTGAACGCTTCGTCGGTGGAGTCGATCGAGACGGCATCTTCGACCAGAGACGTTCGCAATCCGCCGTCGGTGAGCAGTGTCATGTACTCGCGATCTTCGCTCGTCTCGCCGATCGAGTCGGTGCGTTGTTCGATGGCAACGAGTCTGCCACGAACGACCTGGCCGTCTCGCATCGTTGCGACGATGGATTGGCCTTTCATTGAAACCAGCAGATCGCCGAGCGTTCGCGTGTTGGGGACGACAGCGTCCGGTCGGATCGGATCGCGTCCGGCGGCCAACCGGATCTTGCCACCGCCGGCCGGGTCAACGAGCCGCGACACACGGATCGCCTCATCGACCTCGAACGCACCGACGTCGACCGAGAATTTCCCCGCACCCTCGACCGAGCCGGAATACTCGAACCATCCCTTGCCCGCCGCGTGCAGCGTGACCGAGTTGAGCACGAGTTCGACGGTTTCCTGTTTCGGTTCGGCAACCGACGACTCGGAAATCGTGGTGCCGGATTCTTCCGCCCACAACACGGGTAGGAAAACGAGTGAGAGCAAGCAGCAGAGGCGGCGCATTTGAAAAATCCTAGCAGGTGCGGTGGATTGGTCGGTCTACGTTTCAGTGTAGTCGACCTGAATGCGACGCGTCGGCAACCTGATCGAACGTCCCTACTGATCGATCAACATCAAGTTTGAGGGTAAGCCGTTTGAACGCTAGCCACGGTTTTGGCACAACAACCGTGGCTAGCGTTCAAACGGCTCACGAGTCATCTCGCGAAATGTGAACGGTGCAGGCCGTTGCGATGCGGAGTAGACTGGCGCGAGTTGTGTGACCGCATTCTCGCCGCCCGATCTTCCTTCGATTGGTTTTCGACCCATGACGTCTAACATCCGGCCTTCGCTTCGCTGCTTAAGACTGTTGAGCATCTTCATCGTTCTGATCCTGGCAACCATGTTGGTCCCAGCCACCGAAACTCACGGGCAGGAGCTGGACGGTAACTCCGATCTGTCAAAGACTCCGATTCTGGATACCCGGATGGAATCCTGGCCGGTCGATGTGGCGATGACGCGAGAGCAGGAGCGAGCGTTGTGGGAGAGGCTCTGCCAACCCTACACGCCTTCGGTCATCAACGTTGCGTTGGATGACTGGGTCGATTCGGTCGAGTCGATCTGCCCCATCGCAATTAACGTGCCCGCATTGGAAGCCAATGGCCTTCGCCCTAATACGAAAATCACACTCCGAGTGGACACGCCGCCGAGTTCTCTGCTCGTTCACGCGATGCTAGTCATGGAGCAACTCGACTGCGTGCTCGAAATACGACAAGGCGTGGTGCGAATCACAACCGAGGAATTTGCGAACGACAACCTTGCGGTACGAATCTATGATGTGTCCTCGTTGACGGTCGCACCGGACGCGCGGCAGCAGATCATGGCGGTCACCGCGTTGATGCGGACGATTCAAAACATCATTGAGCCGACCCAGTGGGAGGTGCTGGGCGGCGCTGCGGTCATCGAGTTCTATCCCGCGAATAACAAACGGCTGCTGTGTATCGCGGCGGCAACTCAGGTGCACTGGCAGGTTGTCGCGTTCCTCGACCAACTGCAACGTGCCGGCGGAGCGCGGCCTGAAGAAGTCACGCCACCGCGTCGGGTTGCAACCACGACGCCACCTCGGGTGAGCTCACCACCAACGGCACCCGGCTCGCCATCGATCACGGAATTGCCTCGGTTCCGACCGCAGTGACGAGCAGAACCTCACGTCGGCGCGTCTCTCTGAGACTCGCAAACCTCAACGTCTCCGAGAGACGCTGCTACGTGTTGTCACCGAATGAAACGTCACGTTTTGCCAACGGCGTATTATCGCAGGCTCTTTCCGAACGACGTTCGCAGTTTGCCGAGATAGCTATCGGCATCACCGACTTCGGACAACACTTTCTGACTCATCTCTTCGATCGAGCGATCCGCTGCGGCGAGCAATCCTTGCGCCTCGGTGTGCTGTTTCGACATCCACTCGCGGAGCTGCAGGGTTTGTTCGCGGTGCGCGTTCTCCACCTTGGCGGCGAGCTTCGCTTTGCTCACTTCGAGTTGCTTGGCGATCGCATCACGGGCGGCGTCGTTGAACACTTTTCCAAGGTTCGTGTTGAGTTCCAAATCGATATCGTTCCAATCACCCGAGAAGGCCGCATCGACTTCGATGCTGTCGACATTGGCGAGCGATTGGTTCATCGAAACCACCGCTGCCGATCGAGCGGCATCGCCGTTGACGTCGAGGTGCATCCTCACGCCGACCTGTTTGCTAACGAGTCGTCCCTGGATGTCATCGTCTTGGCTGTTCAGTTGTACCCACACTTCACGCTGTCCACCGCTAATCGCGACGGCGGCGTTCTTGCGATCGCCCAAGCGCATCGGATCGACTCGCATTTGTGGCCAGTGCAATGTTAAGCAGTCCAACGAATCGCCATCACGACGGTCACGGATGTAATCGACCTGCACGGTTTCCGGGCCTTCCAGCAACAGTCGGGCACGAGTCGGTGTTTCCAGGCGCTCGGGATGCGGCGTCATGTTCTCCACCACGCCGGTGAGTGTGTAGGTCTTGCCATCGGCACGCATCAAACCATCGACGTGGCATTCGCGAATCAGCATCTCGGGCCGACGGTTGCGACCGAGGAAATCGAAATCCTCGCCACGAATCCGTTCGCTGTCGGGAGCGACGACGGTGTAGTTGGCCAACGTGCGTCCGCTGTCGAGATAGCCACGGAGTTGTGCGAGCGAGCGACGGATTTCACCCGAGATCAGGTCGACGCCGAAGTTCTTTGACTCACTCAGATCCCCAGGGACGAATTGATCGACCTTGGCTAAATCCGCCTGACGAGCCGTTTCGAGACGGGCCAGATCGGCACGCATCTTGTCCGGCATTGCGTCCATGTCGGCGCGCACCCGCAGCAATTCCTCACGGGCGGTTCGGGCCTCGGCGAGGGTTCGTTCGAGTTGTGGCCAATCGCGGAGCGGGTTGTCGATTCCCTTGGCGGCGTCGCGAATCGTTTTCACACGTTGTTCGAGATCCCGGGCTCGGCGGACGAGCGTTTCGTACTTGGTTTTCCATTCGCGACGAATGTCTTCGCCGGTCTTCACCGTTTCAAGATTCTCCCCGATCGCTTCGATTTTGTCACCCAATCCGTCGGTCGCTTTCGACAACAACGATTCGATCATCGACGGTCCGCCGGCGTCCTCGGCGACGTCGTCTTCACGCTCGTAGTGCCCCGACGTTTCGCGTTGCGATCCGATTTGCAAACCGGAAATCTTTCCTTGGCGGACCACCCAGCGTCGACGCAAAAACGCGTCACCGTCAATGATGAGGTCGACCGAGTCCGCTGCGAAGGCGTCGCGCATCTCTTTGCCGTCTCGGGGATCGGCGACGCGGACGTTCGCATAGTGGATCGTCGGTGGAAACAGACCGACGCGGGCCGAACCGATTTCGGCTTTGGCGCCCGTGGTCGCTTCGAGTCCGGCGATGGTCATGTAGTTCGCCATCGGACCAAGCCCGAGACCGAGGATCATCAGAATCGCGACAACGAGGATCACTCGTGTCAAAAGAAATCGCCAACGAATCATGCTGCATCCTTGTCTTGGGAGTCACGCAACTGTCGAAGCAAATAGCTGAGTGCTTCATCGATTTTGTGTTGATCATCGGCGGACGTAATGTCCGAGTTGATGCCAGGTTTCGGGTTGTGTTGTTGAGTTGCCGCTCTCGGGTTGGCCACTCTCGGTGATGCCGCCTCGGCGTTGATGGCAACTCGTGTCGAACGCGAACGTTGCGGCGACGTGGTGTCCGGTGTGGAGTCGACGGGAGTCTTCACTGCCGTCGGTTCGTTCGTTTCACGGTCGTTCGTTTCACGGTCGTTCGTTTCACGGTCATGGTGGAGTGGCGGTTTGGACGTCGAAACCGGGGCACCATCGTCGATGCGGCGGACATCGTAGACTCGGCCCGAGGTCGCAACCGCAGGCGACCCGTCAACGCCGGGGTGCACCGGCGACGCGTCGGAATACTTCCTACGAGGTTCCGAGTTCGGTTGGACCGAATCGTGTTGGGAATCAATCCGGTGTAACGGTTGGTTACTCGTTTCGGGGTTTTTCTTTCGACTTCGGACCGGTTGCACTTTAATGATGTTGGAATCGGATTCTTCTTCCGTCGGTGCCCATATTTTGAACAACGGATTGGCGATCAGATACAAGGGCACGAGCGCCACCAGTCCGATCAGGAAACTACCCATGACGACGGTGTTGTTCAGATCGGTCCAGGCGATAAGCGGGTATTGCCACAGGGTGGCGAGTGCGGCGGCGACTCGGGGTTGTTCGAAGAACCAACGTCCGACGGTATCAAACGTCGGGTCGAGTCGGGATGCGAGCATCGTCACTGCGATCCCGACGAGGGCGACCATGGCGTGGTTGACCCGCAGGGTGAGAACGAGCAGCACGAGCACGACCGCCAACAGGTTGCCGTGGGGGATGATGCCCACGAGTGCCCCGAGAGCGACACCCCAGGCGAGTTGCGACGGATGTTTCCGACCCGCGATCGCTTTGCGAACGCTGTTGATCAGCTTTATCGTCCATAGAATCATGGCTTCCGCCTCTTGCGGTAAAACGCTGGCACAATCAATACATTTCGGTGTAGCCGTTGGGTTCCATCAACGCGCTATCCGGTTGAATCGGCACAACCGGCACCATGGTTGAATACAATCGGCAAAATCGTCACTGCCAGTCCAAAAGTCAATTATTGTGCAGGCGTTCAGGCCAAAGCCGCCATCGAAAGGGTCGCCAACCCATAGAACGTGTATTCGACGTCGGGCGTTTGGTCGAGTGCGAACCCTACGAAACCGCCGCCGGGCGACTGCATCGACTCGGCATAACCGACGATTCGCGGGATCGCGAGTTCGTCGGCGGCCTGCAAATCGACGAGCGTGGTCAGTCCCGTGAAACTGCTCAATAGATCCGCAAACGGGATTCGCGTGTTCGCCGTCAATCCGCCCTCGTCGCCTTGCATGTCGAGCAGAAACTCGATCGTGTCGGATTGCTCGGCGATGTCCAATGCACCGATTGTCTTGAGCGTGCCGATGGCCGCGGCGGTGGGGTTCACGCCGGCACGTTTGGCCACCCGGATTTCGAGATAACCGCCTTCGACGTGTCGTTGAGACTCGAAGAAACGCTTCATCGAGTCGACGTCTGGCACCGGCACATCCATCAATTCATGACACAGCACCGAGAGAAACGTTTGGTAGGTACTGCCCGCGCGTCCTTCGGGCGTTTTCGCGAACCCGCCGTCGTCGCACCGCAATCCAGCCAGCATCCCGGCGACGTTCGCTCGCCAAGTCGTGTCGTCGTCGGAAATGACCACTTCCCCGGTCGCCATCTCCAAAATCGCGGCACCGAAAATCAGCGAGATCAAATCAATCACGCTGTCCCGCCGAGTCAAACGATCTCGCAAGAAACTGCCCGCACGAGCGGCCACGGTTTCATCGAGCGTGCCGAGAATCCAAAGCGATCGCAGGGCAAACGCGGTGTAGTACGGATCGCTCCCGCCCTCACGTCCCGCAAACCCCCCATCGTCTCGCTGGCAATTCAACACCCATCGCGAATGCCGTTGACACATCGCCGGATCCAAACGTGACGCACCGACCGCCAATCGCATCGTCAGTTCGTTGAGATATCCGCTCATGGAATAGGAATCGAGATGACGCTGGGAGGGAAAGTGGAGGGAAAAAGACAAATGTCATAACCGGCACGACCGCGAGATCCGTTTCATGTTGCGGGGAGCAGTCAGAGAAACAACATTCTCGTGATGCAATCGCGGCGGCACCGTGAGGGTTCTAACCTAGAGTTCTTTACGCGGGAACCCTTTTCGCGAAACACAACCTGATTTCTTCGCCGAAACCTCCCATCCCACTTACCACCGAAACGATTATGCGTATTGTCAACCTTTTGCATACGTCGAACGATTGCGAGTCATCGCCGTGCTCGAATCCTCTCTGCGTCCAGTGGCGAAAGAGATCCCGCGATGTCGCGGCATGGATTGCCGACGAAGACGGGACCACCGCCGTCGAGTACGCCGTGATGGTTGCTGCGATTGCGGTGTTCGTTTTCGTCAGTGTGGGTCTGATGACTCAAGCGGCCGAGGAAAATTTCACCGCGACCGCCGATGCGATCGCGGGCACCTGAGCAGTTCATTCGTTGAACCCACGTCGTGCCGGCTGCTAGCCTGCGCGTCAACTCACGCAGCCGAAATCACTGCCAGGAAACCCCTGTCGCGACGACTACTGATGTCGCAGCGTCCCCCGTTTGCGCCCCCAAACAAGCTCGAATCATCTCTATGTCCCAACGACCGATCCGCCAACAACCGTTGGTTGAGCATGACGTGCAGGTCAGTTTGATCTTTCGCGTGGTGCTCTACGGCGCCGCCTGCATGACCTATTTCACGGTCATTCAGTTTTTCACGCAAGCGATGCATCACCCCGGCATTCCGATCGCCGAGGTCTTCCTTTCGTTGACCGACGAAGCCATCTACTGGGTGCCCGGATTCCTCGTGCTCGGTCCGTTGATGGTGTACGACATGCTCCGCATTACGAACCGAATTGCCGGCCCGATCTTCAGCGTCCGTTGCGAGATGCGGGCCCTCAACGCGGGCGAAAGAGGTCGCGGGTTGCGTTTCCGAAACGACGTTTACTGGGACACACTGGCGACCGAGTTCAACGAAATCCGCCAACAGATTATCGACCTACGAGAGGAAAACGATCGCCTTCGCAGCGAACTGCCGGCCCAGAGTGGCGCGGAGGATGCGTCCGAGGCGAGGCTATCGAAACAGAACACGAACGTCGAAAAGGGCGTGGTTGTGGCTGGCGTTTGAGCATTCATTCGAAAGAACATCCTTGGGCAACCGTCTTCGCCGGGGAGGGTGAAGTTGTTATTTCAACTCACTCTTCGCCCTTGGCTTCCGCATCTTCTTGTCGTTTCTTGGCCGCCTCTTTCTTGGCCGCCTCTTTCTTCACTGCCTCTTTCTTCACTGCCGCTTCCTTCCCCGCCTTCGCTTCGGCGGCCTCGGCCTCGGCTTTATCTGCCGCGACCGGATCGGCGATGTAGGTTTTGCCGTTACGATAGCGCGCGAGCATTTTCTCGGCGAACGATTTCACGTCCTCCGCCGCGATCTCGGCCACCTTTTCTTGCCACCCGACCGCGTCCTTTGAATTGCCCGCATCGGCATGGGCGGCGGCGAGTGCGGACAGGTCGCCGATGTTGCCGGAGGCGTTGATCTCGCACGCCTTCGCGGCCGACGCGACCGCCTCCTCGGCGTTCCGCAACGATTTGTCGGTGGTCGTCGCGAGTAACCAAGCCCGGTTTTGGTGGGCGAGGGCGTCGTTCGGCGTTAATTCGATCGCAGCATCGTAATCCTTCAACGCCTGAGCCGTTTTGCCAAGCTGGTATCGGTTGTAGCCACGGTTGTTCCACGCCACCGGGTCTTTGTCATTGAGTTCCAACGCGGCCGAAAAATCCGCCGCCGTACCTTTCATGGTAACCAAGGAACAAAAAGTCCAGGTCTGCAAAATGATCCCGTCGTTGGTCGAAGAAACGATCGATCCCTGCCTCACCGGCACATCGACTCGCATCGTCACCGGCCAAATCAATGCTGGCCAAATCAATGCTGGCCCGTCGATCATGCAAGGCGGTTGCGGCGTGGCGCCGAGTGCTCCGGTGTACCCGGTTCCCGTCCTCAACAGCGGTTGTGGCGGCTGCGGCTGCGTCGTCAGTGCCTCGCCCTGCCACGGTTGCTAAACAACTCGGCAGCGTCTCACGTAGGTGAGTCTCTCTGAGACTCGCAGATTCCAGCGTCTCGGAGAGAAGCTGCTGCATCGGTTATCGAAGCGATTGCAGATCCATGGCGGTGAATTTGGGCTCATCCGCCAGAAGCGCGCCGGAGGTTTTCCAGGCATGGCTCTCGTGTCCAATCATGATTTGTGGTCGCCGTTTGCAACCATTACCATGAAATTTCCGGGAAGAACGGAGTCAAGCTCCGCAGAGGTGCAACCTGACAAGGGAGATCCCGGCTGCCCGCGTTTGCCTGCAAAAGCAGTGCGTTAATGGTGCTTCTGGTCCCCGGCGAATTCAGCTTCGTCGGGGACTCATTTTTTTGCTACCATTGGACACGCGAGCCATGCCTTCGAAAACCTCGGCCTAAACTCTGCCCACGGCTTCCGTCGGATGAGCCTGATTTTGCTACCTAGGTAGGCTGAGCAGGCTGCACCCCGAGCGGGTTCGCGTTTGTCCAGGAGATGTCGGACCAACGCCGAAGCGGCTTGCTCCGGCCTACGTTGCTCAATGAGCGTTGAGCTGTTGGGCTCGCGCCATCGCGTCTTCGGCTTTGCGGATATAATCCTGTTCTTGCGTGCCCGCCCACGCTTTCTGATACGTCACGCTCAGCGCGGTGAAATTGAATGAGTCTTCGGGTTCGAGTGTGCAAGCCCGTTCGCCGTGCTGGATCGCGAGGTCGTGTTGGTTGGTTTTGGTGTACACGCGAGCGAGGGCAAGATGCGCGAGCACGAACGTGTCGTCTTCGCCGACAATTTGGGTCAACGTCGTGATCGCCTCTTCGAACTTCTCTTCGTCGATCATCTTTTCGACGTCGTTGTAAAGGGTATAAATATCGGACATGAGTGAGCCTTGAAAAGGTTGTTGGGAGTGGGATTGAATGAATCAGATTGGGTAGCCTGACTCTCCAAGTCGGGCGTAAAAAAAACAGTCCGTCGAGAGATGTCGCATCCATCACCGGAGACTCTCACTCTCTATCTAAAAAGCAACCCACAGCGAATGCCATGGGTTGCTCGTGTGAATTTCAACCGGAGTTTACCTCAGGCTGACTACTTCTTTTTCTGTTCCAACGCTGCTTGGGCGGCCGCGAGTCGTGCGATCGGCACACGGAACGGGCTGCACGAAACGTAATCCAAACCGACCTTGTTGCAGAACGCGATCGAGGCGGGATCGCCACCGTGTTCGCCGCAGATACCGATCTTCAATTTCGTCTTTTTGCTGCGTCCCTTGGCAACGCCCATTTCGACGAGTTGTCCCACGCCGGCTTGGTCGAGCGATTGGAACGGGTCGACCGGCACGATCTTGTGCTCGATGTAGTCGGGCAGGAATCCGCCGATGTCGTCACGGCTGTAACCGAACGTCATCTGCGTCAGGTCGTTGGTGCCGAAGCTGAAGAAGTCGGCGTACTCGGCGACGTCGTCGGCGGTCAAACAAGCACGTGGGATCTCGATCATCGTTCCGATCAGGATGTCGAGTTTGCCTTCGAATTTCTTCGCCGCAACCGTCTTCGCGATCGTCTCTTCGACCTTGCCACGCAGGATCTGCAGTTCGGCGGCGGTGCCGACGAGTGGGATCATGATTTCCGGGTGCGCGTCGATGTTCTTCTTCGAGCACGAGATCGCGGCTTCCACGATCGCTTGCACCTGCATCTCGAGAATTTCGGGATACGTGATGCTGAGCCGGCAACCACGGTGGCCGAGCATCGGGTTGGATTCGTGCAATTGGTCGCTGCGTTTTTTGATATCGGCGGGTTTGACACCGAGTTCTTCGGCCATCTGCTTTTGAGCGGCCGGTTCGTGAGGCAGGAACTCGTGCAACGGCGGATCGAGCAGGCGGACGGTGACGGGCAACCCGGCCATCGCTTTGAAAATGCCTTCGAAATCCTTTCGTTGGAACGGCAGCAATTTCTTCAGTGCCGTCCGACGATCCGCTTCGGAATCGGCGAGAATCATGGCCCGGATATGGATGATCCGATCGGCTTCGAAGAACATGTGCTCGGTACGGCACAGGCCGATACCTTCGGCACCGAAATCGCGAGCCCGTTTGCTGTCGGCAGGCGAATCGGCGTTGGTACGAATTTTCAGCGTCCGGTACTTGTCGGCCCATTGCATCAACTGGGTGAAATCGCCCGACAATTTCGGTTCTTGCGTTTCGACTTCGCCGGCCATGACTTCGCCGGTCGTGCCGTCGAGGCTGATGATGTCCTTGGCACCGAAGGTTCGTTTCTTGCCTTCGGCGTTGGTGACGATGATCTTCTTGGCCTTCTCGTTGATTTCGACGTCACTGGCACCTGCGACGCAGCACTTGCCCCACCCGCGAGCGACGACAGCGGCGTGGCTGGTGGCCCCGCCCGTGCTCGTCAGAATGCCGCAAGCGGCGGACATGCCTTCGACGTCCTCGGGGCTGGTTTCGCGGCGAACGAGGATCACGTCTTCACCGGCTTCGTGACGTTCGCGAGCTTCCACTGCGGTGAACGCGAGTCGACCCACAGCGGCACCGGGTGAGGCGTTGAGGCCGCGGCACAACACGTCCGCGGCGTTGCGTGCGGTCGGTTTGAACGACGGCAACAGGCAGTGAGTCAAGTCCGAGGCGGGGACGCGGAGGACGGCTTCCTTTTCGGTGATCAAGCCTTCCTTGACCATGTCGCAGGCGATCTTGACGGCGGCGATCCCGTTGCGTTTGCCCGTTCGGGTTTGCAACATGAACAGTTTGCCCTTCTCGATCGTGAACTCGATGTCCTGCATTTCTTTATAATGCGTTTCGAGCGTCTTCTTGATCTCCATCAATTCCTTGTGAGCGGCTTTGTCCCACTTGGTCATTTCCGCAACGGGTTGCGGGGTGCGGATGCCGGCCACAACGTCTTCGCCCTGAGCGTTGATCAGGAACTCACCGTAGAATTTATTTTGTCCGGTGTTCGGGTCACGGGTGAAACCGACGCCGGTTCCCGAATCGTCGCCCATGTTGCCGTAAACCATGGCTTGGACGTTGACAGCCGTCCCGATCAGGTTGGCGATTTGGGTGTTGCCCTTGGCCGCTTCGATCCGGCGATAGGAGATCGCCCGGTCGGCGTGCCATGAACCGAAGACGGACTCGATCGCGAGTTTCAGTTGGACGATCGGGTCTTGGGGGAAATCTTCGCCGGCGGCTTTCTTGTAGACCGCTTTGTAGGCGTCACACAATTCACGCAGTCCTTCGGCGGGGACATCGGTGTCCTCGGTGACCTTGTATTTTTTCTTGACCTTGTCGAACGCTTCTTCGAAACTATGGTGCGGCAGGCCCATGACGACGTCGCCATACATGTTGATCAGGCGGCGATAGGCGTCGAAGGCGAACCGTTCGTTCTTGGTGGCTTTGGCGAGTCCTTCGGTCGAAATATCGTTGAGGCCGAGGTTGAGGATCGTGTTCATCATGCCGGGCATCGAGACCGCCGCACCACTGCGGACGCTGACGAGCAGCGGGTTGTCGTTGTCGCCGAATTTCTTGTCGAGTTCGGTTTCGAGCGTTTTGACGGCCTCGTGGACTTCATCCATCAAACCGGCGGGCAATTTCTTGCCATGTTTGTAGTAATCGCCGCAAACCTCGGTCGTGATGGTGAAACCAGGAGGCACGGGTAACCCGATGGAGGTCATTTCGGCGAGGTTCAGGCCTTTGCCGCCCAGAAGTGCTTTGGGGTGACCCTTGCCTTCGGTTTTGCCTTTGCCGAAGTAATAAACCATCTTGTCAGTTGTCTTTGCCATCGTCGCTAAGTGTCCCTGTGGGGGTTTTTGAATGGGATTTGGGATCTGCATCGGCCCAAACCATCGGTATCGACAGCGAGTAGGCCGTCTGCTGACGCACCTGTTGCGTCGGGTTCAGTACCGGAATGAGCGGGAAAGCGTATTTGCAACGTCGCAAAAGGTCAATCGTAGGGCAGTCATTCCGGGGGGAAATGGCTGCAATTTCGCCCTGAGGGATGTTTCTTGACCGGTTTTGCAAGCCGAAAACGTCCTCGCCTGCCCCCCCGCTTGCGAATGTCGTGCGGTTCGGTGGCAGCACTCTTGGCGGACCGCTTTTGCAGGGAAACGCGGGCGGTCGGGAGATCCCTTGTCAAGTTGCGACTCTGCAAAGCTTGACTCCGTTTTTCCCGGAAATTTCATTGCAACGGTTGCAAACGGCGACCACAAATCATGATTGGACACTGGAGCCGTGCCTTAAAACCTCCGGCGCACGCTTCCGCCGGATGAACCCGCTTTTCCAGTAGCCGGCCTCGCAATTCAGCTCGCTGACTCGCTGACTCGCTGTCGAAGCTGCGCGTTTTCGCTGCGATGTATTCATGATGCCTCGGGTTAGAATAAATGCGGTTCCGCCGCAAAATCATTCCACCGAGTCGGCGAATGTTCACGGCGCAAGCAGTTAAAAGCCGCACGACCTCTTCGCGAGAGGGGCGCGTCATCGTGTTGCGGCCCAAGATCCGATACGAAACTCCGATTACAAAAGATAGTGAACGGCTCATGAGCGACCCTCTGCCCCAACAATCCCACTCAAAACCATCTGTTGCACCGGAGCTATTATTACGCGGAATCCGCAAATCATTCGCCGGCACGACCGTCATCGACGGCTTGGATCTCGACGTCAACCCCGGCGAGTATCTCGTCGTGCTCGGGCCGAGCGGGTGTGGCAAGAGCACGTTGTTGCGAATCATCGCCGGTTTGATCGCGCCAGATGCCGGTCAAATCGAATCGAAGTCGCAACCATGGCAACGATTGCCGCCGGGTGAGCGTGATGTGTCGATCCTGTTCCAGGACGACCGGTTGTACCCACACTGGAACCTCCGCAAGAACCTCGAAATCGCACTTCGCCGATCACCCACCCCGACATCGACCGAGGCAATGACATCGCTCACCGATCGACTGGGCATTGGCGGGCTGCTCGACCGACGTCCCGACCAAATCAGTGGCGGGCAACTCCGACGCGCCGCACTCGCCAAAGCACTCTTGCGAAAACCATCGATTTGCCTGCTCGACGAACCCTTGACCGCGATCGATACCACGCTCCGCGAGGACGTCCTGCAACTGCTCGCCGATACTCCGCGTGATCGTGGCGTTTCACTCTCGGCAACCGCGATCATTCATGTCACCCACGACGGCGACGAAGCGATGCGATTGGCCGACCGGATCGCGGTGATCGGCGACGGACGGGTGCGGCAATGCGGGACACCCGAAGACGTCTATCGCCATCCGAATTCGATCGATGTGGCGAGCGCGATCGGCACGCCGCCGCCGAATTTAATTCCGATGACGTGGGTCCGCGACGCGATGCCGGATCGCTACGAGAGGTTCCTTCGTGCGATCCCGGATTGCAATGATACGTCGATATTGGTCGTTCGCCCCGAGTCGATTCGCATCGTGCCGCACGAAAAATCGATCGCTCCGAATCACTCGGTTGACGAGAATGAGTGGTGGTTGCCGGTGACGGTGGAGTCGTCTCGGTGGATCGCCGGTCGATGGTTACATCGCCTGCGGATCGATACGGACAAACCGAGTTCCCTGGTGGCGTTTTCAGCAGAGCGGTTGAACTTCAATAAGGGTGGGTGGTGCGCCGTAATCCGACTCGATGCGGTGACGGCTTGCCGATCATAGTTCGATCTTCGCAGTCGATACTGACCATGATTGGTGATTCGGCCGCTCGCAAGTGTGGTCGCCGACACGCTCTCAGCACCGGTAATCTCGCCGGAGGACGCACGCGGGAATCAATCGAAAAACGATCGGCGGGATGTGCTGCGGCAACTCAAACGGCGGGTTCCCTGGTTCGATGCGTTGTCCTCCGATTCGCAACTCGATCTGACGAACGATTTCAGAGAGTTTACCGACAACTTCGTCTTCATTCGCGGCTACCTCCGCAATTTTTTTCGCGTCCGTCGTTGCGGACGTTTGTCAGGCACGCATCCTGGCCTGACGAGTTCCAAGGCCTCGTCGGTGCCGACGGGTTTGGCCACGAGACCAACGGTACGACAATCGGGTGCCCATTTGAAACATGGAGGTGAGGCGTTGTTTCGCAGTGACAGCCAGGGATTGCAACCCGCCCGCAACGAGGGCGTGCGGCTTTAAATTGTTCCCTGAACGCTGTAATACACCATTCTACGGGGGCCTTTCCTTTGTTACGCTGTTTCGGATGAACACATCGACACTCCGCGGGCACGAAACCATCGAGATTGCATGTCAATCGTGCGGTGCCGTGTTGACACTCGATGACAACGTTCGCTCGACGACGTGCCCGTACTGTGCGTCACCTTCGATCGTGCGGCGGCCTCCGTCACCGGATCGTCCGACACCGACGTTCGTGATCGGTTTTGTCATCGATCATGACCGCGCCGCCAAAGCGGTTCGAAAATGGATCTCGCGCAGTCACCTGTTCACCCGCAGCGATTTCAAATCGGCGGTTCCTGAACTTACCCACGGCATTTATTTGCCCGCGTACCTTTACGGCGCGATCGCGAAATCAAGTTACACCGCGACGATCGGTGAAAACTACACCGAGACGGAAACCTACACGACGACGAATTCCGAAGGCAAACGGGTCACCCGGACCCGCACGGTAATCAAAACCGAGTGGCGTGGTTTGCAGGGACGGCATGATTGCTACGTCGTTGATGTCGTCGTGACCGCGTCCAAGGGCGTGGCCAACGAAGCCCTCGAAGCGATCGAACCCTACGACCTGCGAGGTTTGCGTGCGTATGAGGATTCCTTCCTCGCCGGGTGGCTCGCCGAGGAACCGTCCCGCAGTCAAGATCAGTGTCTCCAATTCGCTCACAATGAAACGCTCGCTCATGTCGGAAACCGGCTCACGAATTTCATGCCCGGTGACAGCTATCGTGATCTGCAACATCAGACGCAATTGCACCAGGAGGTGATCGACCTCGTGCTGATGCCGGTTTGGGCGTATGCGGTTCGTTACGCGGAGGATCGTCCCCCGGTGCAGATTCTGGTTAACGGGCAAACCGGTCGAGTCGGAGGTAAGGTCCCCGTTTCAACGACAAAAATTGTGTTGGCCGTGTTCGCGGTGATCGCGTTCGTGTTGTTAATGGTGTTGTTGTTCGGATTGGCAGGGAGTCGGTAATGCCTAGCGAAACGGATAACTCGGGAGTCTCCGCACTGCCCGCGTGCGGTCGTTGCGACTCGCCGCTCGAACCCGGCGATTTGCGTTGCGCGATTTGTGGCCAATCGGCGCCGCGATTGGAGGATTCGATTCCAACGCAGGTGCGTGTCACGTTGTTGCGATGTACCGGTTGCGGCGCTGCGATCTCGTATGATCCGGCGGTGCAGGCGCCGGCGTGTTCCTTTTGTGGCGAGGTACTCGAGGTGCAAACGATTGTCGATCCGATGGAGCAAACGCAGGTCTACCTGCCGATGACCGTGACCGTCGACGAGGCCCAAGACGCTCTCAAAAATTGGCTCGATTCTCGCGGATGGTTTCAACCGTCGGACCTTTCGTCGGCGTCGCAATTGACGCAGATCAAACCGCTGTGGTGGGTCGCGTGGATTTTTGATGCCGAGGCGAACGTCAGTTGGACGGCGGATTCCAATGCGGGTGCGGGCCGATCGGCATGGGCGCCGCATTCCGGTCAAAATCCGATTCGTTTCGATAATATTCTCGTCTCCGGTTCGCGTGGATTGACGAGCGGCGAGGCCGCCGCGATCACGCCAGGAATGAATTTATCCACCGGCACTGATTCGGTTCAGGGCGGGGGCGAGCATCCGACGTTAGAACGTTTTGACGTTCCCCGCAGCCTCGCGCGGCAACAGGTGTCCGCCGTCATCGACCAATCCGCGACCGCGACGGTGCAGCAAAATTTCATTCCCGGAACTCGGTTCCGTAACGTTCACACCTCCATCGTGCTGCGACGCCTGATCACACGACGTTACGCCTTACCAGCGTATGTGCTGGCGTATCGGTATCGTGACCAGCTCCACCGGGTTGTGATCTGCGGACAAAACACGCGGCACATCATCGGCTCGGTGCCGTTCTCGTATTTGAAACTGTTCGCCGTGATTGGCGCGGTGGTTTTGTTGGTTGGATTGTTGTTCTTTATCGCGATCGCCGCGTCGTAAGAAACGCGGTAGTTTTTAATAATCATTGTGCATTGCACTCTTCATTTTCCTGCCGACGCCGGTGAAGACAGAAAACGATGGATCAGAGTCGGTTCTCGATGCGTTCGATCGCGGATCGGAGCGGTTGCAGGGACTCGGTAGGATCTGGTGTCCTCCGTTTGAGCCGCTCTTTTATCAGACCAAGCAAATCGAGTGCTTCCGAATTCGGCGAGACTTGCTCGGCAAAGAACGGCAAGGCGAGACTCCACATCGAGTCGGGATCGACGAGTAAGGAATCGGTGGTTTCAAAGTCGCTACGGGTTCTCGAGCGGAGCGTGCTCCATGCACCGGCGATGGGAATTCGCATTGACTCGAGTTCCAGAGCAGTACTATCGACGAGCAAGTCGGTCGCCGTGTTTGACAGGAACTCGAACGCTTCATCGGATCGATGCGAGATTCGCTCGAACCATTTATCCATCATCGCATCACAAAAATACTCGTCGTACCGCGCCAGCGATTCATCCTGCTTTCGCAATTGCACCGCCGCCAATAATTCGTCTTCGCTCAGTCCCCAGCGGTTCTCGACATTCTTCCCGCCCGGATCATAACCATAGGAATCCGGATGTTGACGCCACACGTTTTCAGCATTCAAATCGCGATCAACACCTTCGACAACAATCGCCCATTTCTCTGCTCGTTCATCGATTCGTTGTCGAACAGCCTCGGCGATCCAAGTGTCGGCAGCCAACTCGGAATCAACCGCCAGCGTCAACCACAAACCGATCGTCACCGCCGTCTCGGAGATCCCCGACGTGCTGGGGTCATCGGGGACACCGTCTCCTGCGGCGATCGGTTGCAGATGCTCAATGATCGATCGAATTAACTTCGCTCCGTCCTCCGTTTCGGACAGTCGCTCGATTCCGACAATCGCTTCTTTTCTCTGACGCGTGCGAGCATTTCGCTCGCCCGTCCCGGTGCGAAAGCGGTTGAGTTGACCGACAACGACGAGTCGGCTTTTCACGTTTCCCTTTTCGAGTTCCCCGTCCATGGCCCGTAAACCGGGGCTGGGCAGGTAAGCGGGGAGCAGGTTCGAGAGACTTCGCATGTACACGTTCGCACGTCCTTGTTCCGACTGCGTCTCGGACTCGCCCGTCGTTACGGTGCTGCCCCAACGCCGAGCCAGTTTCAAGGTCGCCTCGGCGGCGGCTGGTCTGGCCCCGGTATCCCGCGACAAAATCTCGATCGCGAGCATCGCGTCGCTGACCCGTTTGACGTCCCGCTCGTTCTCGAGCGTCGCCATCCAGTGCTCGTAAGGCTGGCCCTGATACAACAGCGTCGAGGGCGGATTCGAAGCGGCCGGTTCCGGTTTTACGTCGGCCTTCGGTGCGGGAGCCTTGGAATCGGATTGGTTTTCTGTCGTGCTCGGAAGTCCGACGGGCGGTTTCCCATTGGATTCGATGTAGCGGGCGAATAGTTGTTCAATTGCTGCGTTAATAGGTTGGAAGACTTTGGTTTCCCGAACGTCTGTTTTGACGCGGGAACTGAAGAGGCGGTCCGTCAAGTGAATTTTTTCGTTTTGCATCTGGGCTCGGACACGCGACAGCAGATTCAACGATTCCTGGGTTGGTTCGCAATGAGTCGCGTAGAACAGCAATGCCTGTTGCCACAAAATGATGTCCGGGTTTGCGAGGTCAGATGTCAAATTCACAGACAATTCCGAGGCAGCTCGTCGGAAATTCGGTCGAGAGGTGGCATTCTCGGTGACAGCCGTCTTCGCGGGGATGAATTTGTTGAGCCGTTGGGTGATCCACTTCAACAACACATCCGGCTCCTGCACCTCGATTCGATCAAACAGTTCGCCGACTCTCTGGTTTTGGCTAGCGCTGGTCAACTCGAACAATCTGCGGATGACATCGTCCCAAGAGACGCCTTCGCGATCGTTTTCGGCCAATTCGATGCCGATTTCCACGATGCGTGGATCTGGCCACGGCGCATCGCTCGCTAATATTTTAACTAAGAAAGGCTCCACGAGAGGATCACCCAGTACCGGTTCCCCAAGTTGCTCCTGGATTCCCACAATAACGTAGTACGTCATACCAAGATTCTCCATCTCCTTAGGAGCATTTTCGAGCGATGTACGTTGGATCTGTTTCAGTAATTTTTTCTTCTCCGATTCGCTTTGAGCATCGTCCTGATCCAGCCAAGTACCGATCAAACTGGGCGACGCGGTATCACCAAAATTACCACCGAAATAATGCAGAGCCATCAAGTACGAGATCGCCGTGAGGCTGCGCTCATTGGCTTCGGCGATTTCATCAGCGATCACGTTCACTGCGACGTCGGTGGGATAGAGAGGGAAATGGTCCAGTAGAAATTTCATGAACACTTCGGAAGGCTCTGTATTGGGGCCGATCTTTTCAAGAGTCGCTCGTTGGTCCGCTTTGCCGCCTCCCCAACGGCGGGCAATCAACAGCGTTGCGGTGGCGGCATCGATCTGCTGTTCTCGCGATTTTGCGAGCGTTTGCACGGCGACAATCGCACGGCACACCATCGGCAGGTCGTGCTCGAACCGGACGATGCGAATCCAATGATCGAAATCATGGCCTTGGTAGAGTTCTTGGTCGTCCATCGTTGGCGGTAAACCGGTGAGATTGTTTATCGTCGCCTCGGGTTGAATTTCAACCTCGGATCGTGTGCCGCGTCCGATCGTGACGACCTCCTCGCTGAGCTTCAACGCCTCCCCGCCGCCTTCGATCGCGACACGGTATTTCCCTTTTCTGAGCACGGTGCGGTTGTCGGCGTCGGAAGTGATCTGCAATCGCTCGACCACCTCGTCGTCTTGGGTCACAACGAGCGTCAAACCGTCGAGTTCCGAGTGCACGATAAGTTCGCCACGGTCGGTTTGAATTTTGAAAACGATCGCGGCTAAAACCAACGCCGCGAGCAACCCGCCAGCGATCCAGATCGGCCAGCGACGCGGTGGAGGAGTTTTTCGATTCGAGTTCGCTGCCGCTGCGAGCGGTGATTGCGTTCCCCACGCCAAGGACGATTCTTCGCTCGTGCGTGAGGCGGCGCGGACGAGCGTTTTCAAACGATGACCGGTCGCGGGCGTTTCAAGTTGTTCGGCAATTTCACCCGCCGTCGCCGGTCGCCGCTCGGGGTCGCGGGCCAGCATCCGGTCGACTAACTCAACGACCTCCGCCGGAACTTCATCGCGAATCGTGTCCAACCTCGGTGCGTCGGTTTGAGTGATCGCTAAAATTTGTTTCGTCAAACCGCCTTGTCGCTCGTGCGGTGTGCGACCGGCGATCAAGCGGAACAGCGTCGCCCCGAGCGAGTACACGTCCGCTCGCGCGTCGACGTCGCGCGAGTCGGCGAGCTGTTCGGGTGACATGAACGCGACCGTGCCCATCAAATGACCGACCGTCGTCAAGCGATCGTCCACACTGATCGGATCGTCGCCATCGAGTACCAACCCGAGGTCCAATACTTTCACGACACCGGACCGAATCAGCATCAGATTGGACGGTTTGATATCACGGTGAACCAACCCGGCTGAATGAATCGCATCCAACCCCAACGCGGCTTGGCGGACAATTTCACAGGCATCGGCGACGAACAGCGGTCCGGTCCGTCGGGCCAGGCAACCGACGTCGAGCCCGTCGAGATATTCCATCACGAGGTAGTGCCAACCGTCTTGATGCCCCGCGTCGGTGGCACTGACGATGTGTGGATGCTGGAGCGCCGCGACGGCGACCATTTCACGCTCGAACCGGTCCAACCATCCGGGGTGGTCGACGCGTTCACGCGGCAGCAATTTGATCGCACATCGGCGCCGCAACCGTTCGTGCTCGCCGAGCAACACCGTGCTCATCCCGCCGCCACCGAGCGGCCCGAGAATCCGGTACGGGCCGAGCGAGGTGACGTCCCCGCCGGTCGAGGGGACGCGGGATTCATCGGAGAACTGTTCGACCGGCGTTTGCAGCATTTTTAACATTGCGGCTTGGCAGGCGGTTTCATTTTGCAGTTCATCGGTGGGCGGATCGGGCAGCCCGGCGACGTCGTCGGACTGAATCGATTCGGCCGTTCGCCGGCAATCGTCGCATTGTTCCAAATGCTCGATCGCGGAATCGAATTCCTGCGGCGGGAATTCACCGTTGAGCACGCGAATGAGATCGGTGTGGTTCAGGCAGTTCAGTCGGTTGCCGTTGGTTTTCATAGCGATCATCGTACATCCCCAGCGCGAGTCGGTGAGCAAAAAAGAACATTCTCACCTAGTTCAACGCGGGCATTGGACAGGTCCGCTACCCGAGTCCGTCGAGTTCGCGTCGGAGCCGGTTCAGCACCCGAGCACGGGCTTTGTAAACCGCCCACCGCGAGACGCCTGCCTCGGCGGCGACGTCGTCCGGTGCCCGGCCTTGCACGGTCGTTTCCCAGAACATCCACCAGGTTTGCGGGTCGTAGCTCTGACGCATGTACTCGATCATCCGCCGCCGCACCCACGCCGCGTCGCCGTGCTCGTCGGTCGGAGGTGACTCGGCGAGTGCAGGTGAGTTGGGGTCGGGTGTCGCATCCTCGTTCGCTGGCAATTGCGACATCGCGAACCCGGCCTCGGTGCCGCCGGCGGCGACGTCTCCGGCCTGGGCTCGTTTTTCTTTTCGTCGTGCCAGGTCGCGGATTTTGTTTCGGGTGATCGTCCACAACCAAGCGCGGAAACTCGCATCAGCGCGGTCGCGTCGAAAGCTGCCGATCGAGCCTGAGACGGCGACAAACGTTTCTTGCATCACGTCGGCCGCGTCCGCCGATTGGCATCCCGATCGCCTCGCCCAACCGTAAACGATCGGTCCATAAACCTGAGCCATCACTCGCCAACCCTCATCGTCACCGTCCCTCATCCGCTGCAATAGAGAGGTGGAAGTGGAAGGTTCGTTCGAAACAGGAGCGGACATCGCGGAGGGAAAACCGTCGAAGGGGCGAGGAGAATTTTATCGAACCGGTTGCGGTTTCGTACGTCAGCCTTTCCAGGCTGACATGGGGGTTTTGTACGTCAGCCTTTCCAGGCTGACATAGGGGTTTCGTACGTCAGCCTTTCCAGGCTGACATGGGGGAACTCGAAGTTAGCCTGGAAAGGCTGGCGTACTTTATTTCGAGACAGTTCGCTTAGCCTCGGGCTTCTTGCTGAGCCAACACCAGGTCGTGTTGTACCATCAGTTCGGCGAGTTCTTTGCAGGTCGTCGTTGGTTCCCAGCCGAGTTTTTCTTTGGCTTTGGAATAATCACCGAGCAGCAGTTCGACTTCGGCGGGCCGGAAATAACGCGGGTCGATCTCAACATAATCGTTCCAATTCAGATCGAGTGCATCGAACGTGTAGTCGAGAAACGTGCGAATGGTTTGCGTTTCGCCGGTGGCGAGTACGAAATCATCGGGTACGTCGTGTTGCAGCATTCGCCACATGCCTTCGACGTAATCCTTCGCGTAGCCCCAATCACGTTTCGCGTCGAGGTTGCCGAGATAGAGCTTCTTTTGCAAACCGAGTTTGATTCGTGTGGCGGCGCGCGTGATTTTGCGAGTCACGAACGTTTCGCCCCGACGGGGCGATTCGTGGTTGAACAGAATCCCGTTGCTCGCGAAGAGGTCGTAGGATTTCCGGTAGTTGACGGTTTGGTGAAACGCGTAGACCTTCGCACACGCGTAGGGGCTCTGCGGACTGAACGGCGTGGTTTCACGCTGCGGCGTTTCGACGACTTCGCCGAACATCTCGCTGCTACTGGCCTGGTAGACCCGCGTCGGTTTGGACTTATTGAGTTGCCGTGCGGCTTCGAGCACGTTGAGGGCACCGATCCCGGTCGCTTGCACGGTGTAAGCGGGCGAATCGAACGAGACGCGGACGTGGGATTGAGCACCGAGGTTGTAGATTTCATCGGGCTGCACATCGAGCACGAGGTTGGTCAGATTTTGACCATCGGTCAGGTCGCCGTAGTGTAGGAATAAACGCGCGCCCGTTTCGTGGGGGTCGCGGTAAATGTGGTCGATCCGATCGGTATTGAACGTGCTCGAGCGGCGAACGATCCCGTGAACGATGTAACCTTTTTCGAGCAACAGTTCGGTCAGGTACGATCCGTCTTGGCCGGTGATGCCGGTGATCAGCGCGATTTTAGAAGACGAAGACGAAGACGAAGCAGAGTCGGTGGACATGGGAACCTGGTGAGAAGAGGTGAAACGGAAGGTTCAAAGGGAGTGAGCTGCCAAGAAAAACCGTTGGCAGCCAAACGCGAGAAGTTAAAGGTTATTAAGGAAATCAGCGTAGGTCGTTTTCAGTCCTTCGTCGAGTTCGATCGTGGGTTGCCAACCGGTGGCGTTGATGCGTGTCGTGTCGGTGCGTTTAACGGGGGTGCCGTCGGGTTTGGAGGAGTCTTGCAGGATCGTGCCTTGGAACCCGACGACGTCGGCGATTTTGCGAGCGAGTTCGGCGATGGTGAGATCGGTACCGGTGCCCACGTTGACCCAATCCGGCGGGTCGGCCAGGACGCTGAGGTGCAGGATCGCGGTGGCGAGATCATCGACGTGCAAAAACTCGCGTCGCGGTTTGCCCGATCCCCACACCGTGACGGAAGCGGCGTCGTTGATTTTGGCTTCGTGAATCCGGCGAAGCAATCCGGGGATCACGTGCGAGTTTTCGGGATGGTAGTTGTCGCCGGGACCGTACAAATTCGTCGGCATGGCGGAGTGGAACTGCACACCGTATTGGTGGCGGTAGTATTGGCACATTTTCAGTCCCATGATTTTCGCCAGCGCGTAGGCCTCGTTGGTCGGTTCGAGGGGGCTGGTCAAAAGACTGTCTTCGGGGATCGGTTGCGGGGCGTTTCGTGGATAGATGCAGGTGCTGCCGAGGAACAGGAACCGTTTCACGTCGTGACGGTAGGCGGCGTGGATCGCGTTCATCGCCATCGCGGTATTTTCGTATCCGAATTCAGCCGGATAGGTGGCGTTGGCATGAATCCCGCCGACCTTAGCCGCAGCGAACAAAACGCAGTCCGGTTTCTCCGAGGCGAAGAAATCCTCGACGGCGGATTGGTTGCACAGATCGAGTTCCGGCCGCGTGCGTGTTAACACGGTTGGACGCGGTTCGGGGGAATCGGCGAGTTGGCGAAGGAGGGCGCTGCCGACCATCCCACGATGCCCGGCGACGAAAATTTTCTGGTACTTCATTGAGTTCGGTATCGGTTTAGGACTGTTCGGAGCGAGAGAGTTTTTGGAGCATGCTCAAATCGTGATCCACCATTTGCTGGGCGAGTTGTTGGCACGTTACCATTGGTTTCCATCCGAGCTTTTCAGCGGCTTTCGTAGGATCGCCACACAGGTCCGCGACGTCGGTCGGACGGATGAATTTCTCGTCCGTGACCACGTAATCACGCCAATTCAATCCGACGTGTTGGAACGAGAATTCGAGGAAGTCTTCGATGCTGTGGGTTTGTCCGGTGGCGATCACGTAATCGTCAGGCGTGTCCAGTTGCAGCATCTGCCACATGGCCTGAACATATGATGGGGCATCGCCCCAATCTCGCCGGGAGTCGAGTGCCCCGAGTCGGAGTTCGGATTGCTGGCCGAGTGAAATCGCGGCCGCTGCGCGGGTGATCTTTCGCGTCACGAACGACTCGCCCCGACGCGGGGATTCGTGGTTGTAGCAAATCGCGTTGCAGGCGAAACAGCCGAACGATCGTCGATAGACCTGGACCATTTGGGTCGCAAACGTTTTCGCAACACCGTACGGCGTCACCGGACGCATCGGGGTGGACTCGTTTTGCGGCGACGAGTCGGGGCGACCGAAAATCTCGCTGCTGCTGATGTGCAGCAACCGTGGTTGCTTTTCGAGATCACGGACCATTTCGAGCAACCGGAGAGTGCCCATGGCGGTGAATTGACACGTCGACTCGGGAATCTCGAAACTCAAACCCACGTGACTTTGGCCAGCCAAGTGGTAGATCTCATCGGGTTGGGTCTTCAACAGCACCCGCCGGATCGTGGTCGGATCGTCGAGGTCGCCGTAATGCAAAAAAAGCGAGTGGTCGTAGACGCTTTTATCGCGAAAGAGCGAATCCAATCGCGACCGGACCGTGTTACTCGTCCGCCGCACCAGACCGTGAACGATGTAACCTTTGGAGAGCAATAACTCGGTGAGGTACGAGCCGTCCTGGCCCGTGATCCCAGTGATCAGGGCGGAACGTTGCGGGGTGGATTCCGGCGAGTGGGTTATGGTTTCAGACAAGGCAGCGGGGGAGGAATGGGGACTGGGGAAAGGAAATTTGCTCGCCACAGAGATCCTGCGGCGTGTCCTCCCCTTGCTGTTGGTACGCGGTGCGTTGATATTACTTAGCTTAAGGCTCCGATTGAGCCGCTGGATGATTTTTTCCAGCCAGATTAGCGACAGTTTTCCCCACCAACCCAAAAAATCGCGATGACCGTTTTTTCCGACGTGCCCGTTATTCAATACGAAGGGCCTCAAAGTGACAATCCGTTGGCATTCCGCTGGTACAACCCGGATGAGGTTGTCGAGGGCAAAACGATGCGAGATCACTTGCGCTTCAGCATCGTCTATTGGCACACGTTCCGCGGCACCGGCAGCGATCCGTTCGGCCCCGGCACTGCAATCCGTCCTTGGGACGACGGCAGCGAGAGCGTGGACAACGCGAAAAAACGTGCGGAAGTCGCGTTCGAATTGTTCACTAAATTGCAGGCCCCTTACTACGCGTTCCACGATCGCGACGTCGCCCCCGAGGGAGCCTCGTTGGCGGAGAGTCACGCGAATTTGGACGCGGTCGCCGACGTGCTCGAACAGCAACAGAAATCGACCGGCGTGAAACTCTTGTGGGGCACCGCGAACATGTTCAGTAACCCTCGTTACATGCACGGTGCGGCCACGTCTTGCAACGCCGACGTGTTCGCGTACTGCGCCGGTCAAGTCAAGAAAGCTCTCGAAATCACGCACCGTCTCGGCGGTGAGAACTACGTTTTCTGGGGCGGACGTGAAGGCTATCAGAACCTTAACAACACCGACATGAAACGCGAACTCGATCACCTCGCGAAGTTCTTTCACATGGCGGTCGATTACGCGAAACAGATCGGGTTCACGGGACAGTTTCTGATCGAGCCGAAACCGAAGGAGCCGACCAAGCACCAGTACGACAGTGACGCGGCGGCGTGCCTGAATTTCCTCCGCGCGTACGATTTGGACGGTCACTTCAAATTGAACTTGGAAACCAATCACGCGACCCTCGCCGGTCACACGATGATGCACGAAATGGACTACGCGGGGATGCAGGGGGCGCTCGGCAGCATCGACGCGAACACCGGCGACCTATTGCTCGGATGGGACACCGACCAATTCGGAACCGATTATTACCTCACCGCCCAAACCATGTTGATGATTCTCAAATACGGCGGTCTGGGCAGCGGCGGGGTGAACTTTGACGCCAAGGTGCGGCGTGAATCGCACGAACCGATCGACTTGTTCTACGCTCACATCGGCAGCATGGATGCGTATGCCAAGGGGCTGAAGATCGCCGCAGCGATTCGTGCCGGCGGCGAGCTGAGCGGATTCGTGAAGGAACGTTATTCGAGCTACGACACCGGCATCGGTGCCAAGATCGAGAGCGGCCAAATCGGGTTCGCCGAACTGGAACAGTACATGCTCGAAAAAGGCGACGTGAGTGCGAACGCCAGCGGACGACAAGAAATGCTCGAAAACGTGTTCAATAAATACATCGACCGGTTTTAACCGATGACATCCTGATCAAACACAAATCGTTCGTCGAACTCGACTTCGTATTTTGCCAACAACCTTCGATACTCGTCTTGAAACGTCACCAGTTGGTGAGGTTCTTTTTGGCCGTCGATTTGTTTGTCGACGGCGGGGCGACGCGATGGACTGGTCGGGAATATGCCATACCCGTTCTGCCAATGAAAATCAGCACACCTCGTTCCCTGTGTCCTTAACCACTTCGTACTGCCGGTCTTCATCTCCTGGACCAAATCCGCGGGCGAGCACGTTCGAGGATGCGCTATTAGCGGTGCAGTTCATCACGACAGTCATCGCCAAGTGTCGGCGTGCGATTCTTCGTCGCAAAAACAACAGGAACTAAGATTTTTGCGGGCCATTGCGGTATGTTCGATTTCCTCGTTGGTGATGAATCGTTGCCGTCGGTTTCCACTCGTTTCTACCACAACGCTCCGCGTCGTGAAAATCAACCTTCTCGACGCGGAGCGTCGAGCTAGACTTCGATCCTCGAGCCATACAACACAAACGCCCCCGCACAGATCGTTAGCAATGTGAGCAACCCCAACACTCGCCCCCATCCGATCTCATCGCGACGATGAAATTGCAGATCGAGTTCTAATGCCGCGTTCTCATTGACCTGCACCGTGCGACGGAACTCGTACACCGTGCCCTCCTCCGGCAGACTGATCAAGATCGCTTGCGGCACCGTCTCCGTCGTGCTTTGATGTTGCACCAACCGGCAGGCGATCTCCTGCAACACCGCGTTGTCCTCGGTCGTGTTGCCTCGCAACAATTCACTGAGTTGTTGCGGCCGGAAATTCAATTCGTCCTGCTGCAGCACCGGATTGTCCGCCGCCGCACGTCGCATCTGCTCGTCACCGACCGGCGACACGTCATCGCGATAGTTGTCCAAATACAATCGCTGCCGACGCGTGTTCAAACCCACCACCGCTTGCTGCGTTTGCAGGTTCTCTAACTGCACTCGCGCGTCCTCGTTCGACGCCGCGTCGAGAGCGAACTGATTCGCCACGTTGCTCAACGCCCAACGTGCCTTGGACTGCTCACCGGCTTGCAATAGCTCGTTCGCTTGATCGAGCATCTCGGTCGCCTGGCGAGCCTGGTTGCTCCGTTTGCCGCTCATCAATGACAAGTACGAACTGCGATCATAGGAACCACGTCGCTGGCGTTTCACCAATTCCAAATCCCCGTCGGCATCATCCAACTCAAACCCGTCCGGCGCGATTACATTCCAACGAATGTTCTCGAGCGGCACGTTCAACTCAGGACTCTGCAACCGCAGCCCACGCAAACCGCGACGGGACCCCGGCGCTACCGGCACCGAGTAAACAAACCGCACCTCCGCCGTGCGGTCATCCATGCCCGGCAAAATCGTGAACTGCCACGCCGGCGAATCGCCCTCCTGACGAATCGAATGCACACTCTCCCCGTTGACGAACACGCTGAACAAATCACCGCCCATGGGTAAACCCAAACTCAAACTGCTCCGCTGGATCACCTCCACCGTCATCTCAACGGCCGTCAATTGATCGCCCGTCGGTGACAACACCGTCGTCAACGTGCCCTCAGCCACCCGCAGTTTCAACGCATCGGCGAGCGAATGCCGCGTCGCTCGCACCGTCAACGGCAACACCGGCGAAACCGCCCGCAAGGCAAGCGACGGGGACGTGCGAGTCTCCGACTCACGCAGCGATTGAGGGATCGTCGTCCAATCCACTCGCTGCCACCCTTCGGGCAACCGATCGTGCTGAATCTCCAACCGCCCGCCCGCACGAACACCGTAGAAATACGCGATTTGTCTCGCCTGCGGGAATTTCACCGGGACCAACGCCTCGGCATCGTTCTCACGCATCCCGCGGCGTTCATACTCGATGCGAAACTCCACCTTGCCGAACACGCGGCGTTGAAAACTCAGTTCCCAAGTATCCGAATCGGGACCCTTCCGAACCAAATCACTCACCGCCGTACCACTGGCTCGTAACGTCTTGATCTCGTCCGCGTTCGTGATCGGCAAAACGACATCGAGCGTCCCGATCGAGGCGTTCTCGATTTCGAATTCGGCGATCACGGTCGAGCGCGTTTGCCCTTCGCGAATCGTCAAATCGTGCAACACCTTGCCCGTCACCCACGGTTCGAGTTGATCGATTCCGAGCGTGAGATTCCAATCACGTTGCAACAATCGAAACGCCAATCCGCCGGTCGTGTTCGCTTGCGATGGGTTCCCCATCGTGCGTGGATCGGTTTCCGAAACGTTTTGTCGTGATACCGTTCGCAACCGGATGCCTGTTGCCGGACGGACGACCAATTCACCCGTCTGCCGCATCGCTTCGCTGATTTCAAATCGCGGCACGCTCCACTGCCCCGGTTCGTCCAACGCAACACCACGGGCGTCTGCATTGGCGGCGTCATTGGAAACGTTGGTCGGCGAGTCCCCGGATAACACGATCGAGAACACCTGTTGACCGATCGTCTTTCCGTTCAAATGCAAGATCACTTGCCGCCGGTCGCCTTCGTTGGATTCCGCCCAATGATGCAACCCCGGTCCCGTCAACGATTCGACTTCGAAACCGCCGGGCAACGGGAAGCTCAATTGAAACAACCCGGCACGCGTGATCTCAACGACCGCGTTGACGTTCAACACCACGCGTTCATCCCCGAGCGACAACGCCTGGCGAGTGACCACACGCACCTCCGGTTCGACCGGCACGACTCGCACTGTCACCTGGCCCCCTTCGGCATCGTAGCGATACACGCGGTGCAACACATCGGATTCCGCCATCATCAATCCGGCATCGAAATCGGACAAATTGACCGCCGACATTTTTTCGACTTGAGACGTTTCCGGTTGAGCATCGCTGCCGAACGCGATCGCGAGCAAGCCCACCTCACCACTGGCGGCGGCCACCTTCATCGGCGACAAAACCACCTCGGTCGGCAACACATCGAGACTCCGCTGCGTGTCCACCGTGATCTCGAACGCCGTCGATTGAGCCGGTTCGATTTGCAATCGCAATTGTCCTTGGTCGGCATCGAACTGCCACGCACCGACCGGGCCGCTGACCTCACGGACAGTCAAACCTTCGGGGACACTCAATTCCAATTCACCGACCTGGCCTTGGGCCGGACGGATTTGCAAACGATGCCGCCCATCGACCACGCCGGGACCGGGACGATACAAGTTCGAGGTTTCGACATAAAACCGCGTCTGCTCAGACGTCACGTCGCGGGCCTTCGGTTTTAGTAACAAATTGGCTGCACCGGGGCCCAGCAACACGTTGGCCCGAGTCAATTCGTTTTCTGGAGCATTGTTTTCCGGTTTCGTGTTTTCGAGATACCGAACACGCACCGCCGCCGGGCTCGATACTTCCCATCCCGTTTGATCGACTTGGACCTCGATTTCCGAGACTGCCGCCGCTCCGGTTGGCACGGCAACGCCCTGTTGAATTTCCTTCACATCGAGCCGGTATTCGAATTTGGCTTGCAAACGCAGTGTTTCCTCACGTTTTTTGATCGGCTCGGTATCGGGTTCTTCGCTAATCTCAGCAACCGCCTCCTCCGCATTCGTTTCCTGGGCACTCGCTGCGATCGTCACCACGTAAACGAATCCGATTCCAGGGACTTCCGTTTTCGTCAAGCGCAAACCCTCGCCCGTAAAAGCCGTCAAGGTTGCCGGCGATTTCAACAGCAAAAACTGGTCCCCGACCCGGCCCGAAACCGTCATCGTTGCCGTCGCCGTCAAGCGATCGTCCTCGGTCACAATCGCCCACTGCTGCACGAGTGAATCAGCGCTACTCCATTGTTCCTGAACAGACTCCGGCGCCGGTTTCTCGGCAACACAGGTGGAAGCGAATCCCGAGAGACCGCAAAGGATTCCCAGAACGATCCCCGGCACCACTCCGGCGGATGAGGAACCCTTGTCATCCGCAGGCGTTTTCACATCGCGTTCACGTCGTCGCTCCGCAAAACCCCTCAACATCGATCCGAATCCGGGAACCAACAACCACGCGAAAATCCCGATCGCCAGTGCGAAGAAGAACAACGACGCCGAGGCGCCCTGCATCAAAATCCCCAATCCGATCAACAGCAATCCTGCCACCCGAGCGAGGAACCACACCGAGGTCGGTGTCCGCTCACGCGAGGCAACGAACGACCACGCAAAGCCCACCGCACCGATGATGAAAACGATCGCTCCCGACCATGACCAATCGACTCGCCACAAGGGCACATTGTGGACGTTCAAAGAGACCGTTTCACCGGATGCCAAAATCGGCACGTTCAAATTCAACTCCGAGATCGTTCCCGCCGACGCGTACGCGGACGCAGCCGTGATCAAAGCGATCGAAAACGCGATCACGACACACACGGCGCTGATCCCCTGCCAAAACCCCGTTCCTTGACCGACCAAAACGCTGGCCAATGCAAACACACCAATCAAGACCAATGAAATCCAACCGTTTCTCGCCACCCATTCGAAACCCGACGGACGCACGACCTCGCGTGGCGGCGTGACGGTACCTCCGGTCGGCACCAGCACCCGTTGCTCGTCACCACGAATGCTCCACTGCGTCTTCAACACCGGTGCCATCACGACGGGTAAGGTCAGTTCTGCGGATGCTTCGGATATCGTCGGTTTACCCAACCGCAAACTCACCTGCACGGGCGCGTTCGGATCGCTGCCACCGGGCAACGGGATCAACGTCTCCTCGGCGGATTGACGAGCCGTCACGGGTTGCCCATTGACCGCCACCGCCCACAACCGAACCGGATCACCCGGCAAACGAATCGCCAGCGTCCGGCGAGCGCGTGATTTGACAAAATACGTCACGTCCGTCACCAACTCACCGTCTTTCGAAACCCGACTGTTCGCTTCGGCAAACTCGACGACTTGGTCAACCATCGTTCCCGGTTCGAACCACTTGATTTGCAAGATCAAACCGAACGGACGCTCGGTGTACTGCCACGTGCCCATCGAGGGTGCCGAACTGAGCAATCGAAACTCAGCCGGTAACTCCAACGGATCGAGTACCAACATGTCGTCACTGATCGACAACGTATTGACCTCCACCTGCACCGGAGAAACCACCTGCACATAACCACGTTCACTCTGCACATCGAGCGGCATCACCGCGCCCGCCGCGACCGTGCCCTTGGCCGCGTCAGGGCGTTGTTCAAACGTCACCAACAACGTCGCCGGCCCCATCACGGGTTGATGCAACGAAACGATCAAGATATCCCCATCGCGCCGCCAAGTCCGAATTCCCTGCCCGTCAACCATCACGTTGCCCAACGATTCGGGGACGTTCAATCGCCACTGGGCCACCGGCGCACCGGTGACGAAATAATTGACTAACGCACTGCCGTAGACGTTGCCCTCCCGCAGCGAGTAAAGATGGAACACGTCCGCTTGAACACTCTGGTCGAGCGGCTCGATCTGCATCGTTGCCGACCAATCCGGTGTGCGAATTCGAAACGCGTGCTGCAAATTCACGTTCGGATTCGGGAAATACGACAAGGGTTTTTCGAGCAACGATTCCGAACTCACCACGGACGTCCGAAACCCCGGCGACGCGGTCACGCCGATGTCGCCACGCACCGATTTCGCGTTGACGTACTCGATCGCCGGTAATGCCCACGCGCCCGCCTCGGCGACTTGGTTTTTCTCTAAATGCAGAACCACGAGTTGGCGTCCGATCACGTCGCCGGTAAACATCACTTTGAGATTCCGCCGGTCTTCGACGACTTCACTCCCCGTGACATAATCGGCGACGCTCGCACCCGTCACCGAGACCACCGAGTAATCCGCAGGCACACGAACATCCCAATCGCGAATCGACGCTTCACGAATGTCGAGTTCCACGTTCGCGATGATCGTGCGATCGGTTTCCGCAATCTCGTACTGCACCACTTCGGAAACGTTCACCTCCGGTTGAATCCGATCGGCGAGAATCGTTAACGAATGCTCAGCCGAGGGGAATCGATAAACAAACACCTGCCGCGTCTCGATCGCATCACCGGGAAACTGATCCGGTGCCATTTGCGTCAACCCGTTCAGTTCGATCGGCTCCAATCGCACCGAACCGGAATTGGACAAACGCAAGAAACCCGAATGCCTGATCGCGCCGACCGGTTCGAGACGCATCGCTTCGACGCGAACCGGGAACTCGCCCAACGGCGATTGGCTGCGGACACGGATTTGGCTGGCACCGACGATCGATCGATTCAACGTCACGTCGAGGAACGAGACGCCGTCATCCTCCACGGTTTTCCATCCGACCAAATCGTTGCCTTGGACATCGGTGATCTCGCCGGGGCCGTTAATTTGCATTCGGATCGATTTCAGTTCGCCTTGCAAAACCCGGTAGTCGATCGTGTGGTCTTGACGCAGCAACCCCGCGCCGACGTTGGCTTCGACTTTGCCATGAGTCGTGAAGAACAGTTTGCCATCGCCGGTTTGACGAGTCGCTTTCCAACGTAATTGCGTTCGTCCGGAAGCGGGCAAGAATCCTCGCCAGACGTTTTCTTCGAACTGCGGCGAGATCCAACCGGAGTCTTGGGTGAACGTGAGATCGGGGCCGAGTCCGTCAAGCGAAAGCGGAACGACAGCGCCCGAGGCGACGATAAAATCCAGTTCTGATCCATTGCCTTCGGTCTGCGAAACCGAAGCCACGAAATCGATTTGAAACGGAAACGTACCGGTTTCCGGAAACGCCAATCGATACACCGGCCGATTTTCGTCGTGATGCAGACCCAATCGAAAACCATCTTCGCTGGGCATATCGCTGACGGCGGCGTTACCGGACAACACATCGATCACGGCGTCCGCTTCGGAAACCACTGCCGTTGCCTTCAACACAAACAAAACCGACTTGCCGTCCTCGGTCACGCTGCCGATCAACGAGGTCTCAGACAGTTCGACCGGTTGCGGTGCAGCACTGCTACGAGCGATCGACAACTTCAACACGCCTCCGGTCGCACTGCGGAATCGCTCGGTTTGACCGGCGGACTCTAGCGAGACAAAACCCGACGCCTCCACCGTGATCGCTTTCACCTCGACCGACGGGTTGATCGTGATCAACGAATCCAAACCGATCGCTTCCCCGAGACTCAAGTGCGGAACGTCGATCGTGGTTGGTAGATCGTCGATCGAGGTTTGAATTTGGACGACCGCTCGGAGTTGCTCGGTACCCTCTTTGACTTCGAGGTCGAGAAACCGCTTATCACCGGATTGCCGGATCGACCAAGACATCAACGAATCTGAAACGACTTCGGTAACGTCGCCGGATCCCGCGAGTCCTAAGCTCAACGTTTCCGCATCGCCTTGCAGCACACGAACTGACACATCGATTCGCACCTCGATCGCCTTCGTTGTCAGATCCACTGTCGCCTCACTCGTGGCGGTATGAAAAACCGGTTGCTCGGGCGTCTCACCGCCCGCCTCGATCACGATCACACCCTTGCGAACGATGTCCGATTTTTCGTCCGCGGGCAAACTCGTTCGCGATCCGAACAAACAAACCAAAATGATTAGAACCATCCGTTGCACGTGAGCACGGGAGACGATGTCGGTTTTCATAGTGGTTTCGTCAGAGAAGAGGGATGAAATTAAATCGGGGAGGAGGGTAAACCACCGTCAACGATCGATCTGCATCGCTTGCAAGATCATTTGCTGCAACTGTTCGACCCGCCGCCCGTTCCGATTTCGCTCAGGGAGTTTCGACATGATGCGAGCGAGTTCTCTCAGTTCGACTTGGTCACCGAGCGCTTCGCCACGTAATTTCGCAGCCAACAACGCGGCCACTGAGGCGATCTGGATCGCGGGTTCCGCTTCGTCCAATCGTGGCGCCGATGGTTGATACGGGATCGGCCAACGGTTCTCGACCATCCGTCCGCTCGATAGGTCGCGGAACCGCACCGATACCGAACCGACGTCGCCTTCGCCGTCCGGTTTGGATTCGAATTGGTAGACCGCGACACCGGCTTCCTCTGCCGCCATCTCTGCCGCGTCGATGGCGTCGTTCTTAAAATCCTCCGGATTCAAGCGGTGTTTTTCGAAACCCATCAAACGATACCGACCGACCCGTTTCGGATTGAACTCGATTTGGACTTTCACGTTCTTCGCCGACGGACGCAGTGCCCCGGCGATCTGTTTGGCAAACCCCTCGTCGGCGGATTCCGCCGTGTCGAGCAGGTAGTAACGCCCGTCACCTTGCCGAGTCAGTGTTTCGAGCACGTCGTCGCTCAACCCGTTGGCGACAATGCCGGCGGCATCGAACGCGATCCCGGAGTCACGCATCGAGAGAATCATTCGCGACAAAGTCTGCGGGTCCGCGTTGCCTAAATTCACCGCCCCGTCGGTCAGCAGCACGATCCGGTTTTGAGCGCCGGGTGTGTACTGTTCGTTCGCCTTCTCAAACGCGAGCGACAAGGCGGCTTCCAAGTTCGTACCCCCTTCGCTGGGCAATTCGTCGATCAGTCTGACCAATCGTGCGGCCTCGGCACCGGTGACCCGATCGGCGAGTAAACGGGGATTGCGTGCGAAACTGATTAACGTGATTTGATCGTTCGGGTTCAGTTGGTCGGCCAACAACGCGAACGCTCGTCGCACGGTTTCTTGACGATCGAACCGTTCCATCGATCCGGAGTTATCGAGTAGACAAGTCAAGCGCAGCGGCGTGGTGGCGGCGCGCCCGGCGGCGGCGGTTCGCATGGAGACACGCAGCAAATTGCGTTGTTGTAAAAACGGATGCACCGCCTGTTCGACTTCGCAGGCCACCTTCTCACCCCGACTCGGCATCGGGTCGCCGTAGTCCAACGCGTTGACGAATTCCTCGATCCGAATCTTTGCCGCATCCGGCCATTGGCCTTGGCCGAGTGCGGCGGCCGCGAGTTTGAATGACACGTCACTAACGTGGAGCGAGAACGTCGAGAACGGCTCGTTCGTGGCGAGCGTTTCGTTCGTTTCGACGATCTGGCGTGTGTTGGCCCGTGCTTCGGCGGCCCGAACCAATCCTTGTGCGTCTTGCTCGGCGGGTCGTTCTCTCAGCACGAGGCCGCGAGTTTTTAACTCGAGTTGTTGTTGTTCCTCACGCTTCTCTAACGCTGTTGAGGACGATCGACCGAGTTGAAGTCCGTCTAAAAACAGGTTGGAGTCCCGACCGTTGACAACGCCAGAGCCGAAGTTGGTTTGTCCGAGTTCTCCTTGCTCGGCCAACATCCCTTCCGAGGATTCTCGCCCGCTTTCGCTTTTCGCGGCAGCCTTTTTCTTCGACGCGAAGTCGCCCAAACGGTTGGGTTGTCCGGCGATCCGCCCGACGGCGTCGAGCGCCTCGACCTCAGTCTGCCGACGAAGTTCGTCGATCCCTTGCTTAGAAAACCTCGATGAGATCGATGGTCGTTCCTGTTTGTCACTGACACCGAGCGACTCGCTGAACTCGCGGCTTTGCGGCGCAACGGCAGCGTCATCGGAGGGGGACGCAGAGCCTCTTAGGAAAAGACTGTCCGAACGTGGTTGTTCCGGCTCGGCAAAACTGAGAGATTCGTTCGCAATGACCCGCGATTCCGGCTGGTTCTTCGACATTTCGGCGCGTAGCGTCGCGACACTGCCAGGACGCATGGGAGGTCTCGGTGGGCTGACGAAACCAAACCGTTGGGAAGTACCAGAGTCGAACATCACCGGGGCATCGGCTGGGCTGTCTATCTTCATGCCCTTGCCTATATCCATGCTGTCCATGTCCATGCTGTCCATCCCGCCACCCATGCCACCTGACATCGGGCCGTCGATCAGGAACGGTGCCGCAGGTCTGGTCGCCGATGGCACGCTCTCCACGATGCTGTTGCGAACGTTTCCTGATCTGCTGCTGCTCGAACGCGGCGATGATTCCGACGTGGAAGCAGGCGCCCCCCACTCCATGTTTGCCGTTTCCTCCACCATTGCGAGTGAGTCAACGATCATGCTCGTCTGGCTCGTCCCACCACGCATCGCGTATTGCCGAGACACCATCGTGAGTGTCAAACCGAACCCGGTCATCACCAACAATGTCGCCGCCAAGACGCCGGCCCGCCACGGATGTTGCCGCACGCTCGATAACCACCGATCAGTGGAACGCCGGATTGGCGATGTTGGCTCGGTTGGATTCTTTCGTGAGGTCGGATTCGATTCCCCAGCGATCGCATTCAAGACCACGTCGCGTTTGCCGGCGGGTAATTTCCACGTTTCATTCGCGTCCACCGATTCACGAGTCGCCGCACCGGGCATCAACGCGTGCAACGATTGCAGCTCGCGATAGAGCGCGTCCAACTCCGGTTGCCGGGCGAACAGTTCGGCGAGCTGCTCGGCTTCGAAATCCGAGGCCTCGCCCAGCACCAGGGCGACGACGCGGGCTTCGAGTTGCGGCTCGATTCGATCGTGTTTCGTTTCATCGTTCATGAAAGGCAATCGATTCCCAAGGGACGTAAATGGACGGCGAGTTTTTTCAAAACATGATGCAACCGGTAACCGACGTTCCCGATGCTCAAACCGGTCGCGTCGCTGATGTCGCGGTACGACAAATCGTCAAAATATTTCAAAGTCACCAGCCGCCGGTCCGGTTCGTCGAGTTGCTCGACGAGCGCGCGAAGGGCGTCGGTCGCCTCGGTCCACTGTATCGCCTGTTGGGGCGAATGATCCGCGTGAGCCTCTTCGGCGGAATCGGGACTGTTCGCTTCCGGATCGTCGCCACGTAAAACCTCCCGGCGTTGGTTGCGGAGGTGATCGAGAGCCCGGTTTCGCACGCTGCGGACCAACCAAGCCCGAGGCGTCTCGACACGGTCCCAGTTCAAATGCAGTTTCAAAAAGACGTCTTGAACGATGTCCTCCGCCACCGCCCGGCGGCCCGTCAATGAAAACGCGTAACGCAGCAAGCGGGTCTCTTCGGATTCAAATAGTTCGGGCAGCGTCTCTGACTTGACCTCGTCACACGGCAAAACCTGCTCGGGCGAGCCGCCCCCGTCAGGCGAGCCTGGCGCGTCGACGCTGCATCGGTTAGCATTCGGAGTCGTATCCAAAATGAACCCTGCTCGATGGGTGGTGCCGTTGTGAATCAAGATGCGTCGCTGCACTCCGTAGAATAGACGCACACCGCGGGAACTTCTTAGAGAAAAAAGCGATTTAATTGAATGCGTAAAGAATGCCGGGGGTTCCATGACCACGATCCGCGAAGAGGGCGTGCGAATTTGGTTTGCCCCGCCCGAGCGAATCGAATACTCCCGGACATTCAGATCAGATCCCGGAGGCTGTTCATCGCGAGCGGTTCTTTCGTGTCGAACGGTTCTCCATAGTTGCGGTTGATCAGCCGTCCCCAATGCTCGCCCTCGTGGCGGATTCGGTCGATCAACGTCGGCGGCTCGGTCGGGCGGCCCGTGATCATTTGGCTCTCATACGCGCGGACCGTCTGCATCTTGCGATCCCATTGCTCGGAAATATCGACGATCCACGCCGGTTGAACAGCGAGTCGCAAATGGATGCAAAAGTAGTAGTACAATCGCTCGGGATGGTGTCGCAGTCCGGGCATGTCCGTCTTGCTGAGTTTGGCCTGGAACCGGGCCGCTTCGGTGAGCAACGTCGCCGCCAAGTGATCCGGGTGGGCGTCATGGTAATACGGAGCGAACAACCACCGCGGGCGTAGGCAGCGGATGTACGACGCGATCCGCACCCGCGCCTCGACCGTGTTTTCGAGTTCCCGGTTGACCAACCCGGCGTTGCCACGCCAGGTCAGCTTCATCACCGCCGAGGCATCCGCGGTTTCGCGAATCCGCGTCTCCATGCTCCCGTGCGGCGTGGGTTCCCCCGAGGTCAGGTCCAGCACGCCGACCCGCATCCCCTGATCGAGCATCCGCATGATCGTGCCTCCCATCCCGATCTCGGCGTCGTCCGGGTGAGGTGCGACAACGAGAAAGTCGAGCGGCTCGAATTGGTCCGGATCGGGGAACTCGGTCGGTAGCAGTATGTTGTTCATGATCGAAACGAAAGAGGAGGAAGAACGAGAAAGGAATGGGATCGCTGCCGAGGTTACCCTTTAACTCCCGAGAGTTTACATTGGCGGATTGCCGCCCGAGACGTTCGAAGCAGTTAATTCTCGACGGACAAAAACGCCCTTTTCACCGGATGGATCCCCCCGTGGCCCGCAACGAACAACTCATCCGCCAACATAAACTGTTGCAACTGCTCGAAGACTCGCGGTTCGGGCGAACTCTCACTGAATTGAAGTCCGATCTGCTCGCCGACCTCGGATTGACGACGTTGCACGGACGCACGATTCGCCGCGACATGGAGGCGTTGCAGGCCGCCGGTTACGACATTCAAAACGAGATGGTCGAGCGGGGCAAGGTGTACCGGCTCGGTCGCAATCACACCGCCGTGCATGAAATCGCGTTCTCGGCAACCGAATTGATCGCGTTGGCGATCGGTCGCGAACTGCTCACCCCGTTGATGGGCACGCAGTACTGGCAGGGCATCGAGACGTTCTGGAACAAAGTCCAAGAGGCGATCCCTGAAGGCGTTTACGAGCACTACCAACGTTACCGCAAGGTGCTCTATGTATCCGGCACGCCGTCGAAATCCTACGCCGCCCACGCCGGAATGCTGAAGACGATCACCCGCTGCATCCTGGAGCACCGCGTCGTCGAAATTCAGTACAAATCCGTCGGTCGGCCCGCGAGCCAACGCCGGATCGAACCCTACGCGTTGGCCGTTCATCAAAGCAGTATCTACGTCGTCGCGGCCGCTCCCGAAGTCACCGACGCCTCCGAGCGACTTCGTAACTGGAAACTCGACCGATTTCAGTACGCTCGCGTGACGGACGATTATTTCAAACCCGACGCCAAGGTCGATCTGACGAAATTCCTGAGCAAAAGCATCGGCATTTTCTCAGGGGAAACCTTCACCCCGGTCCAAATCCGGCTCGGCCCCCGTTCGGCGTCCTACCTCAAAGAGGACCCCTGGCACCCCGACCAAGTGCTCGAACCGATCCTCGATCCGGCCACGATGGACGAGGATGTTGGCGATGAAGAGGGCGCTGGCAAGATCGCTCCCACGGAATTGGAACTCGAAAACGCGCCGACGGATTTCCTGTTGACCGTCCCCGCGACACATCCGCGTGAATTGCTGCCCAAGGTGCTCGCGCTCGGGGCCGACGCCGAGGTGTTGTCACCGCCGGAATATCGTGACGCGGTCGCCGCCGCCGTCGCCACACTCGCGGCGCGATATGCGGCCAGCGGAGACTGACGAAGCAATACCCGCCCGCCTTCTCGCATCACGTCGGACCACTTAGAGTCTGCTTCGATAACGAACATTAAAACAGTTTTGACAACCAACTCGGGTGGAGACAAAGATGAGCGGTGATTGTGATTTCGGACTAATTGGTTTGGCCGTCATGGGTGAGAATTTGGCTCTCAACGTCGAGAGTCGCGGCTATAAAGTTGCCGTTTACAATCGCACGACGAGCAAAGTCGACGACCTGATGGCCGGACGCGCCAAAGGCAAGAACTTCGTCGGCACTCACACCATCGAGGAATTCGTCAACGCCGTCAAACGACCTCGCAAACTGATGATGCTCGTCAAAGCCGGCGCCCCCGTCGACGCGATCATCGAACAATTGCTGCCCCACTGCGACCCCGGTGACATCATCATCGACGGCGGCAACGAACATTACGTCAACACCGAACGACGCACGAAGCAAGTCGAAGCGGCGGGCATGTTGTACGTCGGTTGCGGCGTCTCGGGCGGCGAAGAGGGCGCGTTGAAGGGCCCCAGCCTGATGCCGGGCGGATCAACCGATGCCTGGCCGCATATCAAAGAAATGTTCCAATCGATCGCGGCCAAAGTCGGCCCGAACAACGACATCCCCTGCTGCGAATGGCTCGGCAGTGGCGGCGCCGGCAACTATGTCAAAATGGTTCACAACGGCATCGAATACGGCGACATGCAGTTGATCTGCGAAGCCTATCAATTGCTGAGTGAACTCGGCGGGCTGTCCAATGAAGAACTCTACGACGTGTTCGAAGATTGGAATAATGGCGAGTTGCAAAGCTATCTGATCGAAATCACTCGTGATATCTTTAGCGTCAAGGACGATCAGGGCGGCAACGATTTCCTCGTCGACCAAATTCTCGACGTCGCCGGTGCCAAGGGGACTGGGAAGTGGATGAGCCAACTCGCCCTCGACCTCGGCGTGCCCAGCACGTTGGTGACGACGGCGGTGTTCGCCCGCGGATTGTCGGCACAAAAAGAAGCACGGACCCGGGCCAGCAAAACGCTCAACGGACCCTCGGCATCGTCCAACCCGGAAATGCAAAAACTCGCCAAAGCCCTGGTCGCCGATCGGGCCGCGTTCGTCGAAGCGGTCCGTCAAGCATTGTACGCGTCCAAGATCGTTTCCTACGCTCAAGGGTTCGTGCAATTGCAAGCCGCATCGGCGGAACACAAATGGGGACTCGATTACGGCGCTGCGGCGTTGTTGTGGCGGGGCGGGTGTATCATCCGTGCTCAGTTCCTCGACCGGATCACCGAAGCGTTCGCGGCCGACCCGAATTTGGAAAACCTGTTGCTAGTCGATTACTTCGAGAAAGCCGTCGAGAACGCCCAAGAAAAATGGCGGAGCGTGGTGGCGATCGCCTCGATCATGGGCATCCCCGTGCCCGCCTTCAGCACCGCGTTGTGCTACTACGACGGATACCGGATGGAGCGATTACCGGCGAACCTGTTGCAAGCCCAACGCGATTACTTCGGCGCCCACACGTACCAGCGCGTCGACCGTGAAGGCACGTTCCACACCGAATGGCTCGACCTGCGGAAACAACCGTAACCTCCTTCGGCGGAACGATTCACCGAGACCGGGCGATCCATTCCAGGGGATGCCGGACCGGTGCCGAACCGGTGCCGAAGCGGCTTGCTCCGGCCGACCCCGCATTGTTCCTGAAGGGATCGCAGCGATTAGCCGGTGGTTTGAGCGAAGCGAACACCATCGGATTTCGATGGCCGACACGCGCCCGACCCTGAAAGAATCCCAGGGCTTGGCTGTGACACCCTCCGGGGTCAAAATCGTATTCTTCGCATCGGTCTCCGGCGGTGTTCGCGTCGCTCGACCGCCGGCTAATCGCTGAAACGCCTTCGGCGTAGTCACACCCGACGCAGGCCGAATGAGGGGGCCTTCCCTGCACGACTCTCATCCGGAACTGCTGCTCTTCGTTAATCTGTTCTTATCCCAGAGGATAGAAAGATAGAAGATGGAATCAGAAAAACGCGACACGAGCATGGATGTCAAAACAACAGATTCACCGTAAATCATTCTATCGCAATCACTTACGTATTTCATGGGGGTTTCGGCACGGGGTCTGCTAAGCAAAGAGTCACGAATTTACTTAATGACTCGCTTTCCGAGCCCTCCTATGACGACCACGACGGCATCCCGACGCAATCCTTCGAATCGAACCCAGTACACCGGACCGGCGATGATCCCGACCGGCGAGGCCACGGCGATCCTGCCGACCGGCACGACGCCGCCGATCAAGGTGTTCGGAACCGAAGCGATCCGCGAAACGTTCGACGACCTGTGTTTGCAGCAAGCGGTCAACTCTCGGCTCGCTCCCGGTGTGACCGACCTCATTCTCAATCCGGATGCCCACTGCGGTTACGGCGCTCCGGTCGGGTGCGTGATGGTTTCGCCAACTCACATCTATCCCGGACCCGTCGGCGTGGACATCAAGTGCTCGATGAGTCTGCTGCAATTGGATTTGCCTGCCGCAGCGATCCAGGACCGACGCGTGCGCCGGCAATTGATCTCCGCGATCTGTCAGCGGACGCCGACCGGAGCGGGCAAGGGCCAACGTCACGTCACCCAATCTCGCCACGTCAATCGGACCCTCGGGCAACAGTTGGTCGTCGAAGGAGCGAGTGAGGACGTGTGCCGAGCGCTCGGAATCCCGCCGGCCTGGGCGTACCGTTGCGAAGACTCGTTTCATCTTGGACACGACGACACGCAAGATTCGCTCGAGCAACGATTGGATGCGCTGCTTCAACAGCGCGACATGACGAACTTCAGCGAAAAGATGACCCAACTCGGTTCGTACGGAGGCGGGAACCATTTCGGTGAATGCGAAGTCGTGGAAATTGGCGATGACGAGCGGTCTCGCAGCGTTGCCGAATCGTTCGGATTGCGAAACGACCATGTCGCATTCCTGTCGCATTGCGGGTCCCGCGGTTTCGGTCACAACCTCGCATCGGGGCAATTCAAACGTTTGCAATCGAAGTTCGATCAGTGGGGAATTCCGTTGCCCGCTGGCGATCGTCAACTCGTCTACGCACCGCTCGGGACCGACGAGGCGAACGAGTACCTTAACGACATGGCACTCGGTGCGAATTTCGCAACCGTGAACCATCTGCTCATCAACGCTCTCGTATTGGAAGCGTTCCAGGAGGTGTTTCCTGGGGCAAAAGGAAACCTCGTGTACTTGATCAGTCATAACATCGCTCGCAAAGAGATTGTCGACGACCGGCCCGCTTGGGTGCATCGCAAAGGGGCGACCCGCGCGATTCCTGGCGGACACTTCTCGCTCGCGGGAACGCCGTTCGCCAAAACCGGGCATCCGATTTTGTTGCCGGGCAACCCGCGTGACGGGTCCGCCGTGATGGTCGCCGATGAGGGAGCCTCCGAGTCGCTTTACAGCGTCAACCACGGCGCCGGACGTGTTCTCGGGCGGCGTCACGCCGTTCGCGTGCTCGACCAAGCGACGGTGGATAGCGAGTTCGATGCCAACGATATCCTCAGCAATTGCCGGCGATATCCGATCGACGAAGCACCCGCCGCGTACAAGGATTTCAATGAGGTCCTGCACAGTGTGAAGTCGGCGGGATTGGCCAGCGAAGTGGCTCGATTGAAAGCACGTTTCGTAATCAAGGACGCCAGTAAAGCGGATGATTGAACGCAAGATGATCGAAATCGACGGCAGCGAAGGTGAGGGCGGCGGACAAATCGTTCGCTCGTCCCTGGCCCTCGCGGCGGTCACCCAAACCCCGGTGCGGATCTCCAACATCCGCGGTGGGCGAAAGAAACCCGGGCTGTTACGCCAACACCTCGCTGGTGTCAAAGCGATCGCTCGGATCGGTGACGCCGAGATCGAAGGCGACTCGCTCGGTTCGGAAACACTCACGTTGACCCCCGGTGTGCTCTGCGGTGGACGCCATGAAATCCAGGTCGGTTCGGCGGGCAGCGCGGTCTTGGTCGCGCAGACGATCCTGCCCGCGTTGATGTTCGCCGACACCGAATCGGTCATCACGATCGGGGGCGGCACTCACGCGTCGTGGGCGCCGCCGTTCGATTTTTTCCAGCGTTGTTATCTGCCGTTGCTCACTCGGATGGGAGCCGACGTTGACGTCTCGATTCAATCGTACGGCTTCTATCCGGCTGGCGGTGGCGAGATCACGATGCGTGTGCGTCCGACGCCGACACTGCGCGGGCTCTCGCTCCTGCAACGCGAAGGCAAACTCAAAACTCAGGTGCAGGCACTCGTTGCCCGAATCCCCGAATCGATCGGCGAGCGTGAATGCGAGGTGATCCGCCGACGAGCGAATTGGCATCGAGACGCGTTTGAGGTTCGCACGATCGAGCGATCCGGAGGACCGGGCAACGTGGTCATGATCGGCTGCGATTTCGACAACGTCAGCGAACTGTTCATCGGATTCGGCAAAGTCGGCGTGAAAGCCGAAATGGTCGCTCGCGGCGTACTACGGGAAGCACGCACCTACCTGAAAACCGACGTCCCCGTCGGCCAATACTTGGCCGATCAACTGCTGCTGCCCATGGGACTCGCCGCCGTTCAAGGTCGAGAAAGTGAATTCCGAACCGGCCCGATCTCGCAGCACAGTTTGACGCACATCGACGTGCTCCGCCGTTTCCTCGACATCTCAATCGAGACCCTCGAGAGCGACGACGGTTCGGTCACCGTCAGGTTAAACAAACGGCAGATTTCTTGACGCGGATAGTCGGTTGAATCGTTTTCGATCATTGAGCGTGACAATCACAACCCGACGCGTTACCGAGGGACGCAACCTGCATCCTTGACGTCGCTTTTCGGCTTTGATCTATTGAGTTTACAAATTCGGTCGGTTTCGATGCCCCTTTCTTCCCACCTCCCATTCGTGAATCATGCAGCGATTGCTTACGCTAATCGGACCGATGCTGGCGTTATTCATCGTCGTGGCGATCTTTGCGTTGACGGAATGGATTACCGGTAGCGAGGGGAATTTTGCCTCGATCTCGTCGGCTCGCTTGGTGGGCGTGCAGAGCGTGAAGATCGGGATCGCGGCGCTCGGCATGACGCTGATCATTATCAGTGGCGGGATCGATTTGTCGGCGGGGACGGCGGCGGCGATGTGCGGTTGCGTTGCGGCGGTTTTGTTGGACCAAGGCAATTCGATCTATGTCGCGATTTTTCTGGCGATGTTGGCCGGGGCTGCCTGCGGGTTGGTCAACGGTGTGTTGATCGCGAGTTTGCGATTGGTGCCGTTCATTATCACGCTCGGAACGATGACCATCTTCATGGGCATCGGGAAATTCTTGTGCGATCAAGGAGGCACGATCACGCCGCCTCGCGAAACGATCCCGGATTGGTTGCGATCGATGGTGACGCAGTATCCCGATACCATGTGGATTGCGTACCTCTATCCGATGCCGAACTTCGGATGGGGCGTTTGGCTGACGCTGGGGTTGGCGATCATCGTCGCGGTCGTTCTGCACAAAACCGTGTTCGGTCGACACGTGTTCGCGATCGGTTCGAGTGAGCCGACGGCGCGGTTGTGCGGGGTGCGTGTGCAATCGACGAAGATACTCGTCTATGTGATCGCCGGCGGGTTGTTCGGTTTGGCCGGATGTGTTGACATCGCTCGACTGGAGAAAGGCGACGCGTCGGCGGGCATGGGTTTGGAATTGGAGATCATCGCGGCGGTGGTCATCGGGGGCGGTTCGTTATTAGGAGGCCGCGGCAGTATCGTCGGCACGTTGTGCGGCGTGTTGATTATGGGCGTGATCAATCTCGGCTGCACGGCGTTGGAACTGGAAAACCAAGTCGAGAACATTCTGCTCGGGGTGATCATTATCGGCGCGGTGTACGTGGACCGATTGCGGAGCACTGAGTTTTCCCGGACCGGTCCATGACGAACGCGAATCGACAATGGCTCGGGGGTGCGTTTTGGGCGTTCGGTTTTGTCGCGCTCGCCTCTTGGTTGATCGCGGGGAACCGGTCGAACGCTTCGAAGAACAACGAAGAAACCGGCGGCAAGAGAAACCGTATCGCGAGTCCGGCGGCGTTGATGGTGGACTCGTTATGGTCGTCGACGACACCGATGGAAGTTCGTGATCCGACGGGGATCGTTCGCGTCGGTGATGTCGTGTTCGCCGAACCTGCTCGTGAGGTCGGTTATGTCACTGCCGTTCGACCGATCGAGGACGCGGCGAACGTCGTCACGATCGCCATGTTCGAACCGGATGTCGGATCCTCTTCGGCGGTGTTCACGGTCCATCGCAACAGCGGTCGGTTGGGCGACGTGCTCACAACGTTAATGCCGGGCCCGAAGCGAGAGGAATTGCAACGCAAAATCGCCGCCGCGTTGGAAGCTCACGCCGATGCAGTTACGAGAGAGCTGGTGCCGCTCGTGATGCAATCGATCCGAGCGTCGGTGCCGCTGATCGAATCGGGGATCGTGGACGCCATCGAACGGCACGATCGGGAAATCGAAGGTTTGGTCGCCCGTTATCGCGAGGAGATTGTTAACGAGCGAATCGTACCGTTAGTGCGGACGGAGGTGATGCCAATCGTGCGAAAACACGGCCAAGAACCTGCCGAAGCGATTGGGCGTGAGGTATGGAACCGAGCCTCGTTGTTCCGGTTCGGATGGCGTGTGGTTTACGATCGCTCGCCTCTGCCCGAGCGGGAACTCGTGGCCGAGGAGTGGCAGCGTTTTGTCGATGAGGAGGTCGTGCCGATTGTCGAGGACAATCTCGACGAGATCGCCGCGGCGGTCGAGGGCATGGTCCAAGACCTCGCCGCGAACGAACGATTGCGGAGCGAGTTGTCGGCCGTCGTGGGAACGATCGCGAGCGACCCGGAGGCCCGTAAACTGTTCGGCAAAATTTTACGTGAGGGCATTCTGGAAAACAAAGCTTTGCAACAGGCTTGGATGAACGTGTGGTCGTCTCCCGAGGCCAAGGAGCGGTTACGGCGAGCCGGCGAGCGGATCGAACCGATCTTGCGGGAACTCGGCGACGAGTTGATGGGGACTCGGCAGGACGGGATCGAACCCGGATTCGCCCGCGTTTTGCGAAATCAGATATTGGCGAAAGACCGGACTTGGATCACCATCACCTCAGGCCCCGACAGCGTCGCGTCGCCACCCATTTTGGCACCCCATTCGCCATCCAATTCGCCACCCCACTCGCCATCCAATTCGCCATCCAATTCGCCCCCAATCATCCTCCGCCGCGCCACCCAATTCACCCCCTACCCCGTCATCCACGTTGTCCCAAACCTAAACCACCCCCCCCCGTAGCGTACTCTGCGAATCGCGCCCCCAGTCAAAAGCCAACCGCCAACCGCCAACCGCCAACCGCCAACCGCCACCAGCCACCAGCCACCAGCCACCAGCCACCA